>Ga0209899_1000121_pt1 | contig 14298 bp, 11 predicted proteins | sample GWRWS1_0_10_FD_187228 | JGI IMG/M metagenome (GOLD analysis project Ga0209899, IMG submission 187228) | Riverbed sediment microbial communities from areas with vegetation nearby in Columbia River, Washington, USA - GW-RW S1_0_10 (SPAdes)... | ecosystem: Environmental > Aquatic > Freshwater >...
GCAGCGGCGATGAGGTCAGACACACGCTGCCCCTCGAGCATCTGATAGGCGCCGGGGCGGTTGACCTGTCCGAGAACGACAATTCGATTGTCGGTCTCAGGAATGAACAGCACGTCACCCGCGAGTAGCTTTACGTCTAGATTTCGACTCGTGGCGAAGGCTTCCAAGATATTCAGCTTCAGGGCCTCGATCCGGCCCCGTATCACGACGACCTTGGCCAGATCGGCGCGGGTGGTCGGGCCGCCGGCGCTGGCAAGGATCTCCAGGATGCCAGCCGTCGGGCGGAGTTGATATTCTCCTGGGCGCGTGACTTGACCCAAGATGTAGATTCGGTCAACCCGAAATTCCCTTACCGTGACGCTAATTGAAGGTTGCCTGAGGTACTTCGTATAGAGCCTGGCAAGGTCGGCAGCGAACTGGGTGGTCGTCCTCCCCGCGGCTTTGACCTCCCCGAGGAGAGGGAGTGATACAGCGCCATCGGGCTTGACGGTGACTGTCCGGGAGAGGTCTGCCTCACCGTAGACGACTACTTCTATCGTGTCGCCGGGTCCAAGGACGTAGGATTCCAGTGCGCCTGAGGGCTGTGCGCTGGAAGGCGGTGCGACCACGACCACCAACAAAGCAATCGCTCCAGCCAGGACTGTCGCCAACTTCAACGTCGGTGTTCTCTTCATCGCAAACACGAGCAATCGTACCTCCTCGGGCACAGCTCCGCCGTTATGAGCAGAGTATCTGCCCACGAAGCCACGGGGCATCGGGCACCAAGTTTGATCTTTCTCCTTGCCAGCTCGGTCTCAGGCCGGGTCTAGATAGTCTTCGTCGATTTCTACGGACGTCCTCTGCCCTAGCAACTCCAGTAGGACTCGGACGCGGCCGGATCGAGACAAAGGCCGATCAAATATGGCTTCGAGATCTTCGAACGGTCCCGAGCATACGCGAACTTTCGTGCCGCTGACCAGCGGTGAGGGCAGGCGGACGAACCCGTGTTCGCTGGTCCGGTTGCCGATTGCTTCGATCAGCTCCTCGGGTACTGAAACCGGTGTCGAGCCGGTCGCGAGGATTCGAAGCACACCCGGAGCCCACCTGACCGCGTTCCAGGATGCGGGCACTCGCTCGACCGGCGCCACTCGGGCGAACAGGTACCCCGGAAACAATGGTTCCAGGTACTTCGTCTTTCCGTACCCGCGGCGCCGCGAAACCTCGACGTAAGGAAGGAACGTAATAATTGCGGAGAGTGCAAGGTGTCTCACCACGCGAGCTTCCTGACGCGGCTTCACCTGGACAACATACCAGTCCGATCGAAGACTTCCCGCGAACGCATCCGGGCGCTCGAAACGACTCGTTGAAACCCTTCCAAGATCTAGCGCCACTCAGGTCGCACCACCAGACTTACAAACAAGCGTTCGCATTCTAGCCCCAGCGCACCGGTTCGACTTCGGGAGATGCGGGCCTCAGAATGTAGAACAGTTCGCGGTGGCCGTTTCGGGCGGGGTTTAGCCCGTGCGACCGAGCGAAGTACATCCCCACCATGACATAGCTGGATCCCCCGAAGCTTACGGTCTGTTGCCCCCGGTCAACCACCGGTTTAGAGCAGAGCTCTGCACGGGCATGGACGTCACTGACCCCCAATGTATCTGCACCCAAGGCCCCTTACCTCGCCACGGATTTGGAAGGTTTTCGGTGTGGAAGCTTATATGAAGTTTACCGGAGAGCCGGGAGGGCGGATATCCCTCTCTTGAGGAGACTTGGCAACTTAAATGGTAGATTTTTTACTATCTAAGGGGGGCCCTTGCGGGGTCCCTGCTGCGACAGGGGACCTGCGCTAGTCGATCAGACCCTTCCTGAGGACGTACGCTACCGCCTGGGTGCGGTTGCGGGCGCCAAGTTTCTTTAAGATGTGCCTCAGGTGGGTCTTAACCGTGCCCTCGGACAGGACGAACTTGGCGGCGATTTCCCGATCGGTGCTTCCGCGCGCCAGTTCAAACAGGATGTCAAGCTCTCGGGGTGTTAGGCCCTCGAACTCCAACCGGAGACGGTCCCGCTGTTCCCGCGTCATATGCCCAAGTCTTTCCATGAGCTTGCGGGTTATCTCAGGGTGAAAGAAGGCCCGCCCGTTGCACACTGCGCGGATGGCCGAGGCGAGACTGGCAATGGGGATGTCCTTTAGCACGTAGCCGGTGGCGCCAGCCTCAATAGCCTGCAGCGCTCTTCCGTCGCTGAGGCGGTCGGTCATGACAATAATCTCGACCGAGGACATGGCCTCCTTAATTAGGCGCGTCGCGAGCAGGCTGTTGCCCGGCATGTCTTGATCCATGAGGACCACATCAGGCTGGAGCTTGCGGGACAGACGGAGTGCATCATCGGCAGATTCCGCTTCGCCGACGACGTCGACGCCATCGACATCGTCCATCAGCGCTCGGATGCCCTGCCTGACTAGCCCTAGATCATCTGCGATAAGGAGCTTGATATGTCCGTTGATCGAGGAAATAGATGTCGCCCTCCGGGGCATTGCCGACGTTGCCGGCCGGCTCAACGCCCAGCGCTTTCAGTTAGCGATCGACAGGGTGGCAGCCTACTGCGCGCTCAAACCCACCCAGCCACTGAGTTGGAATTGAACTCTGTATATTCACTTTCTTGATCTTGAAGACCTGCTGTAAAGCGCCCGTCGGTCAGTCGATGATGCCCTTACGTAGAACCTTCGCGACTGCCTGGGTTCGATTGCGGGCACCCAGCTTTTTGAGGATGTGCCGGATATGGGTCTTAACGGTACCCTCGGCTAGGACGAACTTGGCTGCGATCTCCCTATCTGTATTTCCCCGGGCCAACTCAGCAAGAATGTCGAGCTCTCTGCGGGTGAGCCCCTCTGGCTTCAACAGAAGCCGGCCGCGCTGCTCTCGAGAAGGCCCAAGGCGTTCGAGAAGTTTCCGTGTGACTTCAGGATGGAAGAAGGCCCGTCCGTTACCAACGGCACGGACGGCTGAGGCCAGGCTGGCAACGGGGATGTCCTTCAGTACATAGCCGGTTGCGCCGGCTTCGATCGCTTGAAAAGCCTTCCCCTCACTGACGCGGTCGGTCATCACGATGATCTCTACGTTGGGCATGCCCGCCTTGATCAAACGTGTTGCGACCAGACTGTTGCCCGGCATGTCTTGGTCGATCAGGATGACATCGGGCTGAAGTTCGCGGGCAAGGCTAACGGCGTTGTCTGCGGTGTCCGCTTCACCCACAACCTCGACATCGGCGATGTTGCTCAGTAGGGCATTGAGCCCTTCTCTGACCAGTTTGAGGTGGTCCGCTAGTAAGACTCGAAGTCGTTTTGTCATCGCAGAATGTTTACGGGAATAATCTAGTCAATTGTTCCAACATTTCATGTCAAATAGTCCACAGGAAGTGCGAACCGGACATTTGTTTGAATCACTCCCGAGTCCCCGCTGATAAATGAGAGCAATCTACGTGCCACAAGGCCGCATTCTGGTTTCCAGCCCCTATTTGTACGAGTCCTTGAGAGACTTCGTTCGAGATCTACAGAGAGCAACAACAGTCGACGTCGGGCACACTCTTGCTGATCTTCGGACAAGACCTACGCAACTCAAGGATCAAATACGCGTTGTCCGTAAAAGGTCTAGGACACCGCTTGGTGAACTTAAGGTGCTACCACACATTGAGGTACCGATCTATGCATTGGAGCCCGGATAAGAGACAGGAGGCCCGGCGGCCGTGAGACTGCTCGTCACCGGCGCGGCTGGCTTCATTGGTTCGCACATCGCCCGGCACTTCGCCGAGCGCCACCCGGACTGGGAAATCCTAACCATCGAGCGGCTGAATTACGCCGCGGCCTTGAACCGGCTCGCGGACCTGCGAGGGCGGATCAACGTCGTTCTGCATGACCTCCGCGCGCCCCTCACAGACCAGGTTGTCCGCTGGCTTGGGGACGTGGACTGGGTCATCCACGCTGCGGCGGAAACGCACGTCGACAAGAGCCTGGTTGATCCCCGTCCTTTCGTGGAGAGCAACGTGCTCGGAACGTTCCACCTTCTCGAGTGGGCCCGCCTGGCGCCGCGCTTGCCGCGTGGATTCTTCTACATGAGCACCGACGAGGTGTACGGTCCGGCGCCGCCGGGGACAGACCACGATGAGGCCTTCCCCCACCGGCCTTCCAACCCGTACAGCGCGAGCAAAGCTGCCGCAGAGGACCTTTGCCATGCCTGGAATCGGAGCATGGGGGTCCCCGTGTTCATCACGAACACGATGAACAACATTGGCGAGGGCCAGCATCCGGAGAAGTATGTGCCGAAGATCATCCGCGCTCTGCTCCGCGGTGACGTCATCACCGTGCACGGCTCTCCGGACCAGCCGGGATCCCGGAAGTATCTCTACGCGCGGGATCACGCCGAGGCGATCGAGTTCCTCATGGAGCGCGGCGAGCGTGGGGAACGCTACAACGTCGTCGGCGCGGAGGAGGTCAACAACCTGGAGCTTGTCCGGCGTATCGAGCGGATCGTCAACCGCGTGGCCGCCGAAATGGGCGGCCTGCTCTCAGTCGGCGCACGCCGCGGCGAGTTTATCACCCTGATGCCTGACAAACCGGTGACGGCGCGAGTGAAGTTCGTGGACTTCCACAGCACCCGGCCCGGCCACGACCTCCGCTACTCTTTGGACGGCTCCAAGATGGCCGCGCTCGGCTGGACGCCCCCGACCCCGCTGGACGATGCGCTGGAGAGGATCGTGCGGTGGACAATAGCGCACCCCGCCTGGCTGTAGAAGTGGAGGCTTTGGCGTGAAGCCGAATTGGGGCGTTATCGTGTATCTTTCCGCCGTCGTGATTGGTTTATCTTTGACGGGCATCGTCGCCGTGACTTTAGGTTTCGTGCAGCTCTATGGGTGGTTGGTAGATCCTGTCGAGACTCGGCTGGATGAACTGTTGATTGCGGCCACGATCGTCACGATGGGCATTCTTCCTTGGCCGGGCTTGTTGGCACTGGCGAAGTCGATTATCAGGCCCGCCAAGCTAAGCGGAAATCAGGTGGAGACTGAGCCCATTGGAACCGCTGTCGCTGTGATCATTGCACTCAATGAGGAGGAAGGATTGAGCCGGGTCGTCCATGATTTCTTCGCGGCTCCGGAAATCGACAGCATAATCGTGGTCGATAACGGTTCAACAGATAGGACGCGCGAGATTGGGGAAGCCGCCGGGGCTCGAGTGGTCGTCGAGGAGAGGAGAGGATACGGCTACGCTTGCATCCGCGGCCTTAGCGAGGCACTCAGAAGCGGCCATGATGCGATCATACTGTGCGAGGGTGATGGCACATTCCGCGCGGCGGATGCGAGGAAGCTGATGGCATATCTGCCTCATGCGGATTTGGCCATAGGCAGCCGCACCCATGCTGCCCTCCTCAGCGGCGATTCTCAGTTGAACTCCTTCACGACCCTCGGAAACTTGTTCGTCGCCAAGCTGCTTCAGCTGCGGTATTGGGATTGGAACGTGGGTGGGCGTGTGCGCCTGACAGACGTCGGTTGCACTTATCGAGCCATTCGAGCTACCGCTCTCCGCAAGATCCTCCCTGCTCTCCAGGTCGGCGGTAACTACTTCGGGCCGCACATGGTCATGGTTGCACTAGAGCATGGGCTGAGAGTGATCGAAGCACCCATAACGTTCTGGAAACGGGTTGGTGTTTCAAAGGGCGGGAATGCCAACTGGCGGGCCGCGCTGACCCTTGGCCTGCAGATGATCTTCCACATCACGACATACCGGGTGGACACGGAGGTACAGCCGGAACTCACTGGAGCAAACGCGTTGGAGCAAACTCCTTCTGAGCAATGGCGGTGACACCTCCGTCTAGATTGCGGAGGACCCTCCACCCGCTGACAGTTGTTCGAATAACGCCTCCCACGAAGGCATGATCACGTCCCAGGAGAAATTCCTCTGTGCTCGGCGCCGGCCCGCCTGACCCATCTCGTCTGCCCTTCGGGGATCATTCAGCAATTCCAGGATGGCCTCCGCCAGGGCACGTGTGTCGTTGGCCGGAACGAGAATTCCGTGCACACCGTCGTCGATGAGTTCCGGTACCGCACCCGTTCGGGTGGAGACAATCGGAATGCCGCAGGCCATAGCCTCGGCCGAAGCAATCCCGAAACTCTCGGCCCTGGTGGGTGCCAGGAAAGCGTAGGCACGTCTGTAGTAGGCCGGCATGTCCTCGTGCGGCACGTAGGGGTGGAAGTGAATCCGGGTACTGATTCCTAATCGCACCGCTTCGCCCTTCTGAGCCCGCCAGTCCCAACCGCCCAAGAGGTCGAGAGATACTTGCGGATGGCGCCGATGCACGTGAGCGAAGGCCTCTATCACGAGATCGATACCCTTTCGCGGATTAGATCCGCCCACGAACAACAGCCGCTTTTCTTGCTCCGCACGCCCGTCGGACGAGGGATGAAAGGCATCAGTATCGATGCCGTTATAGATCATCCGGATCTTCTCCCGCGGAATCTTCCAGCGGCTGCGGATGGCGTCCATTTGGAAGCGTGAGACACAGACAACCACAGACGCCCTTCCCACCCGTTTCCTGCCCAGGTATTGGACCCATCGCCAGTAAGGCATCACCCCCTGGGTGGTGATATCGCGCTCGCTCCCGCCGAACCGCGAGAGCAAGAGGTTCTTCCCCGTAGCTAACGTGGCGAGGAACAGGTCCGCGGCACCGATGTACTCTGGCTCGGGGACGTGCACGACCGCCACATGCGGGATGGCCTGTCCGTCGTGTCCACGCGGAATCCGCGTCCCTTCTGCTTCGGTGGAAACGACGAAATCAAATCGCCGGGGGTGAGCCTGGGAAGACAAGAAACGGGGGATCGTCACTAAGTAGTTCAGGGGCGAGGCCCGCAACCAGGCCATTTTGTACCTCACGTTTCGAAATGGCAGCATCTCTCTGTGCAAGAGCCAGTCCACCTTGACATATGCACAGGTGACGTCGTGCCCGCGATCGGACAGCTGGCTCGCAAACTCATGCGTCCATGTGGTCAATCCGCCAGGGATCCAACTCGTCGTGACGAGCACCCGCAGTTGTCCTGATGGTCGAGAACTCACCGCGTGAGGGTGGACGGACGCCCGACAGAAAAACGGACAACAACTACTGCGAGCCAGCCAAGGACTGCAAGATTGCTCAAGGACGCCATTGTTATGAACCAATCGGAGGTGAGCAGCCTAATGAATACCTGAGTGACAGGATGCTCGGGAGAAAACAGTCCGACATTCCACCACGGATGGGTTGTCATCCAGACCCCCGCAACACCGTACATGGCAACAAATGTCGTCAGGGTCAAACCGGTTACAGCCAGGTAGTGGGCGGCTCGTCCAAAGATGGACCCTCCGATAATGACCAGGGCCAGAGCCGGAATCAGGTGAAACGCAGCAAATCCAGTTTTGAGAAGAAACAAGCCCAGCGTTCCCAGCGCAAGTATTGGGATATGCTTGCTGCTGCGATCAGTTCGTTTTATCAACATTATTGCAAGAATCGACATCAGCAGTACGGCAAGGAAAAGTACGTTTCCAACGTGCCAATAGGTGACGTTGCCGATCAATGGCTCCTTGCTTGAGTAGAAAATCCTCCCCAGGTCTGCCTGGCCTGCTGCCCACTGTGTGACAAGGGGCCAGACCGAGAGCGCGCTCCAAGAAACGAGGGTAGAACGGGCAGAGTCTTCGCCAACAACATGTACATCAAAGGCAGCTCGAAAGAGATCTACCGGCAGGGAAGGCGCCAGCATCAGTGCTAGGGGAGCCGTCAAAATGAAAGAAATCAACACTCCCCACGACATGCCTTCGACATTTTGCCTTACGTTAAACCTTTTTGCGAAGTATGTCCCGAGGAGGAATGCGGGGATAATCAACTGCTGGCGGGTGAGCGCCCCCAACGCGAGCGCCACCCATGCTCCACTAGGGCGATTGACTGCGCCGAACCAAATCGAGGCTAGGATAAAGAATAAGCTGAGGCTTTGAGTCTGACCCCATACGGATCCGACGAAGATCACTGCCGGGTTAAGCAAGAACATCCCGGCACCAACCAAAGATCTCCGTGGACCAACGCGAAAAGCCCGAAGAATTAGAAAAATGAGACCGGCGTCAGCGATTGTGAACAGCAAGTTCGTTGCTTTGACGGTAAATGCCAGTGCAAATGAATCCTGCAAAAATGGTTCCGGAAGTCCAAACAGTAGTTTGTGAAACCAGGAGACGACGGAAAAAATGCTGGCCATGATGGGCCCGTATGGGAACGCGGCTTCCTGGAATGGCACCCCGCCCCACGAATCTGCGGGGCCGACGACGGTCGGCAGATGGTAGAGAGCCGAGAGGCCGTACCGCGGTATCACATATAGCCAAACCGTCGCGGTCTTCAAGTCGTAGTTCAAGCTGCCGGCATTAAACAGGGTCGCATTGAAGACGGCATAAAGCCCGATGGCGATAGCAATGAACAGAATGTTTGCGAAATGTGAGCCTACAAATGTACTGAGCTTCTCTAGGGCAAGCCTCGGTTTGTGATAGCGATTCCATATTTCCGTGTTCACGAATGCAGAGAACGCCATCGCCGAGAGCAACGTTGCGCAAACTAGTAACATTGCGAGGATGACCGTCACACGAGAATCCTCGACTTTCACGGCGAGCCATCGTTGATGAGGTATGGACAACCGATAGTTGGAAATCATTGCGCTGCTGATATCCGACTCAGAGAAACCGCTTGCGGTGATGGCTAGCCGAACTTCGCGAAACAACTCCACGGCGTCTGCCGAATTGACTGTCGCAGCGTAACCTACTTGAGGGGCGTCGAAGATTTCTGGAGGAACGGGCTCCGACGTGTCAAGTTTCCATCCGCGTTTGCCGTCGGAGAAGTCGCCGTTAAGCAGAATATTGTCCTTCAGATGAGAGCTTAACGACAAAAACAGGTCTGCAAAAAGAACCTCAACTCCGCGCGCAGTTCCTACTATCAGTCTCGCCGATGTAGCGTCGGGAGGCGCTATCGCTTCGAATCTCCTTGGTGCCCAGTCATCCAATTCGGCGACGTCATGCCACTCCTCAGACGTGCCGACTCGAGCCCGATACCTATTGATCCACTCCACGACGAAACCATACGTTCCGGATCCCCTGACATGTTTGGCAAAACCTCCAAAATAGTAGAACTCACCACCCTTGACCTCTACCCAATCGCTGAGGGCATGTGACGGGTATACGGGATGACCTCGGCCCGTCATTCTCAGCATACGGTGCCCCGTGGGCGGAGATTCACCTCCCACCACGCGAAAATGCATTCTTCCTGCTCCCCTATCAATGGAAATCTTGGTGCGGTAACTCACACCTTCCACGTACGAACCGAGGATCTCGGAATTGGAAATGCGGCCGGGAACGAGCGTCGGTCCGGCAATGCCATCCACTACTCTGTCAAGGGTGACAAGGTTCGAAGGCGGTGGACCAAATTGAAGAAATTGGCCGCTCTTCGTGTTTGGGCTCCACACCCCAACACGAAAGGGCACGGTCCCCTTTCCACCCGCCAGGATCTGAACGTCCATCTCCAGCTCAAGTTTTCGCAACGGCGTGGTCACGAGAGTCGCAGTAGGGCGCGAGTTGGGCAGAGCAGTCAACGTGAGCTCTTCAGAGGTAACTTCCACCAAGCCTGATGAGGGAGCCCCGCCTTTTCGATCGACGTAGATCAGATTTGGATCGAAACCCTGGTAGGCGGCATCGTCAATCGGATGCCGCCAGTACTCCGCTGGAATGAGCATCAGGGTCAGGATGAACGCGGCGAGGATCGGAGGACCCCAGAACTGTAACCTGGTTCCCCAGAGTGAATCCCGCGAGCGCATGTGAGACGACAGCCGCCAGACGGCCGCTACGGTCTCTCCAACTCGGGCCGGGCGAGGGCCCGGACAAGCTTCGTGCGCAGGGAGTTCAGAGGCCCGCTCGGGTGCGTTTGCTGCAAATGGCTCGTGTCACTTGATGCCGTAGCATGCAAGAGACCTCGCACGAGCGTGTAGAGGCGGTAGTTGAAGAGAAGCACCGCCATTGCTGTCACGATCGTGAAGCCAAGCATGAGCCAGGCTCCAGTGACGGCGTGCCAGGAAATTGGGAGCAGCGCGTCTGGCGTGGATGGTAGTCCGTATTCGGCAGGAAAGAACCGCCAGGGTGTTCCTGCGGCAACAAGGTACACGATGTATGGTGTGGCCAGCTTCGGCCAGGCACTGGGAAATGTAAGGAGCAGCAACGGGAGCGCGTGAAGGGCGTACTGCTCAAAGACCACCTTGTTTGAAAGCAAGAACGCGAGCAGTGGCACGCAGAACACCTGCCGAAGCGACCACCGCTGGCCCCACGCCAGGATGGCTAGGGCGATGAAGACCAGGAGGGTCAACACAGGATAGACGGCAGCGACTCTTTGGGTGACTCCACTCACGGGCGCCGTGGGAACGTGGTGGCCCACGAGCAGCGCAACCGTCAGCCCCGCATCCGCCAGTTGTTGCAGCCCGGCAAGGACATTGAGTCCGGCGGCCGGCCTCGTGATGTGAAAGAGCAAGACCTCGCCGAATTTCCCTGCGTCATCAAACGCAATTACGTACGGCAGCCAGACCAGCGCGAGGCCCGAGGCGACTCCCGCTGCAACCTTTAGGAGCGGTCTCCACCTGCGTGTCTGGATCAGGTGCAACGCGAGAAAGGGTAGTAGGACGAGCGGCGCCATCTTCATGCCAATCCCTGCGGCGAGCGCAAGCCCCGTCCCGAGCCACCGGCCCCGCTGAGCAAGGAGGAATGCCAGCAGCACGCTGAGGCCAACCCACAAATCTGGCTGAACGAGCCCGATGGCAACGACCGGGACGAACCAGAGCGTCCAGTAGCTCTTTGCGGCCGACGGACTGACGCGGTAGAGAAGTGTTACGGTAAGCAGGTCGGCGATGAGCATCCATGCCTTGATCGCCAGCTGAGATAGCCACCAGTGTCCCCCGAACGCCTTGGCTATCGCGCCTGACGCCCAGAGCATGTAGGCATACAGCGGGGGAGAGGCGTAGTACCCCTCTCCGTGTGTGCTGAACCAACCCAAGAAGCTCTCATAGACCCCCTGGCCGATTGCCAGGCGCCGGGCCGCATCCTGGAACACCGCGATCTCATACACATGGCCCAAGAGTAGCCAGGCGGAGAGATGCAGCAGAAGCGGCCAGAGGAACCAGCGCTCCCGCATTGGAGACCACTGCCTCGATAGCTCCATTAGAAACGCCTTGTAAGCACATAAGTTCTGACCGGAATCCTCGTTTCCCTCATGACGCAATAAGAGGAACGGCGCAAGCGGGTTCGAAATGAATGAACATCCATGATTCGCGCGGCATTTTCTTGTCTCACAATTCTTCTACTGATATCCCTTGGATGCCAGCCGATCACGGCGGCTGCCCCATCGACTCCCCCATCCGTCCAGATCGAAGCCGTCACGCATAACGCGCAGAGGCTGTTGAGAACCGGAGACCGTATCACAGTTTCCGTTCGCGGCACAAGTGGCGGGTCGGCAACCTTCCACATCCAGGGGATAGCGGTGGATGTGGGAATGCGTGAAATCCGTTCGGGCGCCTATCTCGGGCTCACATCGCTGTATACGGGCACCTACGTGGTTCGCCCAGGAGAGTCCGCGCGAAATGCGGCGGTCTTCGCCACGCTGGCAGCCCGAGGAACCGAAGTCATGGACTCCAGCCCCCGGCTTGTGACTATCGATACACGGCCGCCGGTCCTCACGTCCCGTCAGCCCAAGCCGGGCGCGCGGCTGCCAAACCTCCGGCCCAATATTGCCATTGATCTCCTGGATTTGGAGACCGGCGTCAACCCAGCGGCGGTTCGTCTGTTGGTCAACGGCCAGAACGTCACCGCAAGGGCTTCGATCTCGGAGACCTCGATCGCCTACAATCCAGAGACGCCATTTCAGCCCGGCGCTGTGCGCGTGCAGCTGACGGTCGCCGACCGGGCCCGGAACACCCTTCAAAATGAATGGACCTTTCAAATCACCCCGCCGGGGGAACTGGTTAAATCGGTCACCATTAACCCGGCAAGCGCGCTGACGAAGGATGATCTCTTGACCGTGGTGATGGCTGGTGATTCCGGCGGCAGAGCAACCTTCACGATAGAAGGTATCCGCGGCGCGGTGCCGATGAGGGAATCTCCAACGCCGGGGGTGTACTTCGGCAGTCTCCCCGTCCGTCCGGAGTATGCCGTTGTCGATGCCCCGCTTCTTGTCACGCTTGAGAAGAACGGGCGACGAAGCAGCGTCCCGGCTGCCGCTCTAGTGACAATCCTTCCCGCAGCACCGCCGCCCCCCCGTATCACAAGTCGCGCGCTTTCCTCCGAAAGTCCGCTCTCAGGACGCATTGCCGTTGGTGGGAGTTCCGGAGCCGGTTTCCGCATCCTGGGACGCATCACGTATGACCTGCGATCTGAGGGCCTTGAAGGCACACTCGGGGAATTCGTCGCTGTGGCCGGCGCGGATGGACGATGGCAGGTGTCGATCGGGCCCCTCATCCCCCTTGAACGAGCCCGGGTGATGCTGACGGTGGTCGCGATCGACCCCGCAGGTCAGAGATCTCCGCCCACGACGATCGAGCTGACTTCCTGAAATCTTTGTAATTAGTTAGATGTAGGGTTCAGGCTGACAGCGACGCCCTGCCCAAAGCGCGACCTTATGCGCGTGGCTATCCTCTCAGCTACCGACCGCCGGTATGGCCCCAGCGTGATGAAGTAGTCGGCGCCACCCCGCCGAATGCGCGCCACATAGCCGGCGACAGTTAACTCCGTGGTGATGCTGGACGCTTGCGCTCCCGAGGAGATTGGACCAACCGTTATCGTCACAAACGGCTCGTTCACGTCGACGGGAGTCTCAGGTTCAGATGCCGGCTGCGCGAGTGGTGCTGGCTTGGCCGGTGGCAGAGTAGCCCGCTGACGACGAACGACTTCCCGGCGGACGACGTCTCGGGGCTTTCGCTGGGACGATCGCTCGGGCTTGGTTGTGGGCGTCTGCTTCGAGGCTGCCTGGGTGTTGGGTGGGAGTGGCTGTCGCTTAATTGTCGTTGGTTCGGGCTTCGGCCGAACCGATTGGGTCGGTGTCTTGACCGTCGAATCTTCGAGGTCGCCCACCGCGAGCAAGCTTGCTGTTGCCAGCAGGTCCATTGCCACCGCAGTGTAGTGCTCCTCGGTCTCGATTCCCTGGGCGATGGCCAGCCGGTAGGTCTTCGCCTGCCGGCGCAGGACAGCAGCATCCTTCCCTGCCATACGCCGACGGACGTCCACGAGGCCACGCATGGCCTCTCGGTCGTCTGGATTCACAAGCAACACCTGGAGAAAGAGTTCCTGCGCCTCACGCAGCCGCCCGGCTGCGGTCAGCTTTTTCGCCTGATCGATTATCCGCCGCGGGGTGTTAAGAAAAGCGCCAGTAGGCTGATTTCCGACAGAGGTATCTGAAACCGGCGAGGACTTGGAACGGTCGGAAGCGACAGTGGCCGGCTGGGAGGCCGTGTCTCCGGGTGCGCGCCGGATCTCTACCCGGATGTCTATAAGGTTCCCAAAGTAGAGGAGGGAGCCAACAACGGCACCGCCGATGACTGCACCGGCGACCAGAGGAACTGTACGCATGGCACGCATGGGATCACTTCTCACACTTCGACGGCCTTTGTCGTCATCCTCGGTTCGCTTCCTGGCACGACCCGTCGTCTAAAGACTCGCGCAGATGGGCACGAGGCTGCTGAGGCTTCCGAATTACCGGGCAGGCTATTTTGTTCTCATGCGGAAACCTCAGGGGAAATTCAATGGCACGCACCCTGTGTGGCGCCGGATTGCTCCTGCTGGCGGTTCTCCTCCTACTGCAGGGGACCGATTCCAGCATTTCACCCATTGTCGCGGGAACGCAAACCTCCATGTCGCTGACACTTCCGTATCGGGTGGCGGCGCCGCAGGCCAGCTTGCACCAGGAATCGATCGCACTCAATCTGGTGAACCGGGAGCGCGTGGCCGCAGGACTCGCGCCGTTGATTCCGCATGCCACGATCCGAAGCGCTGCCCGCGCCCACGGCATAGAGATGTTCACCTTCGGTTACCTTTCGCATCGCTCGCGCGATGGCCGCTGGCCCAACGAGCGCGTGAAAGCCCTCGGCGTGCGTGCGAAAGTTGTCGGTGAAAACCTCGCCTACGCACAGGATGTCAGGGAAGCCCACCACGCACTGATCACCAGCAGGGAGCACCGAGCCAACATGCTGTCGCCGCAGTACCGGCGATTTGGTATCGGCGTAATCGATGGCGGGCCTTATGGC
>Ga0209899_1000124_pt1 | contig 14180 bp, 13 predicted proteins | sample GWRWS1_0_10_FD_187228 | JGI IMG/M metagenome (GOLD analysis project Ga0209899, IMG submission 187228) | Riverbed sediment microbial communities from areas with vegetation nearby in Columbia River, Washington, USA - GW-RW S1_0_10 (SPAdes)... | ecosystem: Environmental > Aquatic > Freshwater >...
TCTGCTCCCTCCACAACGTGGGCATGGAGCACCACGAAAACGAGCGGGGAAGCTGGTATAGCCACTGGCTGCCCGAGGAAGAGCGGCACTGTAAAGGCCGCCGCTAGGCGCTCACCAGGGCAGGGCTCGCGCCCTGCTCGCCACCGGGGGAGGGGGCCAGCATGACGCTCCGGATTGAACGCTACAAACACACGCGGCACTGGGCGCTCTACGATGGCGCCGACCTGGTGGTCGTGACGGTTTACCGGCGCGGCGCGCGCGAGGTGCAGCGGCGCCTCGCGGCCCAGCCGCGGGCCACCGCCGAAGCCGCCGCCGCGGCAGCGGCCCAGGCCGCCGCGGCGCGGCAGGCCCAGGAGCTGGCGGCGCAGGCGCGGGCCCTAGCGCGGCAAGCGCGGGCGGCGGCCCGGGCCCGCGCCCAGCCCGCCGGCGAGGCGGGAGCGCCACCGCTCGCCGCCACCCCCGCCCGCTGGCTCCTGGCATTCCCCCTGGTGAGACAGGGGGTCCGACATTCCCCCCTACCTTACGCCGGGCAGGCCAGCCTGCAGCGCCAGGATCGCCGCCGGCTTGCCGCTAGCCCCCGCCCGCCCTGCGCTTCTCAGCGGGGGTGTTGGGGGCTCCTGCCCCTGACTATCCGAATGTTGCCTGGCAGCTTGGCAGAGGCGGAGTGGCACCCCAGCGGCGACGCTGTATCAGCCGCTGCGGTAACACGCAGCCGATAGCCGCGCCGACAGGCGTACCGTGCGGGTGCAAAGAGCACGGCCCGCCACCGGTGTCCGTCCGGGGTCAGTGTTCGGCTGCCATCACGAGCTACCGTAGACTCTTCCAAGGCGAATTCTCCGTCTTAGTCATAAGGTCTGGTGAACTGGGCAAGCCCTGTTGCCTAGGAAGGGATTGCCATGAGTGTGGGGACCTCGATGGCTATCGTGTGGATAGAGTTATTGGCATACCCGCGAAAGTTCCAAGTTATGGTGTGTGGTTGGGTGTTGCCAGTCGAGTCTGTAGCGCGGACCATAAATATAAAATGGCCAGGGAAGGACGTCTGCCACATGAACTCCCACTGGCGCCATGCGTTGGGGTCCGACTCTCCTAGCAAGGCCGCATCCTGCCAATAGAGGCCGCCATCTGTGCTCACTTCCACCCTCTTGACCTCGCCTTCCCCCGACCAGGCGAACCCCCGAATGGTGCAGGCTCCCGGCTGAATCACCTCACCGTGCCGGGGACTGGCGATCAGCGATTTTACCTTCAACGCGGTGACCGGCTCTCTCTCCAAGGAATGCTCCGGCCCTTGGTTGATCATCACGTAGCGACGCTTTTGAAAGAAGCCCTCAAACGGTTGGTCTAGCACATTGATACGTGTCAGCCATTTCACAGAGGCCATGCCATACCATCTCGGGACCACCAGTCGAAGCGGGAATCCATGGTCGGAAGTCAAGACGTGGCCGTTCATCTCGTAACCCAGCAACGTATCTGGATGCCGCGCCTGCTCCAACGGCAAGCTCCGCCGGTAGTTCAGGTCAAATGCAACTCCATCTTCTTCCTCTCTGCCGTCATCCGACCCCTCGAACACCACCTCCACGGCGGTATCCTTTAATCCCGCCTGCTCCAGCAAAGCGTTCAAGGGCACTCCCTTCCATCGTGCGGTGCTCACCGCCCCGTGACGAAAAGCCAGACCCTCCGCAGGGGGCGTTACATAGGAACGACTGTTGCCCGCACATTCCATAGTCATGACTACTTCTTTGCTGGGCATCGCCAGAATATCGGCAAAACTGAGGTGTAAGGGTCGGCGGACCTCTCCGTCTATCACGAGGTGCCAGGTTGAGCGGTCCAAGTTTGGCACATCGGAGAAGTGATTGCGGATGAAATAGCGTTCAGTGGGGGTGACCCAGGTGTTAAGAGAGATTAAGGTTGACTCTCTACACAAGGGGTCTTCAGATACCTGGATGAGGGTAGACGACTCACCATGGAGTTGTACGTCAGAAGACATTGGTACTCCTCTGGGCAAATTGTAACCTGAATGCTTCGTAATAATTATACAGCAGAGCCTGTCCCTTAGACCTCGTGGTCTAGCGCTAACCACCCAGGGAGCTGACGGCGGTCCACCACCGCATTGATCCGCACCTCCAAGGCTAGTGTCCCGTCTACTTGTTTTTGACAGGTTCTAGAATCGGGGACGGTCGTTGCAGAGCAATGTATCGCATAACGGGCTAAACCTGTCAGAACAAAGTGGGTGAACCACTAGCCCTGTTTCGTATCATCTTTGCCCCAAGGCCGTGGGCAGGCCCTGGCCTTGAAATAATCGCCGCCTTTGTAGTGCTCGTCATCCGTGCCCCAGTGAATTGCCTTGTCCAGCTTTTGCAGCAGCGGGACGTGCTTCGAGCAGTGGATGTAGGCCTCTTCTACCTCGACGAGCATCCAGCGTTCCGGGCGGTGTCCACCTGTCGTCTGGATCGGTTCGATCATCTCTGGCGTCACGTCAGGCCACGCGAAGAGATCCTCATTGTCCACAACGCGGGCCTTCCCGTTGACGTGAAGGCCCACCGTGCTCTGGAAGAAGTCAATGAAGATCATGCCGATGTGGGGGTTTTCCACGATGTTGCCGACGCTGGCCATGACCCCGTTGCCCCGGTATTCCGGGTACGCGAGCGTCTTGTCGTCGAGGACGTGCACAAAGCCGGGGAGACCGGCACGGAAGGAGCAATCGCATGCGCCATGCGCGTCCGCTGTAGCAATGAAGACCATCTCCTGACGCGCGATGAACTCGCGCATCAGCGGGGTGAGGTAATTCAGCATCTGTTTGTTGTAAAAGGCCAGCGCCCGGCGGGTGGTGCCGAATTTCTTCTGGGCCTGGTGCTCGCCTTTGGAGCCGGGAAGCTGCATTGTTTTCTCTCCTTTTGTGCTCATGAGTGCCCTCCAGGCCAGCGTTTGTGGGGCCATCCTCGGCCTTGTGGGGCTGGGCGTGCGAGAGGACGGACGCCGTGCGCCACGATGGCCTCGCCCTGCGGGGGGTGCCTCCCCACAGACCGACGAGGTGCACGGCCCTTCACACAAGGACCCACTCCCCCCCAGCCGCCCCTGGCGGCCCTCCTCTCCCCCGTCCTGCGGGGCCTGGCCAGCGCCAAGTGGCCCTGGCGGAGCCGCCGCGTCCCCTCGCGGGTCCCAGGGTCGCCCGCCGGGCGGCGCCGGAGGGTGCGCTCCCGGCGGCGCGGTGGCACAAGAGCGTGTGAATTATACGCCTGTGGCAAAATAGCGTTTGAATTGCCTCTACGCACTGTCCGAAGGCGGCCGTTGCAGGGGTGCTGGCCATGTTCATCGTCGTGGCGACTGCCCTTGTCGAGCTCATGTTTGGGGGCTGAGACGGTCAGTTCAGTTGTTCCTTGAACCGCGCAGCTCCCTCCGAGCCGCTGGTGACATTGCCGGCGCTATAAGAATGGGCGCCCACTCCCACCAGCTTCCCCCCGTCGACGATCAAGTACTCCTCGCGGATAGGCCGACCATCGAACCAGCACTCCAAGATCTCGCGCACGCCCGCGGCGTAACGCGCCTGTGCTGACAGCGACGTTCCCGATACATGAGGCGTCATTCCGTGATGCGGCATCGTTCGCCAGGGATGGTCTTTTGGCGCCGGTTGGGGAAACCAGACATCGCCAGCGTAGCCGGCGAGCTGCCCGCTTTCGAGCGCCCTGACTACGGCATCCCTGTCACAAATCTTGCCGCGAGCCGTGTTCACGAGATACGCGCCACGCTTCATTGTGCTAATCAGGGCATCATGAAACATGTGTTCGGTCTCGGGGTGAAGTGGGGCGTTGATGGTGACGACATCGCAGACGCGCACCATCGACTCGACGCCGGGGTGATAGGTCAGCTCCAGCTCCTGCTCGACGCTTTCGGGAAGCTGGTGGCGATCCGTGTAGTGCAGCTTGACGTCGAATGGCTTGAGCCGTCTCAAGACCGCCGTCCCGATGCGGCCAGCGCCAACGGTTCCCACGGCCATCCCTTCCAGGTCATAGGACCGGGAGACACAGTCGGCAATATTCCAACCCCCGTTGACCACCCACTGATACGACGGGATGTAGTTCCGCACCAGCGAAAGGATCAGCATCACAACATGCTCGCTTACGCTGATGCTATTCGAGTAGGTTACCTCGGCGACGGTGATGCCTTGCTGGGTTGCCGCCTGCAAGTCAACGTGATCTGAGCCAATCCCGGCGGTAATGGCCAACTTCAGCTTCGGTGCTTTGGCGACCCTTTCGGCCGTGAGATACGCAGGCCAGAACGGCTGCGAAATAACGATGTCCGCATCAGGGAGCTCCCGTTCGAACACGCTGTCGGCACCGTCTTTGTCAGCAGTCACGATCAGGGTGTGGCCGCGCCTTTCAAGGAACTTACGCAGCCCGAGTTCACCCGACACACTGCCCAGGAGTTCTCCAGGCTCGAAATCGATGTCGCTGGGCGTCGGCAATGTCTGGCCGCCCGGGTAACGATCCACTAAGGGCACGTCATGACGTGCGTAGGAGTTCGGGTAACCACCCACCGGGTCGTCGTAGAGCACGCACAGGACCTTCGCCATCTCATGCACTCCTTCTCTTGAGAATGTTCTTTCATGCCGGGCAGCCTTGCGACCTCTCGCTCTGACGCCGAGGGGAGGAAAGCGATGACCGTTATGACGCATGCAGTAGAACGGCCGCAACCGGAGTAGCCTCATGCTTGGGCTCGTGCCGGGTCAGATCCATTGGGAGATCGAAGGCGAAGGCCTGACTTTAGCGCGGCGGTCAGTCAGAAGGTGTGCAAGGGGGCCCAATACCTTTGTCCTGGTTGCCTGACTCCCAGGCGGTGCTCCTCGGGCGTTGGACCTCACGCGCCAGGCGTTTGCCCGCTTTCCCCTGCCGCCTTTCCCCGAGGCATTCCCCCCGAGTCACCCCTGGCGGTCGCGGCTGCTCGTGCTACGCCAGGTCCCTGTGAGCGGGCTACTGTCCCCAGAAGTGCTGGAGCCACGCCCATTCTTAGAAGCTTTGGAGCGCTGGGGCGTGCGCTTGCAGGTCCGACGTGAGACAACAACAGATAGATTGTACTGATAGCGCCTGTGGCGGGTGCCTGCTTCATCCCCTTGCCCCTCGGGAGAGGGTGTCTCCGGCCTGCGGAAAGGCCCCTCCCCCCGGCCCTCTTCCACAGGGAGAGGGAGCACGTTGAGCCAGTCCGTCACAGACGCCGTGGGAGAGTGCTACGGTTGCTCCAGCCCAAAATGATTCGACGGCTCCAGGTCGAGGAGAAACTGGCGTATGCGGGCAGCCTCAGACTCCTCGCCAATGGTGCTGGCAGCGCACAGCAAGCCGTAGAGGCAACGCAAGAAACCACGATTGCTCTCGTGCTCCCAGGGCAGGGACTGCGTGCCGCGCCACCCTGAGGCGCGGGCGCGGTCGAGACCCCGGTGGTAGCCGACGCGAAAGAAGGCGTAGGCGGCGATGACATCGTCAGTGAGGACCAGCTCTCCCAGCGCCGCCCAGGCGCTGAGACAGGTGGGATAGCGCGCCGTAATGGCATTCAGCCGCTCCCGATAGGCTGACGCGGTACTCTGTCCAGCCTGGAAAGTGGCCAGCGCTGCTGCCACTTGGGCTGCACTGTCGTCTGGGTCAGGAGGCAGCACCACAGGCTGCTCGAAAGGACTGTTCATAGCCATCTAGACCTCCACGCCTCTGCATAAAATGTTGTGCCCATATGGTTTCTGCACAGATCACACACAACATGCATCAGGCATTCCTCGAAGCCTGTAAGACGCGCTGTGCCATGCGCTCTATGCTCCTCAGCAGTGAAGCAGCGTGTAACGGATCAAGTTCCTGAGGACTGCTACCAGGCAAACCACACCTCTCCAGTACAGCGTTGATCTGGACTACCGTGACCTGGTCTGGCGCAGTAAGCTCGAAGCCTATCGGTTCTCCATCTGCTCCATAATCTACGAGTAGTCCAGAAGCTACAGACGCAGTCCGTAGACTCTTTGCTCCGGCTGGGCGCGGCAGATACAGATAGGCTGCCAAGGGTTTACCCTTCCGAAAGGTCACTTCTCAATAGGACTCCTGCATTGTCGTTGTCGCCAAGAAACGTTCGACTGGATGGCCTCAGCCTCAGCCCTCCCGTGCGGTGGGCCGTGCACCCCACTGGCCCACACCGTCGCGCGGGGTCTCATGGGCGGCGTGCGTGCAACGGGGGGGTGTCTCTTGAGAGGGCGACACTTCTGAGCGTTGGCAATCCAGTGTGCAATCCACCTCCCCAGCTTTCCCCGAACCGCTCCACCCCTGGTGGGTCCTCCCCTCCCCCATCCTGCGGGGCATGTCCAGCAGCGCCACGTCTTGTGGAAGGGAGTAGCGGTCAATGACCTCTGGTACAGCTTGCGGGTGGGGCAGAGGTGCTACCTCTCCCTGCGCGGTGCGGGTTTCCCCAGCGCCACCAGGAACATCACGCTTTTTCCCGCCGCATGCGGTGAGAAAAACGCCGTCACGTCGTCGTCAAAGAAGGTCAGGCCTGTCGCTCCGAGACCCTGCGCGTAGGCGGCCAGGTAGAGCTTCCCGCCCATAATACTGGCCTCCAGTTGGGCCGCCCGATACCCCCGGTTGCCGAACCGCGCCAGCATGGGCCGCAGGTCTGCGAGGAAAAACACGTTGACGCTGGCATCAGCGGGGAGCTCCTGTCCCAGACCCAGGGAACCGGCCGCGCGGCGAAAGTTGCCTTCCTGAAGCAGCTCAAGGGCCTGCTGCTCTTTCCGCCATACGTAGGCGCCTGGAGGCAGCTCGTCCACCGCGTGGACGATGAGGTAGAGATCAGTGCCCTGGGGACCTTCAGGAACGAGGAAATCGGCGTCAATCCCTCGGGTGGCCCGATCAAGTAGCGTGGAGAGTTGCACCAAGGTGATGGGCGTAGGCGCGAAATGTCGCGTCGACCCCCGGCGCAGGATGACCTCCTCAATGGTGTGCTGGGGCAGCTCGTTGTTGTCCTGGGGTCGCAGTGGGAAAAGGCGCCCTGCAGGCTGAGGTGGTACGACCCGCGGCAGCGCGCCGCGCCAGGCCTTCACCCCGTCTTCGTCCGTCAGCGACGAGGCGGCATGCATGACCCGAATGGCGGGATAATCAATCTCGGTCTTGGACAGCGGTACGGTTGCGAGCGCCAGCGGCGTCACCTTGGGAGATGGCACGGGCGGCATGCTCGGAGCGCGCCCCAAGGGCACAAGCGTGAGCGTCACCTCGCGCTCTGTCTCCAGGTCCAGCAACCGGTTCACCGCCGTATCCACAAAACCAGCCGCCACGTGTGCGGGCACCTTCTGGGCCGCTGCTACTGCCAGCAGGTTGGCTACAATCGTGCCGGTGTCCCAAAAGCAGTGCCGATAGGTGCGGGCCTGGTATTTCCAGGCATTGCGCCAATAGGTTCCAGTACAGATGATGACCGCCGGGGCGCTGGCCACTGCAGGTGCTCCTCCACTCGCCTGGACCAGTATCCCCCGGTAGTCTCCCACACGCAACGGTCGCAAGGCAAAATCATGCGGTCCGAAGTGATACACGCCTGCCCTGAGGCCGGGGAGGTCACCGCAGACCAGGTACAGATCAATGTGGTAGAGTGCCCCGGTACAGGCCGCGGCCCGAAAGAAAATCTCCCCCCCGGGAGACGTCCTCCGTTTCGTGATCCCGGCAGAAAAGTGCAGGATCTGCGCCACGGTTTGAAGGTCCGGGACACACTCGCCCTGTGGGTGAGCTGCCAGGGCTGCAATGGCCGACAGTGCCACCACCCCGGAAGGGGAGAAGCTCCGCGGCAGAGGAACAGGTTCGAGAGCGGAGTAGATCTTGAAGGGCAGGGGTTGGTTCTCCCAGTCCAAAGAGTGGGGATTCGTGCGAAGGCTTTGGGAGGAATGCTTGGTACCGTTATGATAGGTCCAGGTGGCTTCAAGGTCGTCGTTCCCCATAATTTACCCCTGTGTGTAGAGGGTTCCCCTCTCGACCTCGACTTCGCTATCCGTGCCCTCCACCCGTACATGAGAGCGAGCGACCCCTCTACGGGCAGGAAGACCAAGGACCTCATGAAAGCCCATATCACTCATCGCCTGTGCTCGTGTATGGTTTTCCATTGTTACTCCTGTCCCGCTGCAAAGCCCTGCCACGCGTGCACGCCCGGGCGCTCATGGGCCCCAACCACCGGGGCAGCCCGCGGGTCTACTGGCGGCGTGACGTGCACCAGGCGGTTTTCAGAGTAGATGCTCCCATCGACCAGCAGCGGTGTGCTGCGATCCAAGACGTCCTCGGTCTCCACTTTCTTTTGCAACAATATGAGGCCCTCGAGCACGGCTTCCGGCCGGGGCGGACAGCCCGCAATGTAGACGTCGACGGGGATGATCCGATCGATGCCCTGCAGGGTGGCGTAGTTGCGGTAGAAGCCGCCAGAGGCGGCACAGGCACCAAAGGCAATCACCCACTTGGGTTCACACATCTGGTCGTAGACGCGTTTGAGAATTGGCGCAAGCTTGTGGCTAATGGTCCCGACGACCATGAGGAGGTCCGCTTGCCGCGGCGAGAAGCGTGGGAACTCGGCACCGAAGCGTGCGATATCATAGTGTGAGCCCCAGGTCGCCATAAATTCCATGCCGCAGCAGGCCGTCACAAAGGGGAAGGGAAAAAAGGAATACTTCCGCCCCCAGTTGATGATTTTGTTGAGCTTCGAGGTGATCACGCCACTGCCGAAAATTGTTTCCAGTCCCATCTTCAGCTCCTTGCTGCCGGTGCAGCGGGCCACACGCCCTGGAGTCCTGCCACGGTTGTGGTGTGCCGCCGTTATCGTGGGGCTCCGACGTCCCTACCCGCCCCTGGTATGCATCTCGAGGTGCGGGTCCTGGCGGAGGCCGTCGAGTTGCACCAAGGTCCCACGCCCACCGTAGGCCTCGAGCGCGTGGCGCTCCTCAGCGCCACGGTCCCGGCGCGCCTGCCAGCCCGAGACAATGCTGGACTTGAGCGCTTCTGGCGACGCTCCAGCCCGCAAGGGCTGTCGCAAATCCGTGCCCGCGGTGGCGTAGAGACACAAGAACCACATGCCATCGGCCGTGAGTCGGCTGCGGTCACAGGTGCGACAGAACGGTGTGGTCGTTGAGGCAATAATCCCAAAAATCGTCCCGTCGGGCAGGACGAAGCGCTCGGCCGGGGCTGCACTCTCTTCCGCGAGCGGCTCGATGTCCCCATACTGTTGGCGTAACACCGCCAGCATAGCAGCCCGAGAACACACCTTGTCCATCGACCAGTGCGTGGCGCCCCCCACGTCCATGTACTCGATGAAGCGTACCTCCGCCCCGAGGCGCTTGCCGTACTCGATCAGATCGACCAGCTCGTCGTCGTTGCACCCACGCATGACCACCGTATCGAGCTTTAAGTCCGTGAACCCGACCCGGACGACCGTCTCGATCCCCTCCAGGACTCTGGCATGCAGGTCACGGTGCGTGAGCGCCTTGAAACGGTCCGGCTTGAGCGTATCCAGGCTCACGGTGACGCGATGGAGCCCAGCCTCGTAAAGAGCCTGTGCCTGTTCCGCCAACAGCACGCCGTTCGTCGTCAAGGCCAGGTCCATGATCTGGGGATTGTGCGCCAGCATCCGCACCAGGGTCGGCACGTCTCGGCGCAACAGCGGCTCGCCGCCTGTGAGGCGGACCTTGTCCACGCCAAGTGCCGTGAAGACGGACACGAGGGTGCACATCTCCTCACACGTCAGCAGGTCTTCACGGGGCAGCCAGAGATAGTCTTCCTCAGGCATACAGTACTGACAACGCAAGTTACACCGGTCCGTGACGGAGAGGCGCAGACTGCGCAGGGGGCGCTGGAAAACGTCCGTGATCTGGAGACGCTTACGCGTTGTAAGACTCTCCGGTTGCACAAGCACCATAGAGCACTCCTATCAATGGCGTGGGCTCAGCCCGTGATGGGCAGCGCGCCGCGCCGCGTGAAGGTGCATGTCCCGGCTTGAGGGCCCAGCGTCGGCCGTGCTCCGGAATAGCTTATGGTTCCAGGAACACGCGCAGCGTGGCACTCCGGCGTCTAAGCTTGGCCAGGGCCGCCGCTTCTATCTGGCGCACGCGTTCACGACTGAGGTGTAAAGCGTCGCCGATCTGGCGTAGAGACTCGCTCGGTGTGCCATGCAGCCCAAAGCGCCGCCGCATGACCTCCGCGTCCCGTGGGGCTAAATTAGCCAGGGCGCGGTGGAGGTGAGCCATCAGGTCCTGCTGCACCAGCGCCTCATGGCTGGTGCTGGCATGCGGATCCGCCAGCAGAGCGTTGAGGGTGCGTGTATCCGCAGCCGCCAGCGGCTGGTCCAGGGACACTGAGGCAAACACCGGCATCAAACTACGCTCGACGCGTTCGACGGGCCTCGCCAGGTGCTGGGCTATCTCCACTGCTGTCGGCGGGTGGCCCAAGGCCACAGCGAGGGCACTCTGACTGCGGGACACCTCGCGGGCGCTGAAATACATATACTCCGGAATGTAGATCAGCGCTGACTGTGCCACCACCACCCGGCGCATGGCATGCTTGATCCACCAAACGGCATAGGTGCTGAACTTCAGATTGCGCCGATAGTCAAATTTGTCCACGGCGTGCATGAGACCAATGTTGCCCTCTTGAATGAGATCGGGCAGCGGCAACCCCAGATGGCTAAACGCACGGGCCACACTGATGACTAAGCGCAGATTGCCCGTAATCATCTCTTGCTTGGCCCGTTCCACACTAGTCGACAGCCGATGCAACATGCGCCAGAGCGCACGCAACTCCCCGAGACTGTATCCCAAGGTGGCAAGGTAGCGTGCCACCTGACGGCGCTGGCGGGCGAGGGAAGCCACAGCCATGGCGGTATCAAACCTGGTCCAGGCCTGGGAGAGGAACGCTGGCTGCCACGTCCATGCTGCCAGGAGGGCCTGCATCTCCGCACGCCACGCCGCGACTGTCTCCGCCGCGTCGCCCTGCACCCGCCGGCCACCGTGCCGCCGGACGAGTTGACGCATCTGGCAACGCAGCCGTTGCACACGGTCAAGACGAGCCACCAGGTCCACCAATGGGGGAGCCGGCTCCGGGACACAGAGCGCGGCGATGGGCATGACACCACGGCGGAGACGGGCACGGTACGCTAACAGGAGAGGCACGTGCAGCAGGTGCTGCAGCAGCGCGTCGCGCCATTGCCAACTGCCGTCTTGTATGTGCTGGGCCAGGGCGACTTCGCGCGCCGGCGAGAGCAGAGCAAAACGCCGCACCTCCTGCAAGTAGTGCCCCATGCAAGACAGCTCGCCCGCCACCGGCGAGGCACGCGGCGTGTCCTCCACCCCTCCCAGGTCGGCGGCATGGCCCAGCTCGACCTCTGCTGCCGTCAGGATGACATCACGCTGCGCTAGCATCTCTGCACCTCATGAAGGATCCACCCACGCATAGAGCCTGGCCCGCTCTCGCGACTAGGCGCGTCGCTTCTCAACCAGAGCAAAAGCCATACCAGCCCAGATGCAGTCAGCAAGGCGCCGCGCAGATCTGTCTAAGCCCCGAGAAATACAGGGAAAAACCCGACTGGAGGAGCGCTGCACCGGGCGGGGAAACCGCTGGGGACGGGGGGAGTTTCTCCAGGGGGAGGAGTTTCTCCAGGGCGCGGCTGCGGCCCTGGGGATGTCCCGTTATGGCCAGGCGACTGCGGCGGGTTGCCCCGGTGGCTACAGCGAGGGCGCTCAGCGCTGCGTAGCGGTCCAAGACGACGCACGCGATGGCCCCAAGACTGGCACAGCTGGCCGTCTCCGCGGCCAATCCCCCCTGGATGGTGCAGACTCTGCATAGTCCCTCTCACGGGAGGGGACACCGACCACATCTCCCCTTGATGCTTTTCCTTCCTTAGCCCGTTTTCCCCGGTTTTCCCGTTAAAGATCTTTGCCTTGTTAAAACGCGCGCGCGGGTTACGGGTTGGGGGAGGACGTATTTTCCATGACTTACAGTCGAAACTGCCTCTGAAGTACCGAAAGGGGTGCCTCTGAAGTACCGAAGTATGTGCCGATCTGTGGAAAACTCTGAGGGCTGTTACGGGTTGGGAGATGCTTTTATCTCAAACACTTTTAACCAAGAGTCTCTTTTCTCAAGCAGGCCGCAACTCACTAATTTTTCTGTCCATCCCTATCGATTGGCCGAGCAATTGATCAGTGCTCTAGTCATGGAGGATTGTAAACGACGTGGGTCTGGACGCGCCCGACCGTTTACGACGCCACCAACGCTGCCACCAGGGGCGTCGCCGCGACACCTGGGCCATAAACCGGTGCACGGCGGAGTCCCATTCACGGGTCTCCAACTCCAATGTGGTGGTTGTTCCCGTCTGGGCCGTGATCGCGATGTATCCACCACCTCCCTGAAAGACCAGACCGAGGTTGTCTTGGGAGACAATCTGTAACCCTAGCCCACCTGGTCCAAAGTCGGCCAGAGCCTGTTCGAGGGCCTGGCGCGGCGTCAACTCGGTGACCACCCCGTAGCGCATGGGTATGCTCCTCGTCCCTAGAGCGCTGATCAATTCATGAGTCGCGTCAACGCTGTGAGAGCCAACACGCTTCCCCCTTCCCGTGGTGCCTCAGGCTGCCGATCACCACTCCCGCTGTGCGATGTCGCGCTCAACATCATGCAATCAGTCCGGCTCGCAAAGGCTGCGCTCCACCGGAGAGCCGCGTCGCCTACGCCCCACCCGTGTGGTCACGGATCCTGTCCATGGCCCTCTGCTGGCCCCGTCGCTGCTCAACCAGAGCAAAAACCATACCAGCCCCGGTTGGACAAGCGAACCGCCGCGTAGACCTGTCTACGCCACGAGCAAGACCGGGGAGAACGCCACCCGAGGGAAGATGCAGAAGGCGGTGGAGCCGATGGGGAGGGTCGGAGTTTCTCCGGGGGGTGGGAGGTTCTCCAAGGGCCGGCTGCGGCCCTGGAGACGCGCCGGTAGAGAGCAAAAAAGGTTGCTGGCATGGTAGCAGGCTACCATGCCTTGCATTAGAGTACAGGTTGCTATCTCTGCTAGAGCTTTCTATGCTGACAAAGCAGCAGGGGAAACTGATCTGAGCGACGACGCAGCCGAAGACATCGTTATCAACCTTCGTCCCATAGACCAGATGCGTATTGAGCAGCTACGGAAGCGGACCGAGACAGCGCTTGCAAGTGATAATATCTGGTACATTCATACCGTACTGGCACAATGTTTCCTCCCCTACAAAGACCCGAAAACCGATAGATGGCAGAGAACAAACGGAGATTTCAGCATCCTTTTGGTTTCGGGAGACGTGAGAGACCCTCAAGCGCGTTTCGGCTTTAGAAATGTTGGATTGCCCTATGGGCCAAAGCCCAGACTGTTTCAGAGCTATGTCTGTACGCAGGCCATGAAGCAGAAATCCCCTGTCATACCTGTGGAACGATCAATGACAGCACTGATGAGGGAACTTGGTTTAGGAACCTCTGGCGGTAAAGAGGGGCCTATGAAAATATTCAAAGAACAAACCACCCGCTTTGCAGCGTGTCACTTCACCATTGTGGGTCCCGGCCCGCGTGGAGGAGATACGTACATCAAAGCTCCACCTATCAAAAAATTTGACGTATGGTTTCCGGCTAACGCCGATCAAGGCACACTTTGGCCCTCTGAAATTGTCCTGACTGACGAGTATTTTTACAGCCTCAAGGATCACGCCATACCCTACGATTTCCGCGCCCTGAAAGCCATTCAGAACAAGCCCCGCGCACAAGATATTTACCTGTGGATGACGCAACGCCTGTGCCGCATTCCCTACAACAAGCCGTTGCTGATGCGTTGGCATGACCTCTATGAAATGTTCGGCGGCATATCCTCATTGAAGGAGTTCAAGCGGGGGTTTCCTGACGACTTGGCGGCAGCACGGGCAAGTTACCCGGACGCCCGCCTTGAGGACCACGCGGAAGGGTATCTGTTCTATGCCTCAACGCCGCCGATCCCCAAGACCAAAGTGATTGTGAAAAAGTAGGTGCAAAGCGGAACTTCTCCACGCATGGTTACCCACCTCATTGACGCATGGTTACCCACCAAACACCCCAAAATCCACGCATGGTTACCCACCGAGCGCCCCGGAAACCCGTACCATTCCTAGGGTTTCCTGCCCTCTCCTGTATTGAATCCCTGTAGTTAATCCTGTAGCTAGC
>Ga0209899_1000125_pt1 | contig 14089 bp, 14 predicted proteins | sample GWRWS1_0_10_FD_187228 | JGI IMG/M metagenome (GOLD analysis project Ga0209899, IMG submission 187228) | Riverbed sediment microbial communities from areas with vegetation nearby in Columbia River, Washington, USA - GW-RW S1_0_10 (SPAdes)... | ecosystem: Environmental > Aquatic > Freshwater >...
CAGGGGTTCGTTCCGATCCCCACCGGAAGCTTTCGCGCTCTGTGGACGACGAGCGTTCCGTAGCCTAGCACGAGCGGGCGGCGGACTGCAGCACTAGAGCAGCCTCATGCTGCGCTACACTGCCCGCCGCCTGTTGCTGCTCGTTCCCGTCGTCCTTGGATCGGCGGCGATTGCGTTCGCGCTGCTGTTGTTGATCCCGGGCGATCCCGCGATTGCGCTCCTCGGACAAGATGTCTCGGCCTCCGAGCTCGCCCGGTTCCGTCACTTGCTCGGTCTGGACCGGCCGGTCCCTGTACAGCTGGCGTTCTATCTGGCGCGGATCGCGCGGGGAGACTTCGGAACCTCCGTCACACTGCATGCGCCCGTGCTCCGGCTGATCGCTTCTACGTTGCCTGCGACACTCGAACTTGCCACCGCTTCTGTGTTGCTGGCGATCGGTCTTGGAATTCCGATGGGACTCCTGGCGGCCCGGCACCGGGGCCGGCTCGCCGACACGGCGACGATGCTGGTGGCCCAGCTCGGTGTCTCGATGCCCGTCTTCTGGCTGGGCGTGCTGTTGATCTTGCTGTTTGCCGTGAAGCTGAATTGGCTGCCTTCGTTTGGACGCGGGGCGCCCCTGCTGGCCGCGCTGGCTTCCGGTAACGCGGCCACCATCGCCGACAGCATCCAGCATCTCCTTCTGCCGGCCCTCACGCTGGCGTTCTTCAACCTGGCATTGCTCAGCCGGCTGACACGTTGGGCCTTGATCGAAGTGCTCGAGGAGGACTACGTCCGTACCGCGCGGGCGAAAGGCCAGCAGGAGCGCGTCGTCGTCTATCACCATGCGTTCCGCAACGCGCTGCTGCCGATCGTGACGATCATCGGGCTGCAGTTCGGGAACGCGCTCGGCGGCGCAGTGGTCACCGAGACGATCTATGGATGGCCCGGCATGGGCCGGCTGGTCGTGCAGGCGATCGGCCAGCGGGACTTCCCAGTCGTCCAGGGCGCGGTGCTTCTGCTGGCCTTGTTGTTCTCGGTGGTGAACGTCGTCGTGGACCTCACATATGCACTCATCGATCCCCGAATCCGATACGAGTAACGCGGCAAAACGCCGCCGATACTTGACGCCGTCGGCGAAAATCGGCGCGGGCGTCCTGGCGGTGATCGTGCTCGCGGCGCTCGCGCCCGTGGTGTTCACCCACGCAAACCCTGAGCAGCCGGATATTATGTCCAGGCTCGCGCCGCCATCACCGGGGCATCTTCTCGGGACCGACAACATCGGCCGCGACCTCCTCGCCCGCCTCGTCTACGGAGCGCGCACCTCTCTCCTGGTGTCGGTCATATCCGTCGGCGGCGCCGCGCTCATCGGCGTCACCGTCGGGCTGCTGGCAGGTTATTACGGGGGATGGGCCGAGACCGCGGTGATGCGAACGGTGGATATCTTCCTGGCGTTTCCGGCCATCTTGCTCGCACTGGCCCTCGTGGCCGTGCTTGGCGCCGGCGTTACCAGCGTGATCGTCGCACTCACACTCGTGTTCTGGACGCAATATGCGCGCGTCGTCAGAGCGGCAACGCTGTCGGAGAAGGAGAAGGCTTACGTCGAGGCCGCGAGGGCGATCGGAGCGGGCAACATCCGGATCCTGTTCCGCTACGTCCTACCCAACGTGCTCTCCCCGGTCATCATCCTCGCGACCCTGGGCATGGGCACCGCCGTGGTTGCGGAGTCGACGCTCTCGTTCCTCGGAATGGGAGTGCAGCCCCCGGCACCGTCGTGGGGATGGACACTGGCATTCGGGACGCGCTATCTTCGCGACGCTCCGCACATCGCGACGTTCTCAGGTGGTGCCATCATGCTCACAGTGCTGGGGTTCAATCTGCTGGGTGATGGCATTCGGGACATGCTGGATCCCAAATTCCGACCACAGTAGGAGGGTACAGATGGTAACTCGCACCTATCGTCCGATTCACGTGGCGCACCTGGCCAGTGGCACCGAACTTATCCTTCCTGTTCACGAGATCGTTGGCAATCGAACAGGTCCCACGCTGGGGATCTCCGCCGGTATCCATGGAGAAGAGTCCGTGGGCGTAGAGATTGTGTACCGCTTTCTTCACGAGTACGACCTCAGCGATCTCGCCGGCCGGTTGCTCGTGCTCACGGTCGCCAATCCATTCTCCTACTCCGCGATTACACGGGCCACGCCCATCGATATGGTGAACCTGAATCGTGTCTTTCCTGGGAACGCCGACGGGTTGCTCACGGAACAACTGGCGTTCAAGATGGCCGAGGGATTTCTCAAGAAGATCAACTACTACGTGGACATGCACGCCGGCGGGGCGTATCCGACCGTTGACTACGTCTATATCCTCAACGCCGAACCACTCTCGCGCGCGTTCGGGTCGCCCCTGCTCTACCGGGCAAAGGAGACTCTCGCGGGCACGTCGGTGAGCGTCACGCGAGAATTCAACATTCCGTCGGTCGTGGTGGAGCTCGGCGGCGGCGATATCGATCAAACTGGGTATGTCCAGCGCGGCATCACCGGGCTCGCCAACATTCTCAAGACCCTCAAGATGCTACCCGGGGATCCTGTCCCTCCGCCAAAGCAGACCGTTCTGAACGAGATCGCGATCCTGCGGCCTCACCACGGCGGCCTCTTGCTGCCGGAAGTGACCGAGCTCGGCGTCGAGGTCGCCGCGGGTCAGGTCCTGGGACGGATCGTGAGTCCTTACTCGTTCGAGGAGTTGGAAGTCATCCGCTGCCCGTTCGACCGCGGGATCATGGTGCTGACACAACGCACCGCGAACGTTGTCGAACCGGGCATCTATGGCTACATGATAGGGAACCTGGCCACCGCCGACCGATAACTCTTTACACTCCTTAGCCGATCTTCCGGTCCCGATTCGAGGCCTCCCCGTCTCGCTGCTTAATCCCAATCCAATGCGGCGTGGAGTTTCCGGGGTAAGTATGCTCAGGAAGGTCCATCCGAAGGAGGAGCGTTCATGCGTGCTGGACTCGTAGCGTTTGTGATCCTTGCGTTCGTCAGTATCTGCGAAGTCGACACAGCCCGCGCCCAGGACCTCAACCTTGGTGCGATCTATGTATGTAACGAGATCGTGCTCCGGATCCGTTTCCCAGCCGACAGCCAATCCATCCTGCAGCGCCGGCAGATCGTGAATGAGCGCATCATCGAAGCCTACCGCAAACAGCAGATCACACCGTCGAACATCCAGGTGCGGCCCGCGGGTGGAGAGTGGGCCATTTACGTCGGCAGCCAGCTGATTATCACCGCGGACCGCGAGCATGCGCGGACGAACGGCACGACACCGCGGCTGCTCGCTGAAACCTGGGCAGCCAAACTGCGGGAATTGATGCCGAAGTGCCGTCCGGACATGGGGCCACGACCATAAGGAATAGGGAATATCCGGCACCCGCCTGCGGTTAGTTGAAGCAGCATGAACGGCAGCGCGCGGAAATTGCTGGGGATTCACCACGTGACCGCGATCACAGGCGATCCCCAGGAGAACGTCGATTTCTACGTGGGTACCTTGGGGCTCAGACTGGTGAAGCGCACGGTGAACCAGGACGACCCCGGCACTTATCACTTGTTCTACGCAGACGCGGTCGGCAATCCCGGCACCGATCTCACGTTCTTCGCCTGGCCCCAGGCCTTACACGGGCGCGAAGGTGTTGGACAGGCGAGCGCGGTGGGACTGGCAATTCCACAGTCATCGCTCTCCTACTGGACGGCACGGCTCAGCGAACATGGGATTCCGTTTGAGGGGCCCACCCGCAGGTTCGACGAGGACGTCCTCTCGTTCTCAGACGTCCACGGGCAGGCGCTCGAGTTGGTGGCCGCCCCCGACGCCGAGGCACGGCAATGGCAACCCTGGACCGATGGACCCGTGCCGCCCAAGCAGGCCATTCGAGGCATTCATGGCATTACGCTGATGGAAAGTGCGGACGATTCGACCGCCACCTTCCTCAAGGAGCCGTTGGGATTCTGGAGGGCGGCTCAGGAGGATCGTCGCACGCGGTTTGGAGTCGGGGCGGGTGGCTCGGGCGCGTGGCTCGACCTCGTCGTTACCTCAGGCGGGCAGCGCGGGCGCGTCGCGGTCGGTACCATTCACCACGTCGCGTGGCGCACGCCCAACGATGCAGAACAACAAGCGTGGTGGCAGCAGATCCAGGACCACGGTGTCGCGGTCAGCGAGATCATCGATCGCTTCTGGTTTCATTCAATCTATTTCCGGGAGCCGGGCGGCGTGCTCTTCGAGATCGCCACCGACGGACCCGGATTCCTCACGGATGAGCCCCTGAGCGAGCTCGGCACGCGACTCGTGCTGCCGCCATGGCTCGAGCCTGCCAGGGCACAGATCGAGCGCGCGCTTCAGCCAATCGAGCTTCCACGATCCATGAGAGGCCGCAAGCAGAAGTCAACAGTGTAAAGCCATTTCCCGTTACTGTTCCGTGAGCATCGGTGTGGTAGTCTGCGCACACCGAGGAGGTGAACCGGTTGAAAACCCTTTTGGCTCTTCTTGGCTCTGTTGTGCTTTTGTCGAGCGCGGTATGGGCGGCGCCGGCGCCCGGCAGCCTCACCGAAGGAACCATCACCGCGGTTGATGCTTCCTCAGTGACGGTGACGACGCGCACCGGCAGTCAGGCACGGCTTGCGATCAACAGCGACACGGTGGTCATTCAGCGCAGACCGGTCAAACTCGAAGACATCAAGCGCAATGAGTTTGTCGGCGTCACGGCCCGCCGCGAGCTAGACGGCTCGCTGACCGCTATCTCGATCAACATCTTCCCGCCCGAGTTCAAGGGCCGCGTCCGCGAAGCCCAGTTCGTAATGGACACCGGAAACATCATGACCAACGCCACAGTGTTCCAGAATGTTCGCCGGATCGAGGGGCGGACGCTTTATCTTCGACTGGGAGATGGGACCGCGGTCATCGCCGTGCCGAAAGACGCTCAGGTCATCCGGTTAGCAGTCATCAAGATCAGTGATCTGAGACCCGGGATGCAGGTAATGGTACGAGGATCGGCTGGCGCTGACGGTGTCCTAATTGCCTCGACGATTACGATAGACGCACGGTAGCAGAAATGCTTGGAGGGCCGCTTCCATCGGAAGCGGGCCCTGTCATTTTATCAGGCCGAACGGATGCGTACCCCCGCGATGACCATACGGCCGGATGTACGCCGGGTGTTTGTCCCGTAGGTCGTCTCAGCGCAGATGCGGGTGCAGAATGGATCTCTATGCTTCCTTGCCACCGGCGGGATGCGTCTGCCGCACCGCTGGCATACGGTGGGCGCGCGCTGCCGGCGGGTATGTCTGTGCGCAGTCATTCTCTTCGTCTCCAATCTGTCAAGAATAAGAGGGCCCTCGTCAGAGGACCCTCACTGATTTGGTAGCGGGGGGCGGATTTGAACCGCCGACCTTCGGGTTATGAGCCCGACGAGCTACCTGGCTGCTCCACCCCGCGTCGATAACCTAATTATACTCCAGTAGTGCAAACGAGGAAATACCCAGAGGGCGACGAAGCGCGGGGCATGCTTGACGATCATTCTGCAGCGGCGCGACGCATCAGCAGAACGCTGTTTTTCGTGCAGAGCATCGGTTCCGCCGCTTCGATCGCCATTTTCCCAGTGTTTCCGATCCTCGGAGCAGAGCTCACAGGGCGGCAGGCGCTTGCTGGTATCCCCGCAACCGTCTCCCTCCTCGGACAAGCATTGTCGTCGTTCGGCTGGGGATATGCGATGGATCGGCTCGGCCGAAGGCCGTCGCTCATTCTCGGAATGGGCATCGGGGTGCTGGCATCGTTGCTTGCCGCGGCCGGCGCGATCACAAAGTCCTTCGCGCTCCTGCTCGTGGGCGCGGCGCTCGTGGGGGTGGCAGGTGCTGCGCTTGCGCTGTCCCGGTTCGTGGCCGGAGAAGTGCACCCACCCGACCGGCGCGCGCGGGCGATCAGCGGCGTGGTGCTCGGAGGCTCGATCGGCGCGATCGCCGGCCCACTGCTCGCCGGCGCGTCGTCGAGATTCGCGAACGAAGGTCTACTCGGGGAACTCATCATCCCCTTCGTTGTCAGCATGCTGCTCGCCGCGGGGGCCGCGATGGTGCTCTTCATCTGGCTGCGCCCCGAACCGAGAGAAGTGGGAGAGGCGATCAGTCTCCTCCACCAAGAGACGGGTCCCATCACCGGTCCCGCCCGCAGGATCGGCGAGATTCTCCGCGAGCCGCCCGCGATGGTCGCGGTGACGTCGATGGTCTTCGGCCAAATGGTCATGGCCATGCTGATGGTGATCACCAGCCTACACATGCGCAACCAAGATCATCCACTGACGAGCATCTCGCTCGTCATCTCGTCACATGTTGTTGGCATGTATGCGTTCTCGGTCATCTCGGGACGGCTGGCCGACCGGTGGGGCCGCGGTCCTGTGATTATGATCGGAGCAGCAACCTTGATCCTCGCGACGTTGATCGCGCCACTCTCACCACATGTGGTTCCGCTGATGGTGGCGCTGTTTCTGCTTGGATTAGGCTGGAACTTCTGTTATGTGGCCGGCTCGACGCTGCTCGCCGACCAGTTGTCCCCCTCCGAGCGCGCGCGTACACAGGGATTCAATGATTTGTTGATCGGGCTGGGCTCGGCGGTCGGAAGCCTCGGCAGCGGACTCGTGTTCGCGGCGATCGGCTACGGCGCGATGGGCTTGGTCGGAGCCGCCGCGGCGCTGATCCCACTCACGATGGCGGCGTGGTGGCAGACGCGGCAACGGGCAATCGCGGTGGCGTTGCGAGGAGCGAAGTAACCAAGTGGGAGTCATCGCGAGGCCCGGAGGGCCGTGGCGATCTCATATCGATATGAGATTGCTTCGCTACACTCGCAATGACAGACCTGTGCCCCTATGTAAGGTCGGCCAACTCTTTCAATGATTCAATGATCCGGTCGGGACCGGCGCGTTCGAGGGCTTCGCGCGACGAAAATCCTCCGGTGGTCGCAATCGTCATCACGCCGGCTGCTTTGCCCATCTCCACATCCTCGATCGTATCGCCGACATATGCGGCCTCCGAAGGAACCTGCTCCAGCTGCTCCAAGGCGCGGTGCAGCGCGGCAGGATGAGGCTTACGTTCGATGACGTCTCCTCCGCACACGACGACGTCGAAGAGCGCGGTCCAATTCATTCGTTCGAGATCGTGCACGACACGGCTGCGGTCGCCTGAGGTAACAAGACCGAGCGCGCGATGCGATGCTCGAATGAGCCTCAGGGCCTCACTCGCTCCAGGACGTTCTCGCGGCGTCTCCTGCGCGTAGTGCTGCAGCCACAACCGATCGGCTTCATCCCACCGATCTCTTGGCACGCCCAGTCGCTCGTAAAACAGATACCAATTCGGGGAGTAGTGCTGAACGTAGGCAGACTCATCAAATGGCAACCGCAGGCCTGTGAACACCGCTTCGTAGACGCGGTAGTGTGACTGATATGCGTCGAGCAGGGTTCCGTCCAGATCGAACAGGAACGTATGAATGCCGAACCCCCGATCTTTTCCGCCGACGCTCAGCTCGGCTGCACCCAGCGGCTGGGGGAAACCAGTACCTCGCCCGCGTCGGTGGTACCCGCGAACTCGATCAGCGAGATATACCGACTGATGAGTTTTTCTTTGGGTGCTGCCGTTTCAATGAGCACACCGATCCCGACGACCTCCGCGCGGAACTCTCGCATCAAGTCGAAGACGCCCCGGGCCGTTCCCCCGCCCCGCAGAAAGTCGTCAATGAACAGGACGCGCGAGCCCGGGGTGATCGCGCGCAGCGGGAGGGTCATCGATTGGACCAAGCGCGACGATCCCGATACATAGTTCACGCTGACCGCCGGCCCGTCGGTCGCATGCGCGCCACGGCGAATCGTCACCAGCGGAACGTCAAAGGCGCGCGCTGTCATGAGCGCGAGGGGAATACCCTTGACTTCCATTGACAGGACGACATCCGGCCGGCTGTCCGCAAAGAAGGTCGCAAACGCATCACCGATCGCCGTCACGTGCTGCGGTGAGGAGATGAGATCGGTGGTGTACAGAAATCCGCCGGGCAGCACGCGGCTGGAATCGCGCAGTTTGGCGCAGATCTCCTCGACCACCGCTCGGATTCGCTCCCGGCCGTGGTGCGGGAGGTAGCGCACGCCGCCAGCGGCCCCGGCGAGCGTCTCGACGCGCCCGACGTGGAACCGCTCAAACGCTTGACGCATGAAGCCGAGATCCTCGCTGATCGTCGACTTCGCGACATTCAACATCTCCACAAACTTTCCGAGCGGGAACAGGCGGTTGGGGGCGTTGAGCAGATGGTGAGCCATGATGACCATCCGCTCTCCCCGCCGCAGGCGCCCCGCACGGCGTTCACGCTTGGCCATAGGCTCTGCGCCGTTCCAGCTCTTGCCTGATCGCCTCAAGATTCTCGGGCTTGCCCACGTCGACGTCCAGCGCAAGTTCTGGTCTCGGCACGATCACCGGCTTCACCGCGATGCCGACAATCTCCGTGGCGCGGGTCACGACCTCATCGATGCTGAGGGTTCCGCTAAAGAACTTCATGACGATCGCCCAGCCGAACATCTGGGCCATCAGCCAGGGCTTTTTCCGCGCCGAGATGATCCGCTCGACGAACGGTCGGACGCGGTCCACGACCTGCGCGTTGAACAACATCACGCTGCCCCCGGTGAACGTGCCCTCGGCGACGGTGACGTACGTCTTGCTGACGGTCGGAAAGCGCGAGGTGACCGCGTCTTTCGGGACGATGGGATAAAAGAAATCGGCGCGGTGTGTTGCACAGACGGCCAGAAACTCCTCGATGGCAGGGGGCGACAACAGCGGGAGATCAGAGGCTACGGCAAGGGTCATCGACGATGCCCGGAGCATCTCAACGGCCCGAGCGACATTGTCCATGACCTCCCCGGCGTCGGGTACGAGCGTGACATCCTGGGGCAGTGCGGAGCGAAGTTCGGGTGGCCCGACCGCGGCGATCCGGCCGACGCCTTGCGCGCGCCGGAGGGCCTCCACGACGTGGCCGACCAGCGGCCGCCCGGCTATTTCAATGAAGGCTTTGTTTGGAAGTCCAGGTGGTAAGCCGGCTTCGCGCCCGCCGCCCGCCAGAACAATTGCGTCAATCATGACAGAGCTGAAAAGCTGGGGAGCTGAAGAGCAACTGATAATTTACTGCTTTCCAGCTCTTCAGCTTTTCAGCTCTCCAGCTCTCAGTTATCGCGCCTCGGCAAACGTCCGCGTGACAAAGACATCGACATCAGGAAGCGCACGCAGGTTGTCGGCCACTCTCAACGCCGCCGCTTCGTTCGCCATGAGCCCAAACACTGTTGGACCAGTGCCGCTCATGCCCGCGCCATATGTTTCGCCGCGGAGTATGCGTGCTTTGAGGTCTCCCACGACAGGGTGCGACCCAGCGATCACATCTTCAAACACGTTGCTCACCAGCCGGCCGGCCTCGCGCACGTCCTCCCGCTGCACCGCGGTGATCATGGCCGCGGTGTTGGGTCGCCCGGCCGGCGTGCTCCCGCTGAACTGCTTATACGCCCACGTCGTGCTGACTGGAATCTGCGGTCGCGCCAGCACCACCCAGGTCGTCGGCAGCGGCGGGAGCAGCGTGAGGCGTTCCCCACGACCTCTCGCCACGGCCGCCCCGCCTTCGAGGAAGAAGGGCACGTCGGAACCGAGCTTGAGAGACAGCGCCAGCAGCTCCCGGCCATCGAGTCGCAATTTCCACATCTGCGCAAGTCCAATGAGCGTGATCGCCGCGTCGGCGCTGCCGCCCCCCAACCCGGCTGCCACGGGAATGCGCTTCGTGAGCTCGATCTGCACGTTGCGGTCGACCTTGAAAGTCTCGCGCAATAGCTGTGCGGTGCGCATCACGAGGTTACGGTGGTCGTTTGGCACCTCGCCATCGTGCACGATGACCTCGACACCCGCGCCTGCTTCGCGAAGCGTCACGGAGTCATGGAGCGCGATGGTGTGCATGACGGTTTCGATATCGTGGTAACCGTCGCTGCGCGCCTCCAGCACGTCCAGCGTGAGGTTGATCTTGGCGTACGCGTTGAGATGGAGCTCCTTCACGGGCTTACCTCCTTCGATGGCCTTTCCAACCTCAAGCGACAAGGCTTACACCTCCACACCAGGGTCAGGATTCACGAGCCAATTTGAGGTTCTGAGCGGGTAGGTAATAGAGAGGGGTGCCGAAGCAGGATACCGGCACAAACGAACGAGAATGGCGATACCTCCACTCCGAGGCAGGTATGCTATTGTAGTTAGGTATCGCTTGGAACAACTCCTGTGACCACGGCCAAAGAACCACAACCTCAGAAGCCCAGCTCGCCGGCGCCCTCAGCATCGCGCTCGCCACGCCTCCGGCGGTCGTGGTGGGTGTACGCCCGGTGGCTGCTCGTGGCCCTGCCAATCCTGGGCCTCGGCTTTGGCGTCGGGATGGCGGTCTACATCTTCTCCCATGCCGGCGCTTATACCGGGAACCAGGAGGTCGAGCGCCCCGCCGAGGACGTCACGTCGTTCACGTGGCCTCTCCGGCTCAGCACACGAGTAAACGTGCTGTTGATCGGCGTCGACGTGTCGCTGGGCAACCGGCGCCAGGTCCTTCCGACCTCAAGGTCTGACACCCTGATGCTGGTGAGTTTTGACCCGGCCCGCAACCGCGTCAGCGCGCTCTCCATCCCCCGCGATACGAGGGTGTTGATCCCGCGGTTTGGCGAGAACAAAGTGAACGCCGCGTATGCTTATGGCGGCCCGGGTCTCACGGTGAGAACGGTCGCCAACTTCCTGGGCGTGCCGGTGCACTACTACGTGAAACTGGGCCCGCAGTCGTTTTCCAAAATCATCGACGCAATCGGCGGCGTTGAGATCGACGTCGAAAAGGACATGAAGTACACGGATACGTGGGCGGGGTTGCACATCAACTTGAAGAAGGGCCGGCAGCTGCTCGACGGTGAGCGGGCCATGCACTATGCGCGCTTCCGGCACGACGCCGCGGGCGACATCGGCCGGGTTGAGCGTCAGCAAAAGGTCCTGCTGGCGCTGTTCTATAAGCTCAAGTCCGCCTCGTCAGTGCTGAACGCGCCCCAACTGTTGCGGGCGTTCTCCGAAAACACGCAGACCAACCTGACGTTCAACGAGTTGATCACGCTCAGTGCGTTTACGGCGCGCCTGGATAGCTCGGATCTGAAGTTCGCGACGCTGCCTGGCACCAACTCGATCACATACTGGGATCCGGATTCCTCCAAGATGCGCCAGGTGATCGCCGAGATGTTTTACGGCGTCGATGCGTCGATTCTCGCCTCGACGCAGATTGAGGTGTTGAACGGCAGCGGCGTGCCGGGGCTGGCCAAGCAGATGGCGCTGCGCCTGCAGGCCATGGGCTTTCAGATCGTCCGCGTGGACAATGCACCGTCCGTCGTCGACTCCACGACGATCATCGACCGTACGGGACGTCCCGGAGTGGCACGGCTTGTCGCCGAGGTGCTCGGCCGGTCCCGCATCAAGCGTGAAGTGGGCACCGGACCCGACCTCACGGTGATCGTGGCCCGCGACTTGGCTCGCGGGCATACGCTGCCGGTAGGTGTTTCTTCACGACGCTAGCGAGCCTCTTAATACCTTCCTCGATGTGTTCTTCTGACGGGAACGAGAAGTTTAACCGCATCGCGTTCTTCCCGCCGCCGTCTGCATGAAATCCTGAGCCGACGACGTAAGCGACGCCTTCGTCTTCCACGGCCGTGCTCAGCAGCTGCTCCGTGTCCATGCCCTCCGGCAGCCTGACCCAGAGGAACAAGCCGCCCTCGGGCTTCGTCCACGAGACACCGGGGGGCATCTCGCGTTCCAGCGCGCGCAGCATGATGTCGCGCTTGTTGCGGTACAACGCCGTGATGCGCGGCAAGTGGTTATAGATGTGACCGCGGGCGCAATACTCCGCAGCAATAGCCTGCGTCAGCGACGGACAGCAGAGGTCCACCCCCTGTTTGGCCGTCACGAACTGGCGGATCAATTCCTCTGAGGCCGCCATCCATGCGATACGCAGCCCAGGCGCAAGCGTCTTACTGAAGGTGGAGAGATAGACAACACGCCCATCACGATCGAGCGACATGATGGGCGGCACCGGCGTGCCCTCGAACCGCAACTCGCGGTAGGGATTGTCTTCCACGACCAGTGACCGGTAGGCGCGCGCGAGCTCGAGCACCATGCGGCGGCGCTCCTCGGTCATCGTGACGCCGGACGGGTTCTGGAAATCCGGAACCACGTAGATGAATTTTGGGCGCCGCCCCTCGCGCGCCAACCTTGCGAGGGTTTGCTCCAGCAGGTCGGTGCGCATGCCCGCGTCATCCTGCGGTACGCCGATCATCTCCGCACGGCAACTGCGGAACACCTGCAGTCCGGCCATGTAGGATGGCAGCTCGACGATCAGCGGATCCCCGGGATCGAGAAACACCCGGCCCACGAGGTCGAGGCCCTGCTGGGATCCGCTGGTGATGAGAATCTGGTCTCGACCAACATCGATGCCGTCCTTGCCCATCCACCTCACCAGCTCATCCTTTAGGTTGGTGTCACCTTCGGTTGGGCCGTACTGCAGAGCGAGATGCGGCTGCTTGTCGAGGATGTCGGACGTGATGTGCTTCAATTCGTTCACAGGGAATGTCGCGGGATCGGGCAGGCCGCCTGCAAACGAGATCATGCCGCCGCGCCGCGTGAGTTTGAGCAGCTCGCGGATCAGCGATCGCGTCATGACGCGAGCGCCGGCCGAGTAGAACTCGCGGAGGTCGTCGCTGGAAAGTTGCATCATGATGGAGTGACCTTCGCGCTGAGTGCCGCGAACTCCTGAAGCGAGAGCGTCTCCCCGCGACGTTGTGGATCGATGCCGGCCGCAAGGCAGGCCTCGGCAACGGCAGCGGGCCGGATCCCGAGGCCGGTGAGGGCATTGCGGAGGGTCTTCCGGCGCTGGCCAAACGCAGCCCGCACCACCGCGAAAAACCTCCGTTCATCGGGCACATGCACGGCAGGCCGCGCGCGCACGTCGATCCGCACGATCGCCGACTCGACGTCGGGCGGAGGGTAGAACGCGGTCGCCGGCACACGGTCTACGACCTGGACCGTCGCCCGAAATTGCACAGCCACGCTGAGCGCGCCGTAGGCTTTTGTCCCAGGAGATGCCGCGAGCCTGGTCGCCACTTCCCGCTGCACGGTGAGCACCATGCGCGAGAGTCCGAGCGGAGTTTCCACGAGCTTAACGATGAGCAAGGAGGCGACGTTGTAAGGGAGGTTCGCAACGACCTTCGTAAAAGAAGAAGGTCTTCCCTCTTCCATGAGATCAATAATGTCAGCGTGGACGATCTGCACGTTGGGGTAGTGACTCACCGCCATGCGCAGCGCAGGGATGAGGTCTTCGTCGACCTCCACGGCGATCACGCTGCCTGCGCGCTCGGCCAGCGAGGTTGTCAAGGTCCCGAGACCTGCACCAATCTCCAGGACACGATCACCTGGCGACAGATCTGCCGCCTCGAGGATCCGGTCCAGCGCGCGCTGGCTGATGAGGAAGTGCTGACCAAATCGCTTGCGGGGACGAATCCCAAACCGGCGGAGAACCTCGGCTGTGGCGCCGGGCGTCGCCAGAGAAGACACCCGATCGGAAGGACACATCTTTTCTATCGTAACATCGAGCGTAAAAGAAAACGGCGGTCGTCGGTCATAGGTCGTAGGTCGTAGGAAAAGCAGGTAGGTAGTTTCTACGACCTACGACCCACGAGCTACGACCGCATTTATCTTGCGGAGGCTTGTTTTCTCTCGTGTTTATAGAGGATATAGACGCGCACGGGACGCCGTCCATACCGGATGGCCTCACCCCTGGTCGCAAAGCCGAGGTCGACGCGCATCCCCTTGATCCAGCTGCCGACGTCGCCGGCGACCGCGTAACCATATCCTTCAATGTAAAGCCGGCTGCGCAAGGGGATGATCTTCGGATCAACGGCCACGACGCCATACCCCGCGTACATCCCGATCGACGTGATGTTGTCGACGCCCGGGCAGCAATACGGCGAGTACGCGGTGGCCACCATTTCCAACACCTCACGGCC
>Ga0209899_1000127_pt1 | contig 13990 bp, 10 predicted proteins | sample GWRWS1_0_10_FD_187228 | JGI IMG/M metagenome (GOLD analysis project Ga0209899, IMG submission 187228) | Riverbed sediment microbial communities from areas with vegetation nearby in Columbia River, Washington, USA - GW-RW S1_0_10 (SPAdes)... | ecosystem: Environmental > Aquatic > Freshwater >...
CGCCGCCCGCTCCAGCTCGTCGCCGGTGAAGGCGGTGAGCACCACCACCGGCGTCCACGGCAGCGCGTCGCGCACCAGCCGGGTCGCGTCCAACCCGTTCAGGACCGGCATCGACAGGTCCATCACGACCACGTCGGGCCGCACCTGCTTGGCGAGCGCCACCGCGTCGGCGCCGTCGGCGGCCTGGCCGACGACCTCGAACCCGTCCAGCTCGAGCAGCGCCACCAGCGCCTCCCGGAACTGCCGGTGGTCGTCGGCGACCATCACCGTCGGGCGTGTCACCGGGGCTCCGCGGGTCCTGGGCCCGACCTCGTCGGCACCCAGGCCTCGATGGAGGTGCCGCCTCGGCCGGTCTCGATCGCGAGCTGGCCGCCGAGCGCCTGGACCCGCTCCCGCATGGAGGTCAGGCCGAAGCCCTGGTGGCCGGCGAGCACCTCGACCTCGGCCGGGTCGAACCCGCGCCCGTCGTCCTGGACGCGCAGGGCCACCGCCAATCCCGACCGTTCCAGCACGATGCGCACGTGCCGCGCGGCGGCGTGCTGCTCGACGTTGGCGAGCGCCTGCTGGGCGACCCGGAACAGGGCCGTCTCGACGTCGGGGTCGAGCAGCTCGCCGCCGAGCCGGTCGCTGACCGAGCAGTCGACCAGCGCCGCCCTGCTGCGGGTCGCGTGCGCCAGGTCGTGGACGGCGGTGACCAGGCCGCACTGGTCCAGCACCAGCGGGCGCAGCGCGCCGATGGTGCGCCGCAGCGCCGTCACCTCGTCGGAGAGGTCGTCGCGGAGCTGGTCGAGCAGCTCGCGGACCGGGGCGGGGGCCTGCGGGCCCAGGCGGAGCCGGACCTGGTCGACCTTGAGCCCCATGGCGGCCAGGCTCTGCACGTGGCCGTCGTGGAGGTCGACGGCGAGCCGCTGGTGCTGGCCCTCCAGCACCTCGTAGAGGCGGGCGAGCAGGCGCTGGCGCTCCTGCTCGGCCTGCCTGGCCTCGGTGACGTCCTGGTTGGTGCCGATGATGCGCACGATCCGGCCGCGCTCGTCGCGGACGCCCTCGCCGCGGACGAGGACGGTCCGGACCTGGCCGTCGGGGAGGATCGTCCGGTGCTCGACCTCGAACGGGGTGCCGTCGTCGGCGGCCCGGGCGATGGCCGCCTCGACGACCGGCCGGTCGTCGGGGTGCACGAACCCGAGGGCGGCCTCCGGCGACGGGATGTCCTCGGGACGGACGCCGACGACCCGGAACCACTCGGCCGACGCGCTGCCCGTGCCGCTGACCAGGTCCCACTCCCAGTTCCCGACCCGCGCGATGCGCTGCGCCTCGGCGAGCTGCCGACGGCGCTCGCGCAGCTCCCGCTCGGTGCGTCGCCGCTCGGTGACGTCGGTGCCGAACACCATCCCGCCGGTGATCGTGCCGTTGGCGCCGCGGATGGGCACGACGTCGACCGCCCAGACCTTGCCCGGTACCCGCCATCCCTGGACCTCGAAGCTCTGCCGCTCGCCGGCGAGGGCGGCCCGGTAGGGGGCGGCGTACCGTTCGACCCAGTCGGGCGGGACCAGCTCGAAGACGGTGCGGCCGAGGATCTCCTCCGGGCGCCAGCCGGTCTCCCGGACCGCGGCGCCGGTGGCCAGCTCGAAGCGGAGGTCCCGGTCGAAGGCGAACACCGCCACGTCGGGAAGCTGCTCGGCGACGACCCGGTACGCGCACGGGTCGGTCCCGAGCGTCCCACATGCCACCCGTGTCGCGTTCAGCGTCATCCCGTCCTCCCGGTCAGGCCCGGGCGAGGCTAACAGACGCGGTGTCCGCTGCACGAATCATGGCCCGGGTCACCGCTTGGGTCCCACGAAGGCATCGAGCAGGGCGACGCTCCCCCGCCTGGCCACCGACAGGCTCCAGCGGTTGTGCGGCCGCCACTCGATCCCGAGCGCGTCGCACGCCCGCCCAAAGATCGCCCGCCTCGGATCGTGCCGCGAGGGATGCCCGTTTGCCGTGCGATCTCGCAGTCGTTCAGGCCCGCTCGGACAAGTTCCAGCACGGTGGCGACTTCCTCCCGCGAACGCACTTCCGGTACCCTCCCCCTGACCAGCCCGAGTGGAGAAATCTTCGGCAAACTCAGCGTCCTCAAAAGACGCCGCCCGAAAGGGCTTGCGGGTTCGAGTCCCGCCTCGGGCACCCTTCCTGCGGAACCTAGCCGCTTACGAACGCGTGTTCGACCCCCACCGTGAAACTGTGGACAAGCGAGCCCTGCGGCTACCACTGGCTCAGGCCAGGTCCTTGCCCATGCAGAGGCTCAGCGGGGCGTGCGCGTACTCGCCGAAGCAGGGGACGCGGGCGAAGCCGGCGCGCTCGTAGAGGCGGACCGCCTCCACCTGGCGCTCCCCGGTCTCCAGCAGCAGGCGGCGGATGCCGAGCGTGCGGGCGTGCCGTTCCAGCTCGGCGAGGATGCGGGCGCCGACGCCGCTGCCGCGCGCCGGCGGCGCCACGTACATGCGCTTGATCTCGCCGGTGGCGGGGTCCAGGCGCCGCAGCGCGCCGCAGCCGACCGGCTCGCCGTCCATCCTGGCGACCAGCAGGACGCCCTGGCGCCCGTCGACCTGCTCCTCGGCCAGCTCGAAGAAGTTGTCCTCGGGGTTGGGGTAGCGCTCGGTCAGCTCGGCGTCCAGCCGCGTGATCAGGGCCTGGACGTCGGGGCTGGTCAGCGGCTCCGGGGCGATGACGAGCGGTACGGCCACGCTGGGAGCATAGGACACGGTGCCGGTGGGCGCCGCTACCATGCCCGCATGCGCTACCCGCCCGCCCGCCGGCTCGACCTGGTCGAGCGGCTGCACGGGTTCGAGGTCGCCGACCCGTACCGGTGGCTGGAGGATCCCGGCTCGGAGGAGACCGAGGCGTGGAGCCGCGCCCAGGACGAGCTGCTGGCCGGCTGGCTCGACGGCCGGCCCGGCCGGGAGGCTGCCCGGCGGCGGCTGGAGGGGCTGCTCGGGGCGGGGCTGGTCACCGTGCCGGTGGTGCGGGGCGGGTTGGCGTTCTTCGAGCGCCGCCGCGGCGACCAGCAGCACCCGGTGCTGCTGGCCCGGGAGCCGGACGGGAGCGAGCGGCCGCTGGTGGACCCGAGCGCGCTGGCCGACGACGACACCGTGACCCTCGACGGCTGGGTGCCTTCGCTGGAGGGCGAGCGGCTCGCCTACTTCCTCTCCAGCGGCGGCGACGAGGAGGCGTCGCTGCTGGTGCTGGACGTCGCCACCGGCGAGCTGGTCGAGGGCCCGATCGACCGCACCCGCTACTGCCCGCTGGCCTGGCTGCCGGGGGGCAAGGCCTACTACTACGGCCGGCGGCTCCCCGCCGACGCGGTCCCCGAGGGCGAGGCCGCCTTCCACCGGCGCGTGTGGCGGCACCGGGTGGGGACCGACCCGGACGGCGACGAGCTGGTCTTCGGCGAGGGCCGCGACAAGACCGAGTACCACTCGCTGCGGGTGTCCCTCGACGGCCGCTGGCTGCTGGTCGCGGCGGCGGCGGGGACCGCGCCCCGCAACGACCTGTACATCGCCGACCTGGAGGGCGACGGGACGCTCCGTCCCGTCCAGGAGGGCGTCGACGCCCAGACCGACGGCCGGGTCGCGCCCGACGGCCGCCTGTACCTGCACACCAACCTGGACGCCCCCCGTTTCCGCGTCGCGGTCGCCGACCCGCGGCGGCCGGAGCCGGCCGGCTGGCGCGACCTGGTCGCCGAGTCCGACGCGGTGCTGGAGGGCTTCGCGCTCACCGACGACGCGCTGGTGGTCGCCTCCAGCAGCCACGCGGTCGGCCGGGTGGCGGTCCACGACCGCGAGACCGGGACTCCGCGAGCCGAGGTGGACCTGCCGGGGCCCGGCTCGGTGCTCGGGGTCGCGGCCCGTCCCGACGGCGGCGACGAGGTCTGGGTCGGCTACACCGACTTCACCACCCCGCCGCGGGTGTACCGCTACCAGGTGGCCGGGGCCGCCCTGGAGCTGTGGATGGACGCGCCCGGCCAGGTCGACCTCCAGGTCGGGGTGACCGCCCGCCAGGAGACCTACCGGTCCAGGGACGGCACCGAGGTGCGGCTGTTCGTGCTGCACCGGGAGGGCCTGGAGCCCGACGGGGCGCGGCCGACGATCCTGTACGGCTACGGCGGCTTCAACGTCCCCCTGACCCCGGCCTGGAGCGCGCCGGCCGCCGCCTGGGTCGAGCGCGGCGGGGTGTACGCGATCGCCAACCTCCGCGGCGGCAGCGAGGAGGGGGAGGCCTGGCACCGGGCCGGCATGCGGGACCGCAAGCAGAACGTGTTCGACGACTTCGCCGCCGCCGCCGAGCACCTGGTCGCCGGCGGCTGGACCTCGCCACGGCGGCTTGCCATCTCCGGCGGCTCCAACGGCGGGCTGCTGGTCGGCGCCGCCCTCACCCGGCGGCCGGAGCTGTTCGCGGCGGTGGCCTGCAGCGCGCCCCTGCTCGACATGGTGCGCTACGAGCGCTTCGGTCTCGGCGAGACCTGGAACGACGAGTACGGCCGCGCCGACGATCCGACGGAGCTTGGTTGGCTTGTCGCCTACTCGCCGTATCACCATGTGGTCAAGGGGACGGCGTACCCGGCGGTGCTGTTCACGGTGTTCGACTCCGACACCCGCGTCGACCCGCTGCACGCCCGCAAGATGTGCGCGGCGCTGCAGTGGGCGACCGCCTCCGACCGGCCGGTCCTGCTGCGGCGGGAGCGGCAGGCCGGCCACGGCGCCCGCTCGGTGCGGCGCACGGTCGAGCTCCAGGCCGACGTGCTCGCCTTCCTGGCCGCCGAGGTCGGCCTTGACCTGGACGGTGCCGCCGGTTAGCGCTCCCGCGAGGCGTGGACGGCGGCGGCGAGCTCGGCGGTGAGGGCGCGGAGGCCGTCGAGGCCGCCCTCGCCCAGGCGACGGACCAGGGCGGTGCCGACGATGGCACCGTCGGCGAAGCGGGCGACGGCGGCGGCCTGCTGGGCGTTGGAGATGCCGATGCCGGCACAGACGGGCAGGTCGGTGTGGGCGCGGACGCGGGCGACCAGCCCCTCGATCCCGGCCGCCAACGACTGGCGCAGCCCGGTCACGCCGAGCGAGGCCTGCGCGTAGACGAAGCCGCGGGCCGCCTCGCCCACCGCCGCCAGCCGGCGGTCGGTCGAGGTGGGCGCCGCCAGGAACACCGGGGCGACCCGCTGCCGGCCGGCGGCGGCCAGCCACTCCCCCGCCTCCTCCGGCGGCAGGTCGGGCACGACCGCGCCGCATGCGCCGGCCGCGGCCAGCTCGGCGGCGAACCGCTCGGGGCCGCGGTGCGCGACCAGGTTGTAGTAGACGAGCAGGACCACCGGGGCGTCGACGCCGGCGGCCAGGTCGGCGACCAGGCCGAGGACGTCGTCCAGCCGGGTGCCCGCGTCCAGGGCGGTGGTCACGGCCCGCTGGATGACCGGCCCGTCGATCAGCGGGTCCGAGAACGGCGGGCCGACCTCCAGCACGTCGGCACCGGCGTCGGCCATCACCCGGAAGGCGTCCAGCGACCCGGGCAGGTCCGGGTACCCGGCGACCCCGTAGGCGACCAGCGCCGCCCGCCCCTCGCCCCGCAGCCCCCGCAGCCGCCCCTCGAGCCGCTCGACCGGCGCGACCGCGGTTCCCCGCTCAGCCATCGTCCACCGGGGCACCCCGTTGGGGTTCCCCGGACCCCTCCGGATCCACCGGGGCACCCCGTTGGGGTTCCCCGGACCCCTCCGCGGCGTCGAGCAGGCCGGCGACGGTCTCCACGTCCTTGTCGCCGCGGCCGGAGAGGTTGAGGACGACCAGCGACCCGGGCGCGACCCGGCCGTCGCGGGCCGCCTCCGCCAGCCAGCCGATCGCGTGGGCCGGCTCCAGCGCCGGGAGCAGGCCCTCGGTGCGGGCCAGCAGGCGGAACCCTTCGAGGGCGAGCGTGTCCGAGGCGCGCTCGTAGACGACCCGGCCGCTGTCCTTCCACAGGGCGTGCTCCGGCCCGACCCCCGGGTAGTCCAGCCCCGCCGAGATCGAGTGGGTGGGCAGCACCTGGCCGTCGTCGTCCTGCAGCAGGTAGGACCTTGCGCCGTGGAGCACCCCGGCGTCGCCGAGCCCGAGCGAGGCGCCGTGGTCACCCCGCCGCGGGCCACGGCCGCCCGCCTCCACGCCGACCAGCCGCACCGCCTGGTCGTCGACGAACGCGGCGAACAGGCCGGCGGCGTTGCTCCCGCCGCCGACGCAGGCGACGGCCAGGTCCGGCAGGCGGCCCTCGGCGTCGAGCACCTGGGCGCGGGCCTCGTCGCCGATGACCCGCTGGAACTCCCGCACCATCAGCGGGAACGGGTGGGGCCCGACCACCGAGCCGATCGCGTAGTGGGTGGTCTCGACCGACTCGACCCAGTCCCGCAGGGCCTCGTTGATGGCGTCCTTGAGGGTGGCGGTGCCGATGGCGACCGGCCGCACCTCGGTGCCGAGCAGGCGCATGCGGACGACGTTGAGATGCTGGCGGCGCGTGTCCTCCTCGCCCATGTAGACGACGCAGTCCTGGCCGAGCAGGGCCGCCACCGTGGCGGTGGCGACGCCGTGCTGGCCGGCGCCGGTCTCGGCGATCACCCGGCGCTTGCCCATCCGCCTGGTCAGCAGGTGCTGGCCGAGGGAGTTGTTGAGCTTGTGGGCGCCGGTGTGGAGCAGGTCCTCCCGCTTGAGCCACAGCCGCAGCCCGAGCTCCTCGGAGAGGCGGCGCGCCGGGGTGAGCGGGGTGGGCCGGCCGGCGTAGTCGCGGCGCAGGCCGTCCAGCTCGGCCAGGAACGCCGGGTCGGCGACGGCCTCCTCGAACGCGGCGGTGAGCTGGTCGAGGGCGGCCATCAGCACCTCGGGCACGAAGCGGCCACCCCAGGGCCCGAAGTGCCCCAGCCGGTCCGGCGGATGCTCGATCGGCGGCCGGGTCGGGCGGGTGGCGGCGACCCCCCTAGACATCGAGGAGGTTCCCGGAGAGATGGTCCTCGTAGGCCTTCATGTCGAAGTGGCCGTGGCCGCAGAGGTTGAAGACGATCGTCTCGGAGCGCCCCTCCTCCTTGCAGCGCAGCGCCTCGTCGATCACGGCGCGGATCGCGTGCGCGGGCTCCGGTGCCGGCAGGTGGCCCTCGGTGCGGGCGAACTGCACGGCGGCCTCGAACACCTTGGACTGCGGGTAGGCGACCGCCTCGATGTGCTCCTCCTTGGCCAGCAGCGACACGATCGGCGAGTCGCCGTGGTAGCGCAGGCCGCCGGCGTGGATCGGCGCGGGGATGAAGTCGGCCCCGAGGGTGTACATCGGGATCAGCGGGGTCATGCCGGCCTGGTCGCCGAGGTCGTAGTCGAAGCGGCCCTTGGTCAGGGTGGGGGCGGCGGTCGGCTCGACGGCGACCACGCGGGTGCCGATGCGGCCGGCCAGCTTGTCGGCCAGCAGCGGGAAGGTGAAGCCGCCGAAGTTCGACCCGCCGCCGACGCAGGCGACCAGCACGTCGGGCTCGATCCCGGCGCGCTCGAGCTGCGCCTTCAGCTCCAGGCCGATGACCGTCTGGTGGAGCAGCACGTGGTTGAGCACGCTGCCGAGGGAGTAGTGGGTGTCGTCGCGCTGGGCGGCGTCCTCGACCGCCTCGGAGATGGCGATGCCGAGCGACCCCGGCGAGTCGGGGTCGGCGGCCAGCACCGCCCGCCCGGCGTTGGTCTCCTGCGACGGCGACGGGATCACGCTGGCGCCCCAGGTCTCCATGAGCGAGCGCCGGTACGGCTTGCCGTCGTAGGAGGCGCGCACCATGTAGACCTTGCATTCCAGGCCGAACCGGGCGCAGGCGAACGCCAGCGCGCTGCCCCACTGGCCGGCGCCGGTCTCGGTGCTGAGGCGGGCGATGCCCTCGGCCTTGTTGTAGTAGGCCTGGGCGACGGCGGTGTTGGGCTTGTGGGAGCCGGCCGGCGAGCCGCCCTCGTACTTGTACCAGATGCGCGCCGGGGTGCCGAGGGCGCGCTCCAGGTCCAGGGCGCGGATCAGCGGGGTCGGCCGCCACAGCTTGTAGGTGTCGAGCACCGGGCCGGGGATGTCGATCCACTGGTCGGTGGAGACCTCCTGGCCGATCAGGGCCATCGGGAACAGCGGGGCGAGCGCCTCTGGCCCGATCGGCTCGCGGGTCTGCGGGTGCAGGTAGGGGTCTGGCCTGGTCGGCATCGACGGCACGATGTTGAACCAGGCGCTCGGCAGCTCGTCCTCACCGAGCAGGATCTTGCGGGGCTCAGCCATGGGCTCCTCCAGTTCGGGCTCGTGCCACGAGCAGCTCGGCCACCGCGGCGGCCGGGTCTTCGGCGGTGACCAGGGACTCGCCGACCAGGACGGCGTCGGCGCCGGCCGCGGCGGCGGCCTCGACGTCGGCCCGGTCGCGGATGCCGCTCTCGGCGACCAGGACCGCCCCGTCGGGCAGGGCGTCGCGGACGGCGGCGAAGCGGCCGGGGTCGAGCTCCAGGGTGGCCAGGTCGCGGGCGTTCACCCCGACCACGGCGGCGCCGGCGGCGGCGGCGGCCGACGCCTCCGCCACGGTGTGGACCTCGACGAGCGCGTCCAGGCCCGCGCTGGCGGCCTCGTCCAGCAGCGCCCGCAGCGCAGCGGGCTCGAGGGCGGCGACGATCAGCAGCACCGCGTCGGCGCCCCAGGCGCGCGACTCCCAGACCTGGTAGGGGTTGGTGACGAAGTCCTTGCGCAGCACGGGCAGGTCGACGGCGCCGCGGACCGCCAGCAGGTCCTCCGGGCTGCCGGCGAAGTGGCGCGGCTCGGTGAGCACGCTGACGGCGGCGGCACCGCCGTCGGCGTAGGCACCGGCGAGGGCGGCCGGGTCGAGGTCGAGGCGGAGGTCGCCCCTGGACGGCGAGCGCCGCTTGATCTCGGCGATCACCCGCGGCCCTTCCGGGCCGCGCCGTGCCGCGGCGCGCAGGCTTCGTGGCGGTGGGGCGGCGGCCGCGGCGGCCCGCACCGCGGGCAGCGGCAGCCGCTCAGCGCGGCGCTCGGCGGCCAGCCGGGCGCCGGCCACCGCCCGGGCCAGGAAGGAGTCGGTCGAGGTCACGGCCGCGATTGTAGTGCTCCTGGCCGGCCGGGGCGGGAACCGCAGCGCGCTCCCGGCCACCGGCGGGCCGAAGATGCACGCTGGCTGCAATGACAACCGGTGGCACCATCTGCTTGGGTGGGAAGGTGATCTCGGAGGAGGCGGTCGGGTGACAGCGGGCCCATCGGATGCCGGCGCGGTGGTGGTGCGCGAGCTGGTCAAGCGCTACCCAAAGCGCGACAGCAACGCCGTGGACGGGTTGTCCTTTGAGGTCGGCCGGGGCGAGATCTTCGGCCTGCTGGGGCCCAACGGCGCCGGCAAGACGACCACGGTGGGGGTCCTGACGACCCGGGTGAAGGCCACCTCCGGCGGGGCCTGGGTCGCCGGCGTCGACGTGCTGCGCAACTCGGTCGAGGCCAGGCGGCGGCTGGCCGTGGTGCCGCAGCGGGTCAACCTGGACCGGTCGCTCACCGCCCGCCAGAACCTGGTCTTCCACGCGGCCTACCACCTGGTGCCCAGCGCCGAGCGGCGCGCCAGGGCCGACCGGGTGCTGGAGGAGCTCGGGCTCGGCGGCCGCGGCAACGACAAGGTCGACGTGTACTCCGGCGGCATGGCGCAGCGGCTGATGATCGCCAGGGCGCTGATGCACGAGCCGGAGGTGCTGTTCCTGGACGAGCCGACCACCGGCCTGGACCCGCAGGCCCGGCTGTTCGTCTGGGACCGGGTCCGGGAGCTGCGCGGCCGCGGCGTGACGATCCTGCTGACCACCCACGACATGGACGAGGCGGCCGAGCTGGCCGACCGGGTCGGCATCATGGACCACGGCAAGCTGCTGGCGCTGGACACGCCTGCGGCGCTCACCAGGGGGCTGACCGGGCAGGCCGTCCTGGACGTCACGGTGACGCCGGCGGCGGCCGACACCGCCGAGCGGCTGCTGGAGGCGCTCACCGCGCTGGCCGGCGTGGAGCGTGGGGAACCGGTCGCGCGGCAGCAGCCGGCGTTCGCGACGGCCGGGCCCGGTGGCTGGCCCGACCGCCTGGGCGCCGGGCCCGGCGGCAACGGCGGCCGCCCCGGTGGCGGCCCCGGCGGGCCGCGGCCCGGCGCCCACCGGGACGGCGGCGAGGTCCGGCTGCGCCTGTACCTCAGCGGCGAGCCGGCCGTGCTGCTCGGCCCGGTCGTGGAGGCGCTCGCCGCCCGCGGCGCCGCCCTCAGCGACGTCCACATCGGCGAGCCGACCCTGGAGGACGTGTTCATCGACCTGACCGGGAGGGGGCTGCGATGACGGCCACCGACGCGCCGGTGCGGGCGCCGGGACGGGCCGGCGCCGGCCCGGCAGGGGTGTTCCTGGCGATCCTGTGGCGCGACGTGTTCGTGACCGGCCGCGAGTTCTGGGTGTTCCTGGCGCAGGTCGTGATCCAGCCGCTGTTCATGCTGTTCGTGTTCGCCAAGGTGCTCGGCGAGCTGAACTACGTGAGCGACAGCTACGGCCACCTGCTGCTGCCGGGCATCGTGGCGCTGACCGCGTTCCTGACGGCGCTGCAGACGGTGTCATTCCCGCTGGTGCTGGAGTTCGGCTGGACCAGGGAGATCGAGGACCGGCTGCTGGCACCGATCCCGATCCCGCTGGTGGCGGTGGAGAAGGTCGTCATCGCGATGGCGCGGGGGCTGGTCGCCGCCGCGCTGCTGTTCCCGATCGGGGCGCTGGTCCTCGGCTCGGCGCCGTGGCGGGCCGCCGGGCTGCCGCTGCTCGTCCTGGTGCTGGTGCTCGGCGGCTGGTCGGGCGGCGCGCTGGGGCTCATCATCGGCACCCTGCTGCCGCCCAGCCGCCTCAACATCATGTTCGCGCTGATCCTCACGCCGCTGCTGTTCACCGGCGCGATCCAGTACCCGTGGCCGTCCCTCGACGCGCTGCCGTGGTTCAAGGTGATCACCGCGCTGAACCCGCTGACCTACGTCAGCGAGGGGGTTCGCGCGGCGCTGGTGCCGGAGGTGCCGCACATCGCGCCGTGGATCTGCGTGCTGGTGCTGGTCGTCTCCGGGGCGGCGTTCATGGCGACCGGGATGTGGGGCTTCCAGCGCCGCGCGGTGGACTGATCGAGGGCGTCCCGCCGGGGGCGCCGGTGGTGGCCGGCAGGGTGAGGCGGAAGGCGATGCCGCCGCCGTCGCCGGAGTCGGCCCGGATCGCGACCCCCATCGCGTCGCACAGCGCCCTGACGATCGCCAGCCCCAGGCCGGAGCCGACCACCCGGGTGCCGCGGTAGCGGGCCCACAGGTAGCCGCGGTCGAAGGCGTGCGGCAGGTCCTCGGCGGCGATCCCCGGGCCCTGGTCGACGACAGCCGCCTCGACCCCGCCGCCGGGCAGGGGGCGGGCGGCGACCAGCACGGCCTGGCCGGGCGCGCTGGAACGGGTGGCGTTGTCGAGGAGGTTGTCGAGCACCTGGCGGAGACGCCCGGGGTCGACGTGGGCCTGCAGCGCGCCGGTCAGGCGGGTGGTGACGGCGACCGAGCGCCTGGCGGCCCGCTCGGCGGCGGCCGCGGCGGCCTCACGGAGCACGGCGCCGACGTCGGTGTCGACCGGGTCGACGGCGAACTGGCCGCGGCCGAGCCGGGCCAGGTCGAGCAGGTCCTGGACGAGCCGGTTCAGCCGGATGGTCTCGGCGTGGATGCGCTGCAACGAGCGGCGCCGCTCGGCGGGGTCCTCCACGGTGCCGTCCAGCAGCGCCTCGGTGTAGCCCTGCACGGTGGTGAGCGGGGTCTTCAGCTCGTGGCCGACGCTGGCCAGGAACGCCCGCTGCTCGGCCTGGGCGTGCTCCAGGCCGGCGGCCATGTCGTTGAAGGCGGCGGCGACCTCGGCGACCTCGTCGTCGCCGTCGACCTGGACGCGGGTGGACAGGTCCCCGGCGCCGACGCGGCGGGCGGCGGTGACCAGCCGGCCGAGCGGCGCGGTGAGCCGCGCCGACAGCAGCCACGCGACCAGCGCGGCGGCCGCGACCGCGACCGCGGTGGCCAGCAGCAGGCGCGGCCCGATCGCCGGCAGCAGGCTGAGGCCGAGGCGGTTGACCTGGTGGACCAGCAGCACGCCGACGAAGCCGCGGCTCGGCGTCTCCAGCGGCGCGACCGCCCACGCCAGGCCCTGGCTGGTGCCGGTGGCCGTGCGGCCCTCGGCGAGGGTGTCGCGCAGGTCGACCGCTGGCGCCGGCGCCAGCGGGCGCAGCCCGGCGAGGCGCTGGCATCCCAGCGCCCGCGGGCGGCGTGGCGTGCCGTCGGCGTCGACCAGGTACACCTCGGTCTGGCTGGCCCGCAGGCCCATCAAGGCGGTGCATTGCCGGACCGGCCGCCGCTCGACCGCCCTGAGCAGCTCGACCTGGCCGGCGAGCTGCAGCTCGAGGTTGCGCTCGGGGATGAGCCGGACCAGCGACAGGGTGATGGCGCCGGCGAGCAGGACGGCCAGGCCCGCGATGGCCACCAGCCAGACGACCAGCCGCGCGCGCAGCGACCCCCGGGTGCGGGTCACGGGGAGTCCCGGTCCCCCCGGTCGTCGGCCTTGTAGCCGACCCCGCGGATGGTGACGATCGGGGCGCGCTCCCCCAGCTTGGCGCGGAGCTGGCGGATGTGGACGTCGACGGTGCGGGTGTCGGCCGGGAAGGCGTAGCCCCAGACCCGCTCGAGGATCTGGTCGCGGGTCAGCGCCAGGCCGCGGTTGCGGACCAGGTAGCTGAGCAGCTCGAACTCGCGGGCGGTGAGCTGCACCGGCCGCCCTTCGAAGCTGACCTCGTGGCGGGCCGGGTCGACCGTGAGGCTGCCCAGGTGCATGGGCGGCTCGGGGCCGGTCTCGGGCTCCGGCTCGGCGCGGCGGAGCACCGCCTTGACGCGGGCGACCAGCTCGCGCGGCGAGAACGGCTTGGTGACGTAGTCGTCGGCGCCCAGCTCCAGGCCGAGCACCCGGTCGGCCTCCTCCTCGCGGGCGGTGACGACGATGATCGGCATCCGGCCGCCCTTCTCCCGCAGGGCCCTGGTCACCTCGAACCCGTCCATGCCGGGCAGCATCAGGTCCAGCAGCACCAGCCGGGGTCGCTCGGCGTCGACCGCGGCCAGCCCGGAGCGCCCGTCGGTGCGCCACACCACCCGGAAGCCGTCGCGCTCCAGGTACAGCCGCACCAGGTCGGCGATCGACTCCTCGTCCTCGACCAGCAGCACGGTCCCCTTGGACGGGTGCTCGGCGCCCACTCCCTCCCCGATCCGCTCTTGCTCGCCGCGTCTCTCCGGGAGCGCCTCGGGCCCCCGGGCCACCCATGGGGCGACCGTAGCATCCGGCGGCGAGGTTCGGGGGCGCCACATCGCTTGTTCGAGGGAAGTGAAGATCCTGCTCAGTCACCGTTGCCTGGAGGGTATGCAAGTATTTCAGGCAGCCGGTCCTTACGGATCGGCGGTACCGGTCTTGCCCGAACGATGCTCGGTGCCGGCTTCTCGCTTCGTCGCGGTCAGCCCGACGAGGCCGGGTCTTACGTCCGCTCCACGAGCGGTTTGCGTCTCCCAGCCACTCTGGGCGACGTCTTGCACGAGCTTGGCGAGGTTGCGGGCGGCGTTCAGGTCACGATCAAGCACCAGGCCACAGACCTCGCAGGAGAAGGTGCGCTCGGCGAGGGTGAGCTTGGCTTTCACCCATCCGCACCCGGAGCACGTCTTGGACGACGGATAGAACCGGTCGGCGACCACCAGCCGGCAGCCGTACCAGCTTGTCTTATAGGCGAGTTGGCGGCGCAACCCGGCCATGGCGGTATCGCTGATGGCGCGGGCCAGCCGACGGTTGCGAACCATCCCGGCCACATGTAGGTGCTCCACTACCACCATACCGTGCTCGGTGACGAGGCTGGTGGTGAGCTTGTGTAGGGAATCGCGGCGAAGGTTGGCCATCCGGGTATGCACACC
>Ga0209899_1000131_pt1 | contig 13890 bp, 14 predicted proteins | sample GWRWS1_0_10_FD_187228 | JGI IMG/M metagenome (GOLD analysis project Ga0209899, IMG submission 187228) | Riverbed sediment microbial communities from areas with vegetation nearby in Columbia River, Washington, USA - GW-RW S1_0_10 (SPAdes)... | ecosystem: Environmental > Aquatic > Freshwater >...
TAAGACAATCAGACGGGGCGACAAGCGCCAAGGACCCAAGATACAACTCCTCTATAATTTCTGATCCATATGCGGGCGTACTGTAGCATGCCAAGAGGGCGCTGCGAAAGGGAAGCCGCTCGGGGGACTCAGTGTTGCTCGTTGGGCGGAAGTTGCGCGGGCGGCTTGTAGAAGCGGACCAGCGTCCGGACATAGGCCAGGACATCGCGTCGCTGTTCGTCGCTCAACAGGTCTTTCCACGCTGGCATCGCGGTGCGCGGCTTCCCGTTGGCAATCACGGCCAAGAGGTCTGCGTCGGATTTCACTGACGTTCCGGCGGAAACCAGGCTCCCCGGCCTTGGTGACAGGAACGGCGCCTCAGGTCCATCGCCTTGACCCTGCGGCCCGTGACACACGGCGCATCGCTGTTCGTATATCAATTTTCCAGCCTCGGGGACACCTGAAGTGGCGCTGACCGCCATCGCGGTCAGGGGCACTCCCATACACCATGTGAGAAGGAGAAGCTGAGGGGGAGCCTGCAGCACGCGCATGGTTACTGGACGACGATCGTGGCTCGCATCTCGTGTCCAGGCATGTCGCAGAAGAAGGGGTACACGCCGGTACGTTCAGGAACGAAAAGAATCTCCGCACGGCCCTCAGACGGAATGATTACGCGCTTGAATCCTTCATGGCCGAATTCCGGCGCGCCATTCCCGCTGATGTTGAGGCTCACGCCCACGAACAGGCCGATCGGCACAAACGCGTGCAGCTCCGCATCCTGATTCTGGAACACCAGTCTGGTCTTCTGTCCGGCATGGAGGGTCACCGTGGATGGTTCGAACTTTCTGGCGCGGATCATCACCAACACCTGTTCTTCCTGATCAGTATTGGATGGGGCGAGGGTCGGGACGGGCGGGGCAGCCGCGGCCGCGCTGATTAGCCAGGCGAGCAGGAACACCGGCACCGCCCCCCATGCTTTCCACACACCCTCAGATCGATCTTGCATTGGGACCCCCGTGACTCTTGACTATTTTACCGCATGCAGGGAGCTCATGCCAGTGACGCGGATGAACAGCGTGACAGCCTGAGTCCGAGAGACCGGCGGACAAAACCAAAATCGGATCGGTCAATGACTGCGGATGGCTCTGAGGATTTCCCGGCGAAGCCGGGCCTTAGCCGCGGGAGAGAGCGAGGGAACGTCGGCACACCGGCAGAGACTGATCGTCTGCCTCAACGAGGTGACAAAGACCTCACAGTTGGGACAGGCTCCCATGTGCTTGCGGATCTCCTTACAGATTGAGACTGATAGTTCATCGTCCAGATAAGCCGACAGGCGCCGGAGCACCTTAATGCACTGAGCCTTGGAATGTCCGTGATGGGAATGAGCGGATGTCATTCGAGTCGACATGGTACGAGGAGTCTCGTGCATTTAATCACCTACGGCTCAAACAATCAACCCTGTTGTATCGCCTTGGGGGGGGCGGCTCGGTTCTCCAATGCCCCGCGCGCTGAGTTCCCGTCGCACGAACAATCGGGCTCGATGCAGGCGGGACTTCACCGCGCGTTCGTTGAGTCCCATGATGGTGCCGACTTCTTTGGCAGTCAGCCCTTCCATATCGCGTAACACCAGCACGACCCGATACTTATTGGGCAACTTTTGAATGGCCTGGTGGAGGGCGCGCTTCAGCTCCTTGTTCTCCAGTGCCTCCTCCGGCGAGAGCCCATCGGTCGGAAGTTGCAGTCTGAACTCGCCTTCGGATGTCGGAATGAACTCATCCAAGGACAGTTCCCGCGCTGGTTCGCCCTTTCGTTTGCGCCGCAGGCGCAGACAGGCCCGCGCGGCGATCCGATAGAGCCAGGTCGAGACCTGCGCGTCGCCCCTGAACCCTTCGAGCCCCCGATAGGCGTTGAGAAAGGTGTCCTGGACGAGGTCCTGGGCATCCTCCACTTGGCCGCAGAGTCGCTGTGCGAAACGGTAAATACGGTCCACGTGGTCCCGGTAGAGCCGATCGAATACAACCGCGCCATCCCCTTCGGCTGGCACGCTCCGAGCGCTAGGCTGGCGACTCCGTCTGCGATTCTTCATAGAGTGGGGAGGGAGTGTACGGGGGCTCGCAGACCCTGTCAAGGCGCTAGGTCAAGAAGGATTCAGGCGAAGAGTCTCATTATTTCTGTCTGACCAGAATGCGGATGGGGGAGCCAGAGAACAGGTACTGTTCGCGCAGACGGTTCTCTAGGAACCGGAGGTAGGTCTTCCCGACATCTTGGGGATGGCCGACGAAGAGCGCGAAGACGGGAGGCCTTGTGGCGACCTGGGTCATGAACACCGATTTTACCGCTTTGCTGGGCTTGCCTCTGCGCACCGGAAGCGGGTTCTCGGCGATGACCTCCTGGAGGAACTTGTTGAGCAGTCCCGTCGGCACGCGCGTGGTGAAGGCGGTGACCACTTGGTCAACCAGTGGGAAGACCTCGCTGATGGAATCAGGTTTGAGGGCCGATCCGAACAGGACCGGCGCCCAGGGCAGGAACGGCAGGCGCCGCCGGAGGTCCAGTTCGTACTGTCGGCGAGCAGTCCCGTTGCCCTGCTGGAGGTCCCATTTATTCACGAGCAAGAGACAGGCCCGGCCCTGCTTCAGGGCGAGGCCGGCGATTTTGGTGTCCTGCTCGGTGATGCCTTCCACTGCGTCCAGAAGCAGCAGGGCGACATCGGATCGCCCCATCGCGCGCATCGCCCGAGCTACGCTATAGCCTTCGATCCCCCGCTCGATGCGCCCACGTCGTCGGATGCCGGCCGTATCGGTGAAGATGTAGGACCGGCCTCGAAAGCTAACCATCGAATCAATGGCATCCCGTGTGGTGCCCGGGAGATCGTTAACCACCAACCGGTCCTGCCCGAGGAGCGTGTTGACCAGCGTAGACTTGCCCACGTTGGGCCGGCCGACGACAGCGATGCGTGGGGGGGATTCCGTTGGTTCCGTTCCGTCGCCGGACTTCGGCAACAAGGGAAGGAAGGCTTCTAAGAGCTCATCCACTCCCGTGCCGTGCTCGGCCGAGAGAGGGTACAACGTTTCTTGGCCGAGGCGATAGAAGTCCGCCAGCAGCCCCTCCGACTTGGGTGTATCAATCTTATTGATCGCGAAATAGACCGGTTTGGTGACTCCGCGTAACAGGCTGACGATCTCCTCGTCGGTGGGACTCAGGCCTTCTCGGCCGTCCATCAGGAAGATCAGAATATCGGCTTCGGCGATTGCGATCTGCGACTGTCGTCGAATGAGGGACAGCATGCCCTCGGTTGCGGAAGGATCAAGGCCGCCCGTGTCTACCAGTCGGAAGGGACGGCCCTGGTAGACGCTATCGGCATAGTTGCGGTCCCTCGTGACCCCCGGCACATCGTCCACGATGGCGTTCCGGGCTCCTAACACGCGGTTGAACAGCGTGGACTTGCCGACGTTGGGCCGCCCGATGATGGCAATGAGTGGTGCTGACATGTCGCCGTTCGCTCCCGCGCCTCTCGCGGCACCCCATCCACGGCGCTCCGAAGTGGAAGCCTTCGGGTATTCCCGTCGCCACGGTCTGGCGACCGTGGTGCGGTGGTCAGTACCCGCTTTCCTTCTTCGGACGCCGGGCGGGACCCCGCCGCTTCGGCAACGTGCGCGCTAGGCGACACGTCACCGTCAGGATGGTGTGGAGGACTAAGAAGGTGTGGGCAAATAGTGCCCACACGTGCAGGCAACCTAACACAGGGGTGCCGCGAAGACAAGAAACCTGAAGCAGTAAGTCTGCCCCTTCGTTATAATGACCATTGACGGATAATTGTGAGCCAATGCCTCTTCGCCAGGAGACTATAGGATGACGGCTGGCAACCAAGGAATCGGCTTCGACTGGGACTGCGTGGATGACGTCCTGCTGGATGTGGACGGCACCCTCCTGGATCGGCACTTCGACAATTTCTTCTTTGAGGAGGAGTTGCCCAGGCGGTACGCAGCCAAACACGGCCTGATGGTGGAAGAAGCGCGGGAGCGGTTACTGGCGATGTATCGCGCCGTCGAAGGAGAGCTGGACTGGACGGACCTGCACTACTGGACCAGAGTCCTGGACATTGACGTGGTGGCGCTGACGAAAGAGCTCGATCATCTGATCGCCTTCCACCCAGACTCGGTGGAGTTTCTGCGGCACCTGCGCGCCCAGAGTAAGCGCATCTATCTGCTCACGAGCGCCCATGCCGCCGGTGTAGAGATCAAAGTGGCCAAGACGGGGGTCGATCGGTACGTGGACCGCATCGTCAACGCCTTTGAGGTGGGCTACCTGAAAATGCGCCCTGAATTCTGGCCGACCTGCCAGCGGCTGATCGGGTTCGACCCGTCGCGGTCACTCTATATAGATGATGACGAAGCCTGCCTGGCAGCCGCGCAGCACTATGGGATCGGATACCTCTACCATCGTTCGAAGTCCAGTTCGCGCCAGCCTCCTCAGCCTTCCTCGCGTTATGAGTCCATCGAGAGTTTTCACGCTCTGATGGACAACACTACTGTGGGGTAGCGATACCTCTGTACATCTCCCCGGCGATGCGCGGGATGCCTGGCATCCTGAAGCGGTCCAAGAGGCCCAGCCTTAGGCCAGCTTGTCGGATGAGCACGTCTATCGGTCGGTTCAAGTTGCACCCACAGGAGAAGATGCGCGGAATCGGATTCATCCAGTTCTGCCATTTCGCCACCTTTTCGTCGTCGCTTCGCCCGTGTTCCAGGAACACAAATGTCCCGCCGGGCTTCAGCACTCGCCGCACTTCACGGAGAGCGGCGATGGCGTCCGGGATCGTGCAGAGGGTGAAGGTACTCACGGCGCAGTCGAAGCGTCCGTCTTCAAACGGCAGCTTCTCGGCGTTGAGGTGCAGGAGTTCGACGGGGAAGGAGAGTTCAGCGCTCCGTTGGGCCACAGTCTTTTGAAGGAGGATCGCCGGGTCGACCGCTGTCAACCAGGTGACTGTCTTGGGGTAGTGCGGCAGGTTCAGGCCGGTCCCGAATCCGATCTCCAGGACGATTCCCTGCACAGAAGCCAGAGCCTGTTCCCGCTGCTCCTGGGACTTGCGTGTTCCCATGCACAACTCCATCAGGCGTGGGAACACGTGATCGGCATAGAAGCCCATTTCGCGCGCTGCAGTATAGCAAACTCTGATCGAAGCCGCTTGTGGCAATCTTGTGGCCCTGCGCGGTCTATGTTAGATTCGTCTCGCCGTTCTAGTCTGAAAGTCCGAAAGTCATAATGTCGAAAGTCCACATGTCCGGCCAGACTTTAGGACTTGACGACAGTACGACTTTATAACGATCCAACTGTTTTTTATGAGCAAGGCATACGATCATAAGGCAGTGGAAGCCAAGTGGCAGGCCTACTGGGAGGGACAGGGCACATTCCGGGTCACGGAAGATCCGACTCGCCCAAAGTTCTATTGCCTGGACATGTTTCCGTACCCCTCTGGTTCGGGGCTACATGTCGGCCACCTCGAAGGCTACACCGCCACCGATATTGTCTCCCGCTACAAACGCATGCAGGGCTTCAACGTGCTGCACCCCATGGGCTGGGATGCGTTTGGCTTGCCTGCGGAGCAGTACGCGGTGAAGACCGGTATCCACCCGACGATTACCACGGCCGAGAATATCGCCACCTTCCGGCGCCAAATGAAGCGGGCTGGGCTGTCCTATGACTGGGCGCGTGAGATTAGCACCATCGATCCAAGCTATTACCGCTGGACGCAGTGGATCTTTCTCAAGCTCTTCGAGCGCGGGCTGGCTTATGTGGCGGAGGTGCCGGTCAATTGGTGTCCCGCGCTTGGCACCGTGCTGGCCAATGAAGAAATCGTGGACGGGCGGAGCGAGATAGGAGGATTCGAGGTCATCCGCAAGCCTATGCGCCAGTGGATGCTCAAGATCACGGCGTACGCGGATCGCCTGCTCGAAGACCTGAAGCTGGTTGACTGGCCTGCCAGCACGCTCGAGATGCAGAAGAATTGGATCGGTCGCTCACTGGGCGCCGAGGTGGAGTTCCCGCTCGTTGGATTTAGCGGCAACATCCGCATCTTCACCACCCGTCCCGACACGCTCTTCGGTGCCACCTACATGGTGCTTGCGCCTGAGCATCCTCTGGTAGACCTGGTGACGGTCCCGGAGCGACGCGCCGAGATCTTGGCCTACCGAGAGGCGACGGCACGCAAGAGCGATCTGCAACGCCAGGAGCTAGAGAAAGAGAAGACCGGTGTGTTCACCGGCGGTCATGTTGTCAACCCGGTGAACAACGAGCGGCTGCCCGTCTGGATTGCCGACTATGTGCTCATGACTTACGGGACAGGAGCGATCATGGCAGTCCCCGCGCACGACCAGCGAGACTGGGAGTTCGCCCGCACGTATTCGCTGCCCATCCGCGAAGTCATTGCGGGGGGCAATGTGGAAAAGGAAGCCTTCGCGGAAATTGACCAAGGCACGGTCGTCAACTCGGCCACGCCCGATGGCTCGTTCTCAATCAACGGCCTGACGCCTGCCGAAGCGATCCCCAAGATCACCGAGTGGCTCGAGGCCAAGCGTAAAGGTCTCAGGGCGGTCAACTACAAGCTGCGCGACTGGTTGTTTGCCCGTCAGCGCTACTGGGGCGAGCCGTTCCCGATTGTCTGGGTGGACGGTGAGCCGCGCCCGCTCCCGGAAGAGCAGCTACCCCTCAAGCTCCCTGAGACCAATAACTTCAAGCCGTCAGGAACAGGGGAGAGCCCGCTCGCCAATCTTGAGGCGTGGGTCAACACGGCTGACCCAACCACTGGGAGGCCCGCGCGCCGCGAGTCTAATACGATGCCGCAGTGGGCCGGCTCCTGCTGGTATTACCTGCGCTTCATTGATCCGAAGAACGACCGTCAGCTCGTGGACCCGGCCAAGGAGCGCTACTGGATGCCGGTGGATCTCTACATCGGTGGAAGCGAGCACGCGGTGCTGCACCTGCTCTACGCGCGCTTCTGGCACAAGGTGCTCTATGACATCGGGGTGGCGAGCACGCCTGAACCTTTTATGAAGCTCATCCACCAGGGCACGGTGCTGGGCGAGGACAACCAGAAGATGTCAAAGTCGCGCGGGAACGTGGTCAATCCCGATGAGATGATGGACAAGTTCGGGGTGGATGCCGTGCGACTCTATGAGATGTTCATGGGCCCGCTCGAGGCGATGAAGCCATGGAGCACCAGAAGCGTCGAGGGCATCACTCGCTTCCTCGACCGGGTCCGGCGTCTGATGGTCAATGAGGACGGAGGCCTGAGCCGCGCCGTCATCGGGGCCGAGCCTTCGCTCGATCAGCGCCGCCTGCTGCACCAAACGATCAAAAAGGTCACGGAGGACCTCGAAGCGCTGCGTTTCAACACCGCGATTGCGCAGATGATGGTGTTCACGAACGAGATGACCAAGCTCGGAGAGCGCCCGCGGGCGCTCCTCGAGCCCTTCGTGCTGTTGCTCTCGCCTTTCGCGCCCCATGTTTCGGAGGAACTGTGGGAAGTGATGGGGCATGAGCCCAGCGTTGCGCACCGGCCGTGGCCTCGCTATGATCCTGCACTGGTGATCAGTGAGCGCTTGACCATCCCAATCCAGGTCAACGGCAAGTTACGCAGCAGGATCGAGGTGGCGGCTGACTCCAGCGAGGAGCAGGTAGTCACCCTGGCCCGTCAGGATGCGAAACTAGTGGAATGGCTTCAGGGGAAACAGCCGCGCAAGGTCATTTACGTCGAGAAGAAGCTGGTGAATTTCGTGGTGTGATGCCCGGAGGGCAAGTGAAAAGTTCAAAGGTAAAAGGTAAAAGGAATTTTTCCAATCCCCACTTTTGCCTTTTTACTTTTTACCTTTACCTTGTAATGACCGCGCTGGCCGGCTGCGGGTACCAGTTCAGGGTCGAGGGGGCAGGTCCGACTATCGGAGGTGCTCCTACTGCGGCAGATCAAGCGACGGCGCCTCGCATGGTCATCCCGTTCTTCGAGAATAAGAGTTTCGAGCCGAATCTGGAGCAGAAGTACACGAACTATACAGTCCATGAGTTTGCCGCTGGAGGCGGGACTCGCGTCGTTCCACGGGTGGAGGATGCCGACCTCGTCCTCAAGGGAAGTATCGTGTCGGTGATCATCCCCACGCTCGCGTTCACCCAAACCACGACGCTGGAAAGCCGGGTCACAGTCACAGTGATTGCCAAGGTGGAAGAGGCCAGGACAGGAAAAGTGTTCTGGACTCAGACCGCCACAGCCTCCTCGGAGTTTTTCGTCACCACCGATTTGCAGTTCAATCGCGTGCTGCAGACCAGAGCCTTGGAGCAAGCAGGACGGCTGATAGCCGAAGACCTGGCTACGCGATTTTTGAACCATCTTGAGCAGACCCAGAGCCGGCCGTCGGCTGGGAGCCCGATACCGACCAACACGGGTGGGTCCAAAGTTGATCCACCCCGCTCGCCCGAGTCCGGCAGAAACGGACCGATTGTAAAGTAACCTCACCTTGTGTTTCTAAGGACGTCTGTGAAGGTTCACGAACTCAATTCCGCCATCAAGAGAAACGGCATTCAACCTCTCTACCTGGTCTCCGGCGAGGAGAAGAAGTCGGGCGAGACGAGGGAGATGGAGGACTACCTTCGGGATCAGGCTGTGGCCGCGATCAAGGCAGCCGTTCTGGGCGGAGCAGAGGATGGAGGGTTCAACTACGACGTCCTGTACGGCGACGAAACCGATGCGGCTGAGATCCTGGCTGGCGCGGGGGAAGCGCCAATGTTCGGCGAACGACGGTTGGTTGTGGTCAAAGCGGCCGACAGATTACCGGCGCGCGAACGCGACGTCCTGTTGCCTTATCTCGAACATCCCTGCGATTCCACCACGCTGGTGTTCGTGGCTGCGAAATTGGATAGAAGGCAGAGGTTTACGAAAGCGCTGAAGGAGCGAGCGGTCACGGTCGAGTGCTCTGCCCTGCCCGATCATCACCTCGCGGATTGGATCAGGCGCGAGGCCGAGCGATCGGGCGTCCGGCTCAACGAGGAAGCGATCCTGCTGATGAAAGAACTGGCGGTCTCGCTCAAGGACCTGGAGGGCGGCGCTCTCTATATGGTTCGACGTGAGCTGGAGAAGCTGGCGGTCTATATGCCGGAGGGGAAGGAGGCGAGCCCCGCGGACGTGGAGGCGGTCAGGGGTGGCGAGCCGGGGGCGTCGGTCTTCGATCTGAGCGAGGCGATTGCCGCACGGGACCGTGGCCGCGCGCTCCGCATTCTTGCCAGAAATCTGGAGGCGGGGGAGGCACCGCTTCGCATCCTTGGCTCATTGGCTTGGCAATACCGCCGGATCTGGAAAGCCAAGGACTCGCTACGGCAGAGTGGAGTGGAGACGGACCACCGGCTCCGGCGCTTCTCCGAGCCCCATCTGCGGGGGGCCTTTCAACTGTTTGCGGAAGCGGATGCTCGCTTGAAAGGGGGAAGCGCCGGCAGGCCGGCGCGGGTGATGGAGTCGTTGTTGTTCTCGTTATGCGACCGTCCTGGTGGGACCAGTCAGCGGACGCCGGAGTCAACCACGGTTCACGCACCGCAGCAGGGGAAAGCGGGTGGGACGAAACCGATCACGAATGTCCGGACCATTAGGTCCGGGCGGCCGCCATCGAGTTGACCCTCGCGGCAAGGCGGGAGATTCGCCGGGATGCGGTGTTGGGCTTGAGCACTCCCTTGGAGGCGGCCTTGCCCAAGGCTGCGGTGGCTTCGCGCAGGAGGGCCGCGGCCTCCTCGCGGTTCTTCTCTTCCACAGCAGCCAGTACCTTCTTCACAACCCCTCTCACCGCGCTCGACACGGCTCTGTTCCGCTGAGCACGTTTGAGGGTCTGCCGCGCCCGCTTGATGGTCGATTTATGGATCACAGGCATGGATCATTCTCCGGTTGAAAAGAGTGCACCTTGTAACATAGGAGCGTGAGATCGGTCAAGCTTGCTGGAAAAGTGTCACTCGTCATCCGTCGTTCGTGATTCTGCCTCGTCAGTAATCAATGGTCAATGGGTGAAGGTCAGTCGCCGACGCGGAATGGTTAATGGTCAATGGTGAATGTTCTGAGAGGGAGTCCTCATAAACCATCGGCCGTGAACCATCAACCATTCGTCATCTGCAGCGATTGAAGAATCATGGATGACGAATAAGGGTCCTTAGGGGATGACCATGTCGAACATCGACGCGAGGGATAGACTGATCCTTGCCCTGGATGTGCCATCTGCCGATGAGGCTGAGCGGCTTCTGAGCCTGGTGGAGGAGAGAGTCCGGTTCGTCAAGATCGGACTCGAGCTGTTTACCGCAGCGGGCCCTGATGTGGTGCGTCGAGCGATGGCGCGGGGCCAGCGCATCTTTCTGGACCTCAAGTTCCTGGACATCGAAGAGACCGTTCGGCGGGCGACTGCCCAGGTGGCTGAACTGGGGGTGGAGTTTCTGACGGTCCATGCCAACCGCAAGGCGCTCCTGGCAGCGGTCGAGGGCCGCCGGGCAGGTGGCGGAGAATCCAGGCTCAGGCTCTTGGCCGTGACCGTCCTGACAAACTTTGACGCGGGCGATCTCCGGGACATGGGCATCCAGTGGAGCGTGGCCGACCTTGTGGCGGCGCGGGCCAAGCTGGCGGCCGAAACGGGTTGTGACGGCGTCGTGGCGTCAGGGGAGGAGCCGGCCACGATCCGCCAGAAGGTGGGGGACAAGCTCCTGATCGTCACGCCCGGCATCCGGCCTGCCGGCAAGGGCGCCGACGAACATGCCAGGGTCACGACCCCGACGCAAGCCATCAAGGCCGGCGCGGACTATCTCGTGGTCGGTCGGCCGATTCGCGACGCATCTGACCCCGGAGCGGCTGTTGAGGTGGTCGTGTCCGAGATGCAAGCGGCCTTTAATGCGCGGGGCCTCATCACGTGAAGCGTGAGGCGTCCGAATTCAGGAACGAGATACGCTTCACGAGATACGAACGACGGCTTTGGATTGACTGATGACCAATGACGTCTTCACCGCTCTTGCGGGCCCTGGGGCCATTTGTTAGGATGAGGCCCTGCCACATGCAAACAGGTTGAGGCTGAGGCTAAGGTCGACGGAAAACATTCCCCGCCCTGTCACTCTCAGCCTGAACCTTATCTTTCCCCTTGCGGTGGGTGTAGCTCAAGGGTTAGAGCGCCTGGCTGTGGCCCAGGAGGTTGCGGGTTCGAAACCCGTCACTCACCCCAAACCTTCTCTTTCGTTTCTCTACTGAATCAACTGCTTCGGTCGTTATCGGCTTCTCCTCGGGAACGAGAGGGTGCGCCTTGGGTGCGTTTTTCCCTCGGAACGTGCATCGTCCACAAGAGGGTCAAACTCGTGTTTACCCTACAATTTAGGTGTCTGTGGGGTTCCGCCCCTTGAGGAAGCCCCCGGCAAGGCAGCACAACTAGCTGAAAACCCACAAGATACGCCATGTGTTCCGCATCTGAAGGCTCCTCCATTGGCGGTGCTATAGTTGTCTAAAGGGCACCGAATCACATAACCACTAACAAGGAGTACATGTTATGGATGCTCGATACACCACACCGTGCCTAGTGGGCGCGGTGGGACTGATTCTCTTGATCGCACCGGCTTGCAGTATGAGGTCAGTTCAGACAGGCTCTGATTCAGAAGGAGGTCCGCTGCGAGGGTTTGAACGTCTCAAACCAGGGCAGACCGCGTCCGAGGAGCGACTGAGCAGCGGGACTCTGGGGGCCAAGGCGCAAATGTCCGAGCGTGCGAGGCAGCAGGAGGAAGAAATTCGCCGTGAGGAAGCGGCTGCCGCAGCAGCAGGACTCAACGATGTTTTCTTTGCCTTTGACAGCTGGACCCTTTCCGAGGAGAACATGCAGACGCTGACGGGGAATGCTGAATGGATCAAGACGAACCCTAACGCTCGCGTCAAAATTGGAGGGCATTGTGACGAGCGCGGCACCCAGGCCTACAACCTGGTGTTGGGCGAGAAGCGGGCCAAGACGACTCGGAACTATCTTGCTGAGCTTGGCGTGGGAGCCAATCGGCTGGCGGTCGTCTCCTACGGAAAGGAACGGCCTTTCTGCAAAGAGAATGATGAGTCGTGCTATCAGAAGAATCGGCGTGGGCAGATGCTGTTGGGCGTCTCCAAAGCCGCAAAGAAGACGAGCAGCGCGGCCCGTTAAGTAACAGGCTGCATCTTGGGTGTGGAGGGTGCGGACAGGTGTCCAATCTCGGCTTGTCCTGTCCGCACCCCCTCAGCTATACTTCGCCCCATGTTCCTGGGCAGTAGTGATTGCCTAAGGAATGCGAAACCCGTCACTCACTCCATTTCCCATTCGTAATCGTTGCCTCAGCCAGGACTCACTTCACTCCGGTCTGAACCTCGCGCCCTCGGTTCCCGCGTGCAAGCTGCTCCTGCTGCTGAATAGCCATGAGGTGAGAAAGGAGAGAGAGCCATGAAAGACGATTTTCGGGTCGGCTTCGTGGGGGTGGGACGGATGGGCGCCAATATGGCCCGTTGCCTCAAAGACCATGGCTACACCGTGACAGCAGTGTCCGACCTCAACTCACAACGGTCTAGGGCGCTCGCGGAAGAACTCGGCTGCGAAGCGGCTCCATCACCCGCCCGGGTCGCTGAACGTTCGAACACCGTCATCACCGTCGTGACGGACGACGAGGCGATGAGGCGAATTTACGCGGAGGATTGGGACGAGGGCCTCCTGCACCACAGCCGAGGGCGCCTCTTCATCAACTGTGCGACGGTGTCGCCGCAGATTCATGTCCAGGTCGAGAGGCTCGCGGAGCAGCACGGCGCCCAGAGCTTGGAAGCCTGTATGGCGAGCAGCATCCCCCAGGCCCGCCAGGGGACGCTCTATCTCATGTGCAGCGGGACGAGGGATGCGTTCGACCGAGCGAGGCCGCTCCTCGAGTCGTTGAGCGCGAGTCTGCGTTACGTCGGCACGGCGGGGGAAGCGGCGAAGGTCAAAGCGCTCGTGAACATGGTCATGAACATCAATACGGCGGCGCTGGCCGAAGGATTGGGCCTTGGCGCGGCCCTGGGGCTCGATCTCACGATGTTGCGCGAGGTGTTCGCGCAGACGGGAGCAGCCTCCCAGGTATTGGAGACGGACGGCGAAGACATGCAGAACCGCGCCCATGACTGTTACTTCTCGGTCGCGCACGCGGCGAAAGACTGTGGGATTGCCCTGAGGCTGGCTGAGACCGCCGGGTTGACCCCGCCACTCGCAACAGTCACGTTCCACCAATATCGCCGCCTGGTCGAGATCGGCAAAGGTGAGCTGGACAAGTCCGGCATCGCTGAGCTGACGTTTCCGGGACGGTCCTCGCCAGCCTCCATCAAGGTCACGATATAAACGCGCGCCATCCCCAACCGCATCGCGCGGTGCCCTCGATGCGGAATTTCACGCTTTTCTGGACATTTCCCGCCTCACTGGATAACCTTTCCTCATCATGATTTTCCAGGGGAGTGACCCCAACCGACTTTCCCCCCACTGACGAGCGAAGGATTAGTTTGTGGACACGCAACGGGTGATCCGACAGCTCTCCGCGTTGAATGACCTCAGCCGGAGTAACCCGCTTCAGGCCCGCGACCTGCCTGCGGCGTTAGGGCGCATGACAGATGTGGTGGCGAGGACGCTGAAAACCGAGCGCGTGAGCATCTGGCGCTATAACCACGCGCATTCGGCGATCTCATGCGCCGAACTGTACGAACTGAGCGCCCACCGTCACTCGTCCGGCGCGGAACTGCTCATCGAGGACTACCCTGCCTATTTCAAGGCGCTGGCCGCTTCCGATCTCATCGCAGCAGATGACGCGCACCGGGACGCCCGAACGTGCGAATTTTCCGAACGATACCTTCAGCCGCTCGGGATCACCTCGATGATGGACGTCCCGATCTAT
>Ga0209899_1000137_pt1 | contig 13618 bp, 12 predicted proteins | sample GWRWS1_0_10_FD_187228 | JGI IMG/M metagenome (GOLD analysis project Ga0209899, IMG submission 187228) | Riverbed sediment microbial communities from areas with vegetation nearby in Columbia River, Washington, USA - GW-RW S1_0_10 (SPAdes)... | ecosystem: Environmental > Aquatic > Freshwater >...
CGTAGCACCCCGGTCGCCGCCGCTGCCGGTGCCGTCGCGGCGCGAAAGATCCGCGACAAGGCCAGGAAGATCGCGGCCCACCTGCTGGAGGCGAGCGAATCCGACCTGGAGTGGGAGCGCGGGAAGTTCTTCGTGAAGGGATCGCCTCAGCGGGCCAAGACGATCCAGGAGATCGCGTTTGCCGCCTACACGAATCACCCGCAGGGCCTGGAGGCCGGGTTGGAGGCCGTGGCCTACTACGACCCGCCGAATCTGACATTCCCGTTCGGCAGCTACATCTGCGTCGTGGACATCGACAAGGGCACCGGCGAAGTAAAGATCCGGCGGTTCGTCGCCGTCGACGACTGCGGCAACATCATCAACCCGATGATCGTCGAAGGACAGGTGCACGGCGGGCTGACCATGGGGCTCGCGCCTGCGCTGTACGAAGAGATCACGTACGACGACGACGGGAACATCCGTGGCGGGAGCTTCATGGACTACCTGCTACCCACGTCGATGGAGACGCCACGCTGGGAGACTGCGAACACGGTGACGCCCTCGCCGCATCACCCGCTCGGCGCCAAAGGTGTGGGAGAATCCGCCACCGTGGGCGCCCCCGCGGCCATCGCGAACGCGGTGATTGACGCGATGTGGCACCTGGGGGTCCGGCACATCGACATCCCGATCACACCGTGGAAAGTGTGGAAGGTACTCCGTCAGAATGGAGTGACGGAATAGGACATCCGGGCAAGGGCGACATCTTGGAGCGCGCGGCCCAGCTCCGGGAGCGGCGCACGCCGTTTGCACTCGCGACCGTGGTCAGGGTCGAGCGGCCGTCCTCGGCCAGGCCGGGGATGAAAGCCTTGATTCTGGCCGACGGCGTGCTTGAGGGGTGGGTGGGGGGCAGCTGCGCCCACCCCGTTGTCGTGACCGAAGCGTTGCAGGTGCTCCGAGAGGGGACGCCCCGATTTATCAGCCTCAGCCCGAACCCACAGGATGATCGGGACGGTGTGATCCACCACACGATCACCTGTCACAGCGGAGGGAGCCTGGACATTTACATTGAGCCCGTGCTGGCCCGTCCCGTGCTCCTCCTCGTTGGGGAGGCCCCTCTCGTGGGCGCGCTCTCCGAGATGGGAGGGCTGCTGGGGTTCGATGTGCAGGTGGCCGGTCTTCCGCTTGCCCTCGACGAGCTCGCTCAGCGGGTTACCGCGGACACCTGGATCGTCGTGGCGACGATGGGTTCCTACGATGAAGAAGCGCTGGAGCACGTCGTCGGTTCCCGCGCGCGCTACGTGTCGCTGGTCGCCAGCCGCCGGCGGGCGGAGACGGTGTTTGCGTATCTGGAGAGCAAGAGCGTGCCCCCGGAGCAGATCCAGCGGGTGAAAGTGCCGGCGGGCCTGGACATCCGGGCCGTGACGCCAGAAGAGATCGCGCTCAGCATCCTGGCCGAGATCGTCCAGCACCGCCGCAGCGTCGTGCCGTTATCCGTTGAAGCGGCGGAAGCGCAGAAGGCAATCGATCCAATCTGCGGCATGTCAGTGGACCCGGCCACGGCAGAGCACACAGCGGAATTCCGAGGGGTGCGATACTATTTCTGCAGCGCCCACTGCCGCCGGACGTTTGAGCGCGAGCCGGCCACGTACGTGCCGGCGGGGGCTTAGGTGGCGCTGCACTACGAGGGCACGCTGACCATCCGCGCGGCGCGCGACCTGGTGTGGGGCTTCCTGGTTGACCCGCAGACGCTCAGCCGCTGTCTCCCGGACGTGCAGAGTCTCGAGCTCATTGAGGAGGGTCATTTCCGGGCAGTGCTCCGCGTCGGGGTGGCATTTGTCAAAGGGAATTTCACCTTCGACGTCGCGATGCGCGATCTTCAGATACCTGCCCACGCCCGGATCAGCGGGCGGGGAGGCGGCCTGGGCAGCGCCGTCGACATCACGAGCACGGTCGACCTGGCTGAACGGACCGACGGAATGACCGATCTACGCTGGGTTGCCGACGTGGTGGTCAGCGGTCCCATTGCCACCGTGGGGGCCAGGCTGCTGGACAGCACGGTCGAGAAGAAGACGGCCGAACTGTTCGAGTGCCTGAAGGCGCAGCTCGAGGCCTGAGCACGATCCTTCCGAGCATTCCCGGTCCGCATGAGCGGCCATCCCTTGTTCGGGTGTTCCTTGTTCCCGTATGATTGATGTCAATGGGGGAGACCAGCTGACAATGCATCCTGAGATCACACGCATTCAATCGATGCTTGACGCCCAGGGGTATGTTGCGGACCAGACCCTGGCCACGTCGGTCTACCTGGCCATTCAGCTGCGCAAGCCCCTGCTGATCGAGGGAGCCGCCGGCGTCGGCAAGACCGAAGTCGCGAAGGTCATGGCCCGCGCCCTCGACACCGACCTCATCCGCCTGCAGTGCTACGAGGGACTGGATGCGACCACCTCGCTGTATGAGTGGAACTACCAGCGCCAGCTCCTGCACATCCGTCTGCAAGAGCACAGCGACATTCCGCTCGAGGTCAGGGAGCGCGAGATCTTCAGCGAGCCGTTCCTACTGAAGCGGCCATTGCTCGCAGCGATCACGCATCACAAGGCACCCGTGCTCTTGATCGACGAAACGGATCGTGCCGATGAGGAGTGGGAGGCGTTCCTGCTCGAGGTCCTGTCCGACTGGCAGGTGACCATCCCCGAGATCGGCACGATCACGGCGCAGCATGTCCCCTACGTCGTGCTCACCAGCAACCGCACCCGGGAGCTCGGCGACGCGCTCCGCCGGCGCTGTCTGTATCTGTGGATCGACTATCCTGTCTTTGAGAAGGAGCTCGCGATCGTGCGCCGTAAGGTGCCGGGCATCAACGGCGAGCTCGCCCAGCAGATCGCCGCCTTCATGCAGTTCGTCCGCCGGGCAAAACTGGACAAGACGCCGGGCATCGCGGAGACGCTCGACTGGAGCGCGGCGCTCATCGCGCTGCATCGCGATCACCTCGACCAGGAGGCTGTGGAGCAGACGCTGGGCGTGCTGTTCAAGCAGCGGGAAGATGCGGAGCGCATCCGCACGCAGTGGCTGGACCACTTGCTGCGCGGGGTGGAGGAGACCTCGCGTGAGCCGCGGCCGTGGAGCCAGCAGACGATTGACCGCGTCGCCGAGCGGGTGATGCCCCGGCGATGAACGTCGTCTCCCGACCCTTCGGAGATCTCACCGCGCACGTCGTGGCGTTCTGCCGGAGGCTCCGGGCGCGCGGCCTGGCCGTCGGCCCGAAAGAGGCGGTCGATGCCCTGCGCGCGCTTTCGTCCGTGGACGTCTCCGACCGCCGGGAGTGCTACCTCGCGCTGCGGACCGTTCTGACCTCGCGCAAAGACGACCTTGCCCTCTTCGATCTCGTCTTCGAGGACTTCTGGAATCCACCGCAGGAAGCCGGCGACCACGGTCCACAGACGCCGCAGCCGTTGGAGAATGCGGGGGACGGGCAGGCGCCCCCGCCGGCCCTGATGGAATGGCTGGACGAGGCGCTGCAGGCGCAGGGCGAGGAACCGATGCCGGCCTACAGCCCCATCGAGACCCTCACGCAGAAAGACTTCAGCGCCTTTACGGCGGAAGAGCTCAACGAGGTGACGCGACTCGTGATCGCGATCGCCCGCCGTGTGGCGACCCGACTGAGCCGGCGCACCCGCGCCACCCAGCGCAGCCGGCGCATCGATCTGCGGCGCACGATTCGCCACAGCCTGCGTCGTGGCGGCGAGATCATCGACCTGGCCTACCGCCGCCGCAAGATCCAGAAAACGCGGGTCGTCTTGCTGGCCGACGTGAGCGGCTCCATGGACCTCTACAGCCGCTTCCTCATCCAGTTCATTTACGCGCTGCAGCACGCCCTGGGGCAGGTGGAGACGCTGGTGTTCAGCACGTCGCTGACGCGGATCACGGAGGCGATGTCTGAGGACGATCTGCGCCAGGCGCTGGACGAAGTGGCGAAGCAGGTCCCCGACTGGTCCGGCGGCACGAAGATCGGCGCGAGTCTGCGCGTTTTCCTGAACCGGTACGGCGGGGCCATGCTGACGCCGCGGACGGTCGTCATTGTGATCAGCGATGGGTGGGATACCGGCGACATCGAGGTGTTGGAGCGTGCGATGGTGGAACTGCAGCGTCGGGCCGGCCGCGTCATCTGGCTGAACCCGCTGCTCGGCAGCCCGGGCTACGAACCCATCTGCCAGGGAATGCGGGCGGCGCTGCCCTACGTCGATATCTTTGCCTCGGCGCACAATCTGGAGAGCCTGCGCCAATTGGAACGCCACCTCGCGGCGCGGCAGAAGTAACGAGGAGGGCCATGAAAGAGCTCAAGGATATTCTCAGTGCGGTGGATGCGTTTGCGGCACGGGGCGAGCGCATGGCGCTGGCGACGATCGTGTCGGTCCGCGGCTCCACCTACCGCCGCGAGGGCGCGCGGTTGCTGCTGACTGCCTCACAGCAGATGGTCGGAAACATCAGCGGCGGCTGCCTGGAGAGCGATGTCATGGTCGTCGCGGATGACGTCATGGCGTCGGGACAGGCGCGGTTCGTAACATACGACCTCACCGCGGACGACGACGCGGTGTGGGGATTGGGCCTGGGCTGCAACGGCGCGGTCGATCTGTTCGTGGAGCCGCTGGATGCCGCCTCGCGGCAGCTGCGCATCCTCCAGGAGGCGGTCGACGCGGAGCAGACCGTGGCTCTGGTGAAGGTGCTGGACGGGCCACGCGCGGGACGGTGGATGGCGGTGCGCCCGGGCGGGAAGACCGAGGAGTCGCTCGGTGATGCTGCGCTGGATGATCGCGCTGCGCGGGCTGCGGGTGCCGCGCTGACCGAGGGAGCATCCCGCATCCTCGCGCTGCCCTCGCGCGATGGTGACGTGCGCGTTTTCGCCGAGGCCATCCGTCCCCCTGTCCGCCTCATCGTCTGCGGCGCCGGGCACGACGCGATCCCGGTGGTGCAGTTCGCCTCGTCGCTCGGCTGGCGCGTGCTCGTGGTGGATCAGCGCGAGCGCTTCCTCTCCTCCGAGCGCTTCCCGGGGGCGCGGCAGTTTGTGCGCGCGGACCCTGCCGACGCGGCGCGGAGCGTTCCCCTCGACGACCGCACGTACGTCGTCGTGATGACCCATAACTACCTCCATGACCGCGATCTGCTCCGTGGATTTCTCGCCACGCCGGTGCGCTACATCGGTATGCTCGGCCCGCGGACTCGCACGGAGAAAATTCTGGACGAGTTACTGCGGGACGGCGTCGCCGTGACGGACGCCGAACGCGCCCGGATCTTCGGACCCCTGGGACTGGATGTCGGCGGCGAAGGACCGGAAACCATCGCGCTGGCTGTGCTCGGCGAGATTCAAGCCGTCGAGTCGGGACGCCAGGGCGGATTCCTCCGTGCGCGCAAAGGTCCAATCCACGAATCCCAGAAACCGGTCGCGCGCTAGCCGCCTGCGGAACAGCGTGTGACCTTATGGCGAAGCGCGGACACTCGGCCGCAGGCCGATCTCGCAAGCATACCAGGCGCCGAACCCGCCGGCCGGCCTCCGCGCCGCGCCGCCGTCAGGTCCTCCGGCGCGTGGCCGCGATTATCCTCGCCGCGGGCGGGAGCCGCCGCCTCGGTCGCCCCAAGCTGCTGATTGCGTACCAGGGTGTGCCGCTGCTGCGCCGGGCCATCGACGCGGCAATCGATGCAGGCTGTGTCGACGTCCTCGTGGTGCTCGGCGCCGACCGGCAGCACTACGGGCCGCTGGTGCAGGGAACGTCCGCGCGAGAGGTGCTCAACCCTGACTACGAGCAGGGTATGAGCAGCTCGATCCGCGCCGGGATCCGCGCCCTTGCCCATCAGGCCGAGGCTGCGGTCATCATGCTGGCGGATCAGCCACGCATCGATATGAGGATCGTGCGCCGGCTGATCGATGCCTATACGCACACGGGGAAGCGGATCGTGGCCTGCCGCTACGGTCCGGTGCTGGGCGCACCCACGCTCTTCGACCGCGCCCTGTTCGTGGAGCTGTTATTGCTGGAAGGCGACCAGGGCGCGCGAGCGGTCATGGAAACACATCCGGGTGAGGTCGGGGCGGTGGAGATCACACCGCAGGCCGCGCTCGACATCGATCTGCCTGAGGACGTCGCGGGCCTTCAGGGTCCCTGAGCGGGGACCACCACCAGGGCGTCCGCTACAGGCCGTTCGCCCGTTTCATCCGAAGGCAGATTCACCACGCGACCCCCCACGACCAGCGTCGACGAGCCGCCGCCGTCGAGGTTGATCGCCTCCACCGCGCCAAGCCGCCGCAGCGCCACCGCCAGCTCGAACAGCGTCATCCCCAGGCTGTGCGTGGGCTGCCGGCCGTCCACCACCAGCAGCACAATACGGCCATCCTCGAGCACGCCGAGCGCCGTGCGCGGATGGCGCCGGTCGGTAAACGAGGGGAGGAACCCCTCGCCGCCGACGAACTGACCGGCGCGCAGGAGGCGCGGCCCGCCGCCGACGGCGTGGATCACCTGCTGCCAGCGCGCATCGCCGGAGGGCGAGACGAATTCCGTATGCACGACAACATGTGCGCCGGGCTGCAGGGTGCTGAGGATCCACTGGCGGGCACGCCCGTGGCCGGAGAGGACCAGACCGTCGCGGGGGATCGGTGTGTTGCCGCGCTGGTCCCGCACCTGTGTCACGACGCCGTTGACCACGACGGCCTCCACGCCAAAGGTGTTGGTGCGTGTGGTCCCCTCGTACAGGGGACGGTACAGGATGAGCTCATCGGCTCGTCGCAAGCGGTTGATGCCGTCAATGCGTCCCGACGCTTCGCCCGCAATGACCAGGAGCTCGCCCGTCACCCGATCGAAGACGACGGTTCCCTCGCGGGTGATGCCCGCACACGAGCGGAACGGATCGGGTTCGCTGAGGACTTCGCCCGCGATCATCAAGCAGCCGAGTGGATCACCCGAGGCGGCGAAGAACCCGCCGTTGGTGGCGGCGAGCGCTCGGGTGCGTCGGGAGATCGCGCTCGTGCGCTGCGGTCGCATCCGTCCGCCGTCTCCGAGGGCGGGCGCGATCGTCACTCCTAAGGCGGGATCCACCAACAATGCGGCTTCGCGTGAGGGACCCGCGATTGATTCAAACGAGCGCAGGGTCTGCACCACAAACGTGGGGTAGCCTTCCCGGCCCAGTTGTTCCTTGGCCGCGGTGGCCTCCGCGGACGTGGAGAAACTGCCGACGCGGACCTTGTGGAACCCATCTTGGAAATCCACCACTGCCGGCATCCCGCGCTCGCGCATCCGCGACGCGAGACGCTCCGCGTTCGCCTCCGACGTGAATGCGCCGACCTGGACGCGCCACAGCGCCGGCATGCGGAGCACGCCACGCTTCTCGATGACCAGGTTCACACCGCCCGCCACCGGCGTGGTGCTGTGCAGCAAGAGGCCGTTCTCGACCGCGAGGAGGACCCCGCCGACCAGACTCGCCCCTTCCCCCCGCGTCATCGGCTCCTGCGGCCGGAACGCGGCCGCGGCCGGTTCACGCAGCAGCGCCGGTTCGGTGAGCTGCGCGACCGCGATCATGCCGCGCACCGGATCAGGCAGCGTCGCAGCGTCCTCGAACGGCAGCGGCTGCATGGCGAACACCGTGGCCTCAAAGGTATAGCCGATGGCCCGTACCGCCATGCCGACAGCGTCGATGCGGGTCACCGGAACGTCGGGCAGAAAGGATAGAGCACGGGGGATGATTCCCTGGCCGACGGCCGTCTCGATGAACGGCGCCGCCGGGTGGGAGGCCAGCACGTCCACGAAGGACGGAGTCACGACGGGGCGTACCTCCAGGCCGATCGCGGTGATGAGCCAGCGCACGTATTCGGCGCGAGACAACTGGTCCTGCGGTCGAAACGAGAGATCGGGGAAGCGCGGCGCGATGCCGCGGCGCACCAGCACCGAGATGCGTTCTTCGGCCCAATGGCCCGCGACGTCATCGGCGGCCTGGCCGTGGGCGACGGGCTGCAGCGCTGTGGCGATGAGCGCGATCAGGAGCGAGATGAGCAGGACGACCCGCATGACGTTGTCTTCCTCCTTCGGCTGTTTCCCTGGTCATCCTTCCACAGGCCGCGGCGGTCCCCAGAGGGGAAAAACATCGGCAGCGCCAGAGATAGAGGAGAAACGCGATGGCGAAGCAGCAAGTTCCTGTGAACATCTTACGTCAAGGCGATCGCCTCATGGTCGCCGCTCCGCTCGCGGGCATGGAACCGGGAAGCGTCCGCGTTGACGTGCGGGGTCATGTCATCCTGCCCATCGGCGGAGATCAGTCGGACGATACCATCCGCATGTCAAAGGGCGGTACCACGCGCCCCCGGCGGGCGCGTCACACCGGTCACGTGCGCCCCCGTACTTGACCTCCTTCCTACACTTCCCCCCCAAAATTGTGGTGGACCGCAGGAGGAGAACTATATATGGTGGCGAACTATTGTGCGCGACGGCAAAAGGCCGTCCATTTTCCGCGCGGGAGCGCACGAGGGAGGGTGCCGATGGCTAAGAAGAAGGGCAAGAAGAAGAAGTAATAGCCAGACGCAGAATCTCGCTGCGTTGAAAACAGGAGACGGCCCTGAACATGAGGCCGCCTCTTGTTTTCTTACGCCGCAGGCGGCTGCTCGGCCAGCAGTGCGGTGACGTCGATGCCAGCGTCCTCGGAGTCCATCCCGTTGGTAATCGACAGTGACGTTTCGGCCGCGAGATCGAAGACCTCTTCCAGGCGGCCGTCGCGCACGACGCGCACGACAGGCCGGTCGACAAACTGTTCCGACGGACGCTGCACCACCGCCAGCGCGCCGTTACTCAGCTCAACGATACTGCCCGCCGGATAGAGCCCCATCATGCGGAGAAAGACCTTCCCCGCAACAGGATCGAAGATCGTGCCCAGTCCTGCGCCGATCCACTTCATGGCGAGCTCCGCCCGGAGTGGCCGCGCCGTGCCGTGCCGCGCCGACGTCACCGTGTCATACGAGTCGACCACCGCGACGATGCGGGAGAAGGCATTCGGGCGTTCTTTGTCCCGCAGGCGAGGATACCCTGAGAGATCGTGGTGTGCATGGTGCTCCAGCGCGACGACCGCGGCGACGCGGCCCAGGCCTTCCATATCGCGCAGGATGCTCGCGCCGTGCACGGGATGGCGGTGCAGTTGCGCCTGGTCTTCGGATGTCAATTCTGTCGCGCGATTCAGGAGCTGGGGCGGCACACGGACTTTGCCGATGTCGTGGAGCAGCGCGCTCATGCCCAGCACCATCAGCTGGTCGTGGGTCAGCCCCAGCCGGGTGCCGACCAGCAACGCGAGGATCGAGACGTTCACCGCGTGGTAGCTGCTGGCCTCATCATAGTCGCGGTTGGCCATCAACCCGAGCAGGGAGAACCGGTTATCCAGCACGACTTCAATCGCCGCGTTGAGGAACACCCGCGCCTTCTTCATGTCCAGCGGCTGCCGCCGCACGGCCTGGACGCGAAGTGCTTGCGCCACCGTGTGGCCTGCCTCGTACGCGTTGCTGGGGTCCACCTCGATTTCGATGTCGGTGGGCCGGGACGTGCGGGGCGGTTCCACCGCGATGTGGGCCGCGCTGTGCGCCTTCAACACCGCGGCCGGCCCACCGGCCGCCCGCACCGTTTGCGGCGGGGTGAGGATGAGGCTGATGAAGGCGTCGATTTCCTGGGCCGTGATGCCCTTGCGGAACTGGAACATCCCCACGTCACGCTCCAGGCAGGTGGTGAGCAGGGCCGCATTGCGCAGGCTTTCCTCGGGCAGCATGACGTTGTCGAGGAAGAACGTGTCCTCGTAGATCTGGAAGGTGACGGCTTCGCGGTCGCGCAGCAGCAGGTCTGTGACCTGAACGAGGTCTTCCATCGCCCTGCGCACGATCGGGTGAGCGGGCGGGTACATCGTGCGATGCTTGCTGGCTGTGGCCAGGTACCGCAGCATCGTGGCGGAGACCGAGGGCTGCCGGTTGATCATGAGGCCCTCCGATGTCCACCTGCCGAGGTCGTGGGCGCTGATGCCGGCATCCGGGAGAGCATGGCGACAGCCACGCGAACGCGGCCGGCGAACTCTCGATCGCGCCGTCGCAGCTTGAACGGTGAGGCGTGACGCCGCAACGCGGGGACGGCCTCGACGGCCTTCGCCCGCACGAGCGCCTCGCAGATCTGAATCCGGAGCGACACTGCGCGCGCGAGACCCGGCTCCTCAAGCATCGCTGCAAGTTGCCGGCTCACCCCCCGCGCGATCTCCGAGTCGAGATGCGCAACGCAATACTCGCGGACCTCAAGGTCCGGGTCTCTGAGAAACGCCAACATCGTTTCTTGCGCCTGGGGGATACGGATCGCGCGCAGTATCTCGATCGCCTCACGCCGCAGCTTCGGATCGGCATGGCCGGCCACCACGGCCAGCGCGCGCGCCCCTTTGGCGTTGCCCATCTGACCTAGAGCCTGGATGGCGGCGCGCACCGTCTCCGCATTGGTGTCGCTGAGATGGGGAGCAAGACTGTCCACGGCGACCTCGCCGATCTTGGCGAGCATGGCGGCTATGATCTTTCTTCGGCCGGGATCCCGCTCCGCAGCCAGCACCTGGACGAACGCCGGGACCGCAGACCGCCAGATCTGCTTCAGGCAGCGCAGCAGCGGATAGTCCTCGTTCCAGACCCAGATGTCCCGCACCGTATAGGTGAAGGCCAGGTGCGGGAGGAAGGTGCGCAGAGCGTGAGCGGCTGCTTCTGCCCTGGGCCCGGTTTCCCAGACCAACGAATCCAGTCCCCGCATCACCATGACCGCGAGGTCATACTGGCCCTGCTGCAGGTGCGCCAGCGGGAGACGCACGAGGAGTTCAAGCGCGCCCTCGCGCTCGTCCGCATCCTCTTCCTCGGCGGCAAGGCGGAGCAGCACGAGCGTGTGCTCCCGCTCGACCGTATCGTCGTCCGTCCGCGCTTCTGCGACCAGTGCCTTGATGTCCTCATCGGACACCTTCACATCATCTGAGGTGATCCCGAAGTCCTCCAGGTCCTGGGGCAGATTGTGGATCCACTGCGGCATCGTCAGCTCTTCGATCACCGCCGGCATGTCAAAGGAGCGGCCCGTTTGCTGGGAGATGAGCGCCAGCGTTTCGCGCGCCTTTGCCGGGTCAAACGGCATCCCCTGCACAATCTGCCCGACCTGCGGGGGCGGGTCTCCGGCTTCGAGACAGGGGATCACCATCCGCGCAATCTGGTCTGAGGTCATCGCCTGAAGCAGCGCGCGGGCAGAGAGGTCCTGTCCCGCGTGCGCGAGTATCCACTTCGGCACGCCGCCGCTTGTCGGATCCTGGAGCTCGGACACCGCGGTGGCGAGGTGTTTCATCAGATCCTGTGACTCACCCGGCGGGCTGTCCACAATGAGCCGGTCGAGGGCCGTGAGCGCCTGATAGATCCGCTTTGCCAGCTCTTCACCCTTCGCGTCTGGAAACGCCTGCCGCGCTCGTTCCACGACGATGCCCACGAGGCGGGCCGCCTGGTCCGGACCGCTGCGGAGCAATCCAAGGATCATCGCCCGATCGTGCGCCGACAGCGCGCCGTCCAGCAGTTGCTGGAACACTTCGGGTGTGATCTCGGCGACGTTTTCTTCCCCTGGTTTCAGCTCGACGACGCGCACGTGCGCGACGCCGGCTTCGGTCAGGAACGCGATGATGCCGCCGCCCGCCATGATGGCCTCGCGCTCCATGCAGACGATGTCGAGCGCGGCGTCGGCCTCGGCCTCGGTCAACCCCGGGAGAATGATCAACTGCCAGATACCCATGGCGTAGAGGTGCACGGCGAGCTGGTCCACGGACTCGCCGCCCTCGAACGGCTTCCCCTCGACGATGAGGCCCTGCCGGTGGGTCTCCAGGACGAAACCGCCGAAGCGCTCGTGGTAGGTCACGACCGTGCCGAGAAACGCCGAGATCGTTTGGGCGCGAAGAGGGTGCCCGGCCGCGTACAGGCGGCGCGATTTTACTGCCGCATTGAGCCGCCGGACGATCCCGGCGGCAGCCTGAAAGCGGGCTGCGCTCGACATGCCTATCCGTGTCCTATGCCCTGATTCTTACATCGAAATTCCAGCAGGATTCGTGCCGCGGGTGGTCAGGAGCGGGGGAACTGGAAGTGGAAGTAGAGCTCGCGGACGCCCTGGGCGCCCAGGAACTGATACTCGCTCACCAGCGCCAGCGAGCGGTCCGTCACCGGTTCGGCGAAGATGCGGGGTTCATCCGCCTTGCCTCCAAGGCGGAGCGCAGTGGTGACGAAGAGGTTGTCGAGAGCGCCGGCCCGAGCCAGAGAGACGTTGAGCGTGGGGCCACCCTCGCAGAGCAGGCAGTGGATACCCCGCGAGCGGAGCCGCCGCAGCAGGCGCGGAAGATCGACTTCGCCCTCCGCGTTCGCCTCCACCACCTCGACGGCGACGCCCGCCGCGCGGATCCGTTCAATGGCCCGGGACGAGGCGCGGGGTGTCGTAACGATCAGCCGGTCGAGGTCGGTGCGCTTGAAGAACCGTTTTGTGGCCAGGGCCTCGTCGCTGAACTCCGCGGTCGCCGTCGCGACGATGCCCAGAGGATTAGGGGACTTGCCCGCCCGCACGCGTCGTTCCTGCAGGGGCGGATGGGTCACGATGATCACGTCGTCGTTGCGGAGCGTGCCGGCGCCGCACAGGACCGCGTCGGCGTGGACGCGCAACTGGCGTAGGAGGTAATGATCGACGTCGGTGCCGATGGTGTAGGCGCTGCCTTTCAGCACCGCCTGGCCGTCAAACGTCTGCACCATGTTCACGTATACGAACGGACGGTCGCCGACGCCCGAGGGAAAGTCGAGATCGAGATAGACCTCACGCAGCGGGACATCGCGCGGATGGGGCCGTTCGGCGTGATACGCGAGGCGCAGGGTCTCGGGCAGGTCCGGCATCGGCGTCTCCTTTTTCCCTGCGCATCCCGGAATGCCTCCCGGCCCATCCAGCGTTGAAGATGCCGTCCATGAGCGAAGATCATCCTCGCGTCATTACCCTGCCCCCAGCCATCTACGCCGGGGCATTTGTCCTGGGCCTCCTGCTCGAATATTTCTGGCGCACGTCTGTGGTCGGCCCCGCTCTGCGGATCGGCCTGGGTGCTTTCCTGGTGCTCGTGGGTTTCGCCATCATGATTTCAGGGGTGCGCGTGTTTCGCGCCGCCGGGACCAACGTTGAAGTGTACCGGCCTGCCACCAGCCTGGTCGTCACGGGTCCGTACCAGTTCACGCGCAACCCGATCTACGTGGGGATGACGATGGCCTATGCCGGCGCGGGGGTCCTCGCGGACAGCCTGTGGGTGCTGGGGTTGGTCGTGCCGGTGCTGGTGCTCATGGACTACGGGGTGGTGCGGAGGGAGGAGCAGTACCTCGCGGAGAAGTTCGGCGACGCGTACCGCAATTACAGTCGGACGGTGCGACGCTGGGTCTAAGGACTCACGAGCTTTACGCCGGGGCAGTGTCATCACAGGTGTCACGGACTCAGATGCGTTGTAACTGGCGAGACTGTACCCTGAACGCGTGGACAGGTCTTCTCACGGCGTCTGTGCTTCTGGCGCCGGTGGGAGCCGCTGGCGCGTTGGCGCCCGGAGACTACCCGGACGAGCTGCGAAAAGT
>Ga0209899_1000141_pt1 | contig 13416 bp, 8 predicted proteins | sample GWRWS1_0_10_FD_187228 | JGI IMG/M metagenome (GOLD analysis project Ga0209899, IMG submission 187228) | Riverbed sediment microbial communities from areas with vegetation nearby in Columbia River, Washington, USA - GW-RW S1_0_10 (SPAdes)... | ecosystem: Environmental > Aquatic > Freshwater >...
GAACCACCTCGATCCCCGGGCCCTCGCCGTCCCCCATCCCCAGCTCCTCGATGTTGCCGGCCTCGATCAGGTCGGTCTGGGCGAGCCGCAGCTTCTCGATCCGCTCGGCGGTATCACGCACGTTCACGCGTTGCACGGGCGCGCGGAGCGACACCCGGGCAAGGGCCTTCTCCTTGCGCACGGCGGTAAGCACGGCCGCCGTCACCTCGTACACCTCCGGATCGCCGCCGTCCGCGGCCCCCAAGAGCTCGCCCGCTACCGGCCAGCCGGACAGGTGGATCGAGCCCTGCCGCCACCACGACCAGACCTCCTCGGTCACGTACGGGAGGAACGGCGCGAACAGGCGCAGCAGGGCCGCGAGCGCGAGGCGAAGCGACCCCACGGCGGAGCCCGCCGCCTCCGGACCGTGCCCGCCGTAGGCTCGTCCCTTCACCAACTCGACGTAGTCGTCGCAGAACCCCCAGAAGAACCGCTCGGCCACGTCGAGGGCCCGGGCGTGGTCGTACCCGTCGAACGCGCGGGTCGCCTCCTCCACCACCCTCGCAAGCTGTAGCAACATCGAGCGGTCCAGAGGGCCGGTGACCGGGCCCTCGGAGGCCTCGATCGACAGGACGAACCTCGACACGTTCAGGACCTTGATGGCCAGGCGGCGCCCCACCTTGATCTGGTTCTCGTCGAAGGCCGTGTCGACCCCGAGGCGCGCGCTGGACGCCCAGTACCGGACGGCGTCCGCCCCGTACCGCTCGAGCAGCGGCATGGGGGTGACCACGTTCCCCTTGGACTTCGACATCTTCTTCCGCTCGGGGTCCAGCACCCAGCCCGAGATCGCCGCGTTGGTCCACGGCAGCGAGTCGTGTTCGAGGTGCGACTTCAACACCGTGTAGAACAGCCACGTCCGGATGATGTCGTGGCCCTGTGGCCGAAGGTCCATGGGGAACAGCCGCCCGAACAGGTCATCGTCATCGACCCACTTCCCCGCGATCTGCGGCGTCACCGACGACGTCGCCCACGTGTCCATGACGTCCGGGTCGCCGGTGAACCCACCGGGCTTTCCTCGCTGGCCGGCCGTGTAGCCCTCCGGCAGGTCGTCGGACGGGTCGATGGGCAGCCGGTCCTCGGGCGGGAGGAGCGGATGTTCGTGGTCCGGCTCGCCGTGCTCGTCCAGCCGGTACCACACGGGGAATGGGACGCCGAAGAACCGCTGGCGGCTAACGCACCAGTCCGAGTTCAGGCCCTCGACCCACGACTCGTACCGACCCCGCATGTGCTCGGGATGCCAACGGAGCTCCCGACCCCGCTTCAGCAAGTCCTCTCGAAACTGAAGCGTCTTCACGAACCACTGGCGGCTGGAGATGATCTCGAGCGGCCGCTCGCCTCGCTCGTAGAACTTCACGGTGTGCTTGACCGGCCTGGGCTCGCCGACGAGGTCCCCGGATTCGGCGAGCAGCTCCGCGATCCGCTTCCTGGCCCGCTTCGCCGGCAGGCCCGCCATCTCCGATTGGGCGCGGTTGGCCGCCTTGGGGTCGCGGGACTCCCATCCGGACTCGCCCCACCTGGGCGGCGCGATCGTCCCGTCCCGCTGGACCACCACCCGGGTCGGCAGCGACAGCTCTCGCCACCATGTGAGGTCGGTGACGTCGCCGAACGTGCAGATCATGGCGATGCCGGTGCCCTTCTCCGGCTCGGCCAGGGGGTGAGCCACGATCGGCACCGGCGACCCGAACAACGGGGTCAGCACCCGGGTCCCCACCATTGCCCGGTATCGGTCGTCGCCGGGGTTCACCACCAGCGCGACGCACGCCGGGATCAGCTCCGGGCGGGAGGTCTCGATCTCGACGGCCCCGCCGTCGTCCTCATGCTCGAACGCCACCAGGTGGTAGGCCCCGTCGACCTCGCGGTCCTCGATCTCGGCCTGCGCCACGGCGGTCTGGAAGTCGACGTCCCACATCGTGGGGGCCTCGGCGTGGTACGCGAGGCCGCTCTCCAGCAAGCGGAGGAACGCCCGCTGCGACGCCCGCCGTGACGCCTCGTCGATCGTCGTGTAGGTCATGGTCCAATCCACCGACAGCGCGAGCCGCCGGAACAGGTCCTCGAAGGCCCGCTCGTCTTCCGCGGTAAGGCGGCCGCACAGCTCGATAAAGTTGGGGCGGGACACCGAGACGGGTTCGTCGTTCGGCCGGTCCAGGCTGTCGGTGTCGAGACCGGGGTCGTACGGAAGCGACGGGTCGCACCGGACCCCGAAGTAGTTCTGGACCCGGCGCTCGGTGGGCAAGCCGTTGTCGTCCCAGCCCATGGGGTAGAAGACCATCTTCCCCGCCATGCGGTGGAACCGGGCCATCACGTCGGTGTGGGTGTAGGACATGACGTGGCCGACGTGGATGTATCCACTCACCGTCGGCGGCGGCGTGTCGATCGCGTAGATCTGCTCGCGGGGCCGCGACCGGTCGAAGCGGTAGGTGCGGGCAGCCTCCCACCATTCGTCCCACTTCGCTTCGAGGCCCTCGACGCTGGGCTTCTCGGGCACGCTCACATCGCGGAGTGTACGGGATGCTCCGGTCGACCCGGACTTGTCCGACGCTAGACTCGCTACCCGTGAAGACCTGTGGTGCCTGCGGCGAGGAGAACGCGGACGGCGCCCGGTTCTGCGTGGCGTGCGGCGCGTCCCTGGCCCCCATGTGTCCCCATTGCGGCGCCGAGCTGCCGGGCGCCGCCGTCCGGTTCTGCCCCTCCTGCGGGCGGCCGGTCAGGGAGGCCCCGGCGGCGGGGCAGGAGCGGAAGCTCGTGACCGTGCTGTTCGCGGACGTCACGGGATCTGCGGGCCTGGGCGAACGGCTCGACCCCGAGCGGCTCCGAGAGGTCATGGAGGCCTACTTCCAGGCCATGCGGGAGGAGATCGAGGCCGAGGGCGGCACCGTCGAGAAGTTCATCGGGGACGCCGTCATGGCGGCGTTCGGCGTGCCGGCGGCGCACGAGGACGACGCCGCCAGGGCCCTGCGGGCGGCGGTTCGGATGCAGGCCCGGCTGGTGGAGGTCAACCGGCGCCTCGAGCAGAGCCACGATGTCACCCTCCGGATCAGGATCGCCGTGAACACCGGCGAGGTGCTGGCCGCGACGGCGCCCCACCCGGGTGAGGCCATGGTGACCGGGGATCCCGTGAACGTGGCGGCCCGGCTCCAACAGGCCGCGGAGCCGGGACAGGTCGTCGCCTCCGGGCGGACGGCCCGGGCCGCCCGAGGCTTCCGGTTCCGGCCCCTGGGGCCGGTGGAGCTCAAGGGCAAGACCGCCCCTGTGGAGGCGCTCCTGCTCGTCGGTGAGTCCGGCACGGCCGAACGAGGGGTCCCCGGCCTCCGGGCCCCCATGGTCGGGCGGAGCGAAGAGCTCGCGCTCCTGGGGGCCGTCTTCGAGCGCACAGCTCGGGAGGGCCGTCCTAACCTCGTGACGATCTACGGCGAGCCCGGCGTGGGCAAGAGCCGCCTGACAGCCGAGTTCCTCGTTCGGCTGGAGGAGCGCGATCCGGCGACCCTCGTTCTCACGGGCCGCTGTCTCCCGTACGGCGAGGGAGTGACGTATTGGCCCCTGGCCGAGATCCTCAAGGCTCTCGCTGGAATCCTCGACACCGACCCGCCGGATACCGTCCTCGAGAAGATCAGGAAGGCAGGGACGGAGCTCCTCTCGCCCGAGCTCGCGGACAGCCCCACGAAGACCGTCGCCGCACTCGCCTACACGGTCGGCGTGGAGGACCCGGTCATCTCGTGGAAGGAGCTCGACCCTCGGGAGGTCCGGCGCAAGACCCATGCGGCGTGGCGGTCGTTCTTCTCGGCCCTGGCGGCCCGCTCACCGGTGCTGACGGTCATCGAGGATATCCACTGGGCCGACCCGGCCCTCCTGGACCTCTTGGAGGAAGTGGCGGACCGGGCCCAGGGCCCGCTTCTCTTCCTGTGCCCGGCCCGCCCAGAGCTCGCCGGCCGACGGCCGGACTGGGGCGGGGGGCGGCGCAACTTCTCTTCGGTGGGGCTGGAGCCGCTGTCGGAGGAGGAGGCCGACCGGCTCGTCCGCTTCCTGCTAGACGTGGAGGACCTGCCGGAGACCGTGCATCGGCGGATCCTTGAGCGCGCCGAAGGCAACCCCTTCTTCCTCGAGGAAATCGTGCGGCACCTCATCGATGAGGGTCGGATCGAGCGCCAGGGGGGCATGTGGCGGGCGGCAAGCGACATCGACGACGTCGTGATCCCCGACTCGGTGCAGGCTGTCCTGGCGGCCCGAATCGACCTCCTCCTGCCGGCGGAGAAGCGCGCCATCCAGGCCGCTGCCGTCGTCGGCCGCGTGTTCTGGCCCGGACCCGTCCGGCGGCTCATGGACGGCCAGGCTGGCGAGCTCGACGCGACGCTCGCGCGACTGGAGGATCGCGAGTTCGTGCTGTCCCGGCTGGGGTCATCGATGGCCGGCGAACCCGAGTTCATCTTCAAGCACGTCCTCACCCGTGACGTCGCCTACGAGACCCTCCCGCGCAGGGAGCGTGGCGCCGCGCATGCCGCCGTAGCGCGATGGATCGAGGAGACGGCAGGCGAGCGCCAGAGGGAGTTCGTCGAGCTCCTCGCGTATCACTACGCCACGGCCGTCCAGGGCGCTCGGGAGAATCCGGATGTGGACCGGGGGACGACATCGGTGCTGCGGGCCAAGGCCTTCGCGTACCTGCTAGAGGCCTCGCGAGACGCGCGGAGCAAGCTCGTATCGGAGAAGGCGCACCGCCTGGCGGAGCAGGCTCTGTCATTGGCCGCCGACGACCTGGAACGATCGCAAGCTCTTGAGGCGGCCGCCCTCGCCTACCTCGACCAGTACGAGGGAGACCTAGCCTGGCGCTACTTCCGGGAGGCGGCCGATGCCCGCCTGGCCGGGGCTCCCAACGACGCGCGCGGCATTGCTTACCTGTGTGCCCGGGCGTGTGAGACCCCCACCCGCTGGCCCGGCTCCATGCGCCGCGTGCCCTCGGAGCAGGAGGTCGCGCGATATCTCGAGCTGGGTCTGGCGTACGCCCCCGCCGGCGACTCCGAGGAGCGGGTGAGACTGCTCATCGCGAAGGCCTTCTGGTCCTGGGCCTTCCCCGACCGGTCGTGGAGCGAGAAGGAGTACGCCGAGGAAGGCCGGGTGGGCGAGGAAGCCGCGGCGATGGCCCTGCGGATGGGGCGTGCGAACCTGGCTTCCGCCGCTCTGGACGCGGTGCAGGGCCTCCTCGGGATGCAAGGTCGGTTCGGCCAGGCCAAGGCCCTGAACGACCAACGGGTGCAACTCCTCGATCGCATCGAGGACCCGCTGGAGGTGGGCGACGTCTATGCGGTCTCGGCATGGGTGCGGTTCGACATCGGCCTGTACGAGGAGGCCGCGCGCTTTGGGACCGAGGGACTCGACCGGATCGGGGAGCAGATGCCCTCGGCCGCGCTCCATTGTCTGGCATGGCGCGCGCTCGCGCGGTTCCGGCTCGGCGACTGGGGCGGCTTCTTCGACGACCTGGCTCGGATGGAGGACATGCTCGGAGACCGGCGAGAAGATCCACCGTACTTCGCCTCCCGGCCTTTCGGCGCCGCGGCGTTGGTGTGGGAGATCCAGGGGAACCCGGGGGCGGCGGGTCGCATGCTCGCGATCGTCGATCTCCTTCGGAGCCGCGGGACCGTGCGGGCCGTCGCGATGCTCGCCACGGCCTCCCTGACCCACGCCCGTCGCGGCGCCCTCGATCGAGCTCACGTGTTCCTCGAGCAGGCTAGGGCAGAGATCAGCGCGGCCCCTGTGGTGTTGGAGGCCGAGTGCGACCTGGTGGCCTTGGAGGGTGCGTGGGACCGCTCGTCCGAGGTCCTCGACCGGTCGCGGAGCCTCGCCGAGCGGGGCGAGCTCCTCGGGCTCCCGTGCTTCGCCGACCGGCTCGAGGGTCGTGCGGCCCTCGCGTCGGGTAGGGCCGACGAGGCTGTCCGGCTCCTCTCGAGGGCGAGCGCGGGGTTCGACCGAATCGGGGCCCGGTGGGAACGAGCTGTGACCAACCTCGACCTGGCGGAAGCGCTCCTCGCGGCGGGCGACCCCGGTCGGGCGCGTCCGGCCCTCGACATGGCCCTGCCGGTGCTCGAGGAGCTGTCGTCGCTGCGTGAGATCGAGCGGGCACGCGAGCTGGCGAAGGAGCTGGACTGAGCCGGACCGGTCCGGCTAGGCGGTGCGCTCGCGGCGCTCGCGCTTCGGCTCCTGCCGGGGCACGAGCGTGGGGTTCACGCCGGACAGCACGACGTCGTGGTCGATCACGCACTTCGTGACGTCCCGGCGCGACGGCAGCTCGTACATCACGTTCAGGAGGACCTCCTCCATGATGGCCCGAAGGCCCCTGGCCCCGGTGCCTCGGAGGTTCGCCTGGTCGGCGATGGCCGAGAGGGCGTCGTCCTTGAACTCCAGATCCACCCCATCGAACTCGAAGAACTTGCAGTACTGCTTGACCAGCGCGTTCTTCGGCTTGGTGAGGATGTCCACCAGCGCCTGCTTGTCCAGGTTGTGCACGTGGGTGAGTACCGGCAGGCGCCCCACGAACTCGGGGATCAGCCCGTACTTCAGCAGGTCCTCAGGGAGCACCTTGGACAGGATCTCGCCGAGGTCCTTCTCGTCCACCCGGCGGACGTCGGCCCCGAACCCCACGCCTCGGCTCCCGATCCGGCTCTCGATGATCTTCTCCAGGCCGGCGAATGCGCCCCCGCAGATGAACAACACGTTCGTGGTGTCGATCTGGATGAACTCCTGGTGGGGGTGCTTGCGCCCGCCCTGCGGCGGGACCGAGGCCGTGGTGCCCTCCAGGATCTTGAGCAGCGCCTGCTGCACGCCCTCGCCGGAGACGTCCCGGGTGATCGACGGGTTCTCGCTCTTTCGGGCGATCTTGTCGACCTCGTCGATGTAGATGATCCCGGTCTCTGCCTTCTTCACGTCGTAGTCGGCGGCCTGGATCAGCTTGAGCAGGATGTTCTCGACGTCCTCGCCGACGTACCCGGCCTCGGTGAGGGCGGTGGCGTCGGCGATGGCGAACGGCACGTTCAGCATCTTGGCCAGCGTCTGGGCGAGGAGGGTCTTGCCGCACCCGGTGGGGCCGAGGATCAGGATGTTCGACTTCTGGAGCTCGACGTCCTGGTCCTTCGCCCCGACCTGGATCCGCTTGTAGTGGTTGTAGACGGCAACCGAAAGAACCTTCTTCGATTGCTCCTGCCCGATCACGTAGTCGTCGAGGAAGGAGTAGATCTCCTGGGGCTTGGGGAGCTCCTCCAGCTTGAGCTCGGAGCTCTCGGATAGCTCCTCCTCGATGATCTCGTTACAGAGGTCGATGCACTCGTCGCAGATGTACACGCCCGGCCCGGCGATGAGCTTCTTCACCTGCTTCTGGCTCTTCCCGCAGAAGGAGCACTTCAGCAGGTCCGAGTCGCCTAGCCTCCCCATCGCCCCCAAGCTCCCTGAATCGAACGGCCGGGTTCCTGACCCGGCCCTCGGGCCTGATTCTACGAGCCTCCGGCTGCGGCCGCTGCAAGTTCCGGCAGGATCTTCCGGCTGCTGATGACCTCGTCAACGACCCCGTACTCCACGGCCTCCTCGGCGGTCAGGATGAAGTCGCGGTCCGTGTCCTTGGCCACCCTTTCCAGCGGCTGGCCGGTGTGTTGGGCGATCAGCTCCTCCAGGAGCTTGCGGTAGCGGGTCATCTCCTTGGCTTGGATCTCGATGTCCACGGCCTGGCCCTGTGCGCCCCCGTGGGGCTGGTGCAGCAGGATCCGGGAGTGCGGGAGCGCGTAGCGCTTGCCCTTCGTGCCGGCAAGGACGAGCACCGCGGCGGCCGAGGCGGCCTGCCCCATGACGATGGTCGACACATCAGGCTTGATGTACTGCATCGTGTCGTAGATCGCGAACAGCGACGTGATGTCGCCGCCCGGCGAGTTGATGTACAGGTTGATGTCCTTCTCCGGGTCCTCGCTCTCCAGGTGCAGCAGCTGGGCCATGATGAGGTTCCCCACGGCGTCGTCGATGGGGGTGCCCAGGAACACGATGCGTTCCTTCAGCAGCCGGGAGTAGATGTCGAACGAACGCTCGCCGCGGCTGGTCTGCTCGACGACGACGGGAACGAGGTAATCCTTCAGGTCGCTCATGACTCGCCCTCCGCTCGGTCCTCTTCTGGAAGCTCGGACGGTTCCTCGGCCTTCGCGGAGGCCTCGTCCGCCGATGGGCTCTTGCCTTCGGAAACGGTATCGGCATGCTCGACGAGCAAGTCGAGCGCCTTTGTCCGGATGATATCACCGGCCAGTGTTACGACCTGGCCGGTTCGCTCGAGCGTCCGGGCCACGTCCTTGGGGTCCCGCCCCAGGGACCCCGCGAGGAGCGAGATCTCTCGGCCGAGCTCCTCCGCCGAGACCTCGAGGCCCTCACGGCGGGCCACGGCCTCCAGCACGAGGTCGGCCTTGATGGCCCGGAGCGCGTGGGACCGGGCGTCGGCCCGGAACCGGAGCTCGTCGAAGCCCTGGGCGTCGAGGACCTGCTGGAGGGAGAGCCCCGCCTGCTCGGCCCGCTCCCGGGCGTGGCTTACCCGGTGCTCGGTCTCCTCGTCGACCAGGGTCTCGGGGAGCTCGACGTCCACCCGGTCCACCAGGGCCTGAACGACCCGGTCGCGGACCTCGGCGTCGGCCGCCCGCTCCTTGCTCTGCGTGAGCTGGTCCCGGAGGCTTCCCCGCAGCTCCTCCAGGGTGTCGAACTCCGAGGCAGTCTTGGCGAAGGCGTCGTCCGCCGGGGGGAGCTTCTTGGCCTTGACCTCCTTCACGAGGACCTGGAAGGCGACCTCCTGTCCGGCGCGGTCCCCGAACCGCTGGTCCAGGGTGGCGTTGAACTTCAGGATCTCCCCGGCCCGCTTGCCCTCGAGCTCCCGGTCGAGCGCGTCCACGAACTCCTGCGAGCCGATCTCGTACAGGTAATCGGGCCGGGTGGCCTCCGGGACCTCCTGGTCGTGGACATGGGCCCGGAGGTCGATCACCGAGTAGTCACCCCGGCGGGCCGGGCGCCCGATCGGCTGCAGCTCGGCGAACCGGTCGCGCAGGCGGTCGATCAGCTCGTCCAACTCCCGGTCCGTGATACCGACGAAAGGGCGCTCGACCTTGATCCCCTTGTAGTCCCCCTCGTCCAGGGTGAGCCGCGGACGCACCTCCACGGTGGCCGTGAACACGAGGGGCTTGCCCTGCTCGACCTGCTCGAGCGAGATGTCGGGATCGGTGATCGGCGCGAGCTCGTTGCTCCGGATGGCCTCCCGGTAGTACGTGGGGACTGCGTCCTCCAGGAACTCGGCCACGACCGCATCGCGCCCGATCTGGGCATCGATCACCTTCTTGGGAACCTTGCCCTTGCGGAACCCGGGGACCTTGACCTGCTGGGCGATCTTCCGGTAGGCGGCTTCGAGGTCCTTGTCGAACCGGTCGGGCGGGACCTCGACGGTGAGCTTGACGGTGTGCCGGTCGGTTTCTTCCACAGTGGTTTGCATCGGAAGAACGAGCGTATCGGAAAATCCCTCTCTGCCGGCGCGGCCGCGCCGTCCGGTATCGTGCGACCGTGTTCGAGGACGAGCTGGCGTTCGCGGGGGAGCTGGCCGATGAAGCGGGTCGGATCGCCCTCTCGTACTTCGGCGGTGAGCTCGCGGTGAAGCTGAAGGCGGACCGCACGCCCGTCACCGAGGCCGACGTGCGGATCGAGGCCATGATCCGGGAGCGGGTGAGGGAGCGGTTCCCCGGCGACGCGGTCCTCGGAGAGGAGGGCGGCTTGGAGGGCGGAGGCGACCGCAGGTGGATCGTGGACCCCATCGACGGCACGAAGAACTTCGCCGACGGTGTCCAGATCTGGGCGAACCTCATCGCCCTGGCCATCGACGGCGAGCCGGTTATGGGAGTGGTGAACGCACCGGCCCTGGGCGAGCGGTACGAGGCGGTCAGGGGGGGCGGCGGGGCCCGGCTGAACGGGAGGCCCATCGAGGTCTCCCGGGCGGACCGGGTGTCCCGGGCCTTCGTCGTGTACTCCAGCGCCGGCCTGTGGTTGGACGCGGAGCGCCCCGAGCCCCTTCGCGACCTGCTCCGGGAGGCCCGGCGGAACCGCGGGTTCGGCGACTTCTGGGGGCACATGCTCGTGGCCCGGGGCTCGGCCGACGTCATGCTCGAACCGGAGCTCCTCACGTGGGACTTCGCCGCCCTGAAGGTGGTGGTCGAGGAGGCCGGCGGAAAGGTGAGCATGTTCGACGGGAAGCCGCTGGAACACGGCGGCAGCATGCTCACCACGAACGGCGTGCTCCACGACGAGTTGGTGGCCCGGCTCCTGGGTGGGACCCGCTGATTAGATCCGGCGGCCCATCCTGTCGCCGTCCCGTTCGAGCACGAGTGCCGCGGCCGCGATGTCCTGCACGCCGACGCCCATGAGGTCACACACCGTGAGCTGGTCGCTGGTCACCGAGGAGCTGGACCCCCGCCTGTTCCATCGCCGCTCCGACGTACCCAACGAAGGCAGCTGCGGATCCGGCAGCTCACCGAGCTGCTTCGAAGCGCGATCGGCTCGCAGGAAGCCTAGTCCTCGTTTGCGCCCGATCACACCTGGGAAGCTATGGACCCACGAAAGGAGGTGGAGACGTGCTCGATATCTCCTTCATGGTCGCGAAGGGTGCTCGGGTCAGTCTGGACCTCAGGCTGCCAGGGGTCTTGGCCCTCGTCGCCGGCGTGCTGATCCTGCTTTTCCCGAAGCTTCTCAACTACATCGTGGCCGGGTACCTGATCTTCGTGGGCGCCGTGCAGGTGTTCGACGTCCACTTCTGATCGGGCCCCGGGGCCGGCTGGCATCATCGGCGGGCAAGGGCCGCGTCGGCATCGAGCGGACTGACCCGCCGCCGGCGGTAGTTGCGGAGGGCGAACCGGTCGCAGGCGGTCTCGGCCGCCGACTTCCTGCCCAGGCGCTCGTGCAGGTACCAGTGCATCCACTCGTGCAGGTATAGGTACCGGAGCACTTCCCGGGGAGTCCTGAAGGTCACGCCCTCGGTCAGCCAGATGAACCGCATCCCCTTGCCGGGCCGGCGCTTGGCCGCATAGGCCACGATCTCGCCGAAGGCGAAGAACGGTTCGGGCACCTGGAGCACGATCTCCTTGAAGTCGAAGTCGGTCCAGGCCGACAGGTGTGGCTTCTCCCTGTAGCGCAAGGGTTTCACGACGACCCGGTAGCCGTTGGCTGGCGGCAGGCCGTTCAGCATGGCCTTCGCCCGGGGCCCCGGGGTGGCCGGCAGCTCGGATCGCACCCTCATGGGCACGGACGGTAGCGCACGCCGGTGACAGCGAGGGAAACGGCCAGTGACCAGGGAAGACAGACCCCTCCCGCCAGGGAGCGAGGGCGGTTTTTGGCGAGGACGGGTCGGGCCGCCCGGCTTCCCGCTCGGCAGGAGCCCGGGAAGCCTCCGGTCCCTCGGTCGAAGAGATCGGCGACGGCGACCCCGAACAGAGCCGCGACCACGATCGCCAAGGCGATGAGCATCAGCACGAGGCCGTGCTCGGTGGCGACCGCCCCAAGCTCGTCTACGGTCCTCCCATACAGCGTTGCTAAGACATGCCCCTGGCCTTCACGGCCGGGCCGAGAGCCATCAGTTCATAGCTGCTACGTAGGACGGAGCCCTCCACGATGAGCAACCTAGATGGCAACGGTACGGCGGGCCGGTGGTGGCGGAATCCCGATTCTCACGGGGGCCAAGTACGTAGTTCGACGTAGTCACGGTGGTCGGGATGGCCGGATTCGAACCGGCGACCTCGGCGTCCCAAACGCCGCGCGCTAACCAGGCTGCGCTACATCCCGTCAGCCGGGAATTGTAGCCCTCGGCGTCCGCGACCTCTCAACAGATCAGTCCGGGCGAACTCCTCGCACAATGGCGGGGATGACCGAAGCTCGGTCTGGATGCTCGATCTGTCATGCGTCCTCATTCGATGGCAGTTGGAGCACACCACATGGCACTTCGCGGCTTCGGCCAGCAGGGTTTCAGTGCTCGACGAGCAGACGAAGGCCGAGACCTCCCCCCGCTTGTCGCCGTCGATGTGGTCGAAATCCATGACATCGGGAGGCAAGATCCCCCACAGTCTGCACACGGGCGATTCGTCAACTGCGCAATGAGCCGCTGATTCCGATCGATCCGACGTCGCCTCCGACGAGCGAGCCGTGCTAGATGCCTCACCCGGTTCCTCTCTTCCCCATACCAACGCCTCCACGCCTCCCGGGAGCAATCGAGGCAGTAGGCTGTGGCTTGGTCCTGCCCGAATCTCGCCAGCCGAACTCCGTCAGCGGTTTCGCGATTCGGCACCGAGGGCACTTCTTGCACCCCTCCATCGAGTTGATTGTGATGGGAGGGTGCGACACGAGGCCGTGATCGTGGCGGCGGCGGCCGCGACGGCCCTGACTCGCCTCCTCGTGTGAGCCCGGAGCGCTTGCTACGCTTGCGGAACCACGCGGGCGTAGCTCAATGGTAGAGCTCCAGCCTTCCAAGCTGGTGGTGGGGGTTCGATTCCCCTCGCCCGCTCCAACCGTGGAGGGCAGCGCGGCTAGCGTTGCCCGGTGCGCAGGTCCATGAAGTTCGACTCGATCGCGACGTACTTCTGCCAGGCCTGGACCCAGCCCTCATCGGTCCGGGGAAACCGGTGCGCGGGCGCTGCCGGGGACTGCCGGTCCCAGATCCCGAAGTAGTCGCGGCCGTAGCCGAGCAGGTACCGCTCGCCCGAGTGGGTGAACTCGACTTGATCGCTCCCCTCCGGGGCAGCCTGGGCCGTCGGCAGGGTTTGGGTGGCGTCCCCCGGCGCCGGCTGGACGGCCACGGCCGGCGGGGGCCGGTCCGCGCCGGTTGGGATCTCGTCCACCAGCCAGCTCTGGCAGTATCGGCACTTGATGGCCTCGTCCTGGATCTCCTCGGCGCAGTAGGGGCACTTCTTCATGGGTGGCACCTCCGTTCGGCGACCCCCAACGCTACGGGCAGGAGCGGTGAGAAGGCAAGCGAGGCATCAGAACTGCCCAACGCGGGTGGGCGAGGCTTTGCGGGAGGGACCCGGTAGCGTTGACCGAGATGGCACTTCCGGGATGGCTGGGACGGTTCAACCGCAACATGACGAACCGCGTGACCGGACGATTCGCGGGACGGCTTCCCGGCTTCGCCATCATCACGCACACGGGACGACGGTCCGGGCGACGCTACCGCACGCCCGTGAATCTCTTCCGGTCACGTGATGCCTATGTGATCGCCCTGACGTACGGACGCGATCGGGATTGGGTGAGGAACGTGATGGCGGCGGGCGGGTGCGATGTCGAGACGCGTGGGGCGGCGCTTCATCTGGAAGATGCGAGGATCGTGACAGACGCGAGCGCGACGTT
>Ga0209899_1000142_pt1 | contig 13410 bp, 10 predicted proteins | sample GWRWS1_0_10_FD_187228 | JGI IMG/M metagenome (GOLD analysis project Ga0209899, IMG submission 187228) | Riverbed sediment microbial communities from areas with vegetation nearby in Columbia River, Washington, USA - GW-RW S1_0_10 (SPAdes)... | ecosystem: Environmental > Aquatic > Freshwater >...
CCAGATGGCTGCCTCCCAAGCCCCTTTGCAACTGCTCCAAGGAGTGGCCCAACTAGAGGAGGAGTTCCAGGTGGAACCGACTCCAGGTGGAAAACGCGGGGCGGGCGGAGTGCCCTTGATCACGCTCCTTCCGAAAGAAAACGCGGAGTCTGAGCCTGTACGAACGCTCGACCGGATTGTCTTGGAGCTACAACCGAAAACGTTCTTTATCAAGACCGTGTCCATCTACGAAATCAGCGGGAACATCTCGACGTTTGAGTTCGCCAATCTGAAACCCAACCAGGGGCTCAAAAACGACCTGTTCCAATTTACCGTACCGGCCGGCGTGGAAGTGGTCAAAGCTCCCACCTTGCGAATGCCGTAAAGAGTCAGTGATGATTAATGAGTGTTGAGCGAGCTCAGAACTCACAAGTGAGAAAGGACGCGAATGACTCAGACAGCCACTAGCGTCATTACGGAGGCAGTCGAACAGGCGGTGGCTGCTCTCGACTTCGAGCGGGTACGGAAGGACTACTGGGAGCAGAATGAATTCGTCGTCATTGAGAGGTTCATTCCACGAACGATTGTGGAAGAGTCCCTGATCCCAAGGGTCGACCATCTGAAGCCGCAACTCAACCGCAATTACATTCCAGGACACAAGAAGGGAGGGAGCGTCAGCTATTACACGGTGCTCGAGCAGGCGCCCGAGTTTCTTGAACTGTACCGATCGCCGGCGTTCATCGATTTTCTCAGCCGGCTCGTAGGCGCGCGGCTGATGCTCTGTCCGGAGAATGATCCCCATTCCTGCGCGCTCTACTACTACACGGAGCCGGGGGATCACATCGGCTTCCACTATGATACGTCCTACTACAAAGGGGCACGCTATACCATTCTGATGGGGCTGGTCGATAAGTCGGAGAACTGTCGCCTGGTGTACCAGCTCTACAAGGATGATCCCGCTCGCGAGACCAAGGAGCTGGAGCTCACGACAAAGCCCGGTGACATGGTGATCTTCAATGGGGACAAGCTCTGGCACTCCGTGACCCCGCTCGGCGAAGGGGAGGAGCGGGTCGCGCTGACGATGGAGTATGTCACGAATCAGGAGATGGGACGTTTCCAGCGGCTCTATTCAAACCTGAAGGATGCTTTTGGGTACTTTGGGATCAGCGCGCTTTGGAAACGGCCGCGTCCGAATGGCCCAAAGCTGCTGTGAGAGGTTCGACACTTCAGTCCTAACGCCCTGTCTCCACCATCACGATCAGAATGCGAGACTGCTGCAAGCCTCCTCGATCAGGTAACCCTATTCCGTGTAAAACAACTGCTGTTGGGGCATCGCCACTTAAGCGCCGGACCTGAAACTGCGCGCAGTTCCCAGCATCAATCCGGATCTGTAAGCCCCTCTTGATTTCATCGCAGAGTTCAGTGACCACTCTGGGGAACACATCCCTTGCTCCTGTCCCAGTCTCAGCCTCCATGATGCGTCGGCTTAGCGCTAAGGCCTGCGAATTCCTGTGGAGCAGTTGCAGGCAAGAGGTGAACACAAGAATGCCGGACCCCGGACGCCGCTCGGAAATCGTACGGACAGACTCATCGGGCTCGCGATCAGGATTTGTGATTGCCTCAGTCGCCTTCATGTGAACTCGCCTGTTCTGTCTGAGACAGATCGGCACGGCTTAGGCATCTTCGCAGTCCCTTCGACCAGCACCGCATTACTCTCTGCCTAGCCAGAGTACCATAAGACCTTGGTTGTCGCTGTGAAGTACGTCACACCTTGCCCCCGGCAGTCAGAGAGGCAACAATGATCTTAAGGCTCGACTTCTCCGACCAAGAGATTCTTGTGCCGGAACCTATTGATTCAAAAATGAAGATCACTCGGATGGGGAGGGGAGATGAGAGGAGAGGTGCTGGGGATGAAATGAAAAGTGTCGAGTTGACTACATCAAGACTCGGATCTGATACAGGGGCACACAACTTTCACCATGGTCGGGCGGGGGGCGGAATGTAATATCGCAGGTCACGTTGGAGTCTGCTCGATGGGTATGGTGAGGAAGAACCGGCTACCTGCGCCAGGGACACTCTCCAGCCAGATGCGGCCCCCGTGCAGCTCCACGAGACTTTTGGCGATGGCCAACCCCAACCCCGCGCCGCGCGCATCAGTCGTGGTTGATTCCCCCCGGTAGAACTTTTCGAAGACTTTAGCGAGATCCCCAGGCCGAATGCCGCAACCGGTATCAGTCACAGAAACCTGCACGAACTGGTCGTCTTGTACAAGGGACTCGACCAGAATCGCGCCGCCCTGGGGCGTGAATTTGATCGCGTTCTGGATCAAATTCGTGAGGACTTGGTGGAGCTTGTCACGATCCCCATGGATCATGGGGAGAAGATCCGCATGACGTACTTCCAGAATTAGGGACTTCTCTCGGGCGAGCGCCTGGAGGCTCTCCAACACCTCGGTGACCAGATCGAAGAGCGATATAGGTCTGAGTGCAAGCTCAACCCGGCCAGCCTCGATCCGTGACAGGTCCAGGAGGTCGTTGATCATCCGCGTGAGACGCTCGACGTTGTACTTAACCCGCCCCAGGTAAGAGAACTGCTTCTCGGTTAGATAGCCGGTCAGGCCATCCAGCATATTTTCCACATAGCCCTTGATGGAGGTCATGGGGGTGCGAAGTTCGTGGGAGACGATCGAGACAAAGGTTGATTTGAGTTGGTCCAACTCTCGCAGCCGCTCGTTGGCGACCTCCAGTTCCTTATTCAGCCGTTCCAACGCCGTGGTCCGCTCTCGCACCTTGGCTTCAAGCCCCTCATTCAGCGCTTCGATCTGCCGGTAGGCGTCTGCGTTGTCCAGGGCAATGGCAACCTGACTGGCTACGGTTACCATGAGGTTTACGTCGTCCTGAGTGAGACTGTGTTCTTGAATCCGATCTACCGTCAGGGCGCCGAGGACCAAGTCCTTGACCTTCAGCGGGACCGAGATCATGGACTTCACCTTAGCCGCCGCTGCGAGGCGCTGATTGAGGGGGTGAAGACGATCCCACACCTCCCGGATAGTGCCTGCCAGGATCGGCTTTCCCTGTAGGAGCACCGTGCCCTCTACGCTCTCAGGATCTGTGACAGGTACCTCGAGCGAGCGAGCGAAGGCTGCGATCTCCTCCGAAACGCCCAGGATGCGGGCGTCGCGCGAGACCTGCCGGTCACGGTCGAATAACGTGACCATCGCCCGATCGTAGTGGAGTTCGTGAATGATCGTCTCCAGCACTTTCTGCAGCAAGGCCTCGCGGTCGAGCATTGTGCTAAAGAGGAGCCCTGCGCGGTGCAGCGTCGTCAATTGACTGATCATCTTCCTGAGTTCCACAGTTGCTTCTTCCTGCTCCAGATAGGCTTCGCGGAGTTCCTCGTGCCGGGCCTCGACGAAACGGAGCTGCTCTTGGATCAGCGCCTCCCCGGTCTTCACGTCCTTGCGGAGGATTCTCCAGTTGCTGGCCAGCCACAAGGCCATCGCCGGGGCGAGGGCGAGTGCCAGCGTTTCCACGAGCGGCATCTCCGGATAACGAATACGCAGGTACGCAAACGCTGCGCCGCCCACCAGCAGTCCCCAGGCCGGCCATGCGGAACGGCCTGGTTGCGGCGGCGACCAGGTGAATTCCCATTCGCAGTACTCGGCTCCGTCGGCAATGCACGTCCGGTCTTTGATCGTGGCCGCTGGCAGGTGATGGACCAGTTCGGGCACGGCTGCGAGCGCAGCCTTAGCGGACTGGCAGATCAGATCGGCACAGCGTTTCCGGTAAGGGCCGAATTGCTGATACACCCGCTCGTTGAATTTCATGCGCAGGACCGCCGAGCGGTCGGTCACCGCTCCGACCTCGAACTGCAGAGACCCCTTCGCGAACTTTTCGCCAAAATGCACGAACATCTTGTAGATCCGGGGAACCGTGAAGGGACGGCCGAGGGTTTGGATGATTGGGGAGATGAGTTTTTCCTTCCCCACGTTGGACTGAAAATGGGGATCTTCTGAAAGAATCTTGCAAAATTCACCGAGGAAGCACACAAACTCGTATGAATAGCTGTGCCAGACATTCTTCAGAAACGTCGGGCTCACATAGTACGAAGGGTCACGGATCCGTTCATTGAGGAGCTGGCAGAGTTGTGCCACTGCACGAGCGCCGGCCTCCGGCCCCTGCCTTCTCCCCACTGCTTCTTCCAGGTACTCCACATTGGCCTTGACCGTCAGACCGCTGACGTCGCGGATGTTCTCCCCCTGCAGATCAATCCCAAAGGGCCGGTGCTCCATAGAACCCTTTTCGAGAATGGGATGGTCTTTCGACAGCAGATCGGTCATGGCTTGGTGTTGTGTCATTGCGCTCGCTGTGCTCGAATGATCGCCTCCATGATCTCGCGGTAGACCGCCTTTAACTCATCGCTCATGTGATCGGCCGGCCTTCGATCCGGTATGCGCCAGTTGATCTGCATGAAGTGATCGAACGGGATCGTCCTGACGTAGTGCCCATCTGCATCGTCCCATGGGTAGTGGGCGGACCAGACCGAGACGGCTCCGTCATTACCTGTTTGTTGTTCCTCCGGCGTTCCGAAGAGTTCGATGACCTCATGGGGCGGCCTGAGCAGAGGGATCTGATCCGGCTGCGCGACTCCCCCATAGGCAAAATAGGCCACCGGCTTGTCTTTCCGTGCACGAACCGCCTGCTCCTTGGCAGCCTGCCGCCTGTTGAATTCCTCGGCTCCCTCAAGTGTCAAAGCGTACAGGCCTTTTTGCACCTTGGCTTCGTCCTGTTTGGCGTCGATGATGATCCGATCTAATAGGTGATGATAAAGATCCAGGTGATCATGAAAGCCGGACAGAGCAAGGGCAAGACGACCAATAGTGGAGAGATCCTTCAGAGACTGAGCTGCCGGCATGATCATGGGCAGTCCCGCATAGACCAGGTCTCCCAGTGTGGTGCCACGGTGCGGCGTGGCAATAGTGGTGAGAGAGGCGATCTTGTCTGCCATCCCGTCTTGGACGATCACCCAGCGGGCGTCCAATCCACCCATGCTGTGGGCCAGGAGGTGGACGCGCGTTCCACGTGGATATTGTTTCAGCTTTTTCTCGATCTTCTCCTTGAGCTTGGCTCCCCTGACCTCGACGCTGTCTGCCGCAGGGACCGTTGGCGCCACCGGCACCAACTCGATCTCTGGGTAGTGTGCGCGACATTCATCTTTCAGAAACTTCGTTACGCCATAGTAATAGTCTTTCATCTGATCCTGCTGTGTGAGTGCCTCGTCCTTCCCCCACCCGAAGATGCCGTGCGCCAATATGAGCACGATCAGGGTTTTCGTTGCCATTCTGGCTTCTCTTACGCGTCTCTCTCTTGTCCAGGTCAATCTTTCCGATTCACCGCCTGACGACGATGGGTGCCTCGATGAGTTCTGGATCAGATGCCCGAGGATCGTCAGGGACGAGTGCCGGACCTGGAGCTTCGGCTGCGCCAACCAGTAGGCCACCGCGTAGGTCGAATTTCACCCGTCGCTCGTGTCGGCGACATAGTCAATCCAAATCTCGTCGCGCTGCTGCTTCTGGTTGTCCTTGGAGAGGCCGTACGGCTCACCGGTTCCCAGCGACAGGGCTTCCATGAGGCGATGATCGGCGTACTGGCCGAAGATCGTCGAGATCACGACCTGCTGGGACGTGCGAAGGAGTTGCAGCGGGTCGTACCACCCGACCATCTTCGGCCGCTCTGCAGGCATCCGGGTTGGGCCCTTTCCAGCGTGGCGCGGCTGAGCAGGATGGTGTCTAAGAGAATAAGGCCTGCTACATATCGCCCTGTCCCAGGTTTGTCAAGTGAGCGAGTTCACAGTTAGACCGAGCCATGCACGTCTCTATGGTCGGCAAGAGGCTCACGTGTGAAGGGTCTGCGAGAGGGTTGGAAGCGAGTCTTATTGGTGGAGGTGCTTGAGGGCCGCGGCGCAGAGGATGATGAAGAGGCCCATCCAGAGGGCAGCACGCTGGAACGGGATTGGTTCGTAGAGCTGTTCTTCTTTCTCCTCGGCCGTTTCCTCGCCGGTCTGCTCGGTCTTGAAGAGAACTGTGTAGAGAAAGAGCGTCATGATCGCGAGGACCAAGCCGAGCTTGATGAAGAAGATCGTGAGATATTTCGGATGGTTAGAAATCGAGAGACCGGTTTGAGCGGTCAACAGTACGTTGACATAGTGGAAATTGATCCCGCCGGTCACCAGGATGATCACCAGCAGAACACCGACCACGCGCTTATATTGCTTATAAAATGTGTCGCTGATGGGCTTGACGTATTCCTTAGGGACAGCTCGTTTCAGGCCCGGGGTGACCGCCATGACCAAAAAGGCCAAGCCGCCGATCCAAATGACGGCCGATACCAGGTGAAACCAATGATTGATGATCGGGAGGAGCTGGTTGATGTCAGTGAGGGTGGCTTGCAGCGCGTCCATCAGAATTTAAAGACCGGCGCCTCGTTTCCGAACCGCTTTTTGCGGAGCTCTTCCATGAGCTCGACGGTAATCACCGGAATGCCCTGCTCCCGCGCGTGCCGCTCGACACCCTTCCTGACCATGGCGCGCAGAAAGTAGGGGATTCGCGAAAGCCTCGTCTGCGCGGCCTCATCCCAGACCCCATCGAACTCCTCCGCGGTATTGAAGGCCACGCGAATTTTCTCTCCCCCCTTCGGGGTGTAGAGACACCACTGATCCTCATCCAGCCAATCTCCGTGGTCCACATAGGGGCGGGCGCGGCACCCGCCGCAGATCTCGCTGTATTCGCAGTCGCCGCATTTGCCTTTCAGGTGGGGATACCGGAAGGAATCGAAGATGTCGGACTTCTCCCAGAGATCCACGAAACTCTTCTCCCGGATATTACCCGCCGAGAGCGGCATGTAAGGACAGGGCGTGAGTTCGCCGTTCGGGGTCACTCTGGCGTAGTTGGTACCGGCCAGGCAGCCTCCCCCCATGTAACCCTGGGCCTTGGTGATGGGAGAGTTGGGGTCCCTTTCGTAGGCCAGGCGCTTGAAGTGCGGCGCGCAGCGGGCGCGGACCAGCATGTCCTTATATTGATCCTGGCAGTTCACGAGATAGCCGAGTACCTCCTCGTACTGCGCCGGGGTGATATCGGTCAGCTCTTCGCCGCGCCCGGTACAGACCATGAAGAACACGTTCAGCACCTTCGCGTGGAGCTGGTGGGCCCACTCGATGACCTGGGGGAGCTCCTTGTAGTTCATGGGCTGCGCACTGAAGTGGACCTGGAACTGAAGCCCGTTGCGCTTGCAAGCCTCAATGCCCGCGACCGCGCCTTCCCACGCTCCCGGCAGCCCGCGGAACTTGTCGTGCTTCTCTGGGTCCAGGGAATCTATGCTGATCCCGACGCCCATCACGCCGATCTCGACCAATTCCTTCGCCTTCCGATCGTTGATCAGCATGCCGTTGGTGCCGAAGACCACCATGAATCCGAGGGCGACGGCATGACGGGCAATATCGAGTATGTCCGGGCGGGTTAGCGGTTCACCCCCGGTGATGACCAGCAGGCAGCCCTTATTCACTTCCGCGATCTGATCAATGAGGCGGTAGCATTCGTCGGTCGTCAACTCGTCCGATCCACCGCCGGCTTTGGTGGTCGCATCCAGGTAGCAATGGGCGCATTTGAGGTTGCAGCGCTTGGTGAGATTCAGGGCGACTAGAAAGGGCTTGAAGTCGTCCACCGTCCGGCCGTCGTTGGGAACGGCAACGGCGCCCGGCGTGACGAACCGCTTCACCTGCTGTTCGAGGGAATCGAGGGTCCCGGCAAGCTGCGAGAAGTTCAGAAGCGGTAAGGATTTCCCCATCGTCAGAGAGGTTCAGGTTGAGGTCAAGGTTGAGTGATGACTCGGATTAGCAATTAGACCAGAAAGGAGGCCCTCAGCCTCAACCTTAGCCTGAGCCTGTCTTCCCAGCGCTGGCGCCGGTCAGGCGCTCAATGATGTCCTTGAGATTGCCGGCCTTCATGGCCTCTTCCATGGTCCCCTTGGCTTGCTCGATGCCTTGGTTGGCGACCTCGAGCGTGATAGCGGTGGCGCCAATCTTGTCGGCGTGCTTCTGGATCAGGGCCCTGGTGCAATCGCGCATGAAGCCGACGGGGACGCGCTCAAGTCTCTGTTGGGCTTCAGGAGTCCAGGTATAAGGGGAGGGAGAAGACATCGGGCTACCTCCGTCGGCGGCGTTCGAACCGTTCCCGCCGGTCTCGTGCAACTCCGCCTCCGCCGAGGGAGCCGTGCCGGATCCCTTGTTGGCGAAGATCGGGGTATAGTCCTCAGCCGCGGCCTCTTGAATCATCGGCGCAGCGTATTCGAGGGTAATGGTGGTCATTCCCAACTTTCGGGCGGTTTTTTCAATCTTGGCTTTGGCGCGCCGCCGCTGGAATCCGGCCGGTACCACACGGATGGCTTCCTTGGCGTCCTTGGTCCACTGCATCGGGACGTCGTCGTAAGCCAGCTCTGTCTCAAGCGTCCCTTCCGCTTTGGCTGCCGCCTCGAAAATGCTCTTATCCACCTGTTTGAAACGCGCGCCCTCCGCGCCGCAGACCGGGCACTTGACCGGCATGTCGCCTTTGCCGATGTATCCGCAGCCGTCGCAGACGAAATAGTTTTGGCTCATACGGTCCAGATAGGCCTGGGTGCTGGCGTTCACCGTCGGGGCTTTCTCCTGGACGATCTCGGTCATCATGCCGCTGAGGGTGGACCCCATCAGGTCCTTGGCGACGGCCTCATCGGCCTGCATCTTGTTCCGATCAATGCCGGCCGCGTTGAGGCTGCTACCGAGCGCCTTCATCGCGTCCATCGCACCCTTCGGAAGAATATGGCCGACCGCCGCGTCTATCACGGTGTTGCTGATGATCGTGTGGCCTTTCTCGATCGCGTAGCGGTGGATGGCTGTCTTGGCCACGCCGCGCGCGAAGACCGGGATCTTCTCCATGCGAGCCAGGGCCTCCTCGGTCCAGGCGATGGTGTATTCCGCCTGGGTATCGATGGGCGGCACATGCTTGCGATTCGAGATCAGGACGTGGCAGGGTGCGGCCCGCAGCAGGTTTTCGGTGTTGCTGCCAATGTCCATGTCGTCATCGCTGTGGACGCCGATGCGACCGACGATCAGCAGCCAGGGCGGTTCTTTCCGGACATACTGGATGACTTTTTCGAAGGCTTTGCCGTCCAGGAGGGTGGTCTTGATGTCCGTGTTCTCGGCCTGGGCCAGTTCTCGCGAGATATCGAGGTGCGACTGGTAAATCTTGGCCAGGCCGCTGTCGATGATCTCCTCGTGCAGTTTCTCCTGTTCTTTGAAGCGGAAGACCTTGCCGGCTTCTTCGTTGAGGACGCCCGAAATGCTATGGAAGGCGGCGTAGTGGAAATAGGGATCAAAGGCGGAGATTGCCTCGACCGGCTTGTTCAGAACCTTGCCCAACGTCAGGCCCGTCATGAGTCCGCCGAACGAATAAGGACTGCCATCCACGGCCACGACGATCTTGCCGCCGTTCATGGGCTGGGCGTGCTTGATAATCAGCATGTCGGAGCCGCGTACCCGGCGCACCACCCGCTCGGTATTGCTGCCGATCACGCTGTCCTTGACCGCGCCGACGCCCAACGCGCCCATGATCACCAGCTCGTAGCCGTTGGTGTTGATGTCCTCGGCCAGCACCTTCCAGTTCCGGCCCTCCAGGGAGCGGCGTTCCAGCGGCAAGTTCGCTTCGGTGCATTTCTTATCCACATAGTCCAGGTAGGAATCAGTGATAATCTGAAGGCCGCGGGTGATCAGGGAGTCATGAATCTGCCGTTGCCGGTCCAGCTCCTTCTCGTCGTGATACTCCTCGGGTAGGCCCGCCTCCATCTGCTTGAACCGCTTATCGTGCATCTTGGCAGCATAGACGTGGCTCCCCACAATTTTGGAGCCGAAGGTCTTCGCCAAGGTGACTCCCAGGTCGACAGCCATATTGGAATAGTCCGAGTTGTCGACCGGAATATAGATCGTCTTGTACATCAGACGTCTCCTTCGAAGGCACGCATAGGACTCTATGCAGTCCCCTTGAAACAGCGCAGTAGCATGAAAATCCTAATAAAACTCAAAGACCTAGGGTTGATGAGAGGAGGCATGATAGCACCGGGTCCAATTGTTATGCAAGCTACATCTGGTGGCGAGGCTTTGCCTAACTGGCGGAGGTGACGATGGGACTTTTCGGAGCGGGTGAGACCGAACCCATTGAGGACCCGGCGCCTTTCCGTGAGCGAAGCATGTCTTCCAAATTCAGCAAGGCTTCCCGGCCTGAGTTGCCTTCAATGCCTCGAATCAGGCTGCCGTCCGCATAGGCGGAGGAGGACGGCTCAGGTCGGAGAGAGCCGGACCAGGGTCGGGGATCCTGGCTGCCGTGTTTCTTGTGCCAGGCGGCCAGGCAAGCCTTGGCGATGACCTTATTGAGCGGGGCCGGGTTATAGAGGAGCTTCTTGATGCTCCCGGGCGTCAGCATCAGCGGGTTATAGCCGGCGGAGAGATACCCTTCTTCCAGGAGACGATGCTCCAGATCGGTGTTCGGTTGGATGCCCAGGAAAAACATCAGGGGGAAGACCCGCTCTTCGCCAAGGATCGACGCCACGATCTTATAGGACTCCACACTCTGGAGCAGAGTTTCCTCCGATTCTTTGGGGGAATTGAGTGAGTAATTGAGGATCACCTTGCCACGGAATCCCGCCTCGGCCAGGTAGCGACAACCATCGTAGAGGCGGTCCAGCTTAAAGCCCATGTGGAGGTTGTTGAGCACCTCTTGCGAGCCGGACGTGATCGCGACTTCGAGGTCCCCCACGCCCGAGCGGACCATCAGCTTGGCTAAGTCGGCTGTGATGAGGGACGTCCGAATATAACCGGACCATTCGATTTCGAGACCTTCGCGGATGATGCGTTCGAGAATCTCAGTGCACTGGGGATAGGCTTCCTTGCCGGTGATGAACTGGGCGTCCGTGAACCAGAAGTGCCGCGCGCCCCACTGGTGGTAGTGTTGCGAGATGTCTCGCACGACCATCTCAGGCGGCCGATACCGCACCCGTTTGCCCTCGATGTAGGGGTAGAGGCAGAAGGCGCAGTCGTAGGGACAGCCTCGCTTGCTCTGGACCCCGATGGATTCGCCGATGTACTCGCGGTACTGGGGGAAGGTGGACGTCAGATAGGGCAGGTCCACAGTCAGCGCATCCAAGAGCGCTGGCGCTCGCTGCTCGCCTTTGAGGAGACGGCCACCGTCGCGCACGATATACCGCTCATCCGAAAGCGGGTGGCCCTCCAGCACCTTGAGTATCGCGTCCTCCCCTTCTCCGAGAATTCCGATGGTCCCTTCCGGGAGCTTCTCAATCAACTGGTCCGCGAAGGCGGTGAAGGCCCCCCCGCCGATCATGATCTGCGCTTTCGGGAATTCCTTCCGGATCACCCAGGGATAGGACAGGTTCGCCCTGATGTCGTGGTAGTAGCGGTAGAGGTGCCTCAGTCCCTGGAAGGAGGCTACGACGCGCTTGAACGGGTTGCTGGCGAAATAGAAATTGAAGGCGTGTTCCAGCGAGGCGTCGCCTTCATGGGGCGAGAAAATCTGGATATCGCGCCAGGAGAAACAGACTAACTCTGGCGCAAAGGAGGACGCGGTCTCCCGCAAGATGTTGGCCCGATGGGCCTGCGGGTACAGCGACAAGTCCAGGATACGTTGCCGGACGTCCGGCCGACGCCGATGGATGAAGTCCGCCAGGTAGGTCACCCCAATCGGGTAGACCTTCTTGCAGGGCAAAAAAACGTAAAGAATCGAATTCATTATTACCAAGGGTCCGAAAGTCCGAACGTCGTCAAGTCGAAAATCGAGGGACGTTAAGACTTTCAGACTTGATAGACTTTACGACTACTTGATCGCGACATGAATCGCCACAATCCCGCCGCTCAGGTTCTGATACCCCACCTGCCGAAACCCGGCCTTGAGCAACAGTTCTTTCAAGCCCTCCTGGTCCGGGAAAGTCCGGATCGAAGCGGGGAGGTAGTCATACACGCCGGTCTTGTCCCGCGCGACCAGCGTCCCGATCTTCGGGAGCAGGCGAAAGGAGTACCAATCATAGAGGCGCAATAGCCATGGACGCACCGGCCGGGAAAACTCGAGGCAGACGAAGCGCCCTCCCGGTTTCAGCACCCGATGGATCTCAACGAAGGCTTGGGCGAGATTCCCAACATTCCTGATGCAGAAACTGGCCGTCAGCGTGTCGAAGCTGGCCTCGTGGAATCCCAACTGTTCTGCGTTGGCACGCAAACAGGAGATGCGGGCGCGCAACCCCCGTCGCGCGATCTTCCGCTGGCCCTCTCGGAGCATCGCGTCGTTCAGGTCCGTCGCCACCACATGGCCTCCCTGGCCCATCCGCTTCTCCAGGAGCAAAGCCAGATCGGCCGTGCCGGCGCCGATGTCGATTGCCCAGCCATTCGTGGATGGGGGCACCAGAGCGACTGCGCGGCGCTTCCAGCGGTGGTGCAGCCCGAAGCTCAGCAGCGAGTTGTTCAGATCGTAGGACCGCGCGATCGCGGTGAACATCCGCTGCACGGCCTGCTCGCGAGCCTGCCCAGACCATTCAGACACAACTTGTCCGGACGGCGCGGCAATTGGCTTCTGTCCTAGCGGCTTTTCCTCAAGCTGAAGCATCGGAAGGACCTCGGACCCTGCCGGAGAATCACCTTCTACTGCGGCGAAGGAGACGCGGCCATCTACGTCGTTCTCATCACCCATTGCACGAAGCAGGCAATGGGTACCCGAAATAATCCTCAACGTATTGCAGCGAATACGCCTCCGGTAATTTCGGACCTGCGGCCTAGTATCTGACCGCGTCTCCTTCGCCTCGTTGACGAACGGATTCTCCGGCAGGGTCCTAGCACCCCCGCTAACGCTTTGTCAAGGTGAGCGGCCCTTGTGTTTCCATTGCCAACGAACGTATATTTTGCCTGATTCCTTCGGGCTCCCATCATCATGTCTTCAGGAGGTCACATGCAATCTGCGAGCTCTCTGCTGGTTCTGGCTCTCCTCTGCCCCTCGCTGGCATTCGCGGGAGAAATCCGCGGTACCATCACCGACGGTAGGAAATCCGTCGGAGCCGGAGTTCCGGTCGAAGTTCGGTGCGGCGAGAAAACCTACCCGCCCACAGAAACGGACAAGTATGGTTCCTTTCGACTGTTCGTGCAGGAGCACGGAACCTGCATGCTTCACGTCGGTTACCAGAACCAAACGCCCACGCGGGAGATTGAGTCGTTTGGGGATTCGGTCCGGTACGATCTCGTGTTGGAGAAACAGGGTGATCAATACGTGCTGCGGAGGAAATAGCGATGGCGGATAAGCAGCGGGACGCATGGGATAAGGCGGCCATCATTCTTCAGTCACTGGGCGGA
>Ga0209899_1000143_pt1 | contig 13299 bp, 12 predicted proteins | sample GWRWS1_0_10_FD_187228 | JGI IMG/M metagenome (GOLD analysis project Ga0209899, IMG submission 187228) | Riverbed sediment microbial communities from areas with vegetation nearby in Columbia River, Washington, USA - GW-RW S1_0_10 (SPAdes)... | ecosystem: Environmental > Aquatic > Freshwater >...
CGTCGGTCGCAAAGTCGGAGGGCTTCAGGAGCTGCTCAAGAGCCACGGGTCAACACCGTCCTCTTCGCCGCCTTCCCGCGGACGACGGCCTTAATCGCATCGTACAACTCCGTGTTGGACATCGGGCGGCCGTTGTACTTCAGGATGAAGTGGGTCATCTCGACGCCGCTGTGCTCCCGGACGATTCCGGCGAGCTGCGCCCCGAAGTTCATCTCGATCCCGATCCGGCGTTTCGCTTTCGCGAGGTACGGGAGGATCTCCGCGGTCGGGAACGGGTTAATGAGGCGAACATGGAGGTAGCCGACCTTCGCGCCTTCGGCCCACAGTCGGTCCAGTGCGTCGAGCAGCGCGCCCTTCGTCGACCCCCAGCTCACGATGACCGTCGGCGCGTCCTTCGGACCGAAGTATCGGAACTTGACGTCGCGCGGGATCTCCTTCGCGGCCAAGTCGAGCTTGGCGAACCGCTTCTCCATCATCGCGTCCCGCACCATCGGGTCTTCCGTGATGTGTCCCCGCTCCTCGTGCTCGTCGCCCGTATTCCAGAAGATCGTCCCCTCCTGACCCAAGAAGGCGCGGGGCGATACGGGACCGTAGCTCAGGTCGAACCGCTTGTACGGGTTGTCTTTGGAATAGCCGTTGTTCCCGAGGGCGAGGGCGCCCCGGTCGATCCGGAGATCGGAGAGGTCCGGAACCGGGGTCGTGGCGTAGCTGTTCGCGAGCGCCTTGTCGACGAGATGGATGACCGGCATCTGGTAACGGTCCGCGTAGTTGAAGCCCAAGAGCCCGTCCCGGATGCACTCCTCGAAGTCCCCCGACGCGAGGAGAATCCGAGGGCTCTCGCCGTGGCCCGCATGGAGGGCGAACCGGAGGTCGCCTTGCTCATGGCGGGTCGGCATCCCGGTGCTCGGGCCGGCGCGTTGGTAGAGCGTGATCACGACCGGCACCTCGTTGATCGAGGCCCAGCCGATCCCTTCCATCATCAGGGAAAACCCGGGGCCCGACGTGGCCGTCGCGGAACGAGCACCGGTCAGCGCGGCGCCCGTCGCCATCGTGATGGCCGCGATCTCGTCTTCGGTCTGGACGACGAGGATGGAGGCACCTCCCTCCTTCGGCGTCGCGGCACCGGAGGCCTCCGGGCCGAGCCCGTGGCCATTCAGGTCGAGCACCTCGTTCTCCTCGAGGAACTCACTCTCGTCCGACGCGGGGGTGATCGGATAGTACGTTTGGAATCGCATCCCGCCGTACAGCTTCCCGAGGGCGGTCGCCTGGCTACCGGTGAGGAAGAGCCGCGACTCCTTCCGCGGGAGCTTCTCGAGTCGGTACGGGAACTCCGGCACGAGGGCCTTCGCGATGTCGTACGCCTTCCGCGCGCCCGCCGCGTTCATGTTCACGACCTTCGCCTTCGCACGGAACACGTCCTCGAGGGCGCGTCGCATCATCTCGAAGTCGAACCCGAGGATGCCGAAGGAGGCGCCGACCGCGAGCATGTTCACGACGCGGGAGATCTTGCTCAGCTGGTCGATCTGGAACTCGTCCGCGACTTGGTCGAGGAGATCCTTGAATGGGATCGGCACGAGGCTCACGCCGCGTTGCTTCGAGGCGGCGAGCATGTCGTCGAGCGTCTCCCCGACCCCGCGGGAGATCAAGTACGTCCTCAGGTCGGCGTCGAGCCGCTTCTCGATCGTGGGGATGTCCGAGAGGCGCGTCTTTCCGAGCGACGGATCGTAGACGATGGCGCCATCGTCGGTGACCTCGCGGGCGTGCCGGAACAGGGTCTCCGCCTCGAACGTCGCGAGTAAGTTGACGTCGTCGATGTGTGACCGGACGAGGTTGGAATGGGCGCGGAGGGCGAAGTAGGAGTGCTCGCCCATGATGTTCGAATAGAATTCGCGCTTTCCGAAGATGTGCAAGCCGCCCGCGGCGCACGCGCGCGCGAAGACGTTCGCCGACGAGTCGACGCCGCTTCCCTGCGGACCTCCGATCATCCAGGAGAGGTCGTTTACCTTGGCCACCGTGGAACTCATCGGATCATGCCGCCCTCACGCCCAAAGGCGGGAGCCTTCTTGGGAGTTTTCCAATTCCCTGTCCGTCAGGAGGGACGCGCCGGACATCAGGCCCTCCGCTTCGTCGATGGCTCCGCATGGTCCGAACACGAATTGAGGGACGCAAGAGCACCTTATCAAACCTTTCCTCCAGATTCCGCGGGACAGAACTCGTTCGCGGCATTCTCAGGGGGAGCCTTGAGACGGCGGCCCGATTTTCGGCGCGCGACCCCGGGGCAGGACGAGCCGCTGCATGAACCCCTCCATGAACTGGAAGCGGTTGCGGAGCGTCACCTCACTGACGCCAGCGACCTTCGCGATCGCCTTCTGCGGGCGGCGCTCCCCGCACGAAAGGGACGCGAGGTAGATCGCGGCCGCCGCGGTACCGGAGGGGGACAGGGACATCGAGCTGTCGATCTTCTCGAGTTCCTTGAGGATCTTTTGGGCCTCGGCCTCGACCGTGTTCGACAAGCCGAGCCTCGAACAGAACCGGCTCACGTAGTTCGTCGGCCGGGAGGGCGGGACGCGCAACACCAGTGTTCGCAGGAGGGCGCCGTACGCTTTGCCGATCGTCTTCTTGCGGACGCCTGTCACCTGTTGCAGCTCATCCAGGGTCCTCGGGACCCCGTCGATCCGACATGCCGCGTACACGGCGGCGGCAACAATCGCCTCGATCGACCGACCGCGGACGAGGCCTTTCTCCAGGGCCTTCTTGCAGATGAATCCCGCTTCGTCCTTCACCGGGCGGGGCAGGCCCATCAGCGAAGCAACGCGGTCGAGCGACCGGATCGTCTCGGGCAAGCTGCGCTCTCCCGGACGCGAATGCCCGGAATGACGCTGGAGTTTCCGCATCCGGTAGAACTTCTCGCGCTCGCGCAGCGGAATCGTGTTGCCGCGGGCGTCCTTGTTCGCGAGGGGAATCACGGTCGTGAGACCGGATGCACCTGCGACATAGCTACGTGGAGCGCCGGTCCGCGCGAGACGGTCATTCTCCTCGACCGAATAGGCCGACCACTCGGGTCCTTCATCGATCGCCCCCTCGCTGATCACGAGGCCGCAGGAATCACAGACAAGCTCGCCGCGCGCGTAGTCGCGCACGAGGTGCTCGCTCCCGCATTCGGGGCAGACCCGATCTTCTTCGACGACCGGTTCCGCCGGCGTGCTCGGCATAACCAACCTTCCGGTGGGCTTGTGCTCTCGGTACTCGATTCCGTTAATATAACGCGCTTATATTATACCTTGTCATCGCTCGCAGTAACAACTCCAAGAGGCACCTCCAATGAGGGAGTAACCGGACCCTTCCAGGACGAAGGACGTCCTAATGTCCGGTGACGCCGCGACGGCGGTGCTTGCGGATCCGATCCGCACCCCGGAAACATGACGGCGCCAGGGCCAGGCCAAGACGGACGTCCATTCGTTTCGGGGCGGTCCGAGCCGTTCGTACGTACGAGTTCATTGGCAATATTAATGCCCCCCGGGCTCTGTCGGCACGGCGGCGCATTCGAATGACGGAGTTCCGCGTCGAGAAAGACTTCCTGGGGGAGGTCAAAGTCCCAGGAGACGCGTACTGGGGCGTCCAAACCCAGCGAGCGATCGAAAACTTCCCGATCAGTGGAATCCGCTTCGGCCGGCGGTTCATCTATGCCCTTGGCCTGATCAAGATGGCGTGCGCCCAGACGAACATGGAGCTCGGACTGCTCGACAGCAAGATCGGCAAGGCGATCGTGCAAGCGTGCCAAGAGGTCATGGACGGGAAGCTCGATGCGCACTTCCCTCTCGACATCTTCCAGACCGGCAGCGGGACCTCGACGAATATGAATGCAAACGAGGTGATCGCGAACCGCGCGAACGAGATCCTGGGCCATCCGCTCGGGGAGAAGGGCCCGGTCCATCCGAACGACCATGTGAACATGGGCCAGTCCTCGAACGACGTCATCCCGACGGCGATCCACGTCGCCGCCTTGCTCGAAATCGACCAGAGCCTGTTGCCCGCGTTGCGCGAGCTGGAGGACAGCCTCGCGAAGAAGGCAAAGGAGTTCGATCCGATCGTCAAGGCCGGACGGACCCACCTGATGGACGCCACGCCGATTCGACTGGGCCAGGAGTTCTCCGGATACCAGTCCCAAATCGACCACGGCATTCGCCGCGTGTCTGCCGCGAGGGCCGCGCTCGCAGAACTCGCGATTGGCGGCACGGCCGTCGGCACGGGCATCAACGCCCATCCGGACCTCCCGGGCCGCGTCGTCGAGAAGATCAGCGCCGCGACGAATACGAAGTTTCGGGTTGCGGAGAACCACTTCGAGGCACAGGCGGCACGCGATGCGCTCGTCGAGGCGAGCGGCGCGATCCGCACCGTCGCGATCTCGATGGTGAAGATTGCGAACGACTTGCGGTGGCTCGGATCGGGACCCCACACGGGCCTGCGCGAACTGAACCTCCCCGCGGTCCAGCCCGGCTCCTCGATCATGCCCGGGAAGGTCAACCCCGTGATCCCGGAGGCCGTCATGCAGGTCGGCGTCACGGTGATCGGCAACGACGTGGCGATCGCGGTCGCGAACACCCACTCGAATCTCGATCTGTCGACCATGATGCCGGTGATGTCGCAGCGAATCCAGCAGAACATCGAGCTCCTCGCGAACGTCGCACGGGTCTTCGCGCACAAGTGCATCGATGGGATCACGGCGAACGTCGAGGTCCTCCAGCGCTATGCGGAATCGAGCCCGGCGATCGCGACGAAGCTGAATCCGATCATCGGGTACGAGAGGGCGGCCGAGATCGCGAAAGAGGCCGGCCTCACTGGGAAGACGGTCAAACAGCTCGTGATCGAGAAGGGCATCCTAAGCGCGGAGGAAGCGGAGAAAGTCCTCGACCCGCGACACCTGACGAGCCCGAGCAAAGACATGCTCGGAGGCGGCGGTGGCTAGGCGCGCCCGATGTCCTTCGCGTCCCAATGGCCGCACGACCGTGGCAATAGGCGCAAAGGACAAACCTTCGAGCAATGCTCCCCGTGCGGGCTGACCGCCCGGGAGCGGAGACACGTGCCGTATCGCCGCGTGAAGGACCCCACGGAAGTCGTCGTCATTTTCAAAACCCATCTCCGGGAAGGGGCGGACTCGGAAGCGTACCGGAGGACATCCCGCCGGATGCACGAACTCGTCGAGCAGATTCCGGGATTCATTTCAATCAAGCCATACACGGGCGAGGACGGCGAGGAGATCGACCTCGTCCGCTTCGCGAACGAGGATGCCCTGAAGCTATGGAAGGAGCAGCCGGAACACCGCGAGGCGCAGCGCCGCGGCCGTGAGGAGTTCTACGATCGCTACTCCGTGCAAGCCTGCAAGGTGATTCGGGACTACGAGTTCCGGCTCGAGGAACTCGAGCGAGGTATGGAGGCCGACCGCGACCGGATGCAGCCGCGAGGCTCTTCATCGCGATAATTCGTGACTAGGCCCTTAACCACCGACGAGCTTCTCCGTGTCAATCTGCGCCCGTTGCAGGCGACCTGAGTAGTCGACGTAGACCGTCTTCCAGTACGTGAACTCCTCGAGGGCCGTCGTCCCCGCTTCCCGGGTATCGGTCGGACCCGTCTCCTTCGTGCCGCCGAACGGCAGCTGGACCTCGGCCCCGATGGTCGGTGCGTTCACGTACGTGATTCCGGCCTCGAGCTCGTGCATCGCGCGGAACGCCCACCGGAGGTCATTCGTGTAGATCGAGGAACTGAGTCCGTAGTTCACGGAGTTCGCGATCGCGACCGCGTCATCGTAGTCTTTCGCTTCGAGGACGCTCAGGACAGGCCCGAAGATCTCCTCCTGGGCGAGGCGCTTCTTGCGGTCCACCGCGAAGACCGTCGGGGAGATGAAGAATCCGCGGTCGTACGGTCCGCCCGTCAACTTCTCGCCTCCCGTGAGGAGCTTGTCTCCCTCCCTCTTGCCGATGTCGATGTACTCCAGGACCTTCTTCTCTTGGTCTGCGGACGCGACAGGACCCATGTCCGTCTTCTCGTCGATCGGATTGCCGACCCGGAGCTTCTCGGCCCGCTCGACTAGTTCGTCGACCACATCATCGTAGATTTTCTGGTGGACGATCAGACGCGAGGCCGCGGTGCACCGTTGCCCCGCGGTCCCGAATGCGCCGAACATGACGCCATCCATGAGCAGGTCGACGTTCGCATCGTCCATCGCGATGATCGGGTTCTTGCCGCCGAGCTCGAGTCCGACCTTGATCATCTTCTTCGCGGCGCTCTCGTACACGTGCTTGCCCGTGTCGACGCCGCCCGTGAAGGAGATCGCTCGGATGTCCGGATGGGCCACGAGGCCATCGCCGACGACGGAGCCACTCCCGGTCAGCATGTTCACCACCCCGGGCGGGAAGCCCGCTTCGTCGAGGACCTCGACGAATCTCGCCGCGCAGAGGGGCGTGAGGCTCGACGGCTTCAGGACGAACGAACAGCCCGCGATCAGCGCGGCTCCGCTCTTCCAGGCCGGGATCGCCATCGGGAAATTCCAAGGCGTGATGAGGCCGACCGGTCCGACCGGGAGGCGGGTGGTGAGGCACATCTTGTTCGGCAGCTCGGACGGCACCGTCTCCCCGAACATCCGGCGGCCCTCGCCGGCCGCGTACTCGTAGAAGTCGATGACCTCCTGCACGTCGCCGCGGCCCTCCGCGATGACCTTGCCCATTTCCGTCGTCACGGTCCGCGCGAGGTCCTCCTTCTTCCGACGGAATATTCGGGCCGCCTCGAGGAGCAACTCGCCGCGCCGCGGGGCGGGCATCTTCTTCCATTTCTCGAAGGCGTCTTTCGCGTGGCGGACCGCCTCGTTGAGCTCGTCTTTCGTGGCCAGCGGAAATGTCGCCAGAATCTCACCGGTCGCCGGGTTGCGGGTCTCGAAGCGCTTCCCGTCCGATTTCCGCCACTTGCCGCCGATGAAGAGGCCGTATTCCTGGACCATCGTCTTCGCCTGAGGATGCAAAGTCAGGCCAGGCTATGACGTTATCGTGGGATCCGCGCGGGATTTGCGGGACGCCTCGACGACCGGATCTTCCGAGTACCGGACGATGGCGCGGGCGCCCTCCAGGAGGCCATCCGCCACGACATCCGGGGACCATGGGCGAACTTCGGCCGCGAACCGCTTTCGCCATGCCTTTGGACCGACCCAGGCTGTTCGACAGCCGAACGCGCGGCCGGTCTGAATATCCAAGGGCTTGTCGCCGACCATCCATGCGCCCCGGGGACGGACGCCCAGGTCCCGGGCCGCCGCCAGAAGCATCCCGGGCCGCGGCTTCCGGCACGCGCAGTCCGATAAGACGTTGTGCGGGCAGTAGTAGATCTCCGCCACCCGGACGCCCTCCTTCCGCAGCGATTCGAGCATTCGGTTGTGGACCTTTGCGAGCTGTGGCTCCGGGAGAAGTTTCCATCCCGCGGCATCCTGGTTCGTCACGATCACCAGCTGCCAACCATGGTCTTGGAGCAACCGCATGCCGTCAATCGCATCCGGGAGGAACTGGAACTGGTCGGGGGTCCGCACGTACCCGGCCCGGCCGCGGTTGATCACCCCGTCTCGATCGAGGAAGACCGTCGGGTGGTCCGGACCGGTTGCATGCGGAGCCGAGCCGTGACGCCTCACCCGCAGGGCCGCCCGCGCCTCGTCCGATTGAAGGAAGAAGTCCACGAGCGCCCATTTCGCGAACGGGTTGCGGGTGAGGGTGAGCGCCTTATCCACGGTGAACCACGCGGCGTCTTCGATCTCGTCCGGTTTCAAGCGGAACGCCTCGGAGGCGAGGTGGCCCTTGTACACGAATCCGAGCGTGTACGCCGGCTTGCCCGGGAACCCCGAGACGTAGACGTTCAGGAGCCCGTCCAGGACGATGTCCACCCCGATCTCCTCTTCCGCCTCGCGTTCCACGCCGACCTCGGGGCTCTCCCCGTAGTCCATGAATCCGCCGGGGACGTTCCAATAGCCTTTCGAGAAACCACGGACCGCTTTGACCATCAACACCCGAATCCCTTTCGCGAGGATGACCTCGGAGACGCATCGAATCATCGTGGTGTAGATGGCGCGCTTCACGAGCGGGTCGACATCGCTGCGCTCGAAGATCGCGTCCCGACCCAACCACTCTTCCGGATGGTGATCGAGCCGCGGCTTTTGCCGGTGGACTCGGTCATCGCCGAAGTCCATCACCCCATCGGGTTCGGTCGGAAACGGGAGCGTCTCGCCGACGCGGGGGAACCGTAGCGTGCCGTGGTCGCGAACGAGGTAGACTTGGCCGTCCGTCTCGACGAAGACGTAAGCGCGGCTTGGCTTCCGACCCATGCGAAGGCATCCATGCCCATGCGTCGTATAAAATGCTCACGGGAGGAGGCCCTTCGAGGACACCGAGTACGGAAGAGGGCGGAGGCGCGAACGAATCGTTCACTCGCGGATCTTCAGGGCGACCGACACGCCATCTCGGAGCGGGACGATCGCCGCGATCATCCGCGGGTCTTTCGACAGCCGTTCGTTGTAGGTTCGGACGGCCTGTGTCTCCTTCGATCGGTCTTTGCGGGCGACATCGCCGTGCCACAAGACGTTGTCCGTCACCAGGAGTCCACCCACTCGGAGGCGCTCGATCCCGGGGTCGAGGACCGCGGGATATCCGGCCTTGTCGATGTCGTTGAAGATGTAGTCGAAGGGACCTTTGAGGTCCTTCAGAATTCCCTGCGCGTCGCCGACGAGAATCTTGACCTTCGGCGCCACCCCGGTCTTCTCCATGTTCTTCCGGGCAATCGACGCGGTCTCGGGATTGTGCTCGACCGTGACAAGCTCGCCGTCTTCGGGTAGCGCGCGAGCGAGCCATGTCCCCGAGTATCCGATCGCGGTGCCGAGCTCGAGAATCCGGCGCGCGCGAATGGACCGCGCAAGGATATGGAGGAAACTTCCCTCCGCGGCGCCGACGATGGGCCAGCCTTCCGCTTCGCCCTGTCGTTCCACGGCCCGTAACCCCGGGTCCCCTCGGTTTGCCAAGCCATCGATGTAATCGTCGATCTCCTCATACACGATTCCGCGCGGCACGCCACCACCGCCGCGACGAGCGTCGTGTTCAGGTATGAACCTTCGCGGTCGCTTGACAAACTCTTTATCTCACATGAGCAACCATCGAGGCGTGGGATGGGAACATGTGCAAGCTCACGAAGACGGACAGCGCCGTCTTGTCGTTGTATCTTGAGACGCTGTATGTGAACGAGATTATGGCGCGCGGGTACGTGGTCCCTCCGAATCTCGACCTGCCCGCGTCCGTACGATCGAAGCTCACGGGTTGACGGATTCCGGGACCGGCGTCCGGACGATTCCGTCGAGTTCGTCCGCGCGGCGCTCCATCGTCGTGGCCTTTTGGAAGAGATACCGCGAGCGGTCCTGAAGTCGGTTCGCTTTCACTCGCGCTCTCGCGGCCTTGTGTCGAAGCTTCGCGGCCTTTGCGCGATCCCGGAGTTCGTGCTCGGGCGCCCTCGGCCGAGGGGACGGCGGGAACACGGCACGCTCCGACGGCGCAGACGTCGGCACGCTGTCCTGGCCTGGCTCCATGGCGCCTCGAACGCCGCGTGCGGGGATAAGAGTTGTGGGGTGCGCGTCGCGCAACACGAAAATAGCCGCCCGACCTTCCGTCCGCTCCGTGAAGGTCTACGTCGAAGCGTACGGCTGCACCCAGAACTACGGGGAAGCCCGACTCATGCAAGAGGCCCTGCTCGGGAGCGGGCACACGATCACGACCGCGGAGGCCGACGCGGATGCTCACGTCCTCGTGACATGCACGGTGGTCGAGACGACGGAGAGGAAGATGGCGCGCCGCATGGCGGAGCTGGCGGTGTACGAGAAGCCGTTCGTCGTCGCGGGCTGCATGGCCGCGGCCCAGAGAGAACGCGTGCGGGCGCTCGTGCCGCGAGCCAAACTGTTGCCGCCGCGAAAGTGGCCGCAGATCGTGGAACTGCTCGGTGCGGGAACGGCATGCGGCGACCGCGCGGCGGAAATCGAGTCGACCTCGTTCGGTTGGAGGGACGCGATCGTTCCGATTGCCCAAGGATGCGCGGGCCGTTGCACGTACTGCATCACGCGGGTGGCCCGCGGACGGGTCGCTTCCTACTCCATCGATGCGATCGTCGCCGAGGTCCGTCGGCACGTCGACCGTGGCGTCAGGGAAATCAAGCTGACCGGGCAGGACACCGCGGCCTTCGGCCTGGACGCTGGCACGAACCTTGCGGCGTTGTTGCGCGCCGTCGACCGCATTCCGGGCGAGTTCCGTGTCCGAGTCGGCATGGCGGACCCCTTGACCGTCTACCCGATCCAAGACGATCTCGTGGATGCGTATGCGTCCGAAAATGTGTTCAAGTTCCTGCATCTCCCCGTCCAGAGCGGGGACGATGAGATCCTCGAGGCGATGCGCCGCCAGTACACCGTCTCGGAGTTCGAGGAGATTGTCCGCCGATTCCGCCGCGCGTATCCGGACATCACTCTCTCGACGGACGTCATCGTGGGTTTCCCGGGCGAAACCGAGGAGCAGTTCGAAGCCACGATGGAACTCATCCGTCGCGTGCGACCGGACATCGTGAATGTCACCCGCTTCTCCCGGCGCGAAGGTACCCCCGCCGCAACGATGCCCGGCCAGATCGTGGGGTGGAAAGTGAAAGATCGTTCGCGCCGCCTCACACACCTTCGGTTTCAAATCTCCCGCGACGGGCACGAGCGATTCGTTGGGCGGGAGGTCGACGTGCTGGTCACCGAGCCGGGCAAGCCGGGCACGATCCTTGCCCGGACGCCGGAATATCGACAAGTCGTCTTGCGAGAACCCGCGACGATCGGCGAATTTCTCCGGGTGAAAATCGATGGCGCACGGGCGACGGATCTCTCCGGCTATGTGTTGACCAATGGACTTTATACGCCCGTGCAAATCCACGCTGGCAGCCCCGTGGTGTAGTGGCCAAGCATTCGGGTCTTTGGAACCCGCGACGGCAGTTCGAATCTGCCCGGGGCTATTCGGATGAAGGCTCGCGCGCGGCTCACGCTCACGTTCGACGATGCGGCCACCGCCGAGGCCGTCGCGTCATCCGTCTCCCTGGACGACGAAGGTTACATCGAGACCACGAGGCGTGGACGGACGATCACCGCGAAGGCGACGGCGGACGGCCCCATGAGCCTGCTCCACACCCTGGACGACTACCTCGCCTGCGTCAGCGTCGCGGAGCGGACGACGCAGGAGGCACGCCCTCCCGGACGTGCGCGGCGACGCCGCGCTTGAAGGCGAGCATCTCGCGCTGGTTCATCGTCGCTTGCCCAACGGCGCACAGTTCGTCGTCTTGCGAGACGATCAGGGCCTCGTCCCCCGGACGAATCTCGGGATCGGCATCCAGCACGAATTTCGCGAAGACATTCTTCCCCTCGCGATGGAATGGGACGGCGTCATCTTCGACGACAATCCGCAGCTTCGGGGCCGGGAATGCGTTCCCGAGACGGCGGGCACCCGCGGCTTTCAACGTGAACAATCCGTCCTTCGCGCGCAGGGAGAGAACATGTTCGCCGTTCACATGGACATTGCGAATCTTCCCCGTGTTCTTCGAGATCACGTAAGATACGGTGCCGGCCAAGAGCGCGTCCGCAGCACCGCGCCCGAACTGGATGTCGGCCGTAGCCCGGATCCGCAAGGCGCTCCAATCGACCGTCCGTCCACCGGGGGCCCGGGCCTGAAGTTCGTCGAGCGTCGTCCCTCCTTCCCAGAGAAGCCCGAACGAGAAGCCCGCGCCGGCCACCCATTCGCGGAAGAAGACTTCCGCCGCCTCGAGGGCCTCCAGGTCCAGCGTCTCCGGGACGATCGTTTGGCACATCGGCCAGACCTGATCGAGTTCGAGGGGCACGGGACCCCACACCGACTTGACCGCAACGTGCACATCCGCCACCCGGAGGGCCTGGTCGACGACGTGAGCGAGCCGCTCGCTGAACGGTCGGCCGCCATCCGGGAAGACGAGGAGGCCTTTCGCGGGCGGCGCGCTGTACCGTTCCGCCAGCCTCCGCCGGAACCGGTGGAGGATCGGGCGGTGCGCGGTCTCTGGCCCGACGTAAGAGAGCGCTCCGCGACGGGAGACTGGTTCGAACTCTTCCAGGAATTCGTTGTGCCGGCGTAACTCCCGCACGGCGTCGAGCAACGCCGGATGAGCCCGCGCACGGCGCTCGACGAGCCCCCACAGGTCGCCCTCGACAATCGCCTGACGGACCTCCCGGATCGCCCCGAAGCAGGCGTGCAGATTGTGCTCCGCGAGGAGGGTCTCCTCGGCCGCGATCGTCTCCATGGAATGGGCGGTGCAGACGGGACAGAGGCAACCGCTCTCGCGGACCTCGCTCGCGCGGCGCGTGCCGTCGGGGAAGAGCATGCGACCGTCGCGGGCATACTTCGCGTACGAGGCGGAGTCGAAGAGGTCGCAACCCAGGAGGGCCGCGATGGGGAAGCCCAGCGGATGGCCCGCGCCGAACAGGTGGACGGGTTTCGAGGGATCGAGGCCTTTCTTCGAGGCGACGATGACGCGGACGAGATCCCGGAACCGGTATGTCTCCAGGAGGGGCACGACGCCTCCGATCGCGCACACCGCCACATCGAGGGACGACACCGATCTCGCGCAGCGCTCGCGTAGGTCGGCGTGGAGGCCGCCCTGAACGGCGCCGACGAGGGCCATGTCGCCGCGAAGGGAGACCGCCTCCTGCGCGCGGCGGACCGTTTCGTCGACGTCCTTCGCGGCGCGGTTGTGATCGTGGCCCGGCTCCGAGAACACGTCGAGCATCGTCCCGAAGTCGGCTCGGATCGCCTTCTGGAAAGCGATGACCTCTGCGTTCGTGACGTCGACGTCGCCATACACGTGAGATTGGAAGGCCCCGGAATCCGTCATGACCGCCCCGGGGAATCCCAGGAACTTCTGGATGCCGTCCCGCAGGATTGCGTCCCGGCTCGGGGACTTCCCGAGGATATACGCGTTCGTGATCAGGATCTGCGCTCCAAAGCGTGTGGCCATGTCCCTGGGAGGGATGATCGGTCGGTTCGGGTTGACGACCGGGGCGAGGGTCGGCGTCGCCACCCGGCCGTGCACCGTCTCTAGAACCCCGATCCGGGCGAGCCCGTCGCGCTCCCGGACCTCGAACATGCCCGGCCATCGGGGCGCCGCGAATAAGGCTTTTCCGCGGCTTCGCGCACCTCTCCGCAAGGCCTATGCCTGGCGCGCCGGGTATGCCGCCGCGCATGCTCC
>Ga0209899_1000145_pt1 | contig 13171 bp, 8 predicted proteins | sample GWRWS1_0_10_FD_187228 | JGI IMG/M metagenome (GOLD analysis project Ga0209899, IMG submission 187228) | Riverbed sediment microbial communities from areas with vegetation nearby in Columbia River, Washington, USA - GW-RW S1_0_10 (SPAdes)... | ecosystem: Environmental > Aquatic > Freshwater >...
AACGTGGTGATCGTCGCTACCGAGCACAACAGCGTATATGCCTTTGACGCCGAGGATACGGCGTCGGAGCCTTCGGGCCAGGAATCTAAGAAGGCGCTCTGGCATACAGGCCCGAGCGTACTGGGGACGCATATCGAGAGCCGGGAACTGGGCCAAGCGATCGGTTTGCCCGGCTGCTCGGATCTCACCACCGAGATCGGGATCACCAGCACACCCGTCATCGCGCTCACAAAGCAGACTCCGCCGAAAGAGGGGGTCATCTTCACCGTCGCAAAATCGAAAAGCGGCACGAAGTATGTTTACAAGCTCTTTGCTTTGAGCCTCGCAGACGGCACAAAAGTCAGTGAAGTTTCCATCGAAGGCGAGGTCAAGGGCACAGGTTTTGGCTCGACCGGTACGGGCTCAAACGCGAAGATTCGCTTCAACCCCCTGATTCAATTAAACCGGCCGGCCCTGCTGCTGCATAACAACACGCTGTACATCGCCTTTGGCGGTCACTGCGATCGAAAAAGCTACCACGGCTGGGTCTTCGCCTACGACGTGGCCAATCCGAAGGTGCCGCGGAAAATCGATGTCTTTTGCACAACGCCCAACGGCAAGGGATCGGAGAGGGAAGGAAGGGCGGGCATCTGGATGTCGGGCCAGGGGCCGGCAGTCGACGATGCTGGCAATATCTATTTCGTAACTGGCGACGGTACCTACAACGGGACCACAGACTTCGGCAACAGTGTTGCGAAAGTCAAACTGGCGGCCGGTAAGATCCAGCTTCAGGACTGGTTTGCGCCTCAGAATCGGGATGAGCTGACGCAGTTCGACGCCGATCTCGGTTCAGGCGGCACTGTGCCGGTCCCAAACAGTCATCTGTTGCTGGCCGGAGGCAAAGAAGGACGCATGTATCTGATCAATCGGGATGACATGGGCCGCGGCGCCAAACATTCCCTCTACTCCTTCCAGGTGACCAATGACCCACTCAAGAAAATCGATACGCCAGCCAAGGTAGGGGACATCCTCTATTGGAACATCCACGGATCACCCGTCATTTGGCCCCGTCAAGATCACATGTTTGTTTACATCGCTGGCGAAGAGGATCCTTTGAAGCAGTACAAGCTGATTCCGGACGCAGGAGCGGGCGGTGCCGGCTGGAAGTTTGACTCCGATCCGCCGCAGTTCAAAGCCAGCCAAGAGACCGCACCGCTCCCGAATCCCCCGCACGGCTTACCTAAGGACAAGAAACGAGGTGACATTTGGATGCCGGGTGGCTTCATAACGCTCTCTGCGGACGGAGACATAGAGACGACCGCAATCGTCTGGGTGACCATGCCTTACGCCGCCGACGCCAACCGGAATGTTGTCCGGGGCGTTCTCCGCGCCTTTGACGCCTTGGACGTCTCCAAAGGACAGCTCTGGAGCAGTGAAGATGAAGGCATCCCCACGGACAGCCTGGGCATGTTCGCGAAGTTCTGCCCGCCGACCGTGGCCAACGGGAAGGTGTACGTGGCCACTTTTCAACAGGAGAGAGCCGAGCACGGCGTCCATGAGAAGATGACGGGGGGAGATCAACCTGCGCTCGCGATCTACGGACTCAAATAGGCCGTCCAGGAGGGAAGCTGCGATATCACCTAATAAGCTCTATAAAAATCCCCAAGTTTAGGGGCTGAAATGGCGACTCTAAGGGTCATTTTCACACGAGATTGCCAGTGCCAAATGTCGGAACGGAAACACGATCGACTCTTGTTAGGTCTCGTCGCAGCTTCCCTCCTGTAGGGCCAACCGAGCTGTCCGCTACCATGGTCGCATAGGATTCACAAGTCATGAGCGAGAATTGCTGGGTGATCATCACACACATCGTGCCCACAGGGCCTGTTCGATTGCAAACGGAACATCCTGCTGCCACTAACCCAATCTGCCAATACTCACCTCCGGAGGCTTTCGATGAGGGGTGACGCGCTCTACCACTAAATTCGGGTGCGCCGTGAAAGCGCAATGGAGGAATGTCGGAAGACCTGAGCGTATGCAGGTACGCTCTGAGCCCTTGGAGCTTAGCTCTGCAGACCACTCTGCAGGGTGAGCAGCATGCTCCTGAAAGGCGTCATGCGGAAGAAGCAAGCTTCCAAGATGTGATGCTTGGCTGAGGAATGCCATGGTGAATCACCTGAAGCGTGCATAGCCCTTCGGGAAAAGTGGACCCTGACATACCTTGCTTGCTATGTCAGCCCGTCGAGCCTGCAATGCATCTTGCATGCAAAGTAGGGACCCATGCCTCCTCCATCGGATGGGAGTGCATGGGGCTCCAGGTCAACCTGATGCTACCCTGGAGGAAGATGGGGGAGCCCCAAAGCGGGGACGGGGCGTTCAGCAACACGCCACCTACAGCATTCTGTTTGAGTCCTTCATTGTGAACACGGGAGACCTATGAGGAATGCGAAGGGAAGTGGAGAGTAGGTAAGCGAGAGCCCAACGAAATTCCCGATGTCCTCACAGGAGTCGGATGGGGCATAGTAGTCGGAGCCCAGGAAAGCTGGGCACACCAGGATGAGGACTGAAGGCGAAGGCCCCTAGCCTTTGGAAAGATGGGAACAAAGGTACCCAGCGAACGCGCAAGCTGTCCACGGGGAATGCACTGTGGAGCTGGAGAAATGGGAACAGACGCTTCATGGACGTCCATGGAGAACGACCAAAGGTGCTGCGCCGTGTGCGGTGAAAGTCGCACGCACGGTGCTAAACGGGGAGGATGAGGAAACAGGCCGCAAGGTACTGCGCCTTGTCCTTACCCAACTGGAATGTCGAAATTTCGACAAAACCTATGGTATTGCTATGCCCTTCACTGTTTGCAGAACGCCGTGCAGGGCCATCCAGCACAGCAGCTGCACTGCTTTGCGATGCGGGAGAGTCGCCGACCACTGCTCTAAAATGCCCCGGATCGTTGGCATGCCAACAATGGAAAGCGCGTATTGGGCGATCTCTACATCGTTGACAAACGCTACAGGACGGTCCAGCGTGGGAGTGCACAGGGCGCGCGCGGTCGTCACGAGATCGCCCCGAATCACGGGGACCTCTACCCAAGTGACGGTAGGCGTCAGGCAGACGTGACTTTGCAGCGTGAGCGTGGGTAGCACCGGAAGCGGCGCGAGAAACGGTTGCGCCTCAGCACTCGCTGCCCGTTTACACCAGAAGGGGCGTTCGACAAAGGCCGTTGGCTCTGCGTAGTGCTGCGCGGCCCAGCGTGCGTGCTGCGCAACGGTTTCCGACAGCCTATCGCGGTAAAATTGGCAGGCGACTTGTGTATTATGTGGTATGGTGAGCAGGGTGTGGACGACAATGCTGCCCTGATGGGCAGAACGCATTGCCGTTTGCACCCCCTGTGAGGAGAGGGGGTCTATCGTGAAGGCTGCGTCGCCGATTTTAATGAAATCCGTCCCAACCGGGTGCGTGTCCAGATAAGGGCTGGCGTTACAGGCCATCACCGGACCTACCAGGGTGCCGCGCAGGCAGGGATGGAGTAGCATGGACTGGGCGAGCAGGGAACAGTAGCGTGATTCCAGGGCTTGCCGCCCGCCGATGCGGCGCTGGTCCGCGTCAAGGAGGACGGTCGCGTTGAACGTGCCGTCCGGCAGGGGTGCGCCCCAAAACCACATATCTGGCCCAGCCTCCACCCGCGTCTCATCTCCTTCGATATCCGTGTTGCGCCAGTAGGCGTAGAGCGCCAGCGTGGCCGGTGCTCTACGCTCCTTCCGGCCCGCCAGCAGAGCGCTCCGACCGGTCGCGTCTACCAGAAAGCGGGCGCGCATTTCTCCCCTTGCACCTGCATAGTGCATCGGGATGCGCCATTGGCCGAGCGCCTCGTGACAGGGCCGCATCGCCTGAGCCGGTTGCAGGACATGGACGCCAGCCTGACGTGCCGCTGCCAACAGCAGGGCATCGAAACGGCCACGGTCCACTTGAAACCCTGGCTCTCCAGGTTGTGACTTGAGGTGATCTGTCGCCCCGTGCCAGCGGACGATAGCTCGTCGGGGACGCAGAAAATTGCCCTGTTCGATCTGCTCCCGCAGGCTCAACAACTCTAAGAGAGGCAGAATACTCGGTGGCAGCGACTCGCCAATGTGCGGGCGGGGAAAGGGGGCGCGTTCCACCAGGGATACTGCGTGCCCCAATAAGGCAAGGTGGCGCGCCATAGTCGCTCCGGCAGGCCCACCTCCTAGTACACAGACCTCGGTTGCCCTCTCGTAGAGCTGCATAGTTAAGATAGAGACGGTCTGTCCGTCTGGGAAGGGGCCGTTATGACCGGCACACCGAAAAATGCTGGCTTACGCTCCGCAAGACGGATGTAGGCTTGCAGGCAGTAGTGCAGCCAACCTCGTATGTAGTCGCAAGCTGGACGGCCCCGGCGTAGCACCTCGTGATGACACCCCCCACCACACAGGTAGCGCGCCCAGCAGCTTCGACACGGCTCCTGACGATGGACGTGTCGTTCGGCAAGCCAGCGACTTTGGCGCTCAGCGTCCGCACCGTCTGACACATTACCCATCACTCCCACGTCATCGCCCACGAAACGGTGACAGGCGAATAGACCACCCTCGGCGGAGACGCCGAAATAGCCCGCACCTGCTCCGCACGGGTACGGACGGTGGCTCCCCCGATGCATCTCCTGCATCGCATTCAGCATATTTTGAAACGGATAGCGCCGATCCGCCACAACCTGCCGCTCGAACTCCTCACCACACGTCACCATCTGTTCGAGCATGACATGCAAGTCCTCCTGACGCATCTCGCCGCGCCCAGTCGGTGACGTCAGCATCGGGGAGAAGCCGACACTATGGAAGCCGAGGGCGATCAGGGCGTCCAGCGTCTCACGCAGGCAGAGATTGCTCGGCGTAACGGTGACCCGGGCTGAGACCTGCATCCGACGCTGCAAGGCCAACAGCGGCCGGACGTTCTTGAGAATCTGCTCATAACTGCCGCGTCCATTTTTATATGGGCGCAAGCTATCATGCGTTGCCCCAATGCCATCGAGGCTGATGGTCACAGCGAAGCCATGCCGCTCGAAGAAGGCCCCATCCTCCGGCGTCAGTAGCGTTCCATTTGTCGTTATGGAGAAACCAAGAGAGACGCCCTTTGTCTGAGCGGCCTCTACCGCGAATGCGGTGGCTGCGCGTAGGGCGTCCCGGTTGATCAGCGGCTCGCCTCCTAGGAACGCTAGCTGGACCCGGTCACCGGGTTCTGTGTCGCGCAGCAGCAGTGCTACCGCTGCCTGCGCAACTTCCAGGGGCATGTTTTTTGGCGCGCCGCCGAACTGCCCCTCCTGGGCATAGCAGTAGGTACAACCGAGGTTGCATTTCTGGGCGATGGCGAGCGAGAGTGTGCGCACTGGCAGCGGTGGCAGTGCTTCCTCTGTGATGTACTGGGCTGATTCCAGACCCAACGCGTCCAGATACGGTACCAAATCCTCCGGCGTGTTCTGTAAGCGCTGCACCTGTGCGGCAATCTCAGCGCTGATGGTATAGACTCGCGATCCGTTTGCCATGAGTAGATGACAGCCGTACTCCGTTTCGAACAGATGCGCCTGCGGCGTATGCGGCCTGGAAAGGGCGAAGAGACGCGACGCTTTCTCGCAGCCACGCACGTCCGCGACAGGCACGATATTGTTCAGCTGAATCAGCATAGAACACTCCTTGCGGTGTGCACGGGAGTTAGTCCGTGTCCTGCCCCCCGACTTGAAAGCGCAGTTCCTGTTCCCAATTGCGGAACAGGTCATCATAGTTGACGAGGTTCGGGTCGCTGGGGTCATCCAGTAGATACTCTTTTGGGGTGGTTGGCGTGCGCTGTTTGTGCATCCAGTTATGGCCCTGAGCGGTATTGCCAACAATCTCCACATTCACGAAGTCTGGTCGGTTCGCGGCCCAGTAGAAGCAGGCGCACTCACGATAGTCGTTTTGCCAGGGCGAGCAGAGACTCTGCGTCAACGCACCCGGCGGCGCGACTTGCTCAGTCAGCGTGATGCCTTCGAAGAGCGGGCGCATCATCAACTCGACGTCGCGCGTAGACGCGTCGGTCAGCAGTTCAAACCGACAGGTGACTTTGGAGCCACCACGCTGCAGCACCTCTGCCAGCCCGTTGTTCCACTCGATGGTGTTGAAAGCAGGCATGACATTGGGGCCGCGTATCAGTACACTATCTACCGAGACAAGGAAGTGATTGGTGGTCAGCCCTCTGGCCTCTGCCTCACTGCCCGGTTCGATAGCGACGACCTGATTCGTCGCCTCGTGCAGTTCAATGCCCACAAACAGACGCCGCCAGACGTTGCGGAAGTCGGTCTCCAGACCGGGGAAGCAGTTGGAGATAGCGTCCTGCGGATGGCTGCTGATGGGATTCCCGCGCCCCCGGTAGTCTAACAACGCGCGCAGGTTCTTCGGTTGTATTTCGTTCATGAGGTATGTCTCCTCAAAGCCGTCGCGTGGGTCAGGATAGGGACGTGATCCACTCACGTACGACTTCTATGCGCGGCTTGTTCGTAGCCGGATCGGTTTGCGTAAAGGGCGTGTGCATCGGGTGAGCCGGGTCTTCCAGTAGTGTGATGAAGGCCGACTCCGCCGGCTTGCCTGGCACGATCAACGGCTTGCCCTTCACGGCCGGCACGAGATCGCCCCGGACATTGGCAGTCTTCAAGTAGTTAAGCAGCGCCGGCGGGTCCTGGAACAGGTCGCTCAGGTGCTTACCATTCCCCACATCGAACCGTAAGTGCCGGATGGCGTTCTGGCCGCGCAGGGCCATGATGATGTTGATCATTGCCTGCTCTGGCCCGCTACCGCCGGGTTGGCCGTTAGGGGGTTGTACGTGGGGAGTAAAATCGCCGACTGCTTTCTCGATGAGCGCCCGTTGTCGTCGTGTCAACGCCAGCCGTCTACCGTCTGCGCCGCGCATCATGGCGGGCATTTGGCGGCGTGCCTCGGGCGTCTCATCACCAACCCGCGTATATTCTCGCAGCATCGCCAGCACGAGCCGCAGGTTGTCCACCGCCGCCGCCCGTTGGGGGCTGCTGGCAGCGGCTTTCAGGCCCTGAAGCGCCTGTAAAACCTCGGCATGGCGGGTGCGCGCGTGAGCGTAGTTGGCCTGGCTCACTGTAAAGGCGTTACGGGCGAAGGTACCATTCAAGACCTCTGTCTGCATCAGAGAGACGGTCTCTAAGCCACGGCGGATAATGTTCATGACCGTCTCTGCGTCGGCTGTCTCCGTGACCTGTGGGCCGAAGAGCATTTGCTCTAGTTCATCGGCGACCGTACGCACGAGAAAACTATCTGGCGCAAAGTCGGGAGGGCCGGACGAGATGTGGGCATAGGCTTGCAGTGTCTTACCATTGACAGTCAACGCGACATGCACCATACCATCGCAGGCATCGTCGAAATAGCCCCGACTGGCTCCATTGGCATCCTGTGCAAAGATGTTGACGGGAATCGTGACGGTGTTATCGTTGTCCGGCTCGGTATAGCCGAGCCAGGTACCCTGCGTCGCATCGTAGACGTCGTCCACGACGTTCGGATCGCCTGCTGTCGGGCCATAGACTTTGCCTGGTCCTGGGGTAAAACGCAGACGCACTTCTGGAAAGGTGTCGTTCGGCTGGATGTAGCGCGCCGCCCCGAAAGGAATGAACTTGCCTGCCTTGAAGTTGTTGCAGGTTCCCCGCAGCTCTTTGATGGCGTGGTCGCTGAAGGCCCCGGTATCGGCCTCAACCTTGTCGTCGTCCTTCCGAGTGCGGCGAAAGACCTTGTGATTGGCGACGCGGACGCGCCACTGGACACTGGCAGGCGACAGGCCGAGATCATCCAGATGCCGTTTCATGAGAGGTGTCAATGGTCCATCGTCCTCAAAGCGCACCCAGACTTCCAGGAACGGCGCGACTGGACGGATCTGCCGATGCTCGTCCCGGAACTGGACACTCTCCGGGATACGCCTGCCTGTCACCTCTCCAATGGCCGGGTCTACAGCCAGGGTCTCCGCTGGCCGGAGTATCCGGTAGCCGGTCGGGTCTTGTGGGTCTACGACCGCATCATAGTTGTCCATCGGGCTAAGTGACGAGCCGAGGCGGGCGATGGCCAGCGCCGGGAGAAGGCGCAACTCTTTGATGTCTGTGACCTTCTTTGGAGGCCGTAGCGTCCTGATCAGCGGTTCGATCACGGTTTCTCGCCGGTTCCTGTCCGCATCCGCTAAGGCACCTAAGAAGGCACGCTTCTCCTCATCCGGCTCCAAGCCCTGGGCCAGGAGAGCCTCGATGAGGAGGTCAGCATCGAGAATCAAATCACGGTGCAGGAGCCAGCGGTCTGCTTCCAGGTCGGGGAGCTGGAGGGTATAGGGCATTTCGAAGGACGGTCCGGCGACGGGACCTGCGGGGATCGCGTCGTACTGCGGTATCGTTGTCAGATATCGTGCGATCTGGGCGAGATTGTGCATCTCTGCCATGGCACCGAAGACGGACCAGTTACGGAGGTACCCGCGCGGCGTCGCCTGTTCCTGCTCGTCTTGCATGGGCCCGCTCAGGTGAAAGATGTGCATCAGGTTCGTCAGCAGCATCCGGTAGCGTAGATTGAGGAGGGCAGCCCACTGGAGCGCCCGCAGGCTCTGGAGACGCCCGCGTTCCATCGTCGCGTCCGGTTGCGGGTCGGGGGCGGTATTCGGGTTCGTGGGTACGTTGCGCGTCGGAACCCAGTCGCCCTCCTCCGGGAACTGACTGTAGATATCCAGGAAGCGCTGAAAATGGGGCTTCTCCATCGCAGCCCCCATGCTCGCCCCCTCGCCCTGCTCTTTAATGTCTTGCAGAATCGCCACGGCTTCGCTGCGGCTGCGCACCTGCTGCAGGATGACGCCCTCCAAACTGCCCCAATCCTCCGGTTTCACCTGGTAGTCTATGGTTTCTGGATGGAAGTCGTCATCGCTGAGGTGGTCCTGGAAGAGTTCAATGAGGCGCGCATAGAGCATGCCAACGTGGTTGATAGGAAAGCCGACCGCGGCACGCATGGCGCGGGTGCGAATCTCAGCAGCCTCCACACCATTGTAGTCTGAGGGCATCTCGGTAAAGACGTATTTGGCGAGAGAGTCCTTGGTCAGCTTTTCCAACCGAAACGGAAATGGATACAGCGTACTGAGAAAGGGGTAGTCTTCCCGCTCGAAGGCGATCGGTCCGCCAATCAGGCGCAGGATATTCTGTACACTTGCCAGATGGCCCATCTCTTCGATGGCGATGTCGCGGATCATCGCGGCCCAGTTGCCCACCAATTGCTGATGCGCTTTGACCTGTGGGTCGTCCGGGTCATCTGGCTCTACCAGGTCCGCGGGATCGTGCAGCGACAGCCAGGCATAGAGATACTGCACCATCAAGGAGTGTTCAATCTCCGAGGCAACATGCAGGAGAAAGATGGCTTCGTCCCGAGGCGTCAGAGGATGTTTGTACCCCGGTTGCTGGACAGTGAGAGCCACCGCCTCTGCCGTGCCAGGAGTCGCTTCCAGAAATGTCATTATAGGTGGCACGGGCGTCCACCCCAAGCGTTGAGACAGTCGAGAGCGCACGAAATCCCTCCTTTGCCCCTGTCCTGACTGGCAGCCCACGGCCAAGACGAGCTTCAGCTTACCATGGAAAACAACGCTATCAGAGCGCGCGCCGCTCCGGCGGAACCGCAGCCGACTCGACCTCCGGGAGACCCAGGAGGCGTTGCACCAGGGCCTCCGGGTCGGCGTCGTCCGCGACGTAGGCGTAGCAGATGTGACGTATGTCCGGCTCCTCCGCCTCCGGATCCAGAGCAGCCACCTGGGTCACAGTCTCCCAGCTACCGATCTGTTCCAGGACGGCTGCCTGTTCGTCTGGCGTAATCTCAGGACGGAGCGTGAACATAACGGCCTTCATGGGACGCGTCCTCGTGTTGCGACACTAGCTCAAGAGCCGTAGCAAATTCAGTCGACCGGCGCCGTAGTCCGGGTGGAAATTCAGGCCTCCCATCCCTGGGACTTTGTCGGCAGTCTGCATCAGGCGAGTACGTACCTCGGCAGGACTCATGTTGCCCTTGTTCGCCAGCAGCAGCGCCACTGCTCCAGCGACATGTGGCGAGGCCATGGAGGTCCCTCGCAGGGCGGCATAGTTCATCTCACGTGGGAGCCGTGCCCCTTGCAAGAAACTGCCGAATGGGGACGGAATAGCCTGAAACCCATTCTGACCGGGATAGGTCGGCATGGTAGACCAGATAGCGACTCCAGGTGCGCTGATCGCGATGTGATCGCCGCGATTTGAAAACATGGCCACCTGATCGTTGATATCCGTTGCCCCAACAGCGATGACACCAGGAATCGCTGCCGGGAAGGAGGTCGGGCTTCCACCCTGCCGTTCGTTGCCCATCGCCGCCACGACCGTCGTACCGCCATCAAGCAGCTGACGAAACAACCGCTCTTCCGTCTGGTCGGGTCGAGCTGGTCCACCGATACTCAAGTTCATGACGTTTACCCCGGCGCGCCGTGCCTGCCCCAAGGCGCGGCGGTACATCACCGGCTCGACGGTGTACGAAAAGATCACACCGCCTTGTACCGGCACTAAGTCAGGATTGTCGTCGAAGATCTTCCAGGCACGTAGATCGCACGTGCAGATACCGTTGATACCCAGATTATTGTTGATGCCAGCGCCAATCGTTCCCGCCACGTGCGTGCCATGACCGACCAGGTCCCGATCGGCGGAAGGTGTCAAAACCCCCGGATAGCGGAAGACATAGTTGACGAGCGGCACGCCCAGGTCGGGATGGGCAAAGTCCAGGCCGGTGTCTAGCACAGCGACCCTGATGGCGTTAGCGTCCTGGAAGTTCGGGAGCGCCCGCGCCTCGGCCCAGCGCACCTTCTGCACGTTCCAGAGCGTGGAAGCTAGGGGAGGCACGGCGGCGGGAACTATTGGGGCGTGCACCTCGACCTGGAGATAGCGGCGCGGTACGCGCGCCACATACTCGATGTGTGGATCGTTGGCGAGGGCGCGGTGCAGGTTAGGCAGTTCGTCGTTCTGCTGCAGTTCGACGATGCACACCCCCTCCTCTGGGCTGTCCGTTACGTCAGTTGGAGCATACGCTGCCATCATACTCACGAAACTGGCAGCTGGCGACGGCTCATACGTCTCTTCAGTCGCCGCTGGCGGCTCGGCCAGTGGGGTCATCCGCTTGATGAGGCCAGCCCGCTCTAACGTCGAGACTGCCGCAAGGCCTGGCGTGACAAACGTACTCGCCGCCAGGAACGAAGTTGCTGCGGCCGGGACGGCGCCGCGCACCGTTGGTCGGACTTTCATAATCAGCATACCGTCATGGTACTCCGGCAGCGGAGCCTTCGGGTAATTCAGCAGGATCATTCTATGCTCTCCCCTGTCAAATCGTTGGGATTCCCAGACTGTTTTGCCATGCCATGCCTCCTAAGGCAGTGTACAAGAGGCGCTGCATACACTGATATGCAAGGGCGGAGGGCAAGGGGGGCTCTCTGTCAGTGCTCCCTGCCCGTGCCTAGGACGAAGGGGGAGCAGATGCATCACCAATGGGGTGGAGACACAAGGAGAGGATCTGAGTTCCTGCGCCTTGCCTTCGGCGAGATCGATAACCCGCTCCATCTCTATTTCAGCTCATAGATGGCTAGCGCAGGGAGATTCCCTTCCGCTTTCTTGATGTGGACGTTGTCTTCGTGTCTCACCTTCTCCTCCTGGAACGCCGCCACATACACCTTCCCGTTGGCCACGGTCGGCGGGCAGAACTTGGGGTCTGAGTAGCAGAAGAACAGATTTTTACGCTGCGGAGCAGGCTATCAAAAAGGGTGTCCGAAACCCAGAACATTTAAGCCTGTAAAATCAATGCCTTCCTCTCGCACGTTTGGCTTATCATCAAGGAAATTCCTAAATGATCAGTCGATGCTGAGAAAGCATTGATACCCTGTGTAGGCCCTACAGGTCTCATAATTATCGACAGTTAAATCAAATAGATAGTTGTCTAGCGTAAATTTCTGTTCATATGCGGAGTTCAGGAATATGTGGAGTCTATGGCCAGGGCGCCCAGTAACTCTATACGACAGGGCTAATTTACCCCGCATATTCTTGGCAGCCCGCAACAGCGTAAAAGCGATGCAAAGTATCCATTTGAGCGCAAATCTGCGTCCCAAAACTCCACTTTTGAGGGAATACGCCCTATTTTCCAGTCGCTCATGGGATCGAAATATGCTGAGTATTTTGCCTTTAAAGTCTTTTCATTTCAAATCGTTAGTGGTGTGAACTCTGCATATTCATAGACTCCGCATATGAGCAGATATGTGCTGCAGCGCATATCTGTTCCGTTGCTACTCACGGGCCTTCTACCCTCCTCGGCAACGACAGTAGCAGGAATAACAGGTATGAGTAGCATGGGGCTGGATAGCAGACCTTTTCATATGCTTTGGCAGCTTCCCTGTCAAGAGAAATGTTTGGGTCCGATTAAAAAAAGGTACGTAAACAGGTACAGGATTGTGAGAAGTAGTAGGGGCGAGAGCTTCAGGAAAGTGCCCTGCCGCACGCAGGCGCCTAGGCGAACCTCTACCCGTAGCGTTTGTGCCGCGCCCGGGCCGCTCCGCCCCCATAGCTTCAGGAAAGACACGTGTCCGCAAGCTCTCGCCAGGTGCACAAGCGAAAATCTACCCGTAGAGTTTTTTGCGAAGGCGCCTGGGCGTCCACCCCTGGCCCGCCGTTTCAGGCCTCCACCGACTCCGCGGCGAGCCGCTCGCGCAGGCCGCGCCCCAGCTCCTGCAGCTCCTCAGCGCTCATCCGCACGATGCGTTCGGCCACCGCTGGCGTTGGGATGTCCCCGCCTGGGGCCAGCCGCGTGCGCAAGTGGCGGGCAAGTGCGAGCAGCGCCGCCGCATCCAGTTGCGCGAGCTGCTCGACCACCGCGTCCAGCGTGAGGCCGTCCAGGCGCCGGCGCGCGGCCTCCTCCAGCAGGGTGCAGAGGCCGTCGAGCGGGCGGAACGCGCGCAGGTAGGGCGCGGCTTCTGCCACAAAGGCGGCGCGGATGACGTCTGGGGGGAAGGCATCCGCTTCCAGGCCGTACGGCTCGCCCTCAATCCCCCCAGTCTCGCGCACCCAGTTGGTGGTCTTACTGCCCTTGGGGAGCGCGTACCGGCCCAGGGCGACCTGCTCGGCGGTGAGGCG
>Ga0209899_1000147_pt1 | contig 13067 bp, 14 predicted proteins | sample GWRWS1_0_10_FD_187228 | JGI IMG/M metagenome (GOLD analysis project Ga0209899, IMG submission 187228) | Riverbed sediment microbial communities from areas with vegetation nearby in Columbia River, Washington, USA - GW-RW S1_0_10 (SPAdes)... | ecosystem: Environmental > Aquatic > Freshwater >...
GGAAGATCGCTATCTTGGCATGGTAGAGGCCGTGGGTTCAAATCCCACCCGGTCCACTTTTCGACCTCGAAGCGTTTGCTGAAGTCGCATATCTTCGCAAGATACTGTTAAGTCGTGACACAGTGTACTTGCACGAGTCTTTGGGCTGCCCGAGAACAATGCTCTTTGGGCGGCGGCTTAGGAGAGAAGGAGAGGGGGATTCCGTGTCCGCCATGGGCAGAGAAATCCAGGATTTCGCTGGGATGCTCCGGGGCAAGTTGCTACAAGAGGGCGATGGAGGGTACGATGAAGCCCGGAGGGTTTGGAACGCGATGATCAATCGACGTCCGGGTCTCATCGCGCGGTGCGCCGGAACCCAGGACGTCGTCCACAGCGTAAGGTTCGCGCGCGAGCATGGGCTGCTGGTGTCCGTGCGCGGGGGCGGCCATAGTGTGGCCGGCAACGCCGTCTGCGATGGAGGGCTGATGATCGATCTGTCCCCCATGAAAGGAATTCGAACGGATCCCGACCGGCGAGTCGCGTGGGCGGAGGCCGGGCTGCGGCTCAGCGAGTTTGACCGGGATACGCAGGCCCATGGCTTGGCCACAACGTTGGGCATCGCCTCGGACACCGGGATCGCGGGCCTGACCCTGGGAGGTGGATACGGCTGGCTCAACGGGCGGTTCGGACTCGCGTGCGACAACGTTACGTCGGCCGAAGTCGTGACCGCCGACGGCCGTGTCCTGACGGCGAGCGCGACAGAGAACGCAGACCTGTTCTGGGGTATTCGTGGTGGTGGAGGGAACTTTGGCGTGGTCACAAGATTCGAATACCGGCTTCATCCCATGGACCATGTCTTGAGTGGGATGGTCATGTATCCCTGGGGTCAGGCCAGGGAAGCGCTCCAGATGTTCCACAGGTTCTCCATTACGGCGCCCGATGCCGTGACGACGATCGGAACTATTGTGAAGGCTCCGGACGGCAACTCCACGATTGCGATTTCGGTCTGTTACTCGGGGCCTGTTGAAGAGGGCGAAAAGCTGCTCGAGCCGCTGCGGAGCTTTGGGCCGCCAATTGCGGACACGATCAAACCGATGCGGTACGTCGAGATGCAAAGGGCCTCAGATGAGCACTTCCCACCGGGCGGGCACTACTACTGGAAGACGAGTCTCCTTCGGGACCTTAGCGACGGCGCAATCCACGTATTCTTGAAATACGGTCAGGAGCTCCCGACGGCCCAGTCCGTCATCTTCCTGCAGCAACTGCATGGTGCCGCGAGCCGGATCGGGCCCACCGAAACTGCATTTCCGCACCGCTATCACAACTACGACTGCGGTCCCTTATTCGGCTGGGAGGACCCCGCGGACAGCGAGCGGTGCATTCGCCTGGCTCGAGACTGCTGGACGGCGTTGCGGCCATTCTATTCGCGCAGCGTCTACCTCAACGCCCTCGGGGAGGAGGGAGATCCGCGAATCCGGGAGGCGTTCGGACCTAACTACGCCGGGGTCGTTGCCTTGAAGAACAAGTATGACCCGACGAACCTGTTCCGCCTCAATCCGAATATCAAGCCGACTGTGTGAGCGCCTGCCCGTGTGCGAAGGTCTGTTCTGTGGAGCTTGGACTTCAAATCCCACCCGGTCCATTAGGGTCCCGGTCTCCGGAGCCTGACGCCTCTCGGCGTTAGAGAAATCTCCCGGATGCCTCAGACGGCTAGGCCCAGGCGAGTCGCTTCGCGGCGGGCGTACCCCACTTCGTCTGGGGTGCCTCCCCGGACTGTGTGGACGAAGGCCTCCTCGACCATACGACGCGAAGTCGCAACTCCCTCAAGTGCCTCCTCAATCAAAGCCAACTCGAGGACGGCAATTCCCCTGCATCCGCAGTGAAACCGATGAGTGACATGGCGTAAGGCGGGCACGACGTGGCGAGCCCCCCGCCGAGGTTCACGCGCTCGAGTGATAATCGCACTTTGTGATGGTCCGAATTGGGGACGTAAACAGCCACTGTGAACACGCCAAACAGCGGGGAGCGCGGATCGTGCAGCCGCCGGCCGATTACCCGAAGGAGACTGACAGTCACCGTCATGGACCTCGCCGGTCATACCTGGACCTTCTCCGAGTCGATCGCCGATGTCGCTCCAGAAGAATGGCGTGGCACAACGGTCCAGGTGCAGATAACCGTCACACTGGTGGCTCAGATACCGTTTTCCTAAGCATCCATCAAATCGCGATTCCTTAGGGACTGCGGCTACAGGCGGCCCTTTTTCCTCGAGACCGCTTTCTTCGCAGGAGGTCCCTTCGTCAACTTCGCCGCCGTCCGTGCGACTAGGTAGCTCTTCCGGATCCACGGCAAGAGCGGTTCCAGATCCTCGGGCTCTGCGGCCGGGATGTGGGACCATTTCGTTGCGGCACGCCCCGGTCGCGGAGCAAAGGGGCCCGCTCCGAACTCCCTCGCAAGCCGGTCCCGATCGCTTTCATTGAGTTGTGAGAGCACGACCCCGCCCGTCGCGACGAACGCGAAGAGCTTGCCGTCTGCGGTGAAGCACGGACAGCCGAACATCTGCCCCGCCCGCACTCCGGGCCAATCGTTCGTACGACGTTCCAAGTCGATGCGCACCCGTCCCATCGCTGTTTCGTCGTAGTACCTTCCCATATCAATCCCTCTCGGCCCGGCCGCTGCGGGCGCGCAAAGGTTGTCGCATGCATATAGGCGTATGGTCAGCAGGCCATTCCTAAGGGGTCAAGTCCGCGATCAACCGCGAGACAAGTCATGCCAGAGGAGAGGCCGTCGGTTCAAATCCCACCCGGTCCACTTTTCACCGGGCAGCGACATGTCTATTGCATACTATAGGAACCTATAATAGCCACCTCTGTCATTCCTTCGATCGTGGCTGCAACGACGATCCAGCTCAGTAGAGAGATGAAGAGGACGTTAGAGGGAATGAAGATGCATCGCCGCGAAACCTACGAGGAAGTCCTTGAAAGGGTACTCGAGGATCTTCGTGAGCTGAGCGAGCAGACCAAGAAGCAAATCGAGCAAGCCGTCCGCGAAATCAAAGCGGGGAAGTATCGGACCCATGGCCAGCTGAAGGCCGAGTTGGGCCTCTAATGGTCTTCGAAATCATCTGGTCCGAGTCGGCCATCCGGCAGCTGAAGAAGCTGGACCGAACCGTTGCTCGCCGAATCTTCGGCAAGGTGGGACAACTCGCAGAGAATCCTCACCGCCTCCTGCAGAAGTTAGTCAACTCACCATACTACAGACTTCGAGTCGGGAACTATCGCGTGATCCTAGACATCCAGCACAACCTCCTCCGAATCCTCGTTCTCAAAGTCGGACCGCGAGACTCGATTTACGATCGTTGAAGGCAATTGGGAGGGTATTGGCGTTGAAATCCCACCCCGTCCACCTCCAAGTGTTCCGTCCTCGTCCCGGAGCACACGCGCCGACCGCAGCGGCGAGCGAGGAATCCGTCGCATGAATTCAGGTCAGGTCAATCGTCAACATAGCCGCAGAGGATTCGTTTCCGGCCGTGTCCACAGCCACCGCCGAAATCGTGTTGAGGATCCCCGCGGTCCCGTAGAAGACAGTCTCGCCGCGGCCCACGATCTGGGCGACCAGCACGCCGTTGTCGTAAACGTCGTAGCGAATGAAGCGCTGAGGGGCAAGGTCGTCCGTCGACTGAACCCAGAACAGCCAGATCTCCTCCCCGAAGACGAGCCCGTTCGTCGTCAAGCCCGTCACCGCGCTCGGTGGCGTCGTGTCATCGGGGTTCCTCGGTTCCGTCCGGACGGAGACCGGTTCGCTGAACGGAGACCAGTTGATCCCGTTGTCCCGAGCCTGAACCGTGAAGGTGTACGTTGTGTCCTGAGCGAGGGGCGTGATTGTCGCCGACGTGATTGTGCCCGCCCAGGTGACGGGGACACCGTCGAGGAAGACTTGATAGAAGATGACGGGACCGTCATCCGTGGACGACCAGGACAGCGAGACATGTGTTGGACCAACGGCCGTCACGGAAACCACCGGCGACGTCGGCGGGACGGTGTCCCGAGGCAGCGTCACGGTCACCGTGTTGCTGCGGCTCGAGCTGAGTCCCACGAGGTCCACGGCGTATGCGTAGAACGAGTACGGGAAGCCTCCCTCCAAGCGGGCGACAAAGACGGCATTCGTGGTCGGGTGAGGGACCCAGAGCGATGCGCTGTTGGACGCCTGGATGATGTACGAGGCGACCCCCGAGTTGTCCGTGGATGGGTTCCACGCGAGGGACACGCTGAACGAAGTGGTAGCGAGAACCCGAAGATCCATCGGAGCCGTCGGTGGTGTTCGATCCTTCGGTCCGTGGCGTCCCGATACGGCCTCCGATCCGATCACCGTCGCGAAGAACAGGACTGCCGCAACGAATACCGCGATCACACACCGCGCTCGGAAACCGCCCGGCGTAACGCCGCGCTCCATGTGAACCCTCCCGGGGCGGGATTACTATTTCGCTAGTAGATAATCATTGGCCCAAAGACCAGCGGGCTTTGAGACGCTAAAGGCAGCGAGCCTGCGGAGCCTCACGACCGTGGGTTCACCACGCCCTTGTTTCAATACAGCTGAACCGAGAGCCTCGAACTCGAGCTACCGGAACCGAGACGCACTGTCGAAAGTCACGCATCTGCAGGGATAGGACTTTCCGTTGTCAGGGTGTGAGGGGTTCTTAGGAGTTCGGGTGGCTGCCTGCTGTGCCTCGGGTCGTGATCGTCGGGGATCATAATTCCGGGAAGACGACGTTCCTAGGCCTCCTGTATGCGGCCCAAGTGAAGTTCGGCTCGGACAAAGCGGATGGCTTCCGGTTTCACGCCGCGTTCGAATCCCTGGACGAAATCAGCGGCGTTTTCCAGAGGCTGATGTCGGGGAGCTTCCCCGATGCAGCGACGAAAGAGGGGGTTCGCGAGATCGCTTTCCGCCTCAGCTATCGAAGGACCGGGCTCGGGATCTTGTCGCGCCGGAGATTGCGGGGTTCGTCTCCTGATGCGTCTGCACCGTTCCAGTTGATTCTGCTGAAATCCTTCGAGGCCGATATGGCTCGCTCGCGCGACGAGGGGTCGGTCGCCCACGGGACGTTGAGCAGCGCGCTTACGAGTGACGCGATCGTGATCATGGTGGACGCCACCTCGCTGGCCGTGGCCGACGAAGAGGGCGAGCTTGCCCCGTTGGGGAAATACGATGAGGCAGTGGAGGCGCTCCTGATGGCGATCAAGCGCTCGCGGGATCAAGCCGAAGGCAAGTTGCTCTACCCGATCTTCGTTTTCTCCAAGTTTGACCGGGTCGACCCGGAGGTACTGCGCCGTGCGAATCTTAACGCCGCACCTCCGGACGTGAGCAAGAAAGGGCCGCATGCGGAGTATGCCAAGCGGCTGGTGGACCGCAGTATGCCAAAGACCGTGGCCATCATCCAATCCGGAGGACGTCGAGGACTGCGGTTCGCGACGCCTTCGTACTTTTTTAGCTGGGTGCGCTCGGATGAGCCAGTGCCGGGGCGCGACCAAAGAATTCGGCTCCGTCGCAGCGGAGCGATTGGCTGGGAGCCGGACTATCCGAGCGACGAGTACCTCGCCTTCCTAGAGTGCCTTGGGCGAATTGCCGCGGACACCACGGCCTGAATTTCGTGGCTCATCAGGCGTGGGTCGTCGCATCCATGATAACGTTGAGGTTAGGATTAAGTATTGATAGCGGGGCTGCACCGTGATATGCCCTGTGCACTCCTGGGAGACCGAGCCTCCGGGAAAACGACATTCTTGGGGCTCCTGTACGCCGCACAAGTGAAGTACGGGACGGGGGTCACAGATGACTTCCGTTTCCATGCGCCGATCCAATCCCTCAACGTGATGTCGGCCGTCTACGAAGGAATGAAGGACGGACGATTCCCCAGCGCGACGCTGAAGGAAGAGATCACGGAACTCGGGTTCATCTTCGGTTACCTCCGCAAGGTCGTCGGCAAGCTGCCCTACTACATCCGGCAGCAAAACTGGGTGCGCCCGTTCTCGACCCTCCGGTTCTCCGCCTACGACGTCTCGGGCGAAGACATCGAGGAGTTCATCGAGACCGGGATCGCCTCGAGGCCGTTAATCCAACAGCTCCTGAAGAGCATCGTTGTGGCCGTGCTGGTCGACTGTAGCAAGATGACGACCGAAATCGACACGCCCGCATACAAGAAAATGCTGCGGTATGATAGCACGGTCGCGAAGCTGCTCGTCTCCTTCCAGACGTACAAGAAGCAGGAATACGACCGGCTGAAGGACTCGGGGGTCCGGACCGAGTCTCCGAAAATCTACCCCGTCTTCGTCATGTCCAAATTCGACACGCTTCGGGATGACGTCCTGGCGAGACTGGGCTTGCACCGAGGGTTCCCGGAGAACAACCGTGCGCGGAAGGAATACGCAGAAGCCCTGCTCCGGGTCTTCGTCCCGCAAACCCTCTCCCAGATCCGAGGCGGGAAAGTCGCCGGTGTCAGCATGGACAAGTCGGCGTACTTCCTCAGCTGGGTCCGAACGGAAACGCAGGAAGGCATGGACCCGGTCGGGCAGTCGCGGATCGTGCGGACGGGTTTTGCTCCCGAAGGCGGGGGCGAACCCGATTTCTCGTACGATGAATACGTCAATTTCATCGAGCACTTCCGAGAGATCGCACACAAGATCCCCGACGAGGTCCTCGAGGCGGAGCGATTCCAGGCTCAGGTCATGGCTCGGTCGGCCTAGTAGGCTGCACCATGCCGCCCGCAGAATCCGATCGAGGGGCAACGGACGGAGACATCGTCGAATTCGATCACTGGATCTACGGAGTGGTCGCCGGCGTCGGATACACGACGAAGGCCGTGTCGCATGGGCTTGACGCGGGCCTCTACGACCCGTACCTCCGTGGGCATTACACCCCGATTCGCGCGGCAGCCGCGCAAACGGCGGAGGACGAAGTCGATCTCCACATGATCCATCCCCTCCGCACCGGCCGGGAGCTTCTCCTGTCCCGGATCAGTCGAGGGACTCCGGATGAGGCGGGGCGACCGACGTTCACGAACCATACCGTCATCGCAAGGACGGATGTCCTACGGTCCGGCCAGATCACACTCGAGGCGGTGTATCGGTCGATGAAGGAGTTCGACCGGGAATCCGCCGACCTCCGTGCCGAGGTGCCCCTGCTCAAGGTCCCCACGCGTCCCGATGCGGAAGGGCGATCGCGTTTCGGAAACGGGATTCACAAGCATCTCACATTCCCCGCAGTCGAAACCCTTGCGACCCGCATCATGACGGATCCAAACAGTCGCACCCTGCTCCTGTGCCGGAACACGACGGCCGAAGCCCGAAAGGCAACCCTCAACCTGGTTTACGAACTGCTGGCATGGGGGTGTGGACTCCCACTCATGACCGCAATCAGCGAAGCCCCACGGTCCTCCGCACTCAACTTCTTCAACCTCGTCGTCGCGCCGAGAGGCGTACGGGCCGACTCGACCTGGGCCATCCTCGAGAGCGCCCTCAGCGAGTCCGTGTTGCCACGTGTCCTCGATCGGGACGAGGTCTACCAAGTCCTGACGTCGACGGTCCGTCAGTCCGCCGACTTGCCGTTGGCCCGGTAAGTGCGCGCGTTGCCGCCCGCGACTTCACGGACCACCGTCCATCCGTGAGCGAGCTTCCACTGACCGTCTTTGGATCGATGGTCCGCGTGGCCTTGGCCGAGATGCTCCAACTCCGCTTCGAGGTAGTCCGCGTCCGTGTCGAACTCCGGAACCAGCGTGCCGGCCGAGAGGAGCTGACTGAGCAGAGCGAGTCCACTCGGTCTGCCTTTCCAATGGACGACCTGAAAGGCTCGCCGCACCGACGCGTCGGCCAATAACAGGTCCCGGAGCCCAATGTACGATTCACGGTCGCGTGAATTCTCCCGCGGAGGCGCCGCAAGCCGTTCCTTCCGCTTCGCGAGCGACTTGAACAGCGCGAGCCATTCTTTTTTCGCCATGTCGGATCGTTCCCAGGGAGAGGTGGGGGACACCTCGGTCGTCGCGTCGTCCGAAGCCGCGGATTCGCGTACCGCGCGGACTCCGCCGTGGACCAAGTCGTACGTCGCCGCATCGTCTTGGGTCTTCGGAGGGACGACGCGGATCGTCACCGGGTCCATCCCCGGATGGAACCGCGGGTCCAGGACGATAAGAGTCCCGGTGCCCTCCTGCGAGAAGAGCTCGACCAGCGTGATGTTCACTTCCGCCGATCCGTTCCGCCGGGCGACCTCGCTGAGGCGCTCCAGCGGAAGAGGTTGTTTGCCGACGCAGCGGTTCGCCGCGAGGTCGTCGAGATATGCCTGGGCGACCTGTTGCACGTGACGGGGTCTCTTGGAGCTGAGTCCGAATTGCACCATCTTCGCCATCATGGCCGAGCCTCGAAAAAGGCCCGTGACTCCCGCGCGGAGGAACGCGACGGCCCCGCTCGCTTCCACGCACAGGGTGATGAGGGCGGCCAACCGGGTGGAAAGCTTCCTGCAGAGCCGGCCTCCGGGGACCCTCGACTCGTAGAAAATCCCGCCCCAGCGAACCGGCATGGTGTCCGCCCAACTCGAATCGGATGGGCTGCGACGAACCCAGTCCATCGTCTTGTTGCGGAGGATCGCGCTCACCAGAAGCGGGTCCTCCGTTTCGGCGCGGACTCGAGGCAATAACGCCTCGGCCGTTCGCAACACTTCTCGCAGGACCCTCTTGTCACCTCGGGCCTCTTCGACGAGCTTCGGCGCGTCGACTAGATTCGTGGCCTCGAGATCGAACTTCTCCTCCGGGTTCAGCTGAAAGAATTTTTCGAGTTCGCTGGGCTCCTGAACCGGGCTTCCGCGGGTCCGTGAGGGCGCTTTCGGGGAGGCAGGCGACTTCCCGCTCTCCTCGGGCGCGGTCGACACAAGGGCCAGGAGCACTGCTGACGCTGGGAAAGGCACGCCGCCCATAGCTCTGGTCCGACCAAGCCGCACCGGGTTCGATAAACCCGTCGCCGGTAATTATCGGCCGTGATAGGCGTCCGAGCGTTCGTCCGCAGCCGCTCCCCGTTGCGCATCCCGAGGGGAGAGGTCCACTTCGTGTCGCACTCACGCGAAGCCGTTCGGCCTTCTTTGCGGTCACTGCACGGTGACGGCAATGGACTGCATAGCATTGTTTCCGTATCCGTAACGATTCCATCGGGCCACGTCGGGCTGCCGATTGCCTTTCGCGTCCGTGGCGCAGGATCGCAAGACGTGTCGGCCCGGCTTCGTCGCGTCCCATGCGAATTCCCAAGGACGCCATGCATGCGGCGATGGGGGAGGCAACAGCCTCGCGTCCTGCGACACTTCGACGCCGTCGACCGTGATCTGGACCCTCGCGACCTCACCATCGCCGGACCACGCTTTGCCCCGGACAATCACGCGCCCCCGATGCACGGTTTTCGTGTCGAGAGGGGAGACGATCAGAGACCGGACGCGCATGGTGCTGACCGGAGTGTGTGGGCTATCGTCCACCGCGTCGTAGATGTACCGGCCAACTTGGTAGTAGCCGCGAAAAGGTCCCGTGAGCGCCTCGATCCGCTCGAGCCACTTCACGCTCGCCATGCCGTACCACCCCGGGACGATGAGCCGAATCGGTGCGCCGTGCTCCGGGGAAATCGGCCGGTCGTTCATCTGGAACGCGAGGAGCGTGTCCGGATCCATCGCCTTCGCGAGGGGGAGAGACCTCGCGAACGGAATCTCAGCGGCGATGTCCGCTGGGCGTCCTCGGTCCGCTCCGATTGCGAGGATTTCGACCACGTGCGGGCGCAGGCGTACCGATTCCAGAACGGCCCGCAACGGAACGCCGGTCCATCGGGCCGTGCCCACCGCGCCGAGCGCCCACGGCTCCCCCGTCGGAACCGGTCTGAGTCCGGTGCGACCGTTCCCCGCGCACTCCAGCGTCACCGGTAAAGTGCGCGTGCCCATCGCCTCGAGATCGGGCATACTCAAGTGGAGCGCCTGCTCGACCGCACCGCCGACCTCCAGACCTTGTTTGAGCGGCGCGCGGTCTGGCCGGGGAAAGTGGCTCCGCACAAAGAACCGGGATTGCGGGGTGATGTCCTCGCCGAAATCCTCGAGCGCCGACTCCGAATTGAGGGGCTCGGCCGAAAGGATTCGCACTGGTTGCCTCCCCGGGTCCGGGAGTGCCTCCCGAGTCTTTTGCCTTGCGAGGGTCCCACTGGCGAGCGTCGAGAGCCGGGGCTCGTTGCCCGTGACGGTCGGCGGAACGGTTGAAATAGACACACATTCCATGTCCCGGACGGGGAGGTGGGGCTATGACCGATGGGCCGCTCTCGTCACGGGGCGAAGCCACCATCCCCGGGCGACCACTCCCGGCTTCGGTCACCGAACGATTCGTCGAAGCCGGCGCCGTGCGGTTCCGCTACCTTCAAGGAGGCGCCACGAGCGGACTCCCCGTCATCCTGCTCCACGGGTGGCCCACGTGGGCGGAGGTGTGGCTCCCCGTCGCTTGGGTGATCGGCGCCCGCCATCCCTGGATTGCGCCCGACCTTCCGTGTCAGGGCCGGAGCTCCCCGCTCCCGGGAAAAGACCGCACCCTCACGGCGTACCGCAAGGCCATCGCGGCATTCATCGACGCCCTTGATCTCCCCCGATTCGCGGTCGTCGGCAATTCAATGGGCGGAACCCTGGCCATCATGACGGCCCTCGACCGCCCGGCCCGCGTGGCCAAAGTCGTCGTCCTCGACGCAGCAGGTCTCACGCCGAAACTCCCGGGGCGGACCGCTCGCATGTACCTGCCGTTCCTCCTCCCGTGCTTCGTCCGAGCACCGGGTCCGAAGAGCGTGCGGAAACTCCTGACCAATGCCGTCTTCCACGACCCGCGTTTCGCGGATGATGCCTGGGTGAACGCGATCGTCGCGGCGTGGATGCCGCGGGACCGGCGCAAAGCATTCATGGCCACGGGTTTTGCGTTGAGGCGCCGCGACGCCTCCGTGCATGCGGACCTCGAACGAGTCCGGGCGCCGACCCTCGTCCTCTCCGGTCGCCACGACGTCCAGTTCTCCTGGCACTCGGCGGAGGGGGCTTCGCGTCGGATCCGAGGATCGCGGTTCGCAGCCATCGAAGGGGCCGGACACTTCCCGATGGTCGAGAAACCGCGAGAGACCGCGCAGCTCATCTCCGAGTTCCTCGATGCGAGCGGCTGAGGCGGTCGGGGAAGGGCATGTGGAAGAGCGACGATTCGGTCAAGCGGTGCGAATGGGCTCTCGGCGACCCGGTTCTCCTCGCCTATCACGACACCGAATGGGGCAATCCGGAACACGACGACCGCAAGCTCTTCGAATTTCTTGTCCTCGAAGGTGCGCAGGCTGGTCTCTCCTGGCTCACGGTCCTGAAGAAACGGGAGAACTTCAGAAGCGCATTCGACGGATTCGATCCGATGCGAGTCGCGCACTACGATTCGAGGAAGGTGCGGGCCCTCCTTGCCGATGCCGGCATCATCCGCAATCGAGCGAAGATCGCGGCCGCCATCGGGAATGCCAAAGCGTTCCTCACCGTGCAGAAGGAGTTCGGGAGTTTCGACGCGTACATCTGGCGGTTCGCAGGCCGTGGGCCGAAGACGAGCGGGCGGAGAACCTTGAAACAAATCCCCGCCCGGACAAAGGAATCGGACCAAATGAGCGAAGCCCTCAAGAGACGAGACTTCAGGTTTGTCGGTTCGACGATCTGCTACGCGTACATGCAAGCGGTCGGGATGGTGAACGATCATCTCACCTACTGCTTCCGGAGCAATCAGCGGGCGGACAACCAAGATCGACCGAGGCCGGGAGGCATGAGCCGGACATGAAGGCCAAGACCGCGTTGGATTGGCTCCTGCAGGAGGACCAGCCGTCGGTCCGTTATCTTACGCTGACCCGCTTGCTCGAGAAACCACTTGACGATCCAGACGTTATGGCCGCGAGAGACATGCTCGCGGGGAAAGGATGGGCCGAACAAATCCTCGCAAAGCAGGACCCAATGGGTTGGTGGGTGAGCGGAGAGCGCCTGTATCACCCGAAGTACCTCTCCACGAACTGGATGCTACTGATCCTCGCGGACCTCGGGTTGACCAGAGCGGATCCGCGAATCGCAAAGGCGTGCGACCTCTGGATCGAACGATTCTCTCGGGAGGATGGAGGATTCGCAATAGAGGATTCACGGAGCAGCCACCTGTGCACGACCGGGAACGCCGCGCGCGCCCTCGTGGAATTCGGTTACGCGGACCATCCGGCGGTCCGCGGCGCATTCGAGTGGCTTGTCAAGACTCGGGACAAGAACGGCGGCTGGAGTTGTTTTGGGAGTGGTCGGAACCTGGACTCGTGGGAGGGCATGAGCGCCTTCGCCGTGTATCCCAAGGCGAAGTGGACGGAAGGCATGAAGCGCGCCGTCGAACTCGGGGCCGAGTACTACCTGGGGAAGGAGCTGCACAAGCAAGGCGGCGAGTACCGACCGTGGTACCGGTTCCACTACCCCGCCCATTACTATTACGATTTGCTCGTTGGCCTCGATTTCATGATCGCGCTGGGGTACGGAACGGACCCGCGATTGCGATTCGCGCTGAATCTTCTCCTGAAGAAGAGGCAGCCAGATGGGAAATGGAACCTCGACGCGATCCATCCGGACGTCGAGGGCGGCATGGCTGAATGGTACGCGAAGCATCCGAAGCGCGCGCCAACGCCGTTTGGCCTCGAGAAACCCGGCGAGCCGAGCAAGATGATCACACTGAAGGCCCTGCTCGTGTTGAACCGAATCGATGAATCGATCTGACCGAGGAAAATCCTGGTGACTCGTTTGCGCATGAGTTGATTAAGCACCGAGTCGTTCGTCGGGCAGGTGGCGCGATGGACAAGAAAGTGAAGAAAAAAGTCCTCCAGCAGATTCCATACGGCGCATACATCGTCGGCACGCAGACCGAGGATCGGAAAGACTGGCTGATGTTCGGGACGTGGCTGATGCAGACATCCTTCAAGCCCACGCTGGTCGCTTTCGCGTTCCGCAAAGATAGCCGGACTCTGGCGAACGTCCGGCGATCGAAGTCCTTCGCGGTCTCTTTCCTGCGAGAG
>Ga0209899_1000150_pt1 | contig 12888 bp, 14 predicted proteins | sample GWRWS1_0_10_FD_187228 | JGI IMG/M metagenome (GOLD analysis project Ga0209899, IMG submission 187228) | Riverbed sediment microbial communities from areas with vegetation nearby in Columbia River, Washington, USA - GW-RW S1_0_10 (SPAdes)... | ecosystem: Environmental > Aquatic > Freshwater >...
TTTTACTTGCACAGGTTACCTCTGGTCTTACATAACCCGCTGATTTTACACGCCTTTCCCACTGGCATAGGCGTTGCTCAACTTCACCTCCAAACGGGCGATACGCCCAAGGGAGGAAAAATGAAATCACCTAACTATGTTGCCGTCTTGGCCATTCTCAACGCGATATTACATCGCGTATCCGAGTCACTGCCTCTGATCGATCAAGCCACACGAGAGTTGGGGAACAGTAAGATTCCCGCGAAGGCTCACGCTGCCAAATGAAGTCGCGGGTAACCTTAAACTAGCGGAGATTTTATGGAGCCGAACAAATATATCGCTGTCTTTTCACTCCTAAACGCGTTGGCGTTTGGTTTGACGCATGCATCGGCAAATGCTGGACAAGGCGACAAAGGCTCGCAGCGCGGCGGTCAAGCGAATTCTCATATGAGCAGCAAAGGATCCGCCAACTCAAATGCCCAATGGTCAGCAGACCCCGAACGAGGCTGGGTACGCGCGGACGAACGCCATCAACGGGACAAAGAGGCTCACGAGACAAGCAAGGCTAAGAAAAATGGCGGCAAGCACAGCGCTAAAGACGCAAGAGAAAAGAGCAACGACCGAAAATCAAGTAAACAGTAACGACAACTCCAAGAGATGATGGGCTCAGTAAGCATGAAGGGGGAAACGATAATGAAAGCTAACAAAAAAATAATCAGCAAGGCTCCAGTGCTTTTTTTAGCCGGAGCGATACTGGTAGCAGGTTGCGCCGGTGGACCATTGAGCACACGTGAAAAGGGCGCCGGCATTGGCGCCCTCGGCGGCGCGGCGGCGGGTGGCCTGATCGGCGCGGCTGTGGGTCATCCTGGTGCGGGCGCGGCCATCGGCGGCGGCCTTGGCCTTGGCGCCGGCGCTCTGGTCGGCGACCAGCTGCAAGGGCAGGAGAACACCAATTATCAACAGCAGCAACAAATTAACCGAAACCAAGCTGAGATCAATCGCAGCCGCCAGGACATCGAACGGCTAAAGCGTCAACAGAGTGAATACTAATCTTTGAGTTAACCGCCCAAGACAAAGCCATCTCGCAATGAGTCGGGGCCGTTTCACTATGGGCGGAGCATAGGATCACTCCGCCCCGGAGAAAGGTGAAACTCGAGCTATGCGGTCCGGCAATAATCATAGCGCCGTGTCTCCCTAACTAATTTAATTCTATCGACGTATTTAGCTCTATCAACGTGCCCCCGCCAATTTACGACAAGCCGTACCCGGAAAAATAACTCGGGACGACTCGTGTATGTAAAATGCATACAAAACATCAGTTCTAGGTCTTCGAAATCCCTTCAACGGCGTGCCTCTAACAAAATCTGTCTGCATTCAAAATTTACATTTAAACCAACTAATTAGCCGACTTCGGCGGCGACTTTGCCGTTTGGTACAGACGTTGCGTTTGGGAAAGTCCGACTATGGCGATCCATCCATCACAACCCGGATGTAAAGCACTGAGGTGTAAAGTAAAATGATGAAGTGTTGACTTCGGCTAGTTTCGCTTTGGCGAATCGTTCCGCCCTCATCGTTGGCAGCTTTCAAAATTTAGTTTCCTTGGTGAAGAGAAGAAAGGAGATCGTCATGACTAATTTGTACAAATTGACGCTTATACTTGGTCTCGGGACTATCCTAGTTGTTGGAACCGTAGGAACGCGGCTCTGGGCTTCGGCCCCTGGCGAGCAGGTGAAGGCAACGATCGATCAAGTGATGGAAGTACTTAGAGATCCAAAGCTCCAAGGCCCCACCAAGAAGGCCGAGAGGAGAGAAAAATTACGGCAGGTTGTGCTACCGAGGTTCGATTTCGCCGAAATGGCCAAGCGAGCCTTAGGAAATAACTGGAACCGCTACCCAGATAAACAAGGCGAATTCGTCACCGCGTTTACGCAACTCCTTGAGGACACGTACGCAGATCAGATCGAAGCCGCGAACGGCGATAAAGTTGTTTACCTGAACGAACGTACCGAAAAGGATTATTCGGAAGTTAATACCAAAGTGATTTCTCCCAAAGGTGAGGAAACGCCAATGACTTACAAACTTCATCCGGTGGGTTCCGATTGGAAGGTTTTCGACATCGTGGTTGAGAATATAAGCATTGTGAACAACTACCGTTCCCAATTCAACCGCGTTCTGAGCAACGCCCCCCTGGATGAACTGATCAAAAGGATAAAAGAAAAACGCTTTCAGAAGAGCAGCTAAGGAGCCGCCGTCATTGCCCCAGATTGCGTGGCACGCTAAACAATGTCTTCTTTCGCTGGGAGGTCTTAAAAGGCATCCCAGCTTGGAAAGTTTCACTGTCATTCAAAGATCCGAACCGCTTTCGGCAAGAGTGCGGATTTGGCAGAGCGCGACAAAAACTAAAAAACCGCTTGTAAAATGGATCTTCCGGTGAAAAAGTATAAGCAAGCCACATTCCGTAGTTCATTTTGTCCGTCCGGCCTATCGGATACGACGATGCCAGGTCGAAACATCGAGTCACAAAGAATTGTCATAGTTTCCAATCGTCTCCCTTTCACGGTCGTCCAAGATGGTGAGGGGATCCAATTCAGTGAAAGCGTGGGAGGCTTAGCGACGGGGTTGAGAGCGTTGCTGACCTCGGCCCAAAGTTCCCTATCCCGTGAATCCGAATTGATATGGGTCGGCTGGCCGGGAAGCACGATTGGGGATGAAATTCGTGATGAAGTCAGATCCAAAGCACTGTCGGAGTTTAACTGCTGCCCTGTTTTCCTCTCTGAGCAAGATCTGGAAAATTTCTATCAGGGTTTCTGCAATGAAACGATTTGGCCCCTGTTTCATTACTTTCCCACCTATGCCAGATACGACGAAGCGTACTGGGAGCAATATCGAAAGGTTAACGAATCATTTAGTGTAACCCTGCTGGAGGCGATCCGCCCGAACGACACGGTTTGGATTCACGATTATCATTTGATGCTGCTGCCGCATCTTCTCAGAAAAGCCTTGCCGAAGCTTCGGATCGGTTTTTTCTTACATATTCCTTTTCCTCAGTTTGAGATCTTTCGACTAATTCCAGCGAAATGGCGCCGGGGACTTCTGGAGGGATTGCTTGGCGCCGACCTTATTGGGTTCCACACGCACGATTACGGGGAGTATTTTCTCCGATGCGTTCAGCGCATACTCGGTTACGGACACCACATGGGACAACTCACCATAGGCGGTCGCCCCGTAAAAGTTGGGGCCTTTCCCATGGGTATTGATTTTAAAAAGTTCCACGAAGCTGCGAATCATACGGAAGTTCAAAAAGAAAAAGAAGAGCTGGAAAAGCGTCTGGGAGACTCCAAAATCGTTCTTTCGGTCGACCGACAAGATTACTCTAAGGGCATCCTCCACCGTTTACAGGGCTTTGAAGCCATGCTGGAGACGAACCCGGAATGGCGCGGCAAGGTAACATTGGTCATGCTGGTTGTCCCCTCCCGAATCGGCATCGCAGATTATGAAGGGATGAAAAAGCGGATCGAAGAGCTGGTCGGGAAGATTAACGGTCGATTCGGCACTATCCACTGGACACCCATTATCTATCAATACCGATCGTTACCATTTCAGTCGTTGGCCGCAATGTACGCGATGAGCCACGTGGCGCTGGTCACCCCTCTCCGGGATGGAATGAATTTGGTCGCCAAAGAGTATGTTGCAACTCGCCACGATAAGACAGGTGTCCTGGTTCTAAGCGAAATGGCGGGAGCCTCCAAAGAATTACCCGAGGCGATTATCATTAATCCCAATAACCGGGAAGAGATTGCCGAGGCCTTGAAAACCGCACTGGAAATGCCTTGCGAGGAACAAATGCGGCGAAACGCTATCATGCAAAACCGGCTGCGCCGTTACGATGTCGCTCGTTGGGCCATGGATTTTTTGGGCGAGTTGCTTTCCACCAGTCCTGTCGATGAAGAGTCTCACGTGAAATGGCTCGACCCCTCCGCACGCCATAATCTGACCGAGCAATATCACCACAGCCTGCGCCGTCTTCTGATCCTCGATTATGACGGGACCTTGATTCCGTTCGCGGCCTATCCGGAGGTTGCCAGACCACCGCACAGATTGCTGAAAATCCTTCAGTCTCTAGCGGCGGATTCGCGCAATGAACTGCTTCTCGCCACAGGGCGGGACCGCGCCACCCTCGACCAATGGTTCAACGGGGTTTCCACAGGGCTCGCCGCTGAACACGGATCCTGGATCAAGGAGCGCAACGGCGACTGGAAAATGCAGCAATCTTTGCCTCTGGGCTGGAAAGCGAGACTCCTTCCGATTCTTGAGATGTACGCCGATCGCGTTCCCGGCGCCTTCGTCGAGGAGAAGGAGTTTTCTCTCGTATGGCATTATCGCATCGCCGATCCAGAACAGGGGAGCGCAGCGGCAAGAGAATTGACCGATCATTTGCTGGTATTCACAGCCAGTATCGATCTACAGGTGTTACGAGGAAGCAAAGCAATTGAGATCAGGAAGGCCGGTGTCAACAAAGGATCGGCAGTGCAACAATGGCTGGCCAAGAACGATTTCGATTTTGTCTTGGCCATCGGAGATGATTTGACCGATGAGGATATGTTTGCGGTATTGCCGCCGTGGGCTTATTCTTGCCGTGTAGGAGCCGCTCGGACCCACGCTCGATTCCGTCTGCGCAATCCTGCAGAGGTATTGCAATTCTTAGCGGAACTGGCGGTTGGCAAGGATAGCAATACAAAGGAAAACCAAGATTGTGTGCGCGCTAACCCGACTTCGGACATCCACCAAATTTAGAGTTCTTACCGTTTCGCTGCAGATGATTTAGGCCGTCCCGCCTGCGACAATTTGCCCTGCGATCGCGAGCGCTTCGCCGGGCGCGAATTGGCTAAGCGGAAGGATATTAACGACTCGGCCAAAGCGGCGATGCTGGAGGCGAATCCGGCGGCCTAGGCTGACATTTCTTCTTCGACTGGACGCCGCCAGACTTGGCGACAGCGATTAATTAACTTCAAATAACAGGATTGTATGGTCGTGGAGGAAATCGCCCTTTATTCGTTCAACCTTATCCGGCACCCAACCCTGAATTTCGAAATCATGTGAAACTACTCTGGAACCGGGTTTCAACTGCTTGTCGAAAATGGGCCTTAATTTGGCGTTGAACTCCGGGAGCATGTAGAGCGTTACAACCGTCGCCGGTGAAACGTCGATGGAGAGTGCGTCTTGCACACGAAATTCGACCAAATGGTCTACCTTTTCCTTGAAAGCGTTGTCCTTGGCTTTTTGCACTAGGTCGGCATCGATTTCGATTCCAACCCCTTTCACACCATAGCGCTTGGCCGCCCGAATGATGATGCGGCCATCGCCGCTCCCCAAATCGTAGATCACATCGCCGCTTTTCACCTGAGCCATCTCGAGCATGCGGTCGACGACTTCGGGGGGCGTCGGGACAAACGGCACTTCGCCATCGGTCCAAACGGCCACAGGAGAACAGCTGTTTCCGATTAAAAGGATCAAATTCAGTGCAAGCCAACCTGAAGTGTTTCGCATTGATCAGTTTTCACCCCCGCCATTGAATCTTCAAACCTGTTGGTTATAGGTTATTCATTAATGCCGCGTCAATCATCATCACCGGTTCGAGAACATTCACAACGATTACTTTTGCTATGTTCTTCGACTCAAGAATCGATAACACAAAGGACTAAGAAAATGGCGACCTGGGATAATATTTTGACCCAACGAGATAAAGAGGTCTTCGCTCTTTCCGGCTACGGCAAGCGTGCCGGTTTCGGACAGAGGCCTGCAGTGCTAATCATCGATGTAAATTACAACTTCGTCGGCGACAAGCCGGAACCGATTCTCGAATCCGTAAAGCGCTTCCGCAATAGCTGTGGCCAAGAAGGTTGGCAAGGCGTTCATCGAATCCATGAGCTACTCGCTGAAGCTAGAAAGAAACATCTACCGACATTCTACACGACGGGGCATGACGATAGAACGAACACGGTCGCCTTCGGCCGCTGGCAAGCAAAAAACAGCCGCTCGACAGAAGACATGACGGAAGAATGGGACAAGGGCAATACGATTGTCGAAGAAATCGCCCCTCAGGCGGGTGATATCGTCGTCCGCAAGCAGAAACCCAGCGCTTTCTTCGGCACACCGCTGGTAAGCATGCTCAACGAAGTGCATGCAGATAGCGTGCTGGTCACAGGCACCACAACCAGCGGCTGCGTCCGCGCCAGCGTCATCGACGCTTTCTCTTACAACCTCAAAGTTTCAGTGATTGAAGAGTGCGTCTTTGACCGCGGCCAAGCATCGCACAAGATCAATCTCTTCGACATGGCCATGAAGTACGCGGATGTGATTTCGCTCAAAGAAGCGACCGACTACATCCGTGGACTGCCTGATAACCTCTACGCGCCAGCGTTGTGAGCTAGGTTTCCGGCGTCGATTCTCGGGTTTCGAGTTTGAAAACACGATGATTCCTGCCTGTGCTGTCCATTGTTCTTTGACATTCCTTTACCTATGACATATGCTGCCATAGGTGCCAAGAGCTCAGCTGCTTCGATCTGTCGACGTCTTTCTCGCTGGTCGATGGAGAGTCGTCATCAAATTATGGGAGCTGCCATCACCCAAGGCTGGACACCAAAGAGTGCGATACCGCTTAAGCCTGATCTCGCCAGCCGGTGAAAGGGTGGTGGGCTACGACAACCACCATCCCAAGGGAGACCATAGGCATTATATGGGCCGAGAAGCTGAGTACCGTTATAAGGATCCGGCGACGTTGATCCGCGACTTTTTGAACGATGTCGAGCAAGTTTTATCGGAAAGGAATACCGATGAAGGTTAAAAAGGTCAAAATCAATTTAAAATCATTGGAGGATGTCGGCGGGGAGATAACCCAGGTCATGCGGGCCGTGGAAAGCGGCGAAGCCGTCAGCCCCAAACGTCATGAGATCGTGTTTTCAAACTTTGCCGCCCTTAGAAGCTTTCTTACACCCAAGCGACTGGAACTGATCCGGCTAATACGGAAACATGCTCCCAATTCGATTTCACAATTAGCCCGATTGGCCAAGAGAGACTTTGCCCGGGTCTATCAAGACCTGAAGGTGCTTTCCGAAGTAGGTATGATCGAGATGCCTAAGGGCCTAAAAGGTGAAAAAGCCAAGCCGGGAGTGGCAGAAGAAATAAGGCTGGAGATCGTCGTTTAGAATACCAGGATAGTGGGCCGCTTCGACGATCCCGTGAGCCGGCATCGCGCCTAAGTCACGCCTTTTCTCTGTTGTCTCCACTGCCATTGTAATGAAGAAGATATACCAGGTGGGCGGCTGCCTCAACTCCAAAGAATAACGCCAGGCCTGCGCTAGAAATGCCTCACTTATGAACAGAGTTAAAAAGTTCGGTGGGTATCTCTACGGTGTCGAACGCCTTCTTGGAAGACCCCCTTGCTGGAGTATTCTCAGGAGCAAAGCTAAGTAATCGGTAAGTCTTTTCACGTTTCGCATACATCTTTCTCAGGATCGGCACTTTTGTGTCCACATAATCATAGACTCTCACGCTGCTCTTGTCCTCGTGGCTTCGCAGAGCTCGGCCCACATACTGAATCAGCTTGCCTTTGAACGACAAGGGAAATGCGAGAAAGAGCGTGTCTACTTGGGGACAGTCAAAGCCCTCGCCCAGGTACTGACCGGTGGCTACGATGACCAGTTCTTTATCGGCAGGTGTGTTCTGAAGCGACGCTAACATCGCTGAGCGTGTTTTCTTGCCCAGGGTTCCGCTCAAAACCAATGGAGCCTTACCGCGTTCCCGAAGGCCATCAGCAAGCAGGTCGCAGTGTTCCTTCCAGTGACTTAAGATCAAACAGCGCCGTCGCTGAGTGAGTGCCTGACACACATCTGTCCGAATCAACTCATTCCGCGGTTCGTCCCTAACCAGGCAACGGAAAATTTCCTGAATGGGTGGGTCCTCACCGTCCAAAAATGTAAACTGAGTCTCACGAACAAAAAGCGTTCGAGAAAAACTGTTTTCGATAGGCGCCATCGTGTGGCGGATTGGCCCGCACTGCAAGTTAATAATCTCTTGCAGACCGTCGCGACGGTAAGGTGTTGCCGTGAGACCCAACATGTAACGGACAGGCGCTTTTTTAACACAAGCTTCAAATGTAAATGCAGGCAAGTGGTGGCATTCATCCACGATGATAAAGCCGTATTTGGAGAAAAAGGCTTCCAGGTCGTCAAAGCGTTTGAGGCTCTGCATCATGCCCAAATCGATAACACCGGTCTGGCGATTTCTTCCACCGCCTACTTGACCGATGAGACGTGGGGAAAGCCCCAAAAGATCCCCAAGTTGGGTACGCCATTGATCCAGAATGGGTTTTCGATGGGCTAGAATCAGTGTAGGGACGTTTCGCTCTGCAACCGCATAACAGCCCATCACGGTTTTGCCTGCTCCCGGTGGTGCAACCAGGACGCCCATATCCTCGCTAAGAACAGCTCGGACGGCATTCATCTGTTTCGGCGTTAGCGATCCGAGAAATTTCAAGCTCAACTTTTCGGGTACTGGCCGTTGATCAGTCAGGGAAAACTTAGTGCCGGCCTCCGCCGCGATCTCCCTTAACTCTTCCACCGTACCTCTTGGCAGATGGATATGACTGGCGTCCTCTTCGTAGCACCTAATGAATCTTGGAATTCTCCACGTGGAGAGACGCAATTTCTCGCGTTCATAGAACTGAGGATTGTGGAGCAGTGCAAGCTGCTTTATTTGCGCCAGCAGCCACGGCGGAATCCCAGATTTTTCTATGCTCAAAGTAGCTCCAAGAGCACAGCGGATTTGCCTGGGGGCGGGGTATCTTTGGCGGATGGCCGGGGACACAGCTCTCGGATTACACGGGCCGACTGACACTGGCGGAATTTTTTCAAGCAACGCCTCTACCTGAGAAGGTCCAAGCCGCTTGATCTGACTTAAGAAGCTCCACTGATCGGGCCATGGGCGAAGCTCGGAGTCATCAAGATTGAGGAACTCCGTGTTCCCTACAGCCCGACATTTCTTCTGAAGCGGAAGGGCGATAAGATTGCCAAACCCAGCTCGTGGCAAAAAATCCTGGCTGGGAAAGAAGCGGTCGTAGCTGGCGAGATCCATCTCCGCGCGAATCACCATGGTTTCCCTGAGAAGCCGTATCCCGAGCTGCCTGGCTAAGGTGGCAGGTACCGGCATGGAAAAGAAGGTCCAAACATGACCACCATTTCCAGACCGTGATCGTTCTAAATAGGCTGGCACTCCGTAATCTTTGCAGATATTCAGAAACGCCAAAGCATCAAGTGCCCACCCATACTTGTCGAAATCGCAAGCCAAAAACCAGCAGGTGTCATCTTTGAGCAACGGATAGATACCGATGATTTTCTCCCCGGTCAGATGGCTAAGGATAACTTCATCCGTTAAAGGAAGATATTTTTTTGATTTTCCTTTCTTCGAACTCCATGGATCCTCGCAAGCTGGCGAATAACCCTTCTTTCCGGTTCGTTCATTAAACCAGAATACCGCATACACATCCTCTCTCCCCCTGAAGAACGTCCGAAACAACTTTATCTTTTCTTCAGCGGAAAAATTGGAGCCGACTCGAGGTGGTTTGGCAGAAATCGGGTCGTATCTTCCGTAGCTCCTGGCTTCCTGAGCTTCTTTAACCCTGGTGTTGGACCCCACAGAAATGGGCCCGGATTGACTGTAATCCGCTTTCGGTTCAGAAACCTCTATTCGCAGCTTTTTTCTCAGCTGGGCGTTTTCCCGACGCAGTTGCTCTATCTCCTGAAGAGCCCTTTCTAATTCGCGCAGCATCTCTTTTTCCATGGCGTTCACTCCGCGGCCCTGCTCGACAGCAAATCCGAAGGTTTGCTCACGGGACAACCTGATCCTATTTCGCCCGGAATTTTGATGCAATCCTGCCTAAACGTCATCTTTAATCGGAGCGGGCTCAAGAAAGCTAACGTTGATAGAGTTTCTTGAATAACAGTTGATGTCCAGGCTTTGCTTTTTTAGCATCGCCCCGCTCTCCCTGGCACAATTGGGCCGAGACCTCTGGTATTCGTTTGGCCAGCTTAGAGATGTGTCGGGCAACCTGGCGGACCAACCAGCCTCCGTGAAGGGCTCTCCTTTGCAGTCAGGTTTTTCGGTCGAAAGCAGACGGTATAGTGGGACCTGTACGGGAAGAATACTTTAACAAGTTCGGACAAATTGAATTTACGCGACTCCATCGCGTAAATCTGGTCCGGCTTCCAAACAAGGGAGATCTGGCATTCATTGGAGGTTGTCGACGCCGAATCTTCGCCCCGAGCGCGTTGACCGATCGTGCGAAAGATGTTCGCGTTACTTCTTTGACGACAGAGCCTTGAGCTTAGACAAGATGTCCTCGTGGTTCATTAAATACTCGTAATGATCCTGGATGTCCACGATGTCATCATCCCATTGGAGAGCCTCATCCGGATACTTCTCTTTGGCCAATTCCAGCGCCTTTAAGATCGAGAGTCCTCTTCTTAAGCCGGCGACAACTTCGGAATCGTATGCGATCTCACCCGGAGTCCTTTCCTTGAGCATCGCCGAGAATTCCGCTGCGCTTTCCAAATATGCATCGGATAGTTCCTTTACTCCCTTTTTCATAGTCCTCCGTTTAAATCAGTCAGTTGTCTGACAATTACGCTGTACTTGTGGCAACATTGACCTGGCCGCCAATGCAGCGAGCGCGATCCCAGTGAGGATGCTAACGGTGCTTTCGCTGGATGGCGTGCGCTCGCTAGTCTAGGTTCTCTTTGGTCACTGAGGGGCCGGATACCATCCGCCCGGTTCATATTGTAATTCGTACTGGCGCTTAAAGTCAGCCACGTGTTCTAACATCCCGGCAAGCGGTTTGGCTTCCCCGTCCAGCCCTTCCCGCCATATTTTCTTTTCCATGGTGCCAAACACCAAATAGTGCTTCGCGATGACCTGCGGTGCTATTTGGCTCAAGCCATGCGCCAACTCCACCTCCAACTCAGCCTGCTGCACCATCACCATCGCACAACGGAAACAATAGCGACACGTCTTGCCAAGCACCATCGGTCCCCACTCATCAATATGAATAACAGCGCAAACTTCCGTAAATGGGTGGCCTTCCGGCACTTTGGACACTTACTCAGGCGCACTTCTGTATGTGGGTTGAGCATGAATGAATAACGCGGAGCGAGCTTACCAATTCTTGTCTTCATCATCGCTGTATTCCACACCCTCTGATCATTCCCAAGGCATGTCAAATCAATGAACTCTTCGTAGACATCCTCGGCCAGGCTTTATTTGTCGCCACGTGCGTTCGTCCGTTCAAACCGCGTCTTGGCATGTTTGAATAATTGCACTACTGCATCATGGGATCAAGTCTTCGACTTCGCTGGGATCGGTCACTTCAGTCGCCTCCATTAGAGAGGCAGCCAGTGAACGCCCGTCTCTCTCTCTTTGGCTCTCTTGGCAGCGGTGTCTGGAAAATCGCAGATATCATTTGGGAAGTGTCGGTACGTTCCCTAGGACAGCCGCTCTTTATGAAGCGATGCTAACAGGCGTGGCTATTTCCGCCGCTCGGGCAAGACAACATTTTCTGCCCATTTTACGACCTTCCCGGCCAGAGCCACCGCTTCTCGATATTCGCTTCTGGTCACAGGCTCAGCCGGGCCAGGATATCGCGTCTCAACAGCATATGTAGTCAAGCTATCTGCCTTCCAAAAGTCTTGAGGAATCTTCTGGCCTGACCGCTCTAGGAGCGCCAGCAGTTCACCGATATCGTGAGTTTTGGGAAAATCAATTCCACGAGACCTCAAGACCGCCTTGAGCGCTTTTTCCACCGCCTGCTCAGCCTCGAAACATAGATCTTCCCAATATGCGTCCCTGGGCTTGCGTTGCTTGGCCAAAGCCAGATTGCCTTTGGCTCGTCGCAGCCACTCTTCAGGCGTGCCTTCTGCGCCCCCTTTAGGCGGCATAAAGCACCTTTCCTTCCTTTAGGGCTGGGCGATAGATCAGACCTATTGTATCCTTGTAGCGCTCTATGTCCTCGGGTGTCGCCACAATAATGTCCTTTGGGATGCCAATCCCTATTAGCCTGCGCCGGATCTTCCTTGCAGTCTTGCGTCGGTTCTTGCAAGACTTAATGACCAGAAAGTCCAGATCACTGTCCGGCCCCATCTCTTCTCGTGCCGCCGAGCCAAAAAGGATAATCTTCTCTGGCTTGGCAACTCTCACAATCCGCCGCACGATCTCCTGAAGGATCTCGTTACTCACGGTCTTCTTTCTGGCTTTCATATAGCGCTCGTTTGCCCCTCCAAAGCTCGCCGTTTCTTCAACTCATCTGCAATACACTGCAAAGGCCGCCACCAGGCGACGAACGGTTAGACAGTGACACCTCAGTCGAATGAAGTATACTCTATTCCTAGAAGCTCATCTCTGTTACCAGTCGGGTTCAAAGAGATACTGAACATTCACCTTGTGTTTCTGGTGTGGATATAACTTTTGCAAGGTGGCGCTCGTGGAGTTGTTCCAAATCTTCTTCAACCCAAAATAAAGCGTCAGCCTGATTTTCTCTTTGCAGTCTCTACAATCGAAAATGAAACCTACTCTTCCCATTCTTGCCATCGTAAAGTTCCCCTTTTCGGGAGTCGTTCTCTTGTCGAATGAATTCGACCAACGAGCGATTCAGCGTTAACTCGCAGGAGCTTAATTAACGATTGTTCATTCTATCGTTACACCAATAAATGTCTCGTGCCTTTACCTTCAATTCCTCGGACCGATCACGCCAATCAGGTAGCGACCGATCAAGAATTCTCCACAAGTCAGGGCCATGGTGCGGTACAAGCAAATGCGCTAACTCATGCGCAATCACGTAATCAGCGATACGAACCGGCAACT
>Ga0209899_1000151_pt1 | contig 12866 bp, 12 predicted proteins | sample GWRWS1_0_10_FD_187228 | JGI IMG/M metagenome (GOLD analysis project Ga0209899, IMG submission 187228) | Riverbed sediment microbial communities from areas with vegetation nearby in Columbia River, Washington, USA - GW-RW S1_0_10 (SPAdes)... | ecosystem: Environmental > Aquatic > Freshwater >...
GGCCTCGCTCACGGCCGCGAGTATGCGGTAGCTACTCGCCGGACCGCTCGACCGCGAGATCGCCCACCCGGGCCCCGCTGGCCCGGCGCAGGTCCTCGGGAGCGACCGAGAACACCGCGTCTGGCCGCCCGGCCGCCGCCCAAACCTCGGCATGGTTCAACAGGCGGCGGTCCATCAGGATGGGTAACGGTCGGGCATGACCGATGGGTGGGACGCCGCCGATGGCAAAGCCAGTGGCGTCCCGCACCGCGTCGCGATCTGCCCGATCGACCCGCTGGGCTCCAAGGGCGGACGCCAATCGCGCCGGGTCGACCCGATCGTCTCCCGAGATCAATGCGAGAACCGGTCGGCCGTCGGCCACGAAGACCAGCGACTTGACGATCTGCGCTACCTCGCAGCCCACGGCCCGGGCGGCGTCCTCGGCCGTGCGCGTCCCTTCCGGAAAGCGTTGAATCGAGATCCGCAGCCCGGCGGCAGCCGCGGCCTCGGCCACCCGGTCATCGGCTCCTGGCATGCGACCGATGGTACGAGGAGTGCTAGGCTGCCGGACACAGGACCACGACAGGGGAGCGCCTCGGCGCTGAGAGTGCGGATCGATCCGCAGACCCTCGAACCTGACCTGGGTCATGCCAGCGTAGGGAGTCGAACGTGAAGGCAGTCATCGTGGCGGACGGGGAGCACGCGCCAGCCGACCAGCGCCAGCTGACCGACGCTGATCTGATCATTGCCGCCGACGGAGGAGCCGGCTGGCTGGAGGCCGTCGGCGTCGCCCCGCATCGGCTGGTGGGCGACCTCGATTCGGCCGATCCGGCGCTGGTCGACCAATTGGAGTCTGCCGGCGTCCTGCTGGAGCGGCATCCTCCAGACAAGGACGCATCGGACCTCGAGCTCAGCCTGCAGGCGGCGACGCGAGCCGAGGCCGACCAGATCGTCGTGCTCGGGGCCCTCGGCGGAGCGCTCGACCACCTGCTGGCCAATGTCCTGCTCCTGGGCTCGGACGCCGCCGGAAACCGCGAGATTCGGCTGGTGCACGGTTCGACGTCGGCCCGTCTGCTGGCCGGCCCGGCCCGCGCAGAACTGCTCGGGCCTCCCGGATCCCGCGTCAGCCTGCTCGCCGTCGGGCCGGCAGCGGAAGGTGTGACGACCCAGGGCCTGCGCTGGCCGCTGGTCGACGACCGGCTGGAAGCCGGGTCGTCTCGCGGCCTCGCGAACGTCGTGGCGGCGGCCCCGGCCGGGGTGTCACTTGCGGCCGGCCGCCTCCTGGTGATCGAAATCGCGAATCGTGAAGGAGGGCCGGCGGCGTGAGGTGGCGGACGATCGACATCGTGGTCACCGCCGCGCTGGGCGTCGCGTTCGGAGTTGTCTTCTGGGTCTGGGGCCTGGTCTTCAGCGCGGTCGGGGCCGGCAGCTTCGCCCCGCCGCTGTACATCCTGTCCGGCGTGTGGCTGATCCCGGCCGTCCTGGCTCCTCTCATCGTGCGGCTGCCGGGAGCCGGCCTGCTGGCGGAGTTCATGGCCGCCGCGGTATCGGCCTTGCTCGGATCGGTTTGGGGTCTCGATACGTTGGCTTCGGGGCTGATGCAGGGCGCCGGCGCCGAGCTGGTGTTTGCCCTGGGGCTGTACCGGCGGTGGACGCTGCCGGTCACCCTGCTGGCCGGCGCCGGCGCCGCCATCGGTGAATGGTTCCATGACATGACGATCTATTTCGTCGAGGTCGACTTCGCCATCCAGCTGACCTACGGGGCCTGGATGCTGGTCAGCGGCGTGATCATCGCCGGGCTGGGATCGTGGTACCTGCTCCGTGTGCTGCGACCGACCGGTGTGCTGGCCGCGTTCCCGTCGGGGCGCAGCGGTCCGGAGCCGGTCAGCGGTCCGGAGTCCGCCAGCTGAACGTGGGCCTCGCCCCGCCAGCACTCGCCATCGAGGCCGTCAGCTGGGGTTGGCGGCATGCCGGCCGGAGCACATGGGCGGTCCGGCACCTCGACCTGGTCGTCCAGTCCGGGGAACGAGTCCTGCTCCTTGGTCCGTCGGGATCGGGCAAGTCCACCCTCCTGGCGGGTCTGGCCGGCCTTTTCGACGAGCGCGGCGTTGGCGAGTCCGAGGGCCAGTTGCGCGTCTTCGGGGAGGCTCCGGCATCCTCCCGCTCGCGCTGCGGGCTGGTCCTCCAGGATCCCGAGGCCCAGCTGGTCATGAGCCGCGCCGGTGATGACGTCGCCTTCGGGCTCGAGAACCGCGGGGTCCCGACCAACGAGATCTGGCCACGGGTCCGGGCCGCGCTGGATGCCGTGGGGTGGGCGTACGGCCCCAACCGTCCGACCGACCAGCTGTCCGGCGGTGAGCAACAGCGCCTGGCGTTGGCCGGCGTGCTGGCCCTCGAGCCAGACCTGCTCCTCCTCGACGAACCGACCGCCAATCTCGACCCCGAAGGTGCAGGCCTGGTCCGCGATGCCCTGGCTCGGGTGCTGGACCACCGCGCGACGACCCTCGTCCTGGTCGAACACCGCGTGGCGGAGTGGCTCCCCCTGGTGACCCGGGTGGTGGTCCTGGCAGCGGGCGGCGGCATCCTGCTGGACGGCCCACCTTCCGAGGTGTTCGTCGGGCACGACGAGCTCTTCGCGCGACACGGGATCTGGACTCCCGACCACCGCGGGCAGCGCCCAGCGCGACCCCTTTTGGCGCCGCAGCCCGAGTCGTTGATCGTGACCGAGCAGCTCTCCGCCCAGCCGCCGCTGGCCGACCGACCGCTGTTCGCACGCCTCGACCTGGTCGTGCGATCCGCCGAGGCGCTGGCCATCGTGGGCCCCAACGGCTCGGGGAAATCCACCCTGGCCCACCTCCTGGGCGGTCTCCATCGGCCGCAGGCCGGACAGGTCAGCGCCTGCGAGGCCCTGGCCCCCGGCCATGCCGGTTCCGCCGTCTGGCAGTGGCCCGCCCGTCGGCTGGTGACTCGGATCGGATCGGTATTCCAGGATCCCGAGCACCAATTCCTGACCGGCCGGGTGGCGGATGAGCTGGCGCTCGGACCGATGCGGGGCGGGCTTCCGGAGGCGGACGCCCGCCGCCGCGCGTTAGAGCTTGCCGAGCGCCTTCACCTGGACGCGGTCTGGGAGGCGAACCCGTTCACCCTGTCCGGCGGCGAGCAGCGACGCCTGTCCGTTGCCACCGCACTGGCAACCGCACCGCGGGCCCTGATCCTCGACGAGCCAACCTTCGGACAGGACCGGCGGACCTGGGACGAGATGCTCTCGCTGCTCGCCGGCTTGGCCGACAGCGGGCGGGGCGTCGTGCTCGCGACGCACGATCGAGCACTCGTCGAGGCGCTCGCCGATCGCACCCTCCACCTGCCCCTCGGCGCCTGACCAATGCAACTGCGCCGGCCCGCCATCGCCTATCCGACCGCGTTCCTCCCGGCCGCGAACGCGGTGGCCAAGCTGGGCGCCGCGCTGATCGTGATGCTGGTTGCCTTCCTCTCCCGCGACCCGGTCACGCCCGCGATCCTGTTGGGCGGGGTGGGAGTGGCCATGATCCTCTCCGGGCTCCGCCCGGCTGACCTCGTCCGCCTGGTTGGTCCGTTGTTGGTCGCGGCCACGATCCTGGGCGTCCTGAACGCACTGCTGGCCGGTACGCCCGTCGGCTCGTCACCCGGGGCCGACGTTGACCGCGGGACGATCGGGCTGGCGCTGGGGCTTCGAGTCGCGGCCATCGCGCTGGGCGGCAGCCTGGCGCTAGCCACCATGGACCCGGCCGACCTTGCCGCCGGGCTCATCGGTCATCTCCATGTCCCGGACCGGCTGGCGATTGGCGCCCTGGCGTCGCTGCGACTGATCCCGATTCTGGGCGCCGAATGGCGAACCATCGGCCTGGCCCGTCGGGCTCGTGGGGTGGATGCGGGCCGCAATCCGGTGGCCGCCCTACGCCTGGCCCTGGGCGCCCTGGTGACGCTGCTTGTGTCAGCCATCCGGCGCGCAACCCGGCTGGCGCTGGCCATGGATGCGCGCGGATTCGACAGCCGAACGACTCGCACGCTGGCGCGACCGCCGCGCATGCGTCCTGCGGACTGGCTCCTCCTGGCTGCGTCCGGCGCCCTGGGCGTGGCCGCGGTCGCCGTCAGCATGGCCCTTGGGAGATGGGCGTTGATCTTCGGCTGAACCGGAACCGGGTGGCATGATGCCCGCGCCATGGCCCGCGATGAGGAGCTGAAAATCACCGCCGGCCAGGTCAGCCTGAGCGCCACCCTGACCCTGCCAGGCACGACTGCGGATGACGGCCACGCTCCGCCGGACCGCCCGCCTGCCGTGCTGCTGCTCCCCAGCCTGTTGCCGCGGGACCGGGACGGCCGCCTGGATCGTCGCCGCCATCCTGGATGGTTCCGCGCCGGGAGCCGCTCCGAGACAGGCATCCTGGTGCGGGCGGCGGCGGCCCTCGCGGCGCGTGGCGTGGCGACGCTGCGCTACGACAAGCGCGGCTGCGGACGCTCGGATGGTCGTTGGGCGGACGCCGGCCTCTTCACCCTGGTCGACGACGCCCGGGACGCGATCGGGGTCCTCCGCGGCCACCCGGAGGTCGACCCCACCCGGATCGGGATCTTGGGCCATGGCGAAGGCGCATGGCTGGCGCTCAGTGTGGCCGCCGCCGATCCTGCGATCGGTCCCCTGACCCTCATCGCTGCCCCGGCCCGTAGCCTGAGAGATGTCCTGCGTCGCGGCGTGGCCGAGCGTGCGCGGCGTTGGCGGAGCCGCCGGGCCGAGGCGGGACATCCGTTCGTCGTCGCCCTCGACCGTGGCCTGGAAGAGCTCATCGAACGGGCGGATCGGGGTGAGCCCGAGATGGTCCTCAGCCTGCCGGGCGGGCGGCGCGCGGTCATCGGCCTGCCCGCCTGGGAGCAGGCGATGCAGGTCTCGACGCGGGCCCTGGCCACGCTCCAGCGCCGCTCGGTGACGATCGTCCACGGCGAAGCCGACGCCTGGGTCGATCCCGACGAGTCCGTCTTGCTGGCGGCCGCCCTGCGGGACGTCGCGGCCCCGTGCCGGCTCCTCGTCCCGGGTGCTGGCCACGACCTGGACGAGGCCTCCGCAGACCTGTGGCACGACCTGGCAGCCGACCTCGCCGCCCGTCTCCAGCCACGCCGCTTGCCCACCGTCCTGCTGTCCATCGGCCTGCGCTAGGATGGCCCGGCCGTGACCTACCCCCAGCCGGGCGAGACCGCCCCAGCCTTTTCGATGCGCGCCGACGATGGAAGCGTGGTCACCTCCGAAGGGCTGGCGGGCCGGCGCTACGTCCTGTACTTCTACCCCAAGGACGATACGCCCGGCTGCACGGCCCAGGCGTGTGCTCTCCGCGACGCCTGGGATCAGGCCGCATCGCTGGGGGCCGAGATTTTCGGCGTGTCGCCCGACAAGGTGGCCAGCCACGCGAAGTTCCGCGACAAGTACGGTCTGCGTCATCGGCTCCTATCCGACGACGGGCACAAGGTGGCCGAGTCCTACGGGACCTGGGTCGAGAAGTCGTACCTGGGCCGAACCTACTTCGGCACCGAACGCACGACCTTCGTCATCGGTCCCGACGGACGCATCGAGCACGTCATGCCCCGGGTCAAGCCGGTCGAGCATTTCGGCCAGCTGGTCGAGGTCCTGGCAGGATGAGCAGCCGCGAGATGGCGGCCACGCTGGCGGTCGCCGTCATTGGCCTGGCGGTCATCGGTGCCGTCCTGGGCCTGGTCGCCCTGACATCGCCGGTGCCGTGATCTGGCTGGGGATTGGCATCGCCGTCACCGCGTGGCTGATCGGGCTTCTGCTGGAGATCGGTCCGCTCGTCCACCTCCTGTTGCTGGCGGCGGCGGGCCTGCTGGTCGTCCAGGTCCGGCGCGACCGTGGCGCCGCGGAGTCGTGAGCGCGACACACGACCTGTCAGCGTGGTCGGCCACGATCGAGCGCGGCTGACCATGAAGCTGCTCCTGTTCGCGGACCTCCACCTCGACGCGCCGTTCGCATGGGCTCGTCCCGCCGCGGCCGCCCTGCGGCGACAGAACCGGCGCGCCACGCTAACCCGGATCCTGGAGATGGCTGAGGTCGAGCGCGTCGACGCCATCCTGAGCGGCGGCGACCTGTTCGAGCACGACCGCATCTCGCCCGACACGGTCGAATTCCTGCGCGTCAGCTTCGGTGGGACCGATATCCCTATCTATCTCGCCCCCGGCAACCACGACTGGCTGTCCGAGGCCAGCCCATACGCGGTGACCGACTGGTCGCCGAACGTCAACCTGTTCACGGAGGACCGATTGACCCCGGCCGGCCTCCTCGATGGGCTCACGCTGTGGGGTGCGGCGCATCGGGCGCCGGCCAACACGGATGGGTTCTTCGCCACCTTCCGGCCGGACCGGGGTGGGATCCACCTGGCCCTTGCCCATGCGTCCGAGCGCGGATTCCTGGCCCAGCAGGGAAGTGGCAAGCTGCCCCACGCGCCCTTCGACGCCGATGAGCTGGAGGCGTCCGGGTTGGCCCACGCCTTCCTGGGCCACTTCCACGTCCCCCGTGACGCGGATCGGTACACGTACCCGGGCAACCCCGATCCGCTCGACTTCGGGGAGATGGGCGAGCGAGGGGCCGTCTTGGCGTCCGTCGGCGCAGACGGCTCGCTGGTGCGGGAGCGGCGAACGATGGCCACCTCGGTCGTTCACGACGTCGAGGTGTCGCTCGACGACGCCGCCCATGGCGACGACGTGCGGTCTCGGGTCGAGGCCGCGCTTAGCCCGTTGAGCGGCTGCGTGCGGGTGACCCTGAGTGGGGAGATGGCTCCCAGCGTCGAGGTCGACCTGGCTGGTCTAACGATGCTCGGCGCTCACCTCGACGGGCTGGTGATTCGCCCCGGCTCGGCACGCGTGGGATACGACCTGGACGCCATCGGCGCGGAGGCCACGGTCCGAGGCCAGTTCGTGCGGCTGGCGTCGGCCGAGGTCAGCGATTCCGACGAACGGCGGAGAGTGATCGTCACCGGGCTGCGCGCCCTCGATGGGCGCCGCGACCTCGAGGTGCTGTGACCGATGTGGGTTGAGCGCGTGTCCGCCCGCGCGTTCGGGCCCTTCCGTGACGCCATCCTGGAACTGCGCCCCGGATTGACCGTCGTGGTCGGCCCGAATGAAGCCGGCAAGTCCTCCTGGCATGCCGCGCTGCGCCTGGCGTTGACCGGCCGGCGGCGCGGGCGTGGGGGTCGGACGGCGGAAGATCGCGAGCTCGAGGAGCGTCACCGTCCGTGGGACGAAGCGGACGGGCCGTGGGAAGTCGATGCCCGCCTGCACCTCGATGACGGCCGCGTGATCGACATCAGCCAGGACCTGGCCGGCCGCGTGGACTGCCGGGCTGTGGACGTCGGCCTGGGGAGGGACGTGTCGGCCGAGATCATCGTGGAGGGCAGCCCCGACGCATCGCGCTGGCTGGGCCTGGACCGGCAGGCCTTCGCCGCCACCGTATCGGTCGACCAGGCGCGCATCCTCGCCGTGGTCGATGCCGCCGACGGGCTCCAGGACGACATGCAGCGCGCCGCTGCCACTGCCGGACGGGATTCAACCGCGGCGGAGGCGATCGCGCGATTGACCGATTTCCGGAAGTCCGCCGTGGGTGCCGACACCCGCGTGGCGATCGGGCCGCTCCGCCAGGCGCGTCTCGCGGCCACCGATGCGGATCGGGTTCTGGCCGATGCTCGAGCTCGGCACCAGCGTGACCTGGGTCGGGCCGCCGATGCACAGGTGGCAACCTGGCGAGTGGTTTCCGCGCGGGATCGGCTGGCCCAGGCCGAGGCGGCCGTCGAACAGTCCAGGGCAATTGCGCTCATGGCCCGCGCTCGACGCGCCACGGAGCTGGCCGCCCGCAACAGCGGGCCGCCGCCGACGCTCGCCGCCGTGGAACAGGAAACGGCCAGCGTGGCCACTGCCCTGGAGGCGTGGCGGGGACGGCCGGCGACGGCTGTCCTGGACGGACCGGACAGCCAGGCCATCGCGCGGCGGCTGTCCGCGCTGCCAGCCGCACCCCAGGGCGACATCGCGCCGCATGCGTCGGTGATGGACGCGGTGAGCGCGCTGGACCAGGCCGAGGGTGCAGCCGCCGAGATCCGCCAACCAGGTGGACCTCCCCGGTCAGGCGCGTCGGGTGAGCGGCTGCTGGTGGGCGGCGGCCTCCTGGCCGCGACGGCCGGCGTGGTGGCCGTCCTGCTGGGTGCGTGGCTGGTGGGGCTGGTCCTGATTGCGCTCGGACTCGGGCTCGCCGCATGGACCACGATCCGCCAGCGGGCTGGCGCGGCCGGGACGGCTGCGGATTGGGGGCGTCGCCAGCAGGACGTCGCGGCCCGCGTGAGGCGGTCTGGGGAGTCGGTCCGCCAGGCGCTGCGGGCCCGTGGCGCGCCAGCCGAGGGCGACCTCCGCGCGGCTATTGGCGCCTACCTGACCGCCTGCACACAACGAGCGGTGGAGGCGGCCGCCGCCGCCGAGGCCGAGCCGCTGCGCCGGCAGCTCGAGTCCCGTCGCCAGCTGGAGGGGACCGCGGCTGAGGCGGCGGCCGCCATTGCTCGTGCCGAGTCCGAGGTCCGGGCGGCCGCCGAACGGATTGGGCAGCCCCTCAATGGCGACGACCCCGAACGCGTAGTGGGCGATCTCGAGACGTGGCAGCGCAAGCGCCTCGTCGACCTGCAGGCCGGTCAGCGGGCGATCGCGGAGTGGCAGGAGCTCAGCGACCTGCTCGCCGGCCGCAGCTTGGCGGAGCTGGAGGCGGAGGCCGCCGATGCCGGGCGACGCATGGCCGCGGCCGGCCTGTCCACCGCGGTCGCGATGCCCGTCGGTCGTGACACCGACCTCGCCACGGCCGCCGCCGAGGAAGCGCTCGCCGCCCGCCAGGCCGAGCTGCTCACCGCTGAACGGGCGGCGGCGACGCTCGAAGGCGAGGCGCGCCAGCTGGACGCCAGTCTGCCGAGCGTGGCCGAGGCCGAGGAGGCAGTCGAGGCCGCCGCCGTCGAGCTGCAGCGAGTGGTGGGCATGGCCGAGGTCCTGGACCGGACCCTGGCTCTGCTGCGCAACGCCGAGGAACAGGTGCATCGCGACCTGGCGCCGGTGCTGGCCGACACGGTCCGACGCTGGCTGCCCCGGATCAGCGGCGGCACCTACGTCGACGTCAGCGTCGATCCTCGGGACCTGCGGGTCCGTGTCAGGGAAGCGGCGACCCGCCAATGGCGCGAGGCGTGGCGCCTGTCGGAAGGCACGCGCGAGCAGATCTATCTCCTGCTCCGGGTGGCCATGGCCCAGCACCTGGTCACGACCGGCGAGACGGCGCCCCTCATCCTGGACGAAGTGACCGCGCAGGCGGACGGCACTCGACGAGATGCGCTCCTCGGAGTCTTTCAAGAGCTCAGCCGAGAACGCCAGGTCATCCTGTTCACCCACGATCCGCGGATCGGGGAGTGGGCCAGCCGCCACCTGGACCCGGCGCGGGACATTGTGATCCCGCTCGCGGGTCGGCCCGCCGCAGCTTCTTGAGGTCGGTCCCTCCAAGCGCGGCGACCGCCGGCCTGGTGCTGGCGGTTCTGCTGGGCGCCACCCTGCCTCCCGTCACGACCGCTGCCGGTGCATTGGTGTTGCACGCCGGTGTCCAGCCGCGCGCGGCAGTGCAGTGGTTCCTCACCCTGTGGCGGATCGGCGAGTACGACCACATGCACGATGTCATCGCGGCCGCCGATCGCGAACGCTACACGCAGGTTGGGTTCGCAGATCTCCATGCACGCTTCGCGGAGGTCATCGGCCTGACCGACATGCAGGTGGCTATTGGCTCACCTCGCGCCGCGGCCCGACCGCCCGAAGCACGGCCACCGGATGCGCTGTCGCCTCCGCCACTGGATGCGCCGTCGCCTCCGCCGCCGATCGCGCGGTCGCGGTTCGCCCGACCGCCGGTTTCCGGCAGCTCGCCCGCCCCGGCCATCGATCCTCAAGGGGTCGTGCTGGGGCCCGTTCCGGGCCAGGCCGTCCCCGTCCGACTCACGTTCCAGTCCACCCTGTTCGGGGACATCGTCCTGGATCGGGTCGTCGAGCTGACCCGCGGGGCTCGTGGCTGGGAGGTGCGCTGGACGCCGGCATTCCTGTTCCCCGAGCTGGGCGCGACCGGCGGAACCTTCTTCCTGGACCGCGGTCCCCTGCCCGCCCGCGGTCGGATCCTGGCCGCCGATGGAACGGTTCTGGCCGAGACCCGCGCCGACGGCGTCCGCGTGTACCCCCAGGAGACGCTGGCCGGCCAGACGGTGGGCTACGCGACCCCGCTCACCGAGGCCGAGGCAGCAGCCTTGCCGGCAGCTGACGCCTACGCGGCCGGCCAGTTGGCTGGCCGGTTGGGGGTGGAAGCCGGCGCGGAGTCGCTCCTGCGGGGGCGTGCCTCCTTCAGCTTCCTGGCCGCGCCATACGGGGGAGCCGCCCGACCAGTCGTGGAGCGGTCCGCCATCCCGGGCGCGGACGTGGTCTTGACTCTTCGGCCCGCACTCCAACGCACCGCCGAAGCGGCGCTGGCCCCGTATCCCGAAGCTGCCACCGCGGTGGTCGATCCCCACACCGGCGACATCTGGGCCCTGGCCTCGGCTCCGGCGTTCAACCCGAACGCCATGACCCTGGGGACCACCCTGGCCGGGGTCCCGCTGGCCGCGCCAAGCGTCGACCAGCTGCTCAACCACGCCACCGAGTCTGCGTATCCCACCGGGTCGTCGTTCAAGCCGTTCACCCTGGCCGCCGCGCTCCAGATCGGAGTGGCCACGCCGGCAACCCGGATGCCGTGTCAGCCCACCTGGAACCTCAATGGCTTCACCTTCCACAACTATCTGGATCATCTGCTGCCCGGCTTCGTCTCGCTGGTGGAGGCGATGGCCTTCAGCTGCAACACCACGTACATGCCGCTTTCGATGGTCGTCTACGACCAGGACGTCGACGCACTCACCGATCTCATCGCGGACTTCGGTTTCGGGCAGCCCACCGGCATCGGCTGGGTCCCCGAAACACCCGGCGTCCTGCCCGATGCCCTCTGGTACGAGGAGCATCCGCGCTCGTCCGGGGCTCTTGTCCCGTTCGGACCCTTCGATCAGGTCCAGCTGGCCATCGGGCAGGGATCATTCCTCGGCACGCAGCTTCAGATGGCGCTGGCGTACGCCGCGTTCGCGAACCGGGGCACGGTATGGATGCCACGCCTGGTCGCGACGGCGACTGGTCCCGACGGCGAGTCGCTGCTCGTGACTCGGCCCCGGGTTCGGCGCCGGATCGCCATGACCCCCGACCAGATGGAATACCTGGTGACGGCCCTGCAGGCGGTGACCACCTACTCCTACGGCACCGGGACGGCGGCCTTTGCCGGATTTGGCATTCCTATCGCCGGCAAGAGTGGGACGGCGGAAACCGGCGGGCCTGATCCCCATGCCCTGTTTCCGGCCTTTGCCCCGTCCGACGACCCGCAGATCGTGGTGGCCACCCTCCTGGCCCGCGTGCACCTCGGAACCGGGGGCTCGGACGCCGCCCCTCTCGTTCGCCGTGTCATGGCCGCCTATTTCTTCCCCTAGACCCGCCAGACGGCGGCGTCCCGTCTTTGACACCGCGAGTGGGCGACGGGTAGCATCGAACCGCCGGTTTCCGCTTCCGGGGACTGGTCCGCCGCCGGATTCCGCCGCTCAGTGCAGGGGGAGCCAAAGGGGACGCTGGATGAGCTCCGAACGCCCGTGACCTCCCAGGACGCGGTGCCCCTGCGCTTCCAGACCGCCGAGGTCGGCGTCGACTGGCTTCAGTGCAACATCGAGTGCCAGGAAGGCTGCCCGGTCAACACGAACTGCCGCGGCTACCTGATGCTGGCCGCCGAGGGCCGGTTTGAGGAGGGCTACATCCTGGCCCGCGACCCGAACCCGGTGGCCGCCATCTGCGGCTACGTGTGCTCGGCGCCATGTGAGAAGGCCTGCCGGCGTGGCGACATCGACAAGCCGCTCGCCATCCGGGCCATGAAGCGGTTCCTCGTCGACTGGCACTACGCCAACAACATGCCCGACGACATCGAGGTAGGCCCGGCGACCGGCAAGAGCGTGGCGGTCATCGGCGCCGGACCGGCCGGGCTCAGCGCGGCCAAGGAGCTGGCCGGGTGGGGGCACAAGGTGCACATCTACGATGCCTTGCCGTCCGGCGGCGGCACCTGCCTGATCGGCGTGCCGGCCTTCCGTCTGCCGCGCGATGTCATCGAGCTCGACGTCAACTGGGTGGCCAAGCACGGCGCCGAATTCCACTACAACGTGGAGGTCGGCCGCGACGTCACCCTGGACGAGCTGCGCGCCCGGCACGACGCGGTGGTGGTGGCCACCGGCTGCATGTACCCGGTGGCCATGAACGTCCCCGGCGAGGAGCTGGACGGGGTCATCTACGGCGTCGACTTCCTGAAGCGCGCCAACCTGGGCCAGGAGCAATGGGTCGGCGACCACGTCGTGGTCATTGGTGGCGGCTACACCGCCATGGACTCGTCTCGGACCGCCCTCCGGATCGGGGCCAAGACCAGCACCGTGGTCTACCGCCGCGGTCCCGAGGAGATGGTGGTCGACGAGGAGGAGCAGCACGAGACCCGCTTCGAGGGCGTCCGCTTCGAGTACTTCGCTGCCCCGACCGAGATCCTGGCCGATGAGCAGGGCCGGGTGAAGGGCGCGGTCTTCCAGCGCACCCGCCTGGGCGAGCCAGACGCGTCTGGCCGCCGCACCGCCGAGCCGATCCCCGGCAGCGAGTTCGTGATCCCGTGCGACATGGTCATCCCGTGCACCAGCCAGTCACCCGACAACAACGTCCTGGGCGAGTACGGGTCGCCGCTGAACCGCCACATCGGCGTGACA
>Ga0209899_1000160_pt1 | contig 12501 bp, 11 predicted proteins | sample GWRWS1_0_10_FD_187228 | JGI IMG/M metagenome (GOLD analysis project Ga0209899, IMG submission 187228) | Riverbed sediment microbial communities from areas with vegetation nearby in Columbia River, Washington, USA - GW-RW S1_0_10 (SPAdes)... | ecosystem: Environmental > Aquatic > Freshwater >...
GCCCGAGACGTCGGCGCCGGGAATGTGCGGAAAGGCAACAGTCAGTCTCGGCAGGCCCTTGCGGATCCAGATGTCGAGGTGGTTGAGCGCGACGGCGCGCACGCGAACCAGGACATCGTTCGGGCCGACCGCAGGCGCAGGCATCTCCTGGAGACGCAGGACCTCTGGACCACCATGCTGCGTGTACACGGCTGCCCGCACGGATCTCTCCTAGGGGTTGGGAGGCTCGTCTTCGATCCGTATAGTGGTGGCGCCTTCGGCGATCATGCGCCGCGATTCATAAAAGATCGTCACCCGGTCCGCCGTCATCGTCCTCCCCGGTTGGATGATCCGCACTCGGTCTCGGAAGACGACCTTTTTCTCTTTGGCGAACAGCGTCGCCGCATCTGACGTGATCTTGATATCCCGGAATTCCCCGAGGACGTTGTCGCGAAGGTAGGCTGTTTCTGCCTTCTCATCGACCTCAAGCCGGTCCCCCTGAAGGTAGCCGTCCCGGTTCTGGAGCCGCGCCCGCCCCGTCAGCACGATCACCGCGCCCTGCTTGGCGAAGAGCTCACGGCCGGTGGCGATCATATCCGGAGGAGCAAACACCCGCACGTTCCCTCGCGCGGACAGCGAGCGACTGGCCGGCGTATAGACGACGTGGTCCGCGTTCAGCACCCGGTGTCCCGACTCGACCTCCACGTTTCCGCTGGCTTCTACCGATTCCAGGGTGCGGTTGCGGGTCACGTACGCCACAGCCTGCTGGGCGGTGAGATCGCCCTCGAACGTCGCGAATTGAACGCCACCGCTCAGCGAGATCCTCCGCTCTTTGACGCGATAAATAGCCACGTTCGCGCGAACAACGGCACGGCCGTCGCTAATGCGCACGCGGCCGCGGGCTTCGACGATCTGCTTGACCGTGTCTGCCGTCAGGAGATCGGCTGTGATTTCGAGGGTGGTGGGAGGGGCAGCGGCCGCGGGAGCGACGCCTGTCGCGCAGATGAGGAATACGACGAGCGCTGCAGCCCTGGACAACCGGTTTATTTGCCTTTGCCTTTCACGTACTCGTACAGGGTGCGGTCCTTGTACGCGGCGGCGATGTGCCTTGCGGCTTTTTTCAGCTCTCCTTTGCGAGTATAAGCGAGGCCTAAGACGTAGTGCAGGACGGAGTTGTGGGGGTCGGCCTTGATCCCCCGCTCCCAGAGGTCGATCGCTTGATTCAAATCCCCGCGATCCATATAGCCGTAGCCGAGGTATCCGAGCGACCACGAGTGCGTGGGCTCGATCGCGACAATCTTTTCAAATTCTATCCTGGCCGGATCCTTCTGCCCGAGAAAGTACAGCGCGAACGCCCGACGGTAGCGGATCAGGACGTCATTCGGTGAACGCCGCAGGATGCTATCGGCCTCGGAGATGACATCGGTCGCAAACTGCTGCTGGTTGGGTCCAAGGTGCTTGCCAAGCGACTCCAGCTCGCGCCAGCCTTCAAGCAGCTGCCCTTCATGCGCATAGACCATCGCCAGGCTGTACCGCGCGTGCGGATCGGTAGGATAGCGGACCAGGACCTGCTTGTACTTCAACGCGAGGCTGGCCCAGTCGGTCCTCGCGGCGACGGCCGGGCTCAGCAGTAACGCAAACGTGACAGCAAGTGCGATGGCTCTCATAGCACACTCCGCGACGAGAGGTCTATCAATACTATCCCCGGTTTCACTGCACTGCTGTCATTGCGTGCGGAGTGATTCCTCTGGTCATTGCGAGCAAAGCGAAGCAATCTCATCACTATTCGGCACGAGTTCGCTTCGTCGCCCACGCTCTTCGCGACCGCTTCGCTCCTCGCAATGACGGTAGAGAAGGTCTAGTCCTTATCAATCTGCGCTCGCTGCAGCCTTCCACTATAGTCGATATACACGGCTTTCCACTCGGAGAAAATATCCAGCACCTGCAGGCCACCTTCCCGATGTCCGTTCCCCGTGTTCTTTGTCCCACCGAAGGGCAGGTGCACTTCCGCGCCGATCGTTCCGTGGTTCACATACACGATCCCGGTAAAGATGTCATCGATCGCGTGCATCGCCCTGTTGATGTCTCTGGTGAAAATCGACGCGGAGAGCCCGTACTCAACGCTGTTGAGAATTGCCACGGCCTCGTTCAGGTCCTTCGTGGCAATCACGTCGGTGACCGGGCCAAAGATTTCTTCCCTGGCGATGCGCATCGCAGGATTCACCTGGTCGAAAATCGTCGGGCTGTAAAACCATCCCCGGGACAGCGCGCCGTCGCTCGCACGAGCGCCGCCGGTCAGAACGCGCGCCCCTTCCCGCTGACCGATCTGCACGTAGTCATGAATCCGATGCAGCTGTGCATCGCTGACGACCGGCCCCACATCCGTGTTCGGATCGAGGCCGTTCCCCAGGCGCAGGGCCTTCGCTCGCTCGACCAGCCGCTCGGTGAGATCCGATTTCACATCGCGCTGGGTAATGATCCGGCTGCATGCGGTGCAGCGCTGGCCTGAAGTTCCAAACGCGCTCCAAATGAGCGCATTTGTGGCCAGATCGAGATCGGCATCATCCATCACGATCGCCGCATTCTTCCCACCCATCTCGAGCGCGACCCGCTTGCCGGCCCGGGCGCACTTCTCGGCGATCGCCAGGCCCGTTTCGGTCGATCCCGTGAACGAGATGATCGCGACGTCCGGATGCTCGACGAGGGCGTCGCCCACGTCTTTCCCATCTCCCGTGACGACGTTGAGCACACCGGGCGGCAGTCCCGCCTCGTGGAGAATGTGGGCGAACCGCAGGGCAACAAGCGGCGTGTGTGTCGCGGGCTTGAAGACGACCGTGTTGCCGCAGACCAAGGCCGGGATGATCTTCCAGCTGGGGATCGCCATCGGGAAGTTCCACGGCGTGATGACGCCGACAACGCCGAGCGGCACGCGGATGCAGTAGGCGGCCTTGTTGGGCATCTCGCTGGGCGTGGTGTAACCATGAAGCCGCCGGCCCTCGCCCGCGATGAAGTAGGTCATATCGATCGCTTCCTGTACGTCGCCGCGGGTCTCGGCAAGCACCTTGCCCATCTCCTGAGTCATCAGGCGGGCCAGGTCTTCCTTGTGCTGGACCAGCATCTCGGCCGCCCGGTAGAGGATCTCGGCCCGGCGCGGAGCAGGGAACTTCCTCCACTTCGCGTGCGCCTGCTTTGCTGCCTCGACGGCAGTCGCCACATCTTCACGACCCGATTTGGGCACGATTCCCAGGACGTCGCCGGTGGCTGGATTCACGGACTGCATGGTCTGCCCGTTCTTCGCTTCAACCCATTTGCCGTTGATGAGATTCTTATGCAGTTCCGGGGTGACGGTGGCCATGCGGGTCTCCTTACACTCTTGCGGGTACGGGCAGCGCGGCGAGAAGTAAGTCAGCCGCCTGCCGGAAGGCTTTCGCTGCGGGGGAATCGGGCGCACTCAGCACAACAGGGATGCCTTGATCGCTGCCTTCCCTGATGGGTGTGTCAAGCGGGATCTGTGCAAGGAGTGGCACCTCGAGCTCCTTGGCAAGCGCGGCTCCTCCACCCTGCCCGAAGATGTACACAGGGGATGCATCGGGCGCCGGCCGGTAGTACGACATGTTCTCGATGACGCCGATGACCTCCATGTTGACCTTCTCGGCCATCTTCGCGGCTCGCCGGGCCACCTGCGCGGCAGCCTCCTGCGGCGTCGTCACGAGGAGCATGTAACTCTGGGGAAGCGTCTGTGCGATCGTGAGCGACACGTCACCGGTGCCGGGCGGAAGGTCAAGCAGCAAGTACTCGAGATCTTCACCCCAGTGGACTTCGCCGATGAACGTCGTGAGGGTTTTGTGTAGCATCGGACCACGCCAGATTACGGCCTGATCCTCATCCGGAAGCAGGAAGCCGATGGAGATGACGCGGATCCCGTGAGCTTCCAGCGGGATGATCATCTGGTCGATCAGTGTGGGCCGGCCATGAACGCCCAGCATCTTCGGGATGCTGAAACCGTAGACATCCGCGTCGATAATGCCGACTTTGTGACCACGCTGGGCAATCGCGGCTGCGATGTTGACGGTAACGGTCGATTTTCCCACTCCGCCCTTGCCGCTGGCGACGGCGATGATCCGAGTCGGGGTCTCTGGCGTCAGGAATGAAGACCGGCCACGCGGACTTGCTTGGCCTCCATGGAGTTTGCCGATAAGCGCCTGACGCTGGTCCTGGCTCATGACGCCGAGATTCACCTCGACCTCGTGAACCCCGGGAATGGCCCCAACCTTTGTCCGAATCGACTCCACGATTGTCTCGCGGAGCGGGCAGCCGCTAATGGTCAGCAGCGCGTCGACCTTGATCCGGCCATCCTGGATGCCGATGTCTCGGACCATATCCAGCTCGACGATGCTCTTGTGGAGTTCTGGATCCTCGACGTCGCGAAGCGCGTCGAGTACCTGATCTCGGGTTACCATCACGATTTCATGCTAACACAAGTTCGCGCGCCCACGGAGTGGGGCGCGGCGGGAAGCGATCTTATCTTTTCGGATGAGATCGCCACGGCCCTTCGGGCCTCGCGATGACTTTGGTTAGGAGATTTCGCGTTCACGGCCATGCTCACCACACTCGCATAACTCGAAGCGCAACAGGGGAAACGGATAGATACCCGTGTCGTGGCCATCGGACCAGACAAACCGCAGCGCGTACGCGCCCACGCGGCCCATGCTCATCGCGCGGATGGTCGGTGGAATCTGCCCCACCCCGTCTTTGCAGCGCGCGCAAGGACAGTGGATACGTAGCGATGGCCACGAGTAGGTGGACCGATGGCCGTCGGACCAGACAAGCGTCAGCGTCTTGTCAGTGACGCTCCCGATCTCAACCGGCGTGGGCATCCTCTTCGGACTCATGCTTGGCTCCCAGGGGTGGGACCCTGGCCTCGGGTCCCAGGCTGACCCCCCCGCCTCCTTCTTCGCCGCCTTCGACGTCTGCGGCCGGATCCAGGCCCTGGCGAAGTCGTCTGTGGAGCAGATGGAGGCAAGCCTGATGGAACGGTGGCAGAGGGATCAGGTGCCGGCAGACCTGCTCCCGGGAGACCTGCTCCCAAAGGACCTGCTCCCGGGCGAACTGCTCCCTGAGGACCTGGTTCCGAGGGACCTGCTGCCGTGGTGGGGGTCGCCGATGCAGCCTGTGCAGCGTCTTCGACGACACGGCGTACGGGTCTGGGGAGGTCTCGCTCCGCCAGAAACTTGATCTTCTGCAGGCTCCGCTCGACGTACGAGTGAAGCACACGCTTGGCTGACGCTTCTGTGATCAGGGCGATGCCCACCTCGGCCTCGATCTGCATAGAGAGTTCTGTCTCACCGTCGATTGGCTTCAACGAATACCGCCCAGCAAACGCCTTGAGCCCACCCCGGCTCTGCTTGAACTCCACCCGCTGCGGCGGGTGCAGGGTGGCGCGCTGTACCGACTCGAGGGGGATGCCACCGAAATACCCTTTATACAGTACGGTCGCCGTGTTCTGCCGCCGGTCAATGAGATCCGCGGAGAACCACAGCCCTGTGACGTGCGGCTGAGCCTCCAGGCGGCTCACGAGCTGAAAGACTTTCTGGATGGGCGCGCGGATGATGCGGGTGTCTTCGACCTTGATCATCGAAAAGAAGGGCTCAGGGCTTCGGGCTTAGAAACTGCGTTTCCATTTGCGTGCTGGTTTCTCCGTGAGGAACGAATCAAGCCATTCAGCATTCTCATGACGTTTTCCAGCTGCTCGTTAAGCGTATCAAACTCCGCACTACTTATGTATCCCAGATCGAATGAGAGACGTAGAAGATATCTTAGCTCTGCCCCAGAACCTCGGGCGATGAAGCAGAATTGAAGATATTCACGTCTGTGGCCCCTTGCCCCGCCCTCGGATAAGTTCGTTGGGATAGCGGCCGCAAGCTCGACGAATCTGAGCAGTTAGGTCAAAAATCGCTCTGAAGGAGGGAAGTTTTTGGTCGTTCTGTAGACACTGAGAACGAGCGAGTGAGCCAGCTGCCAAACCTGCAACTTCTCGAACCGGTAAATCATGGCGGTCTCCTTTGCCCTCCATGCTTTCCGGTCCGGTCCTAGTAGATTTTAGCGAGAATCTGTTCCTAAGCCCTAAGCCCCAAGCCCTAAGCCCTGGTTGGCTCCCGCGTTCCCGTTAGTTCATTTCGAACAACTTTTGCGCCATCCACCATTGCGCGAAGCTTGCCGACCGTTTCGTCGATCGCGCGGGTCTTGAGGCCGCAATCGGGTGAGACCATGATCTGCTCAGCCGGAATCACTTGGAGGGTCTTCCGGATGCCCTCCGCCACTTCTTCGACGGATTCGACGCGGTGGGAGTGCGCGTCCACGACACCCACGCCGATGTCTTTGGTGAACCGCGCTTGCTTGAACGTCTCGAGCAGCGCGAAATGCTCATTCTTCAACGCCAGGTCGAGCTGGTCGACCGCCAGTTTCAGCACCCGCGGATAGATCCTTGGCACGTCTCCATAGCAAATGTGGCTGACCGTGTACGCCGAGAGGCCGTCGGTCACGATCTCCATCGCCTCTAGCGCCAGCTCGAAGTCCTCGTCCGGTCTCGTATGGATCGCCGGTTCGTCGATCTGGATGTATCTCGCGCCCGCCTTCTCAAGATCTCTGGCCTCTTCGCCCACCGCGCGGGCGAGTTCAAGCACGAGCTCGCGCCGGGTGGGGTAGTGTTCGTTGAACGACCATTCTGCAATGGTGTATGGACCGGTCAGCATTCCCTTGACCGGCCTCTTCGTCAGCGACTGTGCGAACTTGAACCACTCCACCGTGACCGGATGCCGCCGGCCCACCGGGCCAACAACCACCGGCTTGGGATAGTACCGGTTGCCGTACGAGCGAACCAGTCCCGCGATGGCGAACCCTTCCATCTCGTCGGCGAAATACGCGACCATGTCGCCCCGATACTGCTCACCGTCCACAAGAAGATCCAAGCCGATGTCCTCTTGAATCTGGACCCACTCCCGTGTGGCCCGCTGCTCGAGGGCCGTGAGCTCTTGTTTGGAGATCTGCTGGCGCAGGGCTTTTCTGCGCGCCTCGAGCAGATAGGCGGGTTTGGGGTAGCTGCCGACCGCGGACGTAGCCAGCAGTGGCAGGTTCATCCGCGAACTCATGTGCGAGCTCCTTTCAAGTCCTGGTTCGCGACCTTCGTGCCCTCGACAAGCGCAGCGAGCTTCCGCCTCGCGACGCTGCGGGGCAGAAATTCCAGACCTGCGCTCGGGCTGATCATCAGGCGGCCCGGTGAGACGAACGCGGTGAGGCGACGGACCGCACGCACTAGTTCATCGACGGACTCCACCCGTGTATTCCGAGCGTCCAGCACTCCGGCCTGAAGTTCTCGGGTGAAGGGCGCCGCCGCGACAACGTCCCAGTTTCGGTACCCCGCCACGAAGTCGAGCCCGATGACGTCAAATGGCAGGTCCAGGATCTGAGGATACAGGCCGCCGATATCCCCAAAGTACGTGCACAGGATCTTTTTCGCCTTCACGCCGTCGGTCAGCACGCGGCTGGCCTCGGCAAAGATGTCGAAATCCTGTTTGCGCTGGCAAATCGCAGGCTCGTCGATCTGAATGACCTCCGCTCCCGCGGCCTCCAACGCCTTCAATTCTCTATTCAGGGCGCGGCCGAGTGCGATGGCGAACTCTTTCAATGTCGGATAGTGGACGTTTCTGCTGAGCGCTGCCAGCGTGAACGGTCCCGTCACCACCGGCTTCACCGGTTTAGAGCTGTGCTCGCGGGCGAAGGTAAACTCTGAGACAGTAATTGGACCCGTCCACGCAACGGCGTGTTCTGCGACCGGCTCCCGGAAGTAGATATTCGTATCAAAGTATCGTTGGAGGCCGTTGATGGAGAACCCCGAGAGGCGCCTCGCGAAGTGCGTCTGCGCATCTTCCCACCGGATCTGACCGTCGGTAATCACGTCGATACCCATTTGCACCTGCTCGTTGATCACCTCGGCGGTCACTTCATCCTCGACGTGCTGCAACTGCGTCTCGTCGATCTGTCCTTTCTGGAAGCGCTCGACCGTCGAGCGCCACTTCCCTGGGGCGGGCAGATCAGGGATTTTGGGATAGTTGCCGATGACGGTGGTAATCAATTCGGATCCTCCGAACTTCGGGATCAGGGCTCCCTGATGCCGCCTTTGTCAGTTTAGATCGTGACGCGCTCTTTCGAAAGCTTCACTAGTTCGATCACCGCATCGTAGCGGCCGAACGATGGGACGAGGTAGACGCCCCCAACGCGCGATCGGACCGCGCCCAGCAACTCTGCGGCGATCCGCACTCCTTCGTCTCTGCCATCGGACGCCCCACGCATCCGCTCGCGCACACCCTTGGGGATGCTGAGACCCGGCAACTCGTTGTGCAAGAACTCGGCGTGCCGATGACTGACCAGCGGAAGCACTCCCATCAACAGGGGAACCGGCAACCCCCCCAGACGCCGGATGAGCCGGTCGAGCGACTCGGCTTCAAATACCGGCATGGTACAGATGAAGTCGGCTCCCGCCTGGATCTTGCGCTCGAGCACCTTTATTTCTTTGTCGAGATCTGGTGCAGACGGGTTGAGGGCAACACCCACCGTGAACGCGGTTGGCGCGCCGATCGGATTGCCGGCGACATCCCGTCCCCGATTGAACTCTTTGACCAACCGGACGAGCCCCGACGGCTTGACGTCGGAGACCGCCGTCGCGTCGGGATAGTCTCCCATCTGCGGAGGATCCCCGCGTAGCACGAGGATGTTCCGCACGCCCAGCGCGTGGACTGCGAGCAGGTCTGATTGCAGGCGGATCAGATTTCTGTCACGGGTCGTAAAGTGCAGAATCGTCTCCAGGCCCACCTCGCCTTGAATACGCGCGCACATCGCCCACGGGCTCATCCGCAGGCGGGCCATCGGGTTGTCCGAAACGTCGACGGCATCCACCCCGGTCTGCGCCAGCCGCCGGCATCCCTCTAACTCTTTCCGATCGTGGATGCCGCGCGGGGGATCGATCTCCACCGTGACGACGAAACTCTTGCCGAGCTTCTGCGCCAGCGGCGTCGGTTCGGCGGGAGGCGCTACCTCTGTCTTGGGTTCGGGCGGACGCGCGATGGGGCGGATGGTGGCGACCGGTTCTGCCGCCGGACGCGCCAGGGCCTCACGTATCGCGGCGATGTGCTCGGGCGTGGTACCGCAGCACCCACCGACCACGCGCACGCCGAGTGCCACGAGTTGTCGCGCGTGTTCTGCCATGTACGCCGGCGTTGAGAAGTAGATGTACCGGCCGCCGTGGTATGCCGGAAAGCCGGCGTTGGGCATCGCAGACAGTTTGGCCGTGGTCACCGCTTCCGCCATCACACTCATGACCTCGAGGATCCCCTGCGATCCTACGCTGCAGTTCGCGCCCACCACATCGACCTTGAGTCCTTCCAGCGTTTGGACGATCTCTCGCGGCTCGTGTCCCAGCATTGTCTTACCTTCCTGCGTGAAGGTCATCTGAGCGATCAACGGCACTTTGGTAGCCGAGCGCACGCCGCGGACCGCCTCGACCAGTTCGGCAAGATCGGTGAAGGTCTCGAGGATCAACACATCCGCGTGACCCTCGACGAGTGCAGCCGCCTGTTCCGCAAACGCGTCCCGAATCTCTTCGGGAGTCACCGTCCCGAGCGGCGCCATCGGCCGTCCGATGGGACCCATCGAGCCGGCAACAACGACGGGGCGGCCCGATGCCTGGACCGCGTCTCGCGCAACCAAGGCGCCCGCGCGGTTGATCTCGGCAAGCCGGCGCTCGAGATTATGGGTCGAGAGCTTGAACCGGTTGGCTCCGAAGGTGTTCGTCTCGATTAACTCCGCCCCTGATTCGATGTAGTCTCGATGGATGCCCCTGACAATGTCAGGCGCGCTGAGGTTGAGCTCGTCGAAGCAGCGGTCGAACGGCACGCCGCGGGCGTAGAGCACCGTGCCCATCGCACCGTCGGCGAGGAGCACATCTTGGTTGAGGCGATCCAGGAATGTGCGCGTCATAAAAGCAACACCCCTCCCAACTCCTGGAGGGGCGCTTTCCCTCTTATCTCTCGGAATTGGTCCGCGGGATTTAGCACCTTGCAGTTGTTGCGTTCTGCAGGCTGCCGGGGGTCATCGGGCCTGTCCCTCGCCCACTCTCGATAAGAGCGCCTTATTCGATTGTCACCTGTATATCACGAGGGGGCAATGGGGTCAATCCGTCTTCCGCGTCGACCCCATCTCCCCTCTCTCGACCTTATCGTGTACCGATCAGAGACTTCGAAATGATGATCCTTTGAATTTCGGACGTTCCTTCGCCGATCTCACAGAGTTTTATATCGCGGTAATATCTTTCTACCGCATAGTCCTTGATAAGGCCGTATCCCCCGTGGATTTGCACGGCTTTGTTCGTCGCTCGCGCACCGGCCTCCGAGGCGAACAATTTGGCCATGGACGCCTCGCGGCGAAATGGACGCCCCAGGTCCACGAGTTGCGCGGCCCGCAGCACCAGGAGCCACGCGGCGTCGAGCTCGGTGCCCATGTCGGCCAGCATGAATTGGATGGCCTGATGCTGACCGATCGGCTTTCCGAAGGCCTGCCGTTGGGCCGCGTAGGCCAGACTATCTTCGAGCGCCGCGCGACCGAGCCCCACGGCCATCGCGGCGATGCCGATCCGGCCGCGCTCGAGGATCGCCATCGCCTGCTGGTAGCCTTCGCCCTCCCGCCCGATCAAGGCTGTCGCGGGAACCTCACAGTCCTCAAAGGTGACTTCCGCCGTGTCGCTCGCCCGGACCCCAAGTTTGTCCTCCTTCTTTCCAACCCGCAGCCCGCCCGCCCCGCGGTCAACAATGAACGCGCTGATTCCGTCCTTTCCGGCGGCGGCATCCGTCACGGCCATGACGACATACACTCCCCCGACGCTCCCCTGGGTCACGAACGCCTTGGAACCATTCAGCACATATGAACTCCCGTTCCGTCTGGCTCTCGTCTGGATCGACGCTGCGTCGCTGCCGGCCCCTGGCTCAGTGAGGCACCACGCGCCGAGAATGTCACCCCGAGCGAGTTTCGGTAGATAGCGGCGTTTCTGGTCTTCGTTGGCAAAGAGCAGGATATGCCCAGTGCACAGGGAGTTATGCGAGGCAACGGTCAGTCCAATAGCGCCATCGCCCCAGGAGATCGCCTCCACGGCCAGCATCGCGCTCACCATGTCGAGGCCAGCGCCCCCGTGCTCCGCTGGGACTGTGAGTCCTAGCAGGCCGAGGTCTGCGAGCTTGGGCACCATTGCAGCCGGAAACGTTCCGTCGCGGTCCCATTTGGCGGCATGCGGACGTACTTCCGCGGCTGCGAAGTCGCGGACCGACCGATAGACGAGCTTCTGTTCTTCAGTCAGCTCTATCCGCACGCGCTTACATCACGACGAGAGGCTCACGATCGGTGATGACCGCTTTCTCTTCAACGATGAGCTTCCGAAGGGGTTTCGGCAAACTCATCACGCGCCGGTGCGTTTCGCCGTCGTAGAATCGCAGGGAGATGCCTCGCGCTTGAAGGCGCCGCTCGACCTCAGCAGAATCCAGGCTGTCCCAGAGCGGTTCTAGTGACCCCGCCACAAACGCCCACGGGTAGTCGAAGGACAGGATGTAATCGCAGTAGGACCGGACGTGCGTAAAGACCTTCGCCACGGTGCGATGGATCATGGCGTGCAACCGGTCGCCGGCGTCGTAGTGGACGCCGATAGCCTGCGTCACAAACACGCCGCCTAGGGTCAAGACCCGCGCTGCCGCCGCATAGAATTCTCTGGTGAACAACAGCTTGCTCGGCCCACCCTCGATCGGATCCGTGATGTCGTTGACGATGACGTCGAACCGCTCGTCGGTCTCCTCCACAAATGCTCGCGCGTCTGCGTGCATCACGCGAACGCGGGGATCGTCGAACGCCTCCGCATGCCAGTTCGGCAGGTGTTCCCGGCACAGGGCGACGAGTTCCGCGTCGATGTCGACCATCACTACAGACTCGACCGAAGGATGCCGGAGAATCTCCCGCAGCGGCGCGCCTTCTCCCCCGCCGCAAACCAGCACGCGGCGCGGTTGCTCGTGCGCGACCAATGCCGGATGCACGAGGAGCTCGTGATAGATGTACTCATCGATTTCCGCCGACTGAATCTTTCCGTCGAGAATCAGCACACGCCCCAGGTACTCAAACTCCTGGATCGTGACGTCCTGAAACTTCGTGGTCGTCTTAGCAATCACACGGCCGGCGCGGTGCGCGTGCACTTCGGCCGGCGTGTAGCGATCGAAGAACCAGATCCCGGTGAGGGGATACTCCGTCAAGGGTGGGCGCACGTCATCATCCTTTCACGACGCCCATCGGCCTGGTCCTCACCACGCGCTTGCTGATCCCCGCTTCATGGCAGACGGCGACGACATCGGCCACATCCTTGTACGCCTGGGGTGCTTCTTCCGCGAGCAGGCTGCGATCTTGCGCACGCACGATGATGCCCTGTTTCTTGAGCTC
>Ga0209899_1000162_pt1 | contig 12457 bp, 13 predicted proteins | sample GWRWS1_0_10_FD_187228 | JGI IMG/M metagenome (GOLD analysis project Ga0209899, IMG submission 187228) | Riverbed sediment microbial communities from areas with vegetation nearby in Columbia River, Washington, USA - GW-RW S1_0_10 (SPAdes)... | ecosystem: Environmental > Aquatic > Freshwater >...
TTGTCAGTATTTAGGTGTTCCCGGGAGGGAACGAAACGCACGGGTGTTTCGGCCCCCGACGGCGCGGAGGACCGTAGCAATTCTATCGCCGATGTCAAGTGATGATTTGGATGGAGCGTAATGAACGGAACGCTTCCCGCGGTGGACGAAGGCCAAGCCTTGCGTCGTAGGCCAGTGCGGTTTGCAACTTCGCAGCCTGACAACTCGGAGGCAGGTCAGGAGGTGTCAACCACGTCGACGCATAGGTTCGTGAGCACGCCGGCCGCAAACACCGGAGTTACGGTGAAGGAGGCGACGGTCTCGACGCCCGCATCCGCGAGGTCTGAGGCAGGCACATGTCGGATGGCCGCCTTCTCGCCTCGCACCTTGAACCGATAGTCCGGGTCGAAGGCCGGATTCTCCATGGAGGCCGGAATGTCGACCTCCGCGTCGAAGCCGCCGCAGCTACCGGTCGGACTCATCAAGTCCAACACATGCGTGTGGAAGCCAGTCACGGGATCCTCGAACTCGCTGTCGTCGATGCCCAAATGAGTGACCAGCACCAGGACGTTGTTGAACCCGCCGGTCAGGACTGCGTACCCGAACGCCCCGCCGCTTCCGTCGCGCGGAATCCGGCCGTCCGTTCGAATCTCCACGTTGATCTCCAAACCTCCTTCCTCGGTTTCCACCTCGATGGAGACCTTCTCAAGCTGCAAATAGCTCGGGGGCAGGGGCGGGCAGAAGTCCGCGCCGTTGTCTCTGAACTTGTTATCGTCGAACGTGTTGCCCTCCGTCGTACCGTTGACCCCGCAGACGTTCCTTCGGAGACGGTTCTCCTCGAACGTGTTGCCGACCGGAGTTCCTGGATCTCCCAAACGGATGCCGGCGCTGTAATTCGAGACTCGGTTCTCTTCAATCTCGTTCCCGGTCGAGACGTCTCGCACGTGGATTCCCCTTCGCCCGCCGAGCTCGGCTCCGGTCCCGTCCACCGTGTTCTCTTCCACCTCGTTCCCCGTCGATGCTGCCGTGCCGATTATCCGGAGCCGAATTCCATTCGTGTTCGCGAGGAGGCGGTTCTCCTCGATCTTGTTATCGTTGGAACCGAACAGCTCGATCCCGCATCCTACGGGCGTTCCCCCGAAGATCTGGTCGTGGCTCACGACGAAGTTCCTGGCGATTACATTGCCGTCCGCCAGGTCGAGGCGGATGCCATCGTGGCCGTTGTCATCGACCACGTTCTTGACGGCCCACACGCCTGTGGACATGTGAACGTTGATTCCATCGTCGCCGTTCCTCATGAGAAGATTCCTCTCCAGAACGACATTCGATGACATTGTTACGTGGATACCGTCATTCGGCGAAACGGGGGTCGCTACCGGTGGGACGACGGGTAGCCCATTCTCCACTGCGCTAATCCGCTTCACCACGATATCGTCTGAGCCTCCCTCAATGAGCACGCCCGTCCGGAAATTCGTGATGACGCCAGGTCCGGAAACCGACACCTCGTCTCTCCCGGCGATGCGAATACCTACCGTGTCCGAGCCGGGCCCAGGGCCCATGATCGTGTGGCCGTTCAGTCTGATCGTGATGCCGTCCGCAGCGACGATGAGGCCGTCGCCCACACACGACAGGTCTTCGTCGAGTTCCAGATTTGACGAAACCGAACTCCCACAGAGATCGTTTGTCGCTGCCGCCGGCGGCGCAGCCATGGTCACGAGTGCCGTGAGAAATGCGACCGAAAACACCGCTCGTCTCCACCGTCGTCTCGCTCGAGAAAATGACAACTCCTCTCCCCTCGGAGTTCGGGAGTGCCTCGTGTCAACTTAACCGTTGTGTGAGGTATCCTCGCCACTCTCACTTCTGATAATTCCTATCATGCATCGCAGTTGGTGGCGGGCGGTTCACCGGTCGTGCATTCTGATCATCGATATCCCCGCCCGCGCGTGAACACCTCGAGAATCTTTACGTCGCGCCCGACCACGGCGTAGACCGCACGGTACTCGCCGATCCGGATGCGGTACTTCCTAGGATCTGTACCTTCGATGGGCCGGACATCGGCCCTGGGCCGCGGGCGGAACGGGTTTTCTTCGAGGACGCGCAGTCCCCGAACGATGCGATTGCGTTGGTCGGAGGGCAACTTGCGAAGCTGCCGGACCGCCGTCTCGGACAGCGTGACCCGAAAGGTCATAGCTCGTCCAACGGGATGAACTCCTCTTCCTCAAGGATTCGGTTCCACCGGGCATCGTGTTCCTTCATGGACGCCTTCTCGATCAGCTCTCGGATGACCTCGTCATAGGTTTGTCCTTTGGACCCAACCCGGCGAAGCAACTCCTTGGTCTCTTTGCGGAGCGAAATGGTTGTCGTGGCAGAGGCCATGTCGGTTGTTCTATGGTCGATATGGTACTTATACGTGACTATGGTGACAATATGAAATGCAGTGCTACGCGCGGCTTTTGTTCTGGGTCATGGCCGCAAAGCCTGACTAGTTACCCTCGCTAGCCCGAGCATCAATCCAGACCGTGATTTGGGCGCGGCTTTGAACTTAAGTAATGCCTCTAGCATCGTCGACGTATGCCTCGGAAAGCCAAAGTCACGGCGCCCGAGAGACCGGAGACCACGGAGATCGTCCTCCGAATCACCGCCGATCATGCGAAAGATTTCGAAGCGATGTTCGAAGCCGAGGAGATCCCGATCTGGGACGACTTTACGCGCCGAGGTCGGTTCCTCGAGGCTCGCCTCGTCCGCACGATCGGTGGAAGCGAGCAGCGAGGCGGCATCCAGGATTACATCCTTCACATCGTCGCCGCGGATCACGAGGCGCATGAGGAGCACGACCGCGACCCCCGGTTCCGAGCGTTTCTGGCGAAGGCCGAGCGGCTCCAGCCCGAGCAGCCGTTGGTCTGGTTTGGCGACACGATTTTCGAACGCCGAGGTTGAGTCGGACGACGCGCCGGACGTTTCGATGATCGCTCCTCGACCGACGCTCTATCGAGATGCAGCCCTCGCGGACGGCCCCGGTCCGTCGCTTCGGAGAAGCGTAAGCGTCCTCGTCGCCCAGCGGCGCGTCCTCTGGATTCGTCCCACCTCCGACGAGGGCGACCTCCCGCCGAACGTCCACGTCATTGATGCGGGCGGATCAACGATCGTCCCGGGCATGGTCGACGCCCACAGCCACGTCACGCTTCCCGGAGGCTCGCACTGGATCGACCGCGGCGCCGATCCTCCGGAAGAACTGTTGGAGGTCGCGGAGCACAACGGGGATCTCCTGACTCGCGCGGGCGTGCGCTGGGCCCGCGACGTCGGGTCCCCTCTCGCCGTGGATCCGCGGGATGGACGGAGGCGCGCCCTCGCGCTCCGCGTGCGCGAACGGTGGCAGACGGACCCGAATCGACCGAGGATCCGGGTCGCGGGGACCTGGATCGGCCACAGCGGCGTCCTCACCGGCGGCCTCGCGATGGAGGCGGACGACGGCCCGGCCCTTCTGAAGGCCGCGTCGACTCAGCTCGACGACGGGGCGGACTTCCTCAAGCTCTACCTGGACGGACCGAAGAAGGAAGAGGCCCCCTGGTCGACGGAAGACGTGCGGGCCGTCGTCGAACTCGCGCACGGTCGCGGCGCGAAGGTCACTGCCCATTCCGGCTTCCTTGTTGGCGCGCGGGTCGGGATCGACGCCGGCGTCGATTCCCTCGAACACGGATTCGAGCTCGACTCGGACGCGGTCGCGAAGATGGCGCGCCAGGGAACGTTCCTCGTGAGCACCCTCGCGATCTTCCGGTCGTGGACCTCCTTCGCGCAGACGACGACGTTGCCGCGGTTCGTCAGCGACGAGGGAAAGGAGCGAATCGCGCTTCGGCGCGAGCGAGCGATCGAGAGCGTCCGTCTCGCCCACCGCGCGGGCGTCCGAATCGCAACCGGCACGGATTTTGGCGGCGGATCGTTGCGCGCGAACCACCTCGCCTGGGAGGTCGAGGCGCTCGTCGAGGCCGGGTTGAAGCCGTGGGAGGCGCTCGCGTCCGCGACGGTCCGAGGCGGCGAGCTCCTCGGGGAAGCGGAGGCCGGCCGTCTCGGCGAAGACGGGCCCGCGGATTTCTTCCTCGTCCACGGCGACCCGCTTACCGACCCGACCGCCCTCTGGAGGGTGTGGCGCGTGGCCTGGTTGCCGGAGTGACGTGGGTCGCAGAGGACAGGGTATTTGTAAACGGCAAAAGAGATGTTGATGTCTGTCCTTCATTGCCGTCCATGAATGGCGTCGCGGGAAGCCTCATCGGCCGCGTTTGCATGGTGACCGGCGCGACCGGGGCGCTCGGAAAGGCGACCGCGAATGCCTTCGCCCAACGCGGCGCGACAGTCGTGCTCGTGAGTCGGGATGAGGCGCGGGGACACGCCGTCGTGGCAAGCGTCCGGCAATCCAGCGGAGCCGGATCGGTCGAACTTCTGCAGGGCGACTTGTCCGACTTGCATTCCGTCCGGAACTTGGCGCAGTCCTTCGGCGAAGGGCACGATCACGTTGACGTCCTCGTCAACGCAGCCGCGGTCTTCACGCGCAAGCGAATCGAGACGGCGGGTGGGTTCGAACTCATGTTCGTCACGAACTTCCTCGGTCCGTTTCTGCTCACGAACCTCCTCATTCCCGCATTGCGGGCGGGCGCCCCCTCGCGCGTGATCACCATCTCCGCGCCGACGACGACGGAACTCGACTTCGCGGACCTCCAAAGCAAGACGCGCTGGCGTCCCCTCCACGCCTTCGGCGCCTCGAAGATGGCGGAACTCCTGTTCACCTACTCGCTCGCGCGCCGCCTCGAACGGACCGGGATCCGCGCAAATGTGCTTCACCCCGGCCTCATCAAGTCCGATCTGATGCGCGACCTCGCCGCTCCCGCGCGGTTCTTCGTGCGACTCGCATCGAAACCCCCGGAACAAGCCGCGGAAGCGGTCGCGACCCTGGCCTCCTCCCCGGCCCTCGAGGGTTTCACGGGACGTTTCTTCAAGGGCACGCAGCCCTCCGAATCGAACGAGTACTCCCGCGATCCCGACATACAGGAGAGACTCTGGAAAGAAGGCGAGCGGCTCGTCGGGGCATCGTTTCCAAGCGCGTGATCGGCCTGGTCACCCTCCGCCAAATCGGTCGCTTGCTCCGGGCGCCCAGGTGCGTCGTAAGGGACCTCGGCGCAACTAGTCCTCGATCACTTGGAACTCGTTCCCGTCGGGGTCGGCGAACCAGAAGATCGTGCCCCACTCTTCCTTCTTGGTCGGCTTCGTGATCTTGACGCCTTTCGACCGGAGTCTCGCCTCCTCTCGCTTCGCGTCTTTCGTGGAGAACAGGTATCCGGTGTTCCCTTTCTCCGGTCGGGAGTCCGGGCAGAGATGCAGGCGGACGTTCGCCCCTCGCGGCGCGACGGTGACCCAATGCGGCCACGACGTCACGACGCGGAAGCCGACCTTGTCCTTCCAGAACTTCGTCGCCTTTTTCTCATCCCGCACGACGACCGCGACCGTCTCGAACTTGAGCATGGACGCCGGAATCGGGCCGGTGAGCCATAAGGCTGCGGCGTTTCGCTTTCGATGCGGACGCCCATAGAGATCGAGTCATCGCTCGACGACCGGACGGAAGCGGTATGGCCTGAGACGTATGCGATGGCGGTTCCTTGGGAGGGAACGGCATATAGTCCGCCGGACCCTTCCCCCGCCCGGCGATGGTCGACCTCGCGGGTCCCCTCCTGGATTCCCTCCTTTTGGGCTCCCTGTACACGATCATGGCCCTCGGCCTCACGATCACGTACAAGGTCACGAAGATCCCCAACTTCGCTCATGCGGAGTTCGTCACGGTCGGGAGCTATGCGGGCATCGTCGCCGTGAACGTCTGGGGCCGAGGCCTCGCGGAGGCGCTCCTCCTCGCGGTCGCCGCCTCGGCGGGGACCGCCCTCCTCGCGGACGAGCTCGTGTTCAAGCCTCTGTTCCGCCGGGCCGCGACGTCCCTCCACCTGCTCGTCGCCTCGATCGGCGTCGGCCTCGTCGTCCGCTATGTCCTCTCGATCCTCGCGAGCGCGGCCGGGATCCTGAGCGCGAAGTCGGACCTCCTCGCGACGACCCTCGTCAGCGTCGGGCCCGGCGCGAACCTCACGACGCTGCATCTGTGGATTCCCGCCGCGACGGCCTCGGCTGTGGTCGCCCTCCACGTCCTGTTCACGCGCACCCGGATCGGAAAGGGAATGCGCGCGATGGCCTCGAACTTCGACCTCGCCCGGGTCTCCGGGATCCCCACAGCTCGGGTGCGCCGGATCACGTGGATCCTCGCCGGAGGCCTCGCCGGGGTCGCGGGCACGTTCTGGTCCGTGTACGCCCCCACGGATCCCGAGGTCGGATGGCGGGCGCTCCTCTGGACGTTCGCCGCGTCGATCCTCGGCGGCTTCGTGAGTGTGTCCGGGACGATCGCGGGCGGATACATCGTCGGCGCCTCGGAGAGCTTCGGGATCACGATCCTGAACAGCGAGTTCGGGATCAGCGCCTCGTACAAGCCGATGATCGCGCTCGTCATCATCGTCGCCGTCTTCCTGATCCGACCCACGGGTTTCGCGGGACTCACCGTGCGGGACGTCCTCGACGGCCTCCGGAAATTCCCGGGGCGGACGGTCGCGCGCGTGAAGTCCCTCTTCGCGTCGCGGGGGTGACCGGATGGCGGACCTGCTCTTCCTGTACACCTCGATCGCGACCCTCTTCGGAATCTACGCGATCCTCGCCCTCAGCTTCAACCTCGAGTACGGGTACGCCGGCCAGCCGAACCTGGGGAAGGTGTTCTTCTTCTCGATCGGCGCGTACGTCGCCGGCATCCTCGTCGCCCACGGGACCGCGGCCCTCACGGGATACACGGGAGACCTGTTCACGGCCCAGGCCGCGAACGCCCGCCTCCTGTATGCGGCCGCGAACCCGGGTACGATCCTGTCCTTCTTCATCGGCGCGCTCGCCCTCGCCGGCCTCGTCGGTGCCGGATTCGGCGTCCTCGCGTCGTACCCCGCCCTCCGCCTCCGCGGGGACTTCCTCGCGATCGTCCTGATTGCCGTGGGGGAGGTGGGCCGAGTCTTCGTCCGGGTGTACACGCCCCTCGCGGGAGGGAACATCGGGATCGGGGGAGTCCCGAGTCCGTTCGTGTTCTTGGGGGACCGCGAGGCCCGAGTCGCGTTCTCCGTCCTGGTCCTCCTCCTCGCCCTCGGCACGTTCCTGTTCGCCTCGAGGCTGTCGAACTCCCCGCTCGGGCGGCTCCTGAAGAGCGTCCGGGACGACGAGCTCGCGTCGAACGTATTCGGCAAGCGGACCCCTTGGGTCAAGGCCCAGATTCTCGCCGTCGGGAGCGGAATCGCGGCGATCGCCGGAGTGTTGTGGGCCTTCTGGTTCCAGACCGTCGCGGCGGACGATTTCATCCCTCAGCTCACGTTCCTCGTCGTTGCGATGGTCCTCCTCGGCGGGGCCGGGAACCACCGCGGCGTCCTCGTGGGGGCGATCACGATGACGGTCCTCGACCACGTCACCCGGCCCTCCTTCTACGCGATCCTCGGGTTCGAGGCGAACCTGGCGTTCGACATCAACTACCTCCGGTACATCCTGATCGGGCTGATGATCATCTTGATCCTCATGTTCCGCCCGGGAGGCTTGCTGCCGGAGAAGCCCGTGCGGACGCCAGCCCTCGACATCGCCCGGGCGCTCCGTCGCCCGGCACCCGCGGCGGACACACTCCAGGCCGAAAGGACGCAGCCGCCGTAGACCGCCGCGGTGGGAAGTCCCGCGGTACTCGCCGGCCACAAACTTCAATGCCTCTCGGACCGATTCAGGCTGCATGGCGGGGGCGGCGGAGACGGCGGGGACCGGAGGGGCTGCGAGCCGGATGAAGATCCTGCTCGCGGTGTTGGTTGCGATCATCATCGTGCTGGCGGGGGCGCTCGCGTACGTGGCGACGCTCCCTCGGGGGCCCACCGGGGGGCCGGTCACATACCTGATCGGCGTGGAGATTGCGATCACGAATCAGTACGCCACGGACGGTCCCCTGCGGAGGGACGGCGCGTACCTGGCGATCGACCAGATGAACGCCCAGCTCTTGGCCGCGGGCTCTCCGATCCGCTTCCAACGGATCCATGAAGACTCCGGGGGAAGCCCGACCGGAGCGACGAACTCCTTCAACGCCCTCTTGTCCGCGGGGGTGAAGATCGTCGTGGGGCCCCTCTCGAGCGGAGAGGTGAACGCGGTGATGCCCCTCGCGAACGCGAACCAGGTCGTCGCGATCAGTCCGTCCTCCACGGCGCCGAGCCTCGCCGTGGACGACTACATGTTCCGGGTCGCGCCGAACGACGCGTTTCAGGCCCGTGCCCTCGCGAAGCTCCTTCAGGACCAGGCCATCACGAAGGTTGGCGTAATCGCCCGCGACGACGATTATGGCCGCGGCCTTGCGAACCTCCTCAAGAGCACCTACGAGGCGGCCCCGTACAGCGGTCAAGTCACCCTCGTGATGTACGATCCCACCGCGACGACCCACACGACGGAGGTCGGGCTCCTCAGCACCGCGATCAACGGCTTCGGCGCGGACGCCGCGACCGCCGTCCTCATCATCGCATTCGAGCCGGACGGCGTGGACATCCTGAACCTCGCGCGGCAGGACACGCCGCTGAGCAGCGTCCGGTGGTTCGGATCCGAGACCCTGCGACGGACCGCGTTCTTCCCGCCGACGGCGGCCCCCGAAATCGGGCAATTCGTCGTTCAGCGGAACCTGACCGGCTTCTTCCCGTCCGCCGCGAGGAACCCCGTCGTCGTGAAGTTCGAAGCCGACTACAACGCCGCGTTCACGCGGGCCCCCTCTCCCTACGCGTACTATTCGTACGACGCCGCGATGCTCTTGATGCTCTCGGTCCTCCGGGCGGGCACGTACGATGGCCCGGCGGTCCGGGCGATGCTGCCGATCGTCGGGCAGACGTATATCGGCGCGAGCGGGCACAAGATCTTTGACCAGTACGGAGACTATGCGGCCGCGGACTACCGGGTGTGGCACGCGACGTTCGACGGGACGAACTACGCGTTCACGGAGGTCGGCACCTGGTTCTACGCGACGGGCAACCTCGTCTGGGACTGATCGCATCGGACGAGACGCACACGCCGATCACGGGCGGAGGGTGAGGCATGGCCCCGATCCTCCGCCTCGAGGACGTGCACAAGCACTTCGGCGGCCTCCGCGCGGTGGACGGCGTCACGGCGGAGCTGGCCGAGGGGGAACTCGTCGGCCTCATCGGTCCGAACGGGAGCGGGAAGTCGACCCTGTTCAACGTGATCTCCGGCGTGTACCGGCCTGACGGCGGCACGATCACGTTCCGCGGGGATCGGATCGACGGCCTCGAACCCTGGGAAATCTTCTCCCGCGGGGTCGTGAGGAGCTTCCAGAACCCCCGCCTGTTCCGCGGGATGACCGTCGTGGAGAACGCCCTCCTCCCGGCGCGGGACCAGAAAGGCGAACGCCTCGTGAACGCGCCCTTCCCCGGTCGCTGGGAAGACCAGGAGAAACGCCTCGCGGAGGACGCCCTCGCAATCCTGGTCCGGAACCAGCTCGAGGCCGTCCGGCTGAACTGGGCGACCGAGATCTCGGGAGGGCAGATGAAACTCCTCGAGGTCTCCCGCACGATGATGGCGGAGCCAAAGCTCCTCCTGCTCGACGAGCCGACGGCGGGCGTCGCACCCAAGCTCGCGGGAGAGATCTTCGAGGAGATCGCCGCCCTCCGACGGGAGCACGGCCTCACGTTCCTGATCATCGAGCACCGGCTCGAGGTCCTGCTGAGCGCGGTCGAACGCGTCCTCGTCTTGCACCAGGGACGCGTGCTGTTCGACGGTAAGCCGGACGAGGCCGTGAACGATCCGGCCGTCGCCGATGCGTACCTGGGCGAGTGACATGGACGCTGCGTTCCGAGCGGAGGACATCGTCGGTGGCTACGGGAAAGCGGTCGTGGTCCAGGGCGTCACGATGGATCTCCGTCCGAAGGAGCTCGTCGCCCTGGTCGGGCCGAACGGGAGCGGCAAGAGCACGTTCATCAAGTCCGTGTGGGGCCTCGCGCACCTGTTCAGCGGCCACGTGTACCTCGACGGCAAGGAGATCACCCGCCTCACTCCCGAGCAGAAGTCGACCCTCGGGATCCAGTTCGTGCCCCAGGTCGACAACACGTTCTCCGACCTCCGCGTCCGGGAGAATCTCGAGATGGGGGCGTACCTCTCGCGGGACCCGGCGGAGATCCGCCGGACGATGGAAGGGGTCTTCGACACGTTCCCGATCCTCGAGGAACGGAAGGAGCAGTTCGCGTCCACGTTGAGCGGCGGAGAGCGACAGATGCTCGCGATCGGTCGGGCGCTCATGTCCCGGCCGACCGTCCTGTTCCTCGACGAGCCCACGGCGGCCCTCGCGCCGCGGATGGTCGGGGAGCTGTTCCGTCGGATCCTGAAGATCCGGGACGGAGGCGTCTCAATCCTCCTGGTCGAACAGCATGCCCGCAAGGCGTTGGAGATTGCGGACCGCGGCTATGTCCTCGTCACGGGAAAGGCGGTGATGGAGGGAACGGGAGCCGCGATCCTGGCGAGCGAGGACCTGAAGAAGGTCTTCCTCGGTCAGAAAGGAACCTAGGCCTCAGTTCCCCAAGAGGGTCACAGGTTCTTCAGGAAACTGAGACTCGGCGTGAAGAAGTACTCGCCGCCGCGCAACCGCACGTAATCTCCGAAGTTGAATCGCAGCCGATCGAGGAACCGCCCCGACCGTCCCCACGTCCGAGGCCATTTCTGCGCGGCTCGAGGATGTTGCCCGATGAGTGCGTCGTCTCCCGTGTTCAGGCCCGGGAACAAGAGTAACTCCGGGAAGTTCGGGTTGTCGACCCACGTTCGCTGGATGAATTCGAACTGCCGCGCGATGTCGCCTTGGAACGCCTGGAACAGGAGGCCGACTTCGCTGTTTGCAGTCGCACCCGCGGAGACGCCGCCTGACGGCGCCGGACGGACTCCGTACGGGATGCCGCGGCGCACGATCCGATGACTCCGCTCTTCCTCCGGATTCAGGAACGGGTTCGCCCCTCGCTGATTCGCCTTCCGGATGTGCGCGTGAAACGGACACCGGTTCCCGGCTCGGTCCCGGGCGAGGTACTCGAAGTTGTTCACCGGTCCAAGGCCGTCCCAGGGTCGGAGGGTGACCGGGGTCCCGTCCTTGAATCGGCCGACGACGAGGGCGCCCGTGAGCGCCTCGTCCGCCGCGAGTCGCGTGGCGAGGTCTTTCACCCCGGCGTTGAAATTTGCGACGTCTTGCTGGAGCTTCCGGAAGACGAGGTAACTCCCGAAGGAGTCCTCTTCGCTCGTGAACGGATCGTCGACCAAGACTAGGCCGAGGGGCGCGGACGGATCCCATGCATCGACTCCGGCCGCTTTCTCGGCGTCGAGGTCCGCCTGCAGGAAAAGCGGTTGGCTCCGCGAATCGACATACCCGAAGTGTTCGATCGGGTCGCCTCTCGCGTTCCGTAAGACGGTGCCGCGTTCGACCGTGAGGATCTCCGCGATTTGCCGGAGGCCCTCGGATACCTCGCGGGTCTTCGCTGAAAGATCCTCGGCGGAATCGTGGGACAAGCTCACGAGGGCGTGGACGTCTCCTTGATACGGCGCCTCCCATTCTCCCGACGGAGGATCCCGATTCCTGGCGAGGAGCGAGAAGGCCCGGAGCCTCATCCCGTTGCGGAAGGCTTGACCGGAACCGCCGAAGTCCTCCGGGAGCAGGCCTAACGCACGGTACCCGTTCGCGGAAAGAGCGAAACTCGCGACGAGCCCGCCGCGGGTGCCGTGATCGTGATAACTTCCGGTGTCGTCGAGCTGTTTCCGGGCGGACGTCAGCTCTCGGCGGGCGAACTCTCGGATCCACGCGCAGATGGCCTCAGGCTCCGCGGTGAAACGGACGACGAGATGGTCCGATTCTTTCCGGCCGTGAGGTTTGAGGATGTTGCTCTGGAGGTTCTCCAACATCTTGCGGTACTCGGTCCGCGCAGGGTCGATGTTCGTTTCTCGAAGGTCGACGGCCATGGCCGGCCCCCAGGACGGTCCTCTTTAAGAAAGCTTCCGAGTAAATTTTCAGTTAGGCCGTCGCTCCGCAATCAGCGATCGATCGTGCTCCGATGACCGAGCGTGGGCACGACTAGCAATTTACCTGCCAATCTCCATCAATGATGACGCGGTACTCACCCTCGGGAGTTGTACGACGCTCCCCTCCCTGTTTACCCACAATTCCTCTGATCGAGCGATTCTCGCTCGGAGATTCTCCATGTGAGGTGTCCACACGGCAATTAACCATGTATGGTCTATTCGCGGACGCGAATCAACCACATGTGGTCTATCTGGGTCGCGGGTCGTAAGCACCCTTAAGTGGGAGGACCCTGTCAGGAGAGACGAAGGTGTTTTGAATGCCTAGCGAACTATTTGGAACAAGCGT
>Ga0209899_1000163_pt1 | contig 12379 bp, 11 predicted proteins | sample GWRWS1_0_10_FD_187228 | JGI IMG/M metagenome (GOLD analysis project Ga0209899, IMG submission 187228) | Riverbed sediment microbial communities from areas with vegetation nearby in Columbia River, Washington, USA - GW-RW S1_0_10 (SPAdes)... | ecosystem: Environmental > Aquatic > Freshwater >...
CCGGGCGGTCGGCAGTCGAGACCGGCGTCCCGAAGTCCGCGCACGAAGAGGTCCCGTTTCGCCTGATACGAGCGCGCCAGGTCCGCGTAGTAGGATTCTGGCAAGTTCAGCGCGGCGACGGCGGCGATCTGGAGCGGATGAGGCGCGCCGACCGTCAGGAAGTCGTGGGTCCGGCGCATCGCGCTCGCGAGCGTCCTCGGCGCGATGGCCCAGCCGATCCGCCATCCCGTCGCGCTGTAGGTCTTCGAGAGGCCGTTGATCGTGATCGTCCGCTCGGCCATATCGCCGATCGTCGCGAGGGACACGTGCCGGGCGCGATCGAAGACGATGTGCTCGTAGATCTCGTCCGTGACCGCGACGACGTCGTGGTCCGTGCACAGGTCGGCGATCGTCCGGAGTTCGTCCCGCGTGAAGACCTTGCCGGTCGGGTTATTCGGCGTGTTCAGGATGAGGACCTTCGTCCGGTCCGTGAACGCGGCCTTCAGCGCTTCCTCGTCCACGGTCCAGTCGGGCCACTCCATACGGACGTACCGCGGTCGCGCGCCGCTCACGATCGCGTCCGGGCCGTAGTTCTCGTAGAACGGCTCGAAGATCACCGCCTCGTCGCCCTCGTTGATCAGGGAGAGCATCGCGGCCATCATCGCTTCGGTCGAGCCGCACGTGACGACCAGGTTCGACTCCGGGTCCGCGTCGATCCCGTTGAACGCCTTCGCCCGCCGCGCGATCGCGTCGCGAAGCTCGCGCGCGCCCCAGGTGATCGAATACTGGTTGTATCCGCCGTCGAGGGCCCGCTTCGCCGCCTCCGTGAGTTCCTTCGGCGGCTCGAAGTCCGGATAGCCCTGGGCCAAGTTCACAGCGCCGTGCAGCGCGGCGATCCGCGTCATCTCGCGGATGACCGATTCCGGGAATTTCTGGACACGGTCCGCGACGCGTCGGTCGCGGATCGCAATGTCCTCGCGGACGGCGGAGCTCGGCGACGGGATAGGCGTCCCCCGCCGCGGAAGGTCGGCGCGTGCAAAAACCTGTCGGGCGAGGATTAAGAGCGCGCATCCCCATTCGCGCGGACCGAGGTCGCGCGCATGGCGGAGCGTTTCTTCGATTTCTGGCGGGTCGACGTCTTCACGGACACGCCGCTCACCGGGAATCCGCTCGCGGTGTTCCCGAGGGCGACGGGCCTCTCGGCCGTCGAGATGGGCGGCATCGCCCGGGAGATGAATCTCTCCGAGACTACGTTCGTCTTTCCTTCGACGAACCCGACGGCCCACTACCGCAACCGGATCTTCACGCCCGGCGGCGAGATCCCGTTCGCCGGCCATCCGTCGATCGGCACGGCGTTCGTCGCGGCGATGGAAGGCCTCGTCCCTCACCCCGACGGTTCCTCCGTCGTCTACCAGGAACTCGAGATCGGCGTGCTCCCGCTCGAATTGATTTGCGAGGGCGGACAGGTGAAGAAGGTCATCATGACCCAAGGCGAGCCGTCCCTCGGGGCGGAGCTCAAGAATGTGGAGCCGCTCGCATCCGCCCTCGGGGTGCGCGCGAAGGACTTCGGCCCGAAGGGGCTGGTCCCCCAGATCGCCGCGACCGGGATTCCGTCCCTGCAGGTTCCGTTTCGCTCCGTCGACGTCGTCAAGGGCTTGGATCCGGACCTGCGATCCCTGGGGAAGGTCCTCTCCAAGTTCGGGGAGAAAGTCGTCTGCTACACGTTCGCCCTCGGAGGCGAGACGCCCGGTGCGGCCGTCCACGCCCGGAGCTTCGTGCCGGATCTCGGGATCGAGGACCCCGCGACCGGGAGCGCGGCCGGGGCGTGCGGCGCATATCTCGCGTCCCGAGGCAAGCTGCCCGGGCCGACGTTCGTGATCGAACAGGGGATCGAAGTCCATCATGCGAGCCGCATCGAGGTGAGCGTCGAGATGGAGGACGGAAAGCCGAAAGTCGTGCGGGTCGGGGGCCAATCGGTCCCCATCATCCGCGGCAATCTTCGGCTCCCCTGACCAGGCTCGACCGGACGGAGGGATCGAAAATCGCAAACGGCGCCGAAGTCCAATTCGTCTATCTGTTCGCCGCGATGCTCGTCGCCGGCTCCGTGCTGTTGGCATTCCTTCCGGTGTTGCACCACGCGTGGACGTTCGCGGCGTCCCGACGGCTTTTCGCGGTGTTGATCGTCGTCATCCTGGCTCTCGGCATCGGGGCGGTCCTGCTGGTGAATTCGGCGATATCGGATCCGGTCTACTTCGTCCCGATCGCGGGCATCACGGTGGGACTGCGCCTATCCTCTCCATTCCTCCTGTATCGGCGCGTTCAGGATCGGTTCGAGGCGTCGCGATGGTGGAGCGTCCTCCGTTGGCTCGTCGTGGGTGGTTTCGGAATCCTCGTGGCGAGCCTGGCGTACCACCTCTTGCTCCTCGCGTCCGGCACGGAACCCGCGACGGTGGTCGTCTTCAGCGAGCAGCTCGTGATGGCCCTCGGGGCATCGATCCTCATCGTTCGAGCGGGCCTCCGGATCCGGCCCCACGAGACCGCCGAGATGTGGCCGATCTGGTCCGCGGCCGTGCTGTTCGCCGTGGGGTTTGTCGTCGTCCTTCCGTACGCGATTCCCGCGTTCGAACTGGTCTACGTCGTCTCCGGGATCGTGGGCTGGTCGATCGGCATCGTCGCCGTCATTTACGATCTCTGAAGCCCATCGAAACGGCCTCGACCGAGGTCCCGCCTGCGGACCGGACTACAATTCGATTTTGATGCCGAGCTTTTCCGTCAGTTCCTTGTAGCGGTTCCGGATCGTCACTTCGGTCACGCCCGCGACGTCGGCGACCTCGCGCTGCGTGCGGCGCTCGTTGCACAGGATGGATGCGATGTAGATCGCCGCAGCGGCGACGCCGGTGGGTCCACGGCCCGAGGTGAGTTCTTTGTCCTGGGCCTCTTTCAGGATCTCGACGGCCCGCGACTGGACTTCGCCCGTGAGTTTGAGTTCGGAACAGAACCGGGACACGTAGTCTTGGGGCTTCGTCGGCATCAACTTGAGCTTGAGCTCGCGGGTCATGAACCGATACGTGCGGCCGATCTCCTTGCGGCCCACCCGAGACGAGTTCGCGATCTCGTCGAGGGTCCTCGGGACGTTGCATTGTCGGCACGCCGCGTACAGGGACGCCGCAACGACGCCTTCGATCGACCGCCCGCGGATCAAGTTCTTGTTCACCGCCTTCCTGTACACCATCGCGGCCGTCTCGCGGACGTTCCTCGGCAATCCCATGCCGCTCGCCATCCGGTCCAGCTCGCTCAGGGCGAACGCGAGGTTGCGTTCCGTCGCGTTGCTCACTCGGATCCGCCGTTGCCATTTCCGGAGTCGATAGAGCTGGGCTCGGTTCCGCGTCGGGATCGATTTGCCGTACGAGTCCTTGTTCTTCCAGCCGATCGTCGTCGAGAGGCCTTTGTCGTGGATCGTGTACGTCATCGGCGCCCCAGTGCGCGCGCGCTTCTCGCCCTGCTCGACGTCGAACGCCCGCCACTCCGGCCCTTGGTCGATCATCTGGTCGGTCAGGACGAGCCCGCATTCCTCGCAGATGAGCTCGCCGCGCTCGTAGTCGAACGAAAGGTGGCCCGAATTGCATTCGGGGCATCTAGTGACTTCTTCGGCCTCTTCGATCTTCTTGGTTGGCATGGTCTCCCTCAGCAACGAACACGTCGGCTCCGATCATGGATAGCGAGGCAGCTCCGGTGGGCCGTACGGCCGCAAACGGCTCGCGGACTGGTCCGAATACCTTGACCACCCGGCCCAGCGGTCGGTTCCGTTTGTCCCGCACGTCGGCGCCTCGCGAGGGGGCGAACTCGGATCGGACGAGGACAGTCCCGTCGTGGGCGATGTTCTCGACCACGCCGAGCCGCCTCATGCCCCCTCTGGTTCGGCGGCTGGCAATGCGTGCCTACTATTTAACGAGAGCGGAATTTATTTGTATCGGCACCGGCGCCAGAGCCCGTCGAAAGGTCCGGTTTTCAGGGCCAGCCCAACGCACCGGCAGGCGCCCCGGTGTTAACCTTATTCAAGGTTGACTTGCCTCGTCGGTCCGGGCTGGCACATGGCCCTCTCGGTCGGAGTTTCGGGCCATCGCCGCGATCCCTCCCCGAACATATTAACCGCGCGCCTCCGATGCCGCGACGGGAAAAGCGTGAAAATCGTCCCGTTCGAAATGGAGCGATGGCAATCGACCTGGGAGAACTCGGTCGACTTCAACCTCTCCGAGAGCGGGGTCCAGCCGATCCCTCTGCGGGAGCTGCTGCGCGACGAAGCGGTGACCGAGCGGTTCCTGGACCATCCCCTCGCATACTCCCAAGGGAACGGGACGCCCGAGCTCCGCGCTCAGATTGCGGCCCTGTACCGCGGGGCCACCCCGAGCCAGGTCCTCGTGACGAACGGTTCGTCCGAGGCGAATCTTCTCGCGATGTGGCACCTCGTCGAAAAAGGCGACGAGGTCGTCGTCATGCTGCCGAACTACATGGAGAATTGGGGCCTCGCACAAATCTTCGGCGGCAATGTCAAGGCGCTCCACCTTCGGGAAGACCGGAAATGGCAATTCGATCCGGATGAGCTCGGTTCTCTCGTGACGCGCAAGACGAAAGCGATTGCGATCTGCAACCCGAACAACCCGACCGGTGCGATCATGGGCGACGCGCAGCGGACGGCGGCCTTGGATGCGGCCCGGGACCGCGGTGCATGGCTGCTCTCCGATGAGGTGTACATCGGCGCGGAGCGGGAGGGGCCGCGGACGGAGAGCGTGTGGGGCGACTATGAACGAACGTTGATCGTGAACGGCTTGAGCAAGGCGTACGCTCTCCCCGGCCTTCGGATCGGATGGATCGTCGGCCCGCCGGAGACGGTGGCGACACTCTTGGGCTATCACGACTACACAACCCTCGCGCCGACGTACTTGTCGGATCGGCTCGCGCAGATCGCCCTGACACCGAAGCGTCGAGAAGAAATCCTCGCCCGGACGCGCTCGATCCTCCAACGGAACTATGCGGTCCTCGCCGATTGGATCCGGGACCATGGTTCCCTCTTCTCCCACGTCCCTCCCACCGCGGGGGCCATCTGCTTGCTCCGGTACGCTCTGCGGATCAATTCCTCAGAACTCGCGTGGCGCCTCCTGAAAGAGAAATCCACGCTCATTGTGCCCGGGGATCATTTCGGGATGGACGGCTATATCCGGATCGGGATGGGGGACGCTCAAGCCTATCTCACGCAAGGCCTGGAGCGGATCGACGCTTTGCTCCGGGAGATCCGGGCCGAGAAAGGGAAGGCGTGATGGAAGTCCTTCTCCTGTCGGAACATGAGATCCGCGATCTGGTTGGGGCCGCCGACGCCCTCCCCGCGGTTCGCGATGCGTTCGTCCGGCTGGCGCGGGGCGAGGCGACTCTCCCGGGCGTCATCAACCTCGACATCCCGAACTCGGGTGCCGAGGTCCATGTCAAGAGCGCGCACCTTCAAGGCTCGCGGTTCTTCACGATCAAGGTCGCTTCCGGGTCGTACGCCAATCCTGAGCGCGGCCTCCCGGTCGGGAGCGGCATCGTCCTCGTCTTCGATGCTGTGACCGGCTTCCCGCGGGCGGTTCTCTTCGACAACGGCTACCTCACGGATTTGCGGACGGGAGCCGCGGGTGCCTTGGCGGCGGACCTCCTCGCGCGCCGCGAAGTCGATCGAGTCGGAATCATCGGCGTCGGGACCCAAGCCCGCTATCAGTTCGCCGCCCTCCTGGGCGTACGGAAGCCGGAGAGAGTGATCGCATTCGGGCGGTCCGAAGCGAAGGCGACTGCGTTCGCTCGGGAGATGGAGAAGCTTCATGGCATCCGGGTTCTCCCGGCGAAGACGGTCGAGCAGGCCGTTCGCGGCTCCGATGTCGTGATCACGGTGACGCCATCGCGGGAGCCTCTCGTCCGAGCGGAATGGGTCTTGCCCGGGACCCACATCACGGCCGTCGGCGCCGACGGTCCCGACAAGCAGGAGCTCGATGTCGAAGTGCTCAAGAAAGCTGACAAGGTCGTCGCGGATCGACTCGATCAATGCATCCGCCTCGGAGAGATACATCACGCGATCGAGGCCGGCGCCCTCCGCCCCGAGGACGTCTATGCGGAACTCGGAGAGATTGCTGCGGGACTGAAGCGAGGTCGGACGTCGGATCAAGAAATCACCGTCGCAGACCTGACGGGTGTGGGGGTGCAGGACGCCGCTCTCGCTGAACTCGTGGTCGTCCGCGCCGCGCGGCGCGTTGTCGGCAAGGCCCTCGATATCTGAAGGCGGAAACGGATGCGACACCGGATCGTCCTCGTCGGGTTCGGCAATGTTGGACGGGAGTTCGCTCGACTCCTGCTCGAGCAGCGGTCCGAACTGACGCGCGAGTTCGGACTCGACGCCTCCATCGTGGCGATCCTGACCGCGCGTCACGGCTCCGTCGAGAACGCGCGGGGGATCGATCTACGGAAGGCGCTCCGTCTTGCGGACGCCGGCGTCTCCCTAGAATCTTGCGGCCGCGGGATTACCCAGCGTTCTCCCGAACACATTCGTCGGGTTCGAGCGGACACGGTCATCGAGCTCACGCCCCTGCGGATCGCTCCCAGACAGGTGGCGTTCGATCACCTGGTCGCGGCGCTTCGGACGGGCAAGCACGTCATCACCGCGAACAAGGGCCCGGTCGTCTATCACTATCGTTATCTGCGCCAGCTCGCCCTGAAGAACCGCGTCGGATTCCGCTATGAAGGGACCGTGATGGACGGAGCGCCGGTGTTCAGCCTGTTTCAGGAGACGCTTCGCGGCATCCGGATCGAATCGTTCGAAGGAATCCTGAATAGCACGAGCAATCTCATCCTCTCCATGATCGAGGCCGGACGGACGTACGACGAAGGCGTCCGATCCGCGCGGGAGATGGGCCTTCTCGAGACGGATCCGACAATGGACCTCGAGGGATGGGACGCGACCGTGAAGGCCTGCCTGCTGGCGAACGTGTTGATGGGCGGCCGGCTTCGGCCCGAACGGGTTCCGCGAAACGGAATCGCATCCATCACGTCGGCGCGAATCGAAGCGGCGCGTTCATCCGGGAAACGAATCAAGCTCATTGCTCGCGGATGGCGGGAAGGCACCACGGTCAACGGTTCCGTGACATTGGAGGCCGTCTCCGCGGAGCACCCGCTCTATTCGATTGACGGCACCTCGAGTTCGCTCGTCTTCCGTACGAATATGCTGAAAGAGCTCCAGATCATCGAGCGCAATCCGTCGTTACGGCAAACGGGGTTCGCCGTCTACTCGGACCTGATCGCGATCCACGAAGGCCGTCTGGTTCCGTGAGCACGCTTATATCGCGCGGACCGGATGGGCCGCCGATGCGGGTCGTCCTCGGGGGGACGTTCGACATCCTGCACAAAGGCCACGAGGCGCTGTTGCACGCGGCGTTCGAAGGCCGGCCCGAGCAGGTCTTGATCGGCCTGACGACGGACCGGTTCGCCCGGGAGTCGCGGACGCGCGTGAATCCGTACGCGGTGCGGGAACGGAACCTGAAGCGCTTCCTCGCGGCCCGGAAATGGCGTCCTGCGAGGATCGAACCGATCGACGATCCGTACGGCCCCGCCGACGACCTCCCCGACCTCGATGTGATCGTCGTCTCGGCGGAGCGTTACCCGGTGGCGATCGCGCTCAACGAAGCGAGGGCCGCGAAAGGTCTGCGCCCCCTCGAAATCCGCGCGGTGCCGATGGTCCTCGCTCAGGACGGTCTGCCGATCGCCTCCCGCCGGATCCGGTCCGGGGTGATTGACCGCGACGGCCGGCGCCTGACCCCGCTGCGCGTCGGGGTCGGGACGGACAACCCGGTCAAGGTGCGGGCGGTCCGCCGCGTGATGGAGTCGCTCTCCCTCCGGGCCCGCGTGCGGGGCGTGCGGGTCCGGACGGAGGTACCGGAGCAGCCGTTCGGCGACGAAGCCCTCCAAGGCGCCATGAACCGGGCGAAGGCCGCAATCGGCACCGGCGACTTCGGGGTCGGGATCGAGGCCGGCCTCGTGTGGTCCCCCCTCGTCTCGGACTATTTCGACGTTCAATACGCGGCGATCGTCGATCGCGCGGGCCAGATCACGGTCGGCCACGGACCCGGATTCACGTATCCGCCGCGCGTGCTCGAGAACGTGAAGGCCGGGAGGTCGGTCGGTAAGGCGATGGCCCGGCTGACCGGGATCCGGGACATTGGCTCGAAAGAAGGCGCGATCGGCTACCTGACCGAGCGTCGGCTCGATCGGGACGCTCTCACGGAATCCGCCGTGCTGATGGCGATGGTCCCGCGGATTCGGCGGGAGCTGTACACCCGAGGCGCCCCGCACCGCTAGGCCATGTACATCGGCTGGACGGCGCAGCGGCCGCACCAGATTGCGTTGAACACGACGATGTTGTCGGCGCGGCCCTCCGCGGCCCACCCGCTGACGAATCGGTTCGCCCTCGTGTGGTCCGGGCACACCCCGGCACCGCAGAACCGGCAGATCGCGCGTGCGTTCTTCTCGCAATAATAGCAGATCATGACGTCGGTATGCGGGCCCGGGTGGAATAGGCTTCCGACCGCGTAAACTTTTTAGTCGCGCCCCCGTTCGGTGCATCGAGGCTTCCTCTCCATGCCGGCCAAGATCGCGATCAACGGATACGGGACGATCGGCAAGCGAGTCGCCGACGCGGTCGCGCTGCAGGACGACATGCGCCTCGCCGGCGTCGCCAAGACGAAGCCCGATTTCGAGGCGAAGCTCGCGGTGCGGAAGGGATATGCCGTCTACGCCGCGAACAAAGACGCGCTCGCGAAATTCGAGAAGGCCGGGGTGAAGGCCGCGGGGATTCTCGACGAACTCGTGCAAGATGCCGATCTCGTCGTCGATTGCACGCCGGAGGAGAGCGGCTACAAGCCCCTCTACGAAAAGGCGGGTGTGAAGGCGATCTGGCAAGGGGGCGAGGAGCACTCCCTCACGAACCTCTCGTTCAACGCGGCCGCGAATTACGCAGACTGCCTCGGCGCACGGTTCGCGCGGGTGCCCTCATGCAACACGACGGGGCTCATCCGGACGCTCTACCCGCTCGACGCCCACGTCGGCATCGAGAAGGTCCTCGCGGTCATGGTGCGCCGCGCGACAGATCCGGGCGATTCGAAGAAGGGTCCCATCAATGCGATCGAGCCGGAGCTCGAAATGCCGAGCCACCATGGGCCGGACGTGCAGAGCGTCATGCCGGACCTGGACATTCACACGATTGCGGTCAAGGTGCCGACGACGATCATGCACCTGCATACGCTGGCCGTGGACCTGAAGAAATCCGCGGACGCGACTCAGATTCTCGACGTGTGGAAGCGGTTCCCGCGGATCACGCTCGTCTCCGGTGGGGACGGCGTCAAGTCGACGGCCCAGATCATGGAGATGGCCCGCGACCTCTCGCGGAGCCGTTCCGATCTGTACGAGATCGCCGTGTGGCGGGACGGCGTGCACGTCGTCGACGGCAAACGCCTGTACTACTTCCAAGCGGTCCACCAGGAGTCGGATGTCGTGCCGGAGAACGTCGACGCGATTCGTGCGATGCTCGAGCTCGAGAAGGACGGCCGGAAGAGCATGGAGAAGACGGACCGGTCTCTCGGCATCGGACTTCCGAAATGAGTCCGGCCCGACCCTCCACGCACGAGGAATCGCGCGATCGAAGGAACCCGTTAGTCCTTGCGTTCGAGGCGCTGGATCCGCTTCGCCGCCCGCTGAATCACGCCCATGAGCGCATGGAATTCCCACTTGCTCGGGACCGCGCGGCCGATGAGGCGCCGGAACATGATCTGGGTGCGCGCTCGCTTGTGCGCCGGATAATCCGTTTCGGCGAGCAAGGACTCGAACGCCTCGTGGAGCTTCTCCTTCTCCATGCCGGACGCTTCTCGCTTCCCGCGCTTGATGGCTCTCGCCGCGAGAAGTTCGTAGAGCAGGATGGTCACCGCGTGGGAGAGGTTGAGAATCGGGTAGACCGGGGATGCCGGAATGGTCGTCAACAGGTCGCATCGCCGCAGTTCCTCATCGAGGAGACCGAAGTCCTCCCGGCCGAAGAGGAGCGCGACCCGCCCTTCCATTTTGGCGACCCGCGCCGCGAATTCGCGTGGAGGGACGGAAATCCGAGCAAACCGCTTTTCGCTCTCCGTGTCGACCCCGGAGGTTCCGACGATGAGATCGGTGTCCTTCAACGCGGTGTCGAGGTCGCCCACCGATCGCGCGGCTTCGAGGATTTCGATGCCCCGCATCGCTCGCTGTCGGGCCTCCGCCCCCAGCCGGCAAGGCTTCACGAGGACGAGCTCCTTGACGCCGAAGTTCTTCATGGCCCGCGCGACCGCGCCGATATTCCCCTCGTTCTTGGGCTCCACGAGGACGACGCGGATCGTCGGCACACTGCGCTCGATATATTGTACAGGAGATATTCCTTGGCATGCGCGTCGCCCTCAAGATCGCGTACGATGGAGGCGCGTTCTTCGGCCACCAGCGCCAGCCGGACCGGCGGACCGTCGAAGGCGAGTGCCTCGCGGCGTTGCGCGCGGCGAAGATCCTGCGAGATCCGCGAGAGGCGTTCTTCCGGAGCGCGAGCCGGACGGACCGAGGGGTCAGCGCAATCGGGAATGTGATCGCCTTCAACACCTCATTCGCCCCTCGAGCCGTGGTCGGAGCCTTCAACGACCGGGCTCGCGATGTGTGGGGGTGGGCGATCGCGGAAGTGCCGGACGCTTTTCACCCGCGTCACGCGTTAGAACGGTGGTATCGATATCACCTCTTCACCGACCTCTCGCTCCCGACCTTGCGCCGGGCTGCGGCCCTCTTCGTCGGTGAACACGACTTCAATTCGTTCACGTCCGATCCGGCACCCGGGCCGATCACGATCAATCGAATCGGGGTGTCTCGCGCGGGTCGTGCGATCCTCATCGACATCCGGGCGGGAAGTTTCCGAAGAGGGATGGTGCGCAGGATCGTCTCGGCCATGGCGCGTTGCGCGAGAGGCGACATCCTCGAGGAGGAAATCCGAGCGGCCTTGAACGGACGGCGTCGGGATTTCGGAATCGTTCGACCTGAGCCGCTCTTCCTCATGGATGTTCTGTACTCGGTGCCGATGCGCGTGATCCTCGTGCCGAAAATTCGGGACGTATTGCATTCGCTGGAGAGCGAAACGGAACTTCGAGTGAGGTTCTTGGCTACCGTACAAGCCGCCGTCCGAGCGGCACCATAATCCGGGCGGTTCTCCGGAGGGCGGCGAGACAACTCTCTTGAGAACCGCTCGATTGGATTCCTTCGGGGGCCGAAAAGTAGAACGCAAATCGAACTCCTGGGCGTCTTCGGAACAAGCTATTTATACAGTGCGCCCCCTTCGCGGCGATTAGTCTTCTTCAAATAGGGGAGGAGCGAGAACCATGGTACTCAAGCTTTTGCGCTCGCCTGGGCTGCGCGCGACGGTGATCACCTTCGTTCTGCTTGGAGCGGGGTTCATCTTCTTGGCGCACCCAGTCGCGGCTCAGGGAGGGCGGACCGAGCTAGTAATCGGGTTGCAAAACGACATGACGACCCTGAACTACTTCAACCCGGAAACGAACACCGTATGGAACTTCTATCAGGTGGGCCAGAACTTCGAGGCCCTCTTCTCGAGCGATCCCGATAATAACGTTTACCCGGTCCTCGCGAATCCCGCGAAAGGGACGAGCGGACCTGGATTCACATTTGTCACGGCGCCAACCGTGCCGCAGCCCGTCATTGACGTGTTCGTCCGGAGTGGAGTGACGTTCCACGACGGTCAGCCGATGACACGGGACGACGTCGTGTTCACTTATCAGGCCTTGGCATGGTCCACGTATCAGACGTTCATCACGTCTCCGCTCTGGTGGAACGCCCCGAGATGGACGCACTGGACGGGCGGCGCGAATGTCTCCCACATCGGAGTCGAGGTGTCGCCGGACGCTCCCGACGCGGTGCGGTTCTATTTGGCCAAGCCCTATGCTCTGTTCTTCCTCGCAACGTTGAACGTGCCGATCATTCCGAAGCACATCTGGGCCACACCGTGGCCCGCACACATCGACTACTCTGCACAGCCTCTCAATATCACGTCGTTGGACCCGATCACCGACAGCGATGATTACTCGATCGACATGTCCTTCGGCAACGCCGCATCGCAGCTGGCTTCCACCACGGGGACGGGTTCGTTCAAGCTCGATTCGTGGAGCCCGAACTCCGGGTCCCGCATCTCGGTGAACGCCAACTACTGGGGCAGAGGCCTATCCACGTCTTGGGGAGGCGTTACCTATCCCTTCTACCCGGACCACCTCCGATCGGTCAAGTTCGTGATCTTCACGAGCCTCGATGTCATCAGCCTGGC
>Ga0209899_1000168_pt1 | contig 12114 bp, 16 predicted proteins | sample GWRWS1_0_10_FD_187228 | JGI IMG/M metagenome (GOLD analysis project Ga0209899, IMG submission 187228) | Riverbed sediment microbial communities from areas with vegetation nearby in Columbia River, Washington, USA - GW-RW S1_0_10 (SPAdes)... | ecosystem: Environmental > Aquatic > Freshwater >...
GCCAGAAAATCGATGTCTTCCGCCGTCGAGAGCCTTCCGTAAAGGTCCTGATACTCACTCAATTTCATCGATAAGGCCACTAAACCACACGCTGTCGGATGAAAGGAACTAGGTGGACCAATTGAGGACGATACTTAAAGGTTTGCGGGTGAGTCCGCCGGACCGATCGCCCGGCAGTCCGGAACGCCGGACCGGACGCGCGGCGTCCCTCCCGGAGTTCGAGCCGCGAATGGATAAATAGGTCGGTCCCACTCGTGAGCGTCCGTCGATGCCGACGGACATTTCGAAGATCATCAGCGACGCCGCGTACCAGGCGTACGAACGTCGGCTGCTGCACCAAGTCCGACAGGCCGCGATCCCGCATCACGTCGCCATCATCATGGACGGGAACCGCCGGTTCGCCCGGGAAATCGGCCTGGGCAACGTCCTCGACGGACACGTGAAAGGCCGGGACAAACTCGAGGAGGTCCTCGAGTGGTGCCTGGAGGTCGGCGTCCGCATCCTCACGGTGTATGCGTTCTCCACCGAGAATCTTCGGCGACCCAACGAGGAAATCCAGCACCTCATGCACCTCTTCGCGGAGAACTTCCGAAAGGTCGGGGACGACGACCGCGTGCACCGACATAAGATCCGCATCAACGTGTTCGGGGACCGCGAGCTGCTGCCCGCGGAAGTCATCGAAGCCATCGAGTACGCGGAGGCACGGACGAAAGAGTACGACAGCTACCGCTTCAACCTCGCCGTCGCGTACGGAGGACGAGAGGAAATCCTCCAAGCGATTCGGGATGTGGTACGCGACGCCCAGGCGGGGAAGGTGGACGCACACGACATCGACGAGAAGTTCTTCTCGAAGCGCCTCTACACCGCGGACCTGCCGGATCCAGACTTGGTCTTGCGCACGAGCGGCGAGGAACGGATCTCAAACTTCCTGCTGTGGCAGCTCGCCTATTCCGAACTGTATTTCGTCGACGTGTACTGGCCCGGTTTCCGGAAGATCGATTTCCTCCGTGCCTTGCGATCGTACCAGATGCGACAGCGACGGTACGGGGAATAGGCGCTACCGGAGCCCTTAAGTCCCCTTGCCAACTTGCGCGGGCCCGATGAAGGGGGAGGTCGTTTTCTATCGGCTCTTCGATCTCGGAGCCTCGGTCGACCTCGATGAAATCCAGGGGACGGTGGACATGCCTTTCCTGGCCGGCCGGATGCTCTCCGAGCGGGCGACGCCGAGGTACGCCCGTTTCGCCGCGCCCCTGCTCGTCTATGTGGACCAGCGGACCCTCGAAACGAACCTCGGACCGTTGGTCGCCTCCATCGCGGTGAAGCTGTACGGCGTGGGCGCGCTCGCCGTCGTCGTCCGCACGCCGTTCGAAACGAGCGTCCTCCGGGACCTGCGGCCTTTTGCGGCCATCCGAATCCGGGCCGCCGAGAAGGAGGAGACCTTGGACGCGTATTGTGGACGCCTCGTCGCTCGCATCATCGAAGACCTCGTGCCGTTCCTCCACGACTCGTACGAGGTCGACGTGGATCCCGAGCCGTACACCGTGTACTGCGTATCCGTCAGCGAGACCCCGGTCCGCGTCTTCACCACGACGTGGCGACGCGAGGTCACGGCCCTCCTGGCGAACGACCCACGGCCGGATGCGATCAGCGACGAGGAGGTCGACGACACGTGGCGCAACTGGTTCTCGTATTACCAGGATGACTTGGTGGTCCTGGACTGGGATGCGGCCCTCGTCATCGAGCCGAGCGCGTCATACGAAGATACGCTCACCGTCTTCGAACTCGCGAATCTTCAGCTCCTCGAGTTGCGTACCTACGATGCCTTCCTCGACAAAGTCGTCGACAAGGCGTACGACGATCTCGAGGACCTCTTCGCGCGCAGCTCGTTGCTGCGGAGCGGACACGACACCGTGAAGGAATTAGCGGAGGTCCGCATGGACCTCGCCGAGGCGTCGTTCCAGGTCGACAACATCTCGAAGCTCTGGGGGGACTGGTTCCTCGGCAAAGTCTACCGGGCGTGCGCGAAGAAGTTCGAGCTCGACTCCTGGCGGAGGAACGTGGAGGAGAAGATGAAAGACCTGAGCGAGATCTACGAAGTCGCGGAGGCCGAACTCGAGGCCCGGCGACTCCTCATCCTCGAGTTCCTTGTCGTCTTGTTGTTCATCGTGGATCTCGTCCTGATCGCGTACCGCGGTTGACTGAGGAGCCGCGCTCGGCGGGTCCCGCTCAGCTGATCTGAATCGAGCCGAGGACCGGGCGGAAAATCCACTTTCCTCCGGCCGAATGGATCGAGCTGGCGAGGTCGAAGTCCAGCGTGACGCTCACGGCCCCGCTCCCCGGCAGGTCGAACGGCGTGGTCGTCTTGAGCTCGCCACTCGGGACGATGAGGGCGACAGGCGTGCCGTCGTTCAGAATCCCGTCCACCGAATTCACGACGAGGCGGAGCTGCGTGTACTTTCCCGCGGGAGCGCGGTCCAACGCGAGGAGCTTGGAGAGGTCCCCGAGGGCGACGAAATCGATGGTCGGCGAGGACAGAGGGAGGTGGATCCAACCGCTCTCGTTCCCCGCATTCGCCCGATGGACTTGGATGTCCGAGAACACGACGTTCAACTGCCTCCACTCGGCCGGGGCATCGCGGACGTACACGTAGATCGTCCCCGACGAGACAGAACCCAGGAACGCGAGCCCTCCGATGAGGAGCAGTCCGGCGACCGCCATGGCAAACACGGTGCGCGGCCTCATCGGTCCTCCTCCGCGACTATCATTCGCGGGCAGGGGTATATAGATTCTCGGAACGTCCCGCGTTCAATAACGAGAACGTCACGCGGCGGCGAATGGTGCGACGGGGCCGATGACTCCGTACACGCGGTCGATCGCTTCTCGCGCCAGCTTCTCATCATCCGTCTTCACGAGGATCTTGCCGCTCTCGTACAGGGTGAGTTCCGGCTCGCCTTCGAGGATGAGCATGACCTTCACGTCGCTGACCCGCCACCCGCGGCTCCGCAGGCGCTCGGCGGCCTCCGTCAGGTCCACTCGCCACGGCTTCTTCAACGTGGAGATGAACGCGGTCGCGGTACGACACGGCTTCAACAGGTAGTAGCTCATCCGGCCGTCCTCGAAGAGAGCGGTGCAGGCGGACCGTTGGCCTTGAACTTTTCCGATACGAGCTTCGAGAGACAGGACGACACGAGCCCCGGCAAATCCAGCTTCGTCTCCTCGGCGAGGATCTGATCCAAACGCGCATGGGTCGAGGGACGCGGCGGTCCGAGGAGATCGCAGATCTCGGGCCCCTTCGACACCTCGTAGGTGCCGATCACCTTCGCGCGGTCCACGATTTCCTGTTTGTCAAAGCCGATGAGCGGCCGAAGGATCGGGTGGTGGGCGACCGCGTCGATCGCTCGCAGACTCGCGACGGTCTGGCTCGAGACCTGACCCAAGTTCTCCCCGGTCACAAGGACTTCGGCAGCTTCGAGGTCCGCAATCGCGTCGGCCAAGCGGACCATCAGACGCTTGGTCAGGATGAAGTAGAAGCGGCGGTTCGCCTCATGAGCGACCTCGGCGAACGCCTCTCCCACCCGAACCACGTACAAGGAGGGGATCCCCAGGATCCCGCACAGGGTTCGCGCTTTGATCGCCGCGGCGTCGTCCGTGATCGGCTCGAGGGAGAAGTGGGCCGCGATGAGGTCGAGGCCTTGGCGAGCCATCAGGTGGCCGGCGACGGGACTGTCGAATCCTCCGCTGAGCAAGAGCACGCCCCGGCGTGCCACGTCAAATCCCCACGTACTTCGCGTAGACCCCGCGGGCTTCCGCCTCGTCCTTCACGCCGCGGATCAGTGCGCGGCCATCGGGAAAGATCGTCAGGCGGCGGCCTTCGACGTCCGCCACGAGGACCCCGCCCGCTCGACGCGTAGACCCGAGCGCCGAAAGGCGATCCGCGACGGCCTCCATGTCGATCGCGCCGTGATGGACCGGGTCGAGGGAAATCGTATCGCTCCCGCAGAGGGAAGCCAGGACCTGAGCGCGCTTTGCGCCGAGATACTCCCGTTCCCCCAGGACGCAGGTCGGACAATCGGAGCGGGGCGCGATGTGAATCCTCTGAATGTCCGGACGCCATCCGTCGACCACAAAGAGGGCCCCGGACGGGGTCTCCCCGAGCAGCAGCCGAATCGCCTCGCCCGCCTGGATCGCCCCCACCATGGCGGATGCCGCGTTGAAGATGCCCGCAGTCTCGCACGTCGGAAGACTTCCCGGAGGAGGGGCCTTCGGGTTGAAACAACGGAAACACGCGGTGACCGGGGCACGAATCGCGAACGCCATTCCGTAGGTCGCGATGGCCCCGCCATATACGAACGGGACGTTCGCCTCGATTGCGGCCTCGTTGAGCAAGAACCGGGTCTCGAGATTGTCCGTTCCGTCGACGACCACGTCGGCGTCGCGCAGGATCTCCCGGACCGTCGCCGAGTGGACGTCCTTCGAGAGCGGTTCGATCTCGATTTCCGAGTTCACCAAGTGGAGGCGCTCCGCCGCTGCCTCCGCTTTCGGCCGGTCCACGTCCGATTCGGAGTACAGCGACTGCCGCTGGAGATTCGTGAGCTCGACGACGTCTCGGTCAACCAGCCGGAGATGCCCGACCCCCGCCCGGGCAAGCAGGTCGGAGGACATACTTCCAAGGGCGCCCAAACCGATCACGACGGCTCGGGCCCGAGCGAGCTCTCGCTGGCCCTTCACACCAATCTCGGGGAGGACTTCCTGTCGACGATATCGATTGGGTGACTGCACGGTGCACGAAAGGATGGCCGGCTTATGGCCTTTCGCCCGCGGTGCACATCTTGCATGGCGCATCTCAGCCGCGCCGGCACCGACGCGTCAAATTCGGAGGACCGCGGTGAAGCGGATCGGACTCCGTCTGCGGTAAGCTCTTTCCAGTTGGCGCCGATTAGCATCGGGGATCTCATGGATTCAATGGTGTCCACCGCACCGTCCGCGTGGCTCACGATGGAGAACGCACTCGTCCGGCTCACGAGGGACTTCACGATCTTGACAGTCCTCACCCTCGTTCTCGTCGTCGTGAGCCTGCTTTCGTGGTTCCGAACGGGGGTCTTGGATCTCGGGTTTGTCCTCGCAATTGCGGTCCTCATTGCGCTTCGTGATCTGGACTCGTTCTGCCGCGGAGCAATGGAGCGGATGCGCCAGTTGAGCCAGATGGTCTGACTGCCGAGACTACGCGAAGAAGGCCGCGCACCGAAAACTGCGAGGACTCCGAGGACGGCGACGGATCAATTGTAGAGGTTGAATTCGTCCTTCTCCGGGACCGAGTCCCAGTCCTCGTCCCCTTCCTCGAAGACCGCGTTGAAGAGAGCGCTGACGACCTCGCGGAGCTGTTGAATCTCCGTCCGGAGGCGCGCCAACTCCTTCATCACTTCCTCGTTGGAATCGGGCATTCACAACCTCTAACCCGTGCTATCACAGGGTAGGTTCATATCTTTTTGCCTTCGATTCTTGATGCTAATTCTCGGAACGGAACGGTCATCGCATTTGCGACGATTCAACGACGTCGTTCGCGGTCTCGATCCCTTCCGCCGCGGCCGCCCGGACCGCGCCCGTCGCGACCTCGACCCCCGCCCCGGTCTCGGTACCGATCCCGCCCACCGCCCCGACCTCGGTCTCGTCCACCGCGATCGTGACCCTCGGCTCGAGGCTCTCGATGCTTCGCCTCGACCTTGCCGCCGCCGAGTTCGGTTGCGGGCACGAAAAGCCTCAAGTCCGCGTAGTCGGCCGCGAGCTTCCTCCGTTCCGTTCGCTCGTCTCGCGGGCAGTAGAGCTCCCGGCCCCGAACCTCGAGAGGCCCGCGGCAGACCGAACAAAGGGCCTTCACCACCCCAAGATTCGCCTCCGCCGTCGTGAGCTGGACCGAGGGCTTGACCTGAATCACCTTGGCGCGGATGATGTCCCCGAGGCGGAACATGTCGCGAATATCCTCCGTGTACTCTTCCGACACGTTCGAGATGTGGATCGTGCCTTCCGATTCGCCGCTGATCTGGCGCGTCCGTCCATGGATCGCGAGGATCGTCGCGGTCGCCATCATGCCGCGAATATCGTCCACGACGCCGTACACGATGTCCCCGACCTTGAGCTCCGCGGGCGGGTTGAACGCCCGCACCCGTGCGACGCGGTTTTCGGGGTCGAGGATCAGGACGCCGGGCGTCGCCGCGAAGACCAGCCCGTTCCGCTCGTACGTCCCCTCGCCGGGCTCGAATTCCTCCGCGACGGCGATCTCGTCGCCGGGGAGGACCATCTTCGGCTCCATTCGGTCCACCGACTCCTTCGGGTTGCACGGAGTAGAGCCGTCGGTATTTATCCCTTCGCCACTTCAAATCGATAGAGGACGACGTCGATCCGGCGGAGCTCCTCCCGATGGAAGGCGAAGGTGTGCGGAATCGGAAACGCATACACAAGACGGTCTGTAATCCTCCCGGAGGCGGACTCGAGGCGACGCCTCACGAATGCTTCGGACTTCGCGTTCAAGAAGGTATAGACGACACGGCCCGATGCAAGCGCGGCGTCCAGGAATGGGCGATCCGCATGGCGCCTCTGAGAACCGAAAGGCGGGTTCATCAGGACGGTGTCGAAAATCTCGTGGATGGCCTGGACGTCCGTCAGGCGCCACTCGACGTCGACGTGTGCGCGTTCCGCGTTCCGCTGCGCGACCTCAAGGGCCACCGGGTCCGAGTCGACCCCCACCACGGGCCCGGCACCAAGAAGTTTCGCGGCGATCGCGAGCACACCGTTCCCGCATCCGAGGTCCACCACGGACCGAGTCTCGACGTCGCCCTTCGCGTGAGCGAGGTAGGCGACCTCGGCCGCGATTCCCGCGGGCGTCGGATACTGCTCCGTCGACGGCGTCGGATGAGGCAGGGGATCGAGGGACTCCAAGATCCGCTCGAGCTGGACCTTCTTCGCTGGGCTCACCTCTTGGGGGGCCTTCTCACTCCGCTTCCCACGCCGACGCGCGTTTGGTGGCCGCGGTCCCGCTCGGCGTGATCACCGCGGTGAAGTCCGACGTGCCGTGCCATAGCAGCGTCACGAGGCCTTCCCCCTCGAGGCGAGCGAGCTCGCTCTGCAGGTCGTCGAGGTTCACGCCTCGGAGGATCTCGAAGAACTGGTTCTTCTTCAACCCGATCGAGCCGCGTTTGTCGAGGAGCACCAAGACTTTGTCTCGAAGCCCGTGCTCCACCGCCCGGGCCGCTTCGTGCCGGAACGCGCGGTCGACGATCTCGATCGCCAGCGCGTTGAACGCATCCTCGACGAAGGTGCCGGTCCGCGCCGACGTGTACACGATGGGAGCGGCAAACGGCTCGGCGACATGGCGGATCTCTTCCTCTGTGATCGCCCGGCGCTCCTCGAGGTCTTTCTTGTTCACGACGAGGTACACCGGGACGTCGCCTGCGATCTCGAGCGCGGAGGGGATCCATTCGTTGAGGGCGTACAGGCTGTCCTTCCGGGTGAGATCGCACACGCCCATCAGAGCCTGGGCGCCATGGTAATACGTCTCCTTGACGAGATCCTTGAATCCCCGCTGGCCCATGATGTCGAAGATCGACATGTCCATCTGGACCTCCGTGTCAGCGCCGTGGGGAACCGTGAGCTCGACCTTGCTCACTCGGGTCCCGACCGTGTGGAGATATGTGTCTTGGTATTCGTTGAGGACGAACCGCCGAATCAACGAGGTCTTCCCGACGCCGCCCTCTCCCATCAGGGCGAGCTTTGCCTTCATGTGTCGGACCGTCGGCATGGGGAAGACCCGGGCGGCTCCTCATCCGGAGCGCGGGTATAAGCAGTTTCGTCGTGAGGGTGCGGCGGATTCGGTTCTTCAGGCGTCATTTGCACCGTAGGTCGGCCGCAGAACTGCATCGACCGGTCTGCCGGCGGTAGAGTTCAACGGTTCGATCGACCAGTCTCCGCCAATTCTGATCGTGGCGCCCAAGCGAACGTCGCGCGCAATTATCACGTTCGCGTCGCGTTGCGTTCTATGTGCCGAGAATTGAAATCAGCACGAACATCGATGCCTTTATCCCTCAAGAGGTGCCACATCGTCCTCATGCGATTTCGCCCCGAGGGGCCACGGATTCCCGTACCAAACTGGCTCATCGAGTGGTCGAAGTCCCGCGACCTCTTCCTAACTCTCGCCCACAACCCATGGGTCTTCCGTCCGAACTGATGAGACCCGGAAAAAACCGAAGATGTTATTACAGCCCGATTGATGCACTGCCCCGGTCCGAGTTTCGATGGCACACCCGGAGCCCGCGGGCCATGAAGAGGAGGAGCATCATGGCAGCCCGTGGCCCGTCATCATCGCGGTAGGCATGGGCGTTGCGTACGTCGGAATCGTGACCCCGAGCATCCCGATGCTCCTAGTGGGAATCGCCATCTTCGTCGGCGGCGCGGGCGGCTGGATTCATCAAGACATGCAGCGCCCCTCGAGCGCGTTCTACGGGCTGGCGGCCGCCGTCGAATCGAGGTTGCCGCGGGTGAGCGCCCGGAAGCTTGGGATCTGGCTCTTCCTGGCGACCGAGATCATGTTCTTCTCCGCGATCATCGGGGCTTCCTGGACGTTGCAACTCCGCACGACGACGCTCGGGGACGCGTTCCAGGGACCGTGGGCTCAGCCGGGGGAAATCCTCAATGTCCCCCTCACCGGCGCGAACACGTTCATCCTGATTTGCAGCAGCCTCACGATGGTCGAGGGGCTCGCCGCCGCCGAGCGGGGCGATCAGAGAAAGTTGCGCATCTTTCTCCTCGCCACCTTACTCCTCGGCATGACGTTCCTCGGCATCCAGGCGTTCGAGTACCAGAAACTGTACTTCGGCGAGGGCCTCACGTTCAAGAGCGCCCCCTTCGGGGTGAATCCGCTCTACGGCCCGACGTTCTATGCGCAGACCGGAGTCCACGGATCGCACGTGACCGCAGGGGTGCTCGCGATGGCGTACATCACCCGAAAGGCGTTCAAAGGCGGATTCACGAAGGAGAATCACGAAGCGGTCGAGCTCGTCGGATTGTACTGGCACTTTGTCGATGTGGTCTGGATCTTCCTCTTCACGATCGTGTATCTGATCTGAGGTGACGAATGGCGACAGCTACGGCAACGGAGACGGTGGGACCCCACGAGGAGGCGAGGAAGCGCCCCTACGTGCTCGTCTTCGGCATCCTTGCGGTGGTGACTCTCGCAGAGCTGAACGTGTACAGCCTAGGGATCCCGCACCTCGAGACAATCGTGATCCTGGTCGTCCTCGCAACGATCAAGGCCAGTCTCGTCGTGGCATACTACATGCATCTGCGATACGAGCCGCGCTGGATCGCGCTGATTCCACTGGGGGGACTCGCCCTCGTCGCGGTGCTCGTCGCGGCACTCACCGCGACGTCGGTCCACCCGTGACGCGGCCTCGAATCCCTCGGACTACGACCCCGGTCAGGGGAGCGATGGGCTCGACCGGATTCGAACCGGTGACCTTCGCTGTGTGAGAGCGATGTCATAACCGCTAGACCACGAGCCCGCGGGGGCGCGCAAGGGCCCGCACGGTATAAATCTCCATCGAAATGCGCGTTTGTCTACGCCCGGCCTCAGAGCTTTTATTACCGCTGACCGGTTTGGGCCGGCGGGAGGCGCTCTGGATGGCAAAGGAAGAAAAGTCCGAGATGGCGACAATCGCGAAGAAGCAGCTCGAGGGCCGCGGCTACGTGCTTTCCCTCTCGACGACCCGCGACGGTGAGAACCTGATCGGCAAGGTCCGCGTGACCGAAGCGTCAACGCAGCGGACTGTCGCGAGTTTCGTCAGCGTCTGGAAAATCGACAACATGGAACTCGTGTTCGGCATCGACGCGGGCGAGGGCATCGCACGCGACCTCATGAACCAGGCGATGAACCTGTTCGACCTGTTCAAGTACGTGCTGCCCGGTGTGCAAGTGAAGGAAGAGGCGTGAGCACACAGCACGGTTAAATAGTCTGGACCACCTGCGATGGGCGCCCCGATGGACTCCTCGAGTGTGCTCTTGGCTCTGGATGAACAGAAGAAGTGGCGGGAGCGCCGAAAGCGGATCCACGACCGGCTCCGGCAACTTGAACGGAGGAGGACCACCTTGCGGAAGGAGCTGGAGGGGGTCCGGAAGAAGATCCTCGAGTACAACCGCCTCCTCACCGACATGCGGGACCGGATGCCGACGCGGGCCGTGCTTCCGCCCAGCGCCCCGGGGCGATGACGATGAGCCGGGCGATGGAAGCCACCCGCAAGGAAGTCGAACGGTGGAGGCACCGCGAGAGGCGCCTCCTCGACGCCCTCAAGGAAGTCGACGAAGAACGCCACCGCCTGGACGATGAGCTCCTGAAGGTCGAGCAGCAGCTCACCTACTACGACTCCCTCACGCGGGACATGAAACGAGAGCTCGGCCGGCCGGGGCTCTCGAGCCTTCTCTCCTCGCTGCGGCGTCCGTAGGAGCCATTTCGTGCGCGTCACGATCGACGGCGTCCCGCGGGAGATGCGGACCGTCTGGTTCGACGACGGAATCGTGAAGTTGATCGACCAACGCTACCTTCCGTTCGAGGTCCGCGTCTACGAGGCGAAGACCTACGAAGATGTCGCCGTCGCGATCGAGGACATGGTCGTGCGGGGCTCGCCCGCGATCGGGGCCACGGCCGCATACGGGATGGCGCAGGCCGCCCATCAAGGACTCGACCTCAAGGCCGCAGCCGATCGGCTCCGGAAGACGCGGCCCACGGGTCACGATCTCTTCTTCGCAATCGACTCGATGATGAAGGCGGCGTCCGGCGGGGAGGACCTCGTCGAGGCCGCTGAACGGTATGCACAGGACAACATCGAGCAGTGCCGAAAGATCGGGGAACACGGGGCGAAACTGATCCGGAGCGGCTCGCGAATCCTCACCCATTGCAACGCGGGCGCCCTCGCCGCGGTGGATTACGGAACCGCGACGGCGCCGATGCGCGTGGCCCAAGAGCAGGGGCGACGCTTCTTCGTGTACGTGGACGAGACCCGGCCCCGCTTGCAAGGGGCCCGGCTCACCGCGTGGGAGCTCTTGGAGGCGGGGATTGAGCACGCGATCATCACGGATGGTGCTGCGGGCCACTTCTTGGGGCACGGGGAAATCGATCTCGTCCTGGTCGGCGCGGACCGGATTGCCGTCAACGGCGACACGGCGAACAAGATCGGCACCTATGCGAAAGCGGTTGTCGCCAAGGAAAACGGCGTCCCATTCTACGTCGCGGCGCCGACGAGCACGATCGATGTCGACTTGGCGTCGGGTGCCAAGATCACAATCGAGGAACGATCTCCGCAAGAGGTGCTGCATCTCGACGGGCAAGCCATTGCACCGAAGGAAAGTCCGGCCCGCAACCCGGCCTTTGACGTCACGCCGGCGAAGTACATCACGGGAATCATCACAGAACGGGGGATTCTGAAGCCTTCTCAACTCCGGTCTTCCGGTAAGGCTGCGCCGAAGAAGAGAGCGCGCCCCAAGTCTCGGTAGGCGGATACGCTTTTACGGACCGAGCTCGTTCGCCTCGCGCGATGCTCCTCTTGACGACGTGGTTCGGCTCTTTCTTACTCGATGAAGGGACCGTCGTCGACAAGAGGCTCTTCCCGATGGATGCCAATGCCCTCGCGGATCGCCTCGTGCTCGTCGAAGACTGGAAGGTCTTGGACGAGGAGCGCGACCTCATGTCTCGCGCGGACGAGGTCTTCGTCATCGAGCCGCGCTTGGAACGGGCCGGGGGCAATCGCACGACCGTTCGCCCTCCGTTCCTCAAGCCGGAGGACTTCGGCTATGGGCGGGAGCTCCTGCACGCGGCGATGGTCCAGCTCGCGAAGCGACGAATGCGCAAGGCGATCGGACCGGAGGATCATCTTCGGCAAGCGGTCGGGGCCCTCGACGAACTCCAGGAAGAAGAGAACGTCCTCGTCGAACGACTGCGGGAGTGGTATGGGCTTCATTTCCCGGAGCTCGCACCGATGGTGGATACCGCGACGTACGTCGAGCTCGTCTCGATGCACGGGCGGCGAGAACGGATGCCCATGGACCATCGGGAGAGCGTCGGCGCGGATCTGG
>Ga0209899_1000169_pt1 | contig 12111 bp, 9 predicted proteins | sample GWRWS1_0_10_FD_187228 | JGI IMG/M metagenome (GOLD analysis project Ga0209899, IMG submission 187228) | Riverbed sediment microbial communities from areas with vegetation nearby in Columbia River, Washington, USA - GW-RW S1_0_10 (SPAdes)... | ecosystem: Environmental > Aquatic > Freshwater >...
GACTGGCGGCATTCGGCACAGCGATGACCACCATGCCATCCGGCTTGAGCAGCCGCCGCACTGTGGCTAACGCCTCGGCAGGACTGAAGAAATGTTCCAACGAATGACTCAAGAACGCGAGATCGAATGACTCCTTTTCAAGAGGCGCAGTTTCCAGCGTGCCAACGAGAATGCGATCCCCGACCCGTTCTCGCGCTTGCGCCGCCGCCTTCTCGCTCATCTCAATCCCGTACACATCCCACCCCTGCGCCTGAAGAGTGACCAGATTCCCACCAGTGCCACAGCCGACATCCAGCAGACGGCCCTGCCCCGCCCATGGCATGGTATGACGACCAAAAAAAAGGCGGCGACTCTTTTCTGGCCACAGAAGGGCCTTTCGAATGGAACGCCAGACACCACGACGTGTTGGCGATGGGTAGCCGTAATAATCCTCCCCGACCCACCGCTTGATCAGCGCCGAAAACTTCTTCGCCTTTCGTTCAAGACTAGTCCTCTGCTTGGGGGGTGGGGCGGTGTAGTGATAATAGTGATCGGGGTAATAGCGTCCGATTTCCTCTTGACTCGGACGAGGATTGAGATAGAGCAACCCACATGTCCCACAACGCACGATGGAAAATTCCTCTTCGGCAAGGCCCAGAAGCAAATCGCGTTGGCGCAACAGGACTTGGGCGTTTTCAGACCGACAGAGATCGCACGCGATGGTTTGCATTGTCCCTCTGTAGGCTTCCGATCACACCTTCACCGTGAGCAACGATCCAGCTGCCGAAAAGACCTCATCGACCGTGATGAGGCGCATGCAATTCTGATCTCCACGTGTACAAGTCGGATGAAAACAGCGACGGCAGTCAAGTCCCTTGTAGAGAACCTCGACGTTTCTTCCACGTGGCCCCCAGACGGAAGGATCCGAGGGGCCAAAGAGCCCGACCACCGGTGTTCCCAACGCAGCCGCCATGTGCATGGGACCGTTGTCGTTGCCGACGAATAGGGCACATCGCTTGAGCACCGCTGCGAACTGCAAGAGTGTCGTGTGTCCTGCCAGCAGCGCAGGAGCAGAACGGGCCCGCGCACGAATCGCGTGCGCCACCTCCCGATCATTGGCATCTCCACCTACAAGCACGCGGCAGCCGTAGGCATCGGTGAAGCGGTCAGCCAAGGTCGCAAATCGTTCGGCCGGCCAGGCCTTAAACCAGTACCGAGCTCCAGGATGCAACATGACCAAGGGACGGGAAGAGTCAGCCCCCAGTCCTGCCTCCCCAAGTAATCGGGCCGCATCCCCCTCGTCTTGATGAGACGTGTGGAGCACAAGCGGGCTGACCTTCGGCTCGATACCCAACATCCGGACCGCTTCGAGGTCACGTTCCATGCGATGGATCACATCTGACCTGGTTTGGGCGACGGACGTATACAGAAGCCCCCGCCAGCGGCGTTCTTCGTTGAATCCGATCCGAACTGGCGCGCCGCTCAGCCGGCTCAGCATGGCCGACCGGTCGCCATCGGTGAGATCAATGACGCAGTCGAACCGTCTGCGCCGAACCTCGTGCAGAAAGCGGATCTGCTGGACCAGTCCCCCTCGATCCACTACCAGCACCTCATCAAGATCTGGGTTCCATTTCAAGACATCTTCCGTTCCCTCATTGACTGCCATCGTGAGGCGCGCATGGGGGAACCGGTCCCGCAACGTACGCAGCACCGGCGTCGCCAACAGCACATCCCCGATGTACCGCAGTTTGATGACGAGGATGTTCTTCATGGAAGTTCGGTTCGTTGGATCCGTTTTGTCATTTGCGTCCGTTCACGGACACAACCGTCCTAACGGACATCACTGATTTAACGCGGTTCTCCACAGAGCTCACGGTACAGCGCCAGCGTCCGACGTGCGGCCCGTTCCCACGTAAACTGCCTCACCCGCTCGAACCCCTTTGCCCTGAGCCCCTCGCGCAAGGTCTGATTCTCCAGCACGCGGAGGATCGCTTCGGCCAACTCCTCCGGATCTTCCGGATTCACGAGCACCGCAGCATCACCTACCACTTCCGGGAGCGACGTGACGTTGGACGTGATCACCGGGGCGCCACAAGCCATGGCCTCCAAGACCGGCATGCCGAAGCCTTCATAGAGTGATGGGAACACAAACAGGTCGGCATGCGAATAGAGCAGCCGGAGATCCGCCACCGACTGTCTGCCAGCACAGACCGTCCGGTCCTCCAAACCACAGGCGCGCGCCGTTTGCCTCATGTCGGCGAACCGGTGGACCGGCTCACCGACCAACACGAGGCTATATTCCCTCAGGAGAGCCGATCGGCGAGCATAGGCTTTCAGGAGAGCCTGATGGTTCTTTCGAGGATCCGCCCCGCCCACGAAAAGGATATACCGGGCGGTCGGGAGTCCCAAACGACCCCGTAACTGCGTCATGGCGATGGTGTCAAAGACAGGCCGAAAGTCATCCGAGACCCCGCAAGGAATCACGGTGATGTGCTCACGCGGCAGCCCGTACAGCGATTCGATGTCGCGCGCGGAGGATTCGGAGATCGTGATCACCTTGCGCGCCCGTCTGGACGTTCGTCTCGTCCGGTAGAACGAGGCTTGCTGGCCGAACAGCTTGGAAGAGTACTCCGGATGCCTGTCCAGCCAGAGATCGTAGATCGTGACGAGGCCGCCGTGTCGCCCGACCGTCTGCATTTTGAAGTTAGTCCCATGGTAGAGATCCAGTCGATCTAGCGCACCTCGCCAACGCATCATGAGTCGCCCCGCTTCGACCCATCGCAGGCGAGAATCGGATTCCCACTCCTCCAGCAAGCCAGTCCGACACGAGCCAGGTTTGACATACCCCACGAATTCGACATCTTCCTTCAACTCAAGAAGCGCTTTGAGCAGATAGTAGGCATACCAGCCGACCCCACGGCGATCTCCGCAGATCGGGTTTGCATCGAAACCAACTCTCACGGCTTGAGTCACCCTTTTCCGTTCGTCAACTGCTGCCGTTGGCGTAGCGACTCCCACAACTTTGCATACTTAACGAATGTATACATACTGGCAAATGCGCAAATGAGGAGCCCGTGCATGCCCTCGCGGAAGCCTTGTCGTCTGGCATAGTACTTCCAAAACGTGAAGAACGGCCGAAACACCAGATCAACCCAATGAACCGAATGCTTGGTTTTTGCCCGTTCCTGAGCCGCCAGAGTAGTAAAGTTGTTGAACTTGCGGAAATGATCCGCAATGGTCCGTTCCGTGTAATGATCGAGCGGCGCGCTCAAATGTGCACTCATGCCTTGGAAGATAAACTTATTGTGGGGTTCAGCGTCATCAAGCCGTCCAGCTCCTCGGCGAAACAGGCGCAATTGGGTATCGGGATAGTATCCTGCCCATCTGATCCATTTCCCGTAAAGGTAGTTCTTCCGCGGCAGATAGTAGGCCACGGGACCATCCGGTTCCGATGAAGACAACACGGCCCCAATCTCACCGCGGAGTTCCGGAGTTATTCGCTCGTCCGCGTCTAAGATAAAGACCCAGTCGGACTTGGCCTGATCGATCGCAAAGTTCTTCTGGTCCCCGAATCCACGCCAAGGACGTTGGACGATTCGTTGGGTAAATTCTCGGCAGATCTCCACTGTACGGTCCTGACTAAAGGCGTCGACCACGATGATTTCATCCATCCAACGTGCCGAGTCCAGACATTCTCGCATGTTAAGTTCCTCATTGAGCACTACAATGGCACAGGAGATTGTTTGCCGCATCTTCTCTCACGCCCCTCTCTCATAGTGATGGTTTCTCTCATTTCTCGTCAAACGACCCTCTCAGCCAGCATCAGTTGATGAGCAAGGTGTGATGCCCGTACTTACGAAAGACTTCTCTGCACTCCGGGAAGCGCTTTCTCAGTCGACGTATTCGGTTGGCTCGTAGTACGTCATGACAATTCGCAAGAAGCGCTTGCTTCATTCCCCAATACCTGCACACACAACCATCTTTCCGGCAGTCCATGGTCCGGTCCCTCACCTCATACTGAAACGAACCTGACCAATAAAAGATCGTGGTCTTGGCCTTCCGCCGAAAAAAGTGCTCGGCTTCTCGGAAGTCCAGGCTGGCATAGAACTCCCGCAGAAAGTCCCCGGCAGGACAGGAGCAGAAGCGCGACACTTCTTCAGGTGTTTTCGGCTCAAACACCAAGAGATTCTTCTCAGGAGAAAACACAAACCATCTGTGGTACCAATGTTCAGGTGATTGCTCATCCTTGAGGGCCAATCCTTGCTCCCGAAATGGCGACGGAGTCTCTATGTAGCCAGCCTCGCTTACGCGCATGACCTCGTTGCAGGCCGAGCGAGGAGCCACCACGTGCTCGAAGACGTGGGAAGCATAGACATAATCAAAGGACCCTGTCTTAAAAGGCAGCGCGGTCGCTTCGCCGACAATCAGAGCAGCGGACTCCGGCACCACCAGCTCTTGTCCGCATCGTTCTCGCCCATCAGTCAGGTCCATCTCGAGCAGATGGGTCGCGCCATGAAAGGGATTGTGCCCCGGACCAATATCCAAAATACGCTTGGCAAAATACGGCCTTCTCCAAACCGGCAACCGTTTCATTGGCTAGCCCCTGAACCCTCGCTTGGCGATGGCCCGATAGAAGGCAGGTCGCAACCAGCGATTTCGCCCGGGCTTGAGGGCCGGATAGCGGCGCACGCGATCCGCCATCACGGCTGGATGCGTCCCGGAAAAGTTCTTCATGATGTCGTAGTCCTCAAACTCATAGGCCTCCTTGGCGAGCAGCCTCGCGTCCTGTGCGCCCAGCTGATCCCCGTGGTGCCGAGCCGACTGATAGCGGATCTTGTCTAGCAAGACCCGAGGGGCTTTCACCCATCCATAATGATAGATCGTGGCTCCAGACGGTCGCACCCGATCCTTGTGCTCGGACTGAAGATACCCTTGGTCTGCCTTAAGCCAGAAGCCCACCGCGTCGCCGCAGGATTCGACCTGGCCGTCATTCCGAACGATTCGGACCGCCCGATGATAGAACCACGGATTGCACGACCGGTAGTCGCCGTAGAAATGCAGGTAGCGGAACGTGAACCCTAAGACGCTCGGATTGAACCGATGATCACGAAGCGCCCGTCTCATCGCATCGTAATCAGCCTCATGGAGCACCTCGTCCGCCTGTAAGTACAGAGCCCAGTCCCCCGTGCAGCGCGACAGCGCGATGTTCGTTTCTCGCGAGAACAGCAACCCGTCCTTCTGCATCGAATCATCCCAGGCCGATTCGACGATTCGAATCTTGTCCGAGTCGATTCCACGGATCAGCTCAAGCGTGCTATCGTCTGACTGGCCCACGTTCACGACGAATTCATCCACAATCGGCAAGGCCGAGCGGATGACCTCCACGATCGGATAGTCGAACTTCACCGCGTTCCGACAAATGCTAAAACCACTCACCTTCACGCTGAACCCACGACTTTGCCTTCCGCCTTTTCAGCAAGCTCCCAGAATTTTGCATACTTCACGACGGTGTAGTACGCGTACAATCCAGCCAGTATCAGGCCCGGGATACCTTCGAAAATGCCGCGCTGCCAGAAGTACATTTTGAAGAAGGTAAAAACCGGATGGGTGACCAGATCGCGGGGCCGAAATCTCTTTCCGTCTTCCATCATGCGCCGCGCCATCAGGTCCGAGTAGCGGTTCATTTTGGCGAGGTAGTGATCTATGTCACGAAACGGATACTGCAGCACATGCTCCTTCAAATACCCCACTCGTCCATCCAGATCAAACCCTTCGTGAACGAGTTCTTCGCGGTACCGCATCCGGTCCTTGCGAAACAACTGCGGCTGCCGGTAATTCGGATACCAACCCGGTTGGCGGATCCAGCGGCCAAGAAAATAGTTCCGTCGGGGCACAAAATACGCGTCGGCCTGAGGGTCGGTCGCCAGGAGCCGACGGATCTCATCACGGATCTCAGGCGTAGCCCGCTCATCCGTATCCAGACTGAAGACCCAGTCGTGCGTCGCGTGCGCCACCGCCTCGTTTCTCAGCCGTCCGAACCCCTTGAACTCATGCTGGAACACCTTGTCGGTAAACTCCCGACTGATCTTCTCGGTCGCATCAGTGCTATGCGAGTCCACGACGATGAGCTCATCAACCCAACGCACACTTTCCAGACAAGCTCGAATGTTGGGCTCATCGTTATAGGCGATGACCACTGCTGAGAGTTTGGAAGGGATGATCACGCTAGGGAGTACCTATCTCTTGATAACATCCTGGTAGACAGCTTCGAGCTTGCTCAGCATAGCATCCAAGGAATACGACCCTTCCACAAGTTTGCGGCCATTCAACCCTAGCATTCTGCGAAGGCGTTCATCTCCCAGCAGCAATTCAATTCGTCTGGCCAACGCATTGCTGTCGCGGGGCGGCACGACAAATCCGGTCTCTCCATCCTTCACCACGTCGGGGATCGAGCCGACTGTCGTGGACACAACTGGCAACCCCATCCCCAGAGCCTGCATCAGCACTTGCGGAATCGTGTCTCCCTCCACCGACGGAATTACGAAAATGTCCAGCGACCGGAACACATTCAACAGATCATCGCGGAATCCGAGCATCCGCACGCGCCCGGTTAAGCCCGAGGATTCGATGCGAGCCTGGATCGTCGGTTCTTCCGGACCCTCGCCGACGATGAGGAAGGTCACATCGGGATGACGCGACAGGATGCGCGCTGCCGCCTCGATGAAATACTCATGGCCCTTGTACGTTCGAAGATAGGATATCAGGCCGACGAGTTTCTGCTCCTCGGGAAGGCCCAGCTCGCGCCGCAGATCGTGATCCGGCGGTGCAGGCTTGAAATACTCGATATCGAGCCCGATTGGAAAGGCCGCGACGCGATTGGCCTCCAGCCCGTCCCGCTCGATCAACGCGCGGCGCGTCCGTTCCCCACCCGTCACGATCACGAGATCAAGCAACTGGCGATAGAGCAGCCTCGTCGTGAGATTGTGGTTCAAGGGCGTGGAGATGTGGCGGATGCGAATGACCTTCGGCCTGGGGCGGACTAGCCTTGCGGCCAGCCCACCGATCCAACTGTCGCGTGAGCTGTTCAGTTGGAGAATCGCAGGTCGCGCGCGCGCGATCAGGCGTCTAAACGCCAGAATAGCCGACGGATAACGCGACCGTTTCATGGACACCTGTTCGACCGGCAACCCCTTCCGGCTCGCCATGTCGCAGATCGGACTACCAGGCTCAAGAATCAGTCGAACATCTTGCCCGCGCTTAAGTAGGCCTTCCGCGTGGAGTAGCACCGCCAACTCCTGCCCGCCTACCGCCGTGCTGGACTCAGCCATAAGGATCTTCACAAGCGTCCTTGCGCTAGTCTGACCGCCAACCGTTCTCGGACCGCGGCCAGGACCTGATGGGAGGTGATGCCAGTGAGACATTCCAGGTGATTGCTATTGTGGCAGCTCCGACTGAAGCAGGGGCTGCAGGGAACCTGATGTGTCAGAACCACGTGGCCGACGCCGTACGGGCCCGTGCGGCGTGGACTGGTCGGACCGAAAAGGGCGACTACCGGTGTTCCGACCGCCGCCGCCACATGCAACGGTCCCGAATCATTGGTCAGCAGCACCGAAGCCGATTCGAGCAGGGCCGGGAGCAAGCCCGGCGTCGTCTCCCCCGTAAGATCCACTGGCACGGTACGCATCAGGCCCTTGACAGCCTGCGAAGCCGCTCGCTCATCCGGTCCGCCAATCAACACCACAATCCCCAGTTTCTCTTCCTGAATCCGATCAGCCGCAGCCGCAAAGAACTCCGGCGGCCAGCGTTTGGTCGGCCAGCGGGCCGAGACATTCATCGCAATCCACGGGGTACTCACTCGCACACCAGACCGACTCAGCAGACCGGCTACCTCCTCTCGGTCGGCCGGTCCGACACGCAAGCGGAAATTCGCGTGGTTTCCCTCCCTGCGAGAAGTGCCCACGTCGGCCACCAGTGCAGCAGCCACCAGCAGATACCGATCCACCGCATGCAGGTCCTCCGTCGGAACCGAAACCTTCTGTGTGTAGAAGAAGGGGCTGCCCTCACGAGCGTTGGCAAACCCAATCCTGACGGGACATCCGGTCAGCCAGGCGATGGCCCCACTACGAAACAGCCCTTGCAAATCCACCACAAGATCGAAGTTGGCTGCGCGAAGGCGTGGGACTTGGGACAGCCAGCCACTCAGGCTCGGTTCGACGGGCCAGACTCTGTCAAGTTCCTCAGCCCGCTCCAACAACCCGGCCCACTGTTGCTTGACCAGCCACGTGATCGACGCGCTGGGAAAGGCCTTCCGCAGCGCCGACAGTGTGGGAAGGGCATGGACCACATCCCCCATCGAGCTCGGCTTGATGATCAGGATACGACGGAAGTCAGGCATTGGTGTCACCTGACGATCAGACGGTTAACGATTGACGTGCCTTCGCGTCTTCGATGATCCACTCCACGGCCTCGACCAGTCCTGGCGCAACATAATCCGGTTGTCGGCCCTCTGCCTGCAAATCAGCCAGAGCCTGCAAACTAGTCGGACCGGTCGTGACCAACAGGCTCTTTGCTCCGACCCTAACGGCCAGCTCCATGTCCCGCTTCTGATCTCCCACCACGTAGGCACCCGATAGATCAAGGTCCAGGTCCGTCACAGCTCGCTCCACCAGAGCAGTCCCGGGTTTACGGCAGCCACAGCCTTCATCAGGAGCGTGAGGACACACATAGATCCCGTCCAGACAGGCTCCCCCAGCTTTCAGGAGCGCACGCAACCGATCGTGGATCTGTTCCAGTGTCGAGGCAGTCAGCAGCCCCCTGGCGATCCCTGACTGGTTCGTGATCGTCACCACGCGCGCCCCAGCCCGGTTTAAGCGAGCCACCGCCTCAACCACACCGGGGAAGAGTTCCAGCTCCTCCGGTGTCTTCACATAGCCGGGGTCCCGGTTCATCGTCCCGTCGCGGTCCAAAAAGACGGTAACGCCCTTGAGTGGAGTCGTAAGGTCTGAGGGTTGGAAAGTCTTCAAGCCGTGACTTTTGGACTGTCGACCTTCGACCTTTACGACTAGCTGCTTCACCGCCGCCCCATAGACTTCGTCCACTGAGATCCTGGTCATGCATCGGTGATCAATGGGACACTCCCGCAACAGGCAGGGCGCGCACTCAACGGGGTGCCGGACGATCGTGTGTCCGCTCCCGAACGGCGACGTGGTTCGTGAATCAGTCGGTCCGAACAGGGCGACCACCGGCACCCCAAACGAGGCTGCGAGGTGCATCGGCCCGGTATCGTTGGTCAGGAACAGATCGCAGCGTTTGATCACTGCCATCAGTTCCCTCATGGTCGTGCGCCCTGAGAGCTGAATCGGCTTGACTTGCATCCTGTCCGCAATGGCGCACCCAAGGGCCTCCTCCCCTCGAGCGCCGACGATCACCACGCGGACCCGACGCCCACTCTGCATCCCCTGCTCCTGACTCAACCGGTCCGCGGTCTCGGCAAACCGTTCCGGCAGCCAGCGCTTGGCACTTCCGTAGGTGGAGCCAGGATTCAGACCCACAAGGAGGTCGGACTCGTCAACGCCGGCTTCGGCGAGCCGTTGATCCATGGCCTGTTCTTCTTCCTGAGAGAGAAACAACCGTGGAGAGCCTGCCGGTCTTTCAGAGCCAAGAGGACGAAGCATGTCCAGATAGTACTGGACCTGATGTCCGATCTTCGTTCGTTCCGGTACCGCGATCGGATCTGAAAGCAGGAACCTCCTTCCATCCGTGGCATAGCCGTAGCGACGTGGAATCCCGGCCAGGAAGGTCAGCAGAGCTGCTTCGAAGGCGTTCTGAAAGAGAATCGCCAGATCAAATCGCAAACGGCGCAGCGTCCCTGCCAAGGTCCACTTGCCGGTGATCCCCACATGCCGCCCAGGATCCTCATAGACGAGAATCCGTTGGAGAGCCGGATGGCCTCTCAGCAATTCCGCGATTGCCGGCTTTACGAGCAGGGTGATCTCCGCGGTCGGAAACAGCTCCCGCAGAGCGGCCAGGGCTGGTTCGCTCATGACAGCGTCGCCGATCCAGTTGGGCCCCCGAACCAACAGCCTCCTGATTGATGCCTTACGCACAGACTCCCACATCATTTCTGTCTGCCACGCCCAGGACGAGTCGTTCCAGACGCTCCCGGCCCTCCAGTATCTCCGTGCCAAGACGCAACGCCAGGAGTCTGTCATTCTGGTGGAGCAGGGGCACGATTTTTCCTGCATCCTTTTCGGTCGTCACCACCAGCTCGGCTCCGCAGTCCTCGGCCCGTCGCCTGACCTCGCTCATATCCGTCTCGGTGTAAGCGTGATGATCTGGAAAGACTACCTCATCCAGAATCTTGACCCCCTGACCGGCCAGCAAAGCTCGAAAGGAGGCTGGGTTTCCGATGCCGCTGAAGGCCAATGCCGTCATCCCGGAGACTCGGCGATTCTCTTGGATTGCTCCTGACAGCACGTCCACAAATCCCTCCGCCGTAAACCGGACGGGAATCGGCCGGCTGTCCAGGCCGGTTGCTTCTCTGATTGACTCCAACACAGGGGTCAGCCCGGCTGGCGTATCGGCACGAGTTACCAGGAGCGCCGTCGCGCGGGCCGCAGTCGAGAGCGGCTCCCGGAGACGCCCGGCAGGCAACAGCGCCCGGAGGCTCGCCGGATCCGAGGCATCCACCAACAGCAAGTCCACGTCCCGGTTCAGAGCCAGATGCTGGAACCCATCATCCAGCAGGAAGCAATCAATGGGAAACCGTTCCAGAACCCATCGGCCGAGTCTGTACCGATCCGCTCCAACGGCCACCACCGCGCCGGGACAGCGTTGCGCGATCAGGTACGGTTCATCGCCCGCCTCGGCCGGTCCAACCAGGATCGTCCGGCCATCTGATACCAGCAGGAACGGCGCCTGGCTATGTCGGCGATAGCCACGACTGAGCACTGCAACGCGCATGCCGCGAGCGAGGAGCCATTCCAAGATCAAGATCACGACCGGCGTCTTTCCGGTCCCGCCGACCGTCAGATTGCCCACGCTCACGACACGACATGGCAGGCTTCGCCTAGGCAACAAGCCAAGCTTATAGAGAGTGGCGCGGGCTCTCACGACCAGACCATAGGGGAAGGCCAGGGCCAGAAGCAGCCACTGTGGAAACGAGTACCGATGATTGGGGAGCGATAAACTGGTATTGCGGACCAACACCTTCTCGATGACCTGGAGGCTGCGTTCCAGGGCCCCTTGGTTGTCAAGGATGACCTGTCGAGCTGCGTCGCCCAGTCGCTGCAGGCCGGACCGATCCCGGAGCCATCGTGCCATCTCAGCGGCAAGCTCCTGCCCATTATGGACCTGCACTCCCCCCCCAGCCTGTATCAGAAGCTTCGCTACCTCCACGGTATGATCGGTGTAAGGTCCAAAGAAGACGGGTTTGCTCCACCGGGCAGGCTCAAGGAGGTTATGGCCACCGACGGGAATCAGTGTGCCGCCCACGAACGAGAGCACTGCATGCCGGTAGGCGCTGGCCAGTTCCCCTCGCGTGTCTAGGATCACCACCCGCGGCAAACCGGACTGAAATGAGACGGCGTCCAGCTGACCTAGCGCGCTGCGTCGGACGGCCAGCAGTCCCCTTGCTTTTACCACAGCTTCCACCTCGGCGGCTCGTTCAACATGGCGTGGGGCGAGCAAGAGCACCAATGAAGGAAATTCCTGATGCAACTGTTGGTAGCAATCGATCAGTTGCTCTTCCTCGACCGGATGTGTGCTGCCCGCCACGATCAGTTCTTCCTGGTCATCCACTGCAATCATTCGCCGCGACAGAGTCGTCGCCTCATTCGTTTCGTCCGGAAGGGGTTGGTCGAATTTGATGTTCCCCGTCCTGAGCACGCGGGCTGGTGCGGCACCGAGCGCGATGATTCGTTGTACATCTCGATCTGATTGCATGAGGCAAAACGTGACGGTTTTCAACACGCAGCGGTACAAGGGTTTCACGAGCCAGTCCCTTCGAAAAGAGGAGGACGAACGTCGACCACTGACCAGAATGGACGGGACCCGGCGCCGAGACAAAGCCCTCAGCAGGTTCGGCCACAGCTCGGTCTCGACGAAGAGGTACAGGGTCGGATTGAGTCGCTC
>Ga0209899_1000170_pt1 | contig 12079 bp, 11 predicted proteins | sample GWRWS1_0_10_FD_187228 | JGI IMG/M metagenome (GOLD analysis project Ga0209899, IMG submission 187228) | Riverbed sediment microbial communities from areas with vegetation nearby in Columbia River, Washington, USA - GW-RW S1_0_10 (SPAdes)... | ecosystem: Environmental > Aquatic > Freshwater >...
GCCGGCAAGGACCCCATGGACGCCACCAGCCTGGACCAGCCTCCCCGCGACTACACCGACGGCCTCGATGAAGGGGTCCGGGGCCTTCGGGTCGGCGTAGTGAAGGAGGCCTTCGGGCAGGGGGTGCAGCCGGGTGTGGCGGACGCCGTGCGCGCCGCCGTGGACCGGCTGACGGACATGGGGGCGGCGGTGGGCGAGGCCTCGCTGCCCCACACCGACTACGCGCTCTCCGCCTATTACCTGATCGCGCCGTCGGAGGCGTCGTCGAACCTCGCTCGATACGACGGCGTTCGCTACGGGTCCCGGGTCGAGGGCCGCGACTCCGTGGAGATGATGATGCGGACCCGCGGCGCCGGTTTCGGCCCGGAGGTCAAGCGCCGGATCATGCTGGGGACGTACGCGCTCTCGGCCGGCTACTACGAGGCCTACTACGGCCAGGCCCAGAAGGTGCGGACGCTGATCATCCGAGACTACGAGGAGGCGTACCAGTCCCACGACGTGCTGGTCTCTCCGACCTCGCCGACGACCGCGTTCCGGATCGGGGAGCGGGCCGACGACCCGCTCGCGATGTACCTGTCCGACGTGTTCACGATCCCGGCGAACCTGTCCGGGGTCCCGGGCATCTCGATCCCGTGTGGCCTGGACGAGGCGGGGCTACCCGTCGGGCTCCAGATCACGGCGCCGGTCCTGGGGGAGCCCATGCTCCTTCGCATCGCCCACGCCCTCGAGCGCGAGCTCGCCTTCGGCGCCGTCCCATCCCTCCTCGCCGATCTCCGCGCCTGAGGTCGTCTCCGGCGGCGGCGGCGTCTCCCGGGAGGCGATGATCAGTGCCACCGAGCCGAGCACGATGGCGCCGGCCACCACCGTCCGAACGGTGACGGGCTCCGAGAGGAAGGCCCACCCCAGGAACACCGCCACCACCGGGTTCACGTACGCGTACGTCGAGACGAGCGACGTGCGAGCGTTCCGAAGCAGCCACACGTACGAGGCGAACCCAACGAACGAACCGAACGTGATGAGGTAGCCCAGTCCGACCAGCGAGGCGAGGGAGAACCGCTCGGGGTGCAGGTCGAAGGGCTCGCCGACGAGGATCCCCGCCACCGCGAGCGCCGCCCCTCCGCAGAGCATCTCCATCCCCACGCCGACGAACGGCCGCCTGGGGAGCGGCGCGTGGCGGGCGTACAGCGACCCCGAGGCCCAGCTGAGCGAGGCCCCCACGGCGAAGAGCATCCCGGCGAGATCGACATTCCCGCTCGCGGACCCCCCGACCAGCAGGGCTGCGCCGGCGAACCCGGTGGACAGACCCACCATGGTCTGGATCCGGAGCCGTCGCCGGAGCAGCACCCGGTCGATCAACGCCATCCACAAGGGGACGAGCGCGATGATCAGGGCCACGAGCCCCGAGGGCACGGTGCGTTCGGCCCACACCACGCCGCCGTTCCCCCCCAGCAGGAGCGCCCCGCCCACGATGGCCGCCGCTCGCCACTGCCGTCGTCCGGGCCGGTCGCCCTCCCTGTCGCCCCGGCGGACGGCGAACGTGTACATGACCGCGCCGGCGAGCATGAACCGCGTTCCCGCGGCGAGGAGGGGCGGGAGGGTCTCGTTCACCACCCGGATGGCGAAGTAGGTCGTGCCCCAGACGACGTAGACGGCGCCGAGGGCGACCCATACGAGCGGAGAGGTGGCCCGGGCGGTGGTGGGGTCGGCCGTCCGGGTCATGGATGAGAGGATAGGGGCCGCCCGCCCCGAGCGTCGGCTAAGCTCACCTCTCGACATGGGCGAAGGGTTCGAGACCGTCATCGGCCTGGAGTGTCACGTCGAGCTGTCGACGCGGACCAAGATGTTCTGCGGATGCCTGAACGAGTTCGGAGTGCCTCCGAACACGAACGTCTGCCCGGTGTGTCTCGGCCACCCCGGTTCGCTCCCGGTCCCGAACGAGACGGCCATCGAGTACATCGTGCGGATCGGCCTGGCGCTGGACTGCGAGATCGCGCGCTACTCGCTGTTCCACCGGAAGAACTACTTCTACCCGGACATGCCGAAGAACTATCAGATCTCCCAGTACGACCTCCCCATCTGCATCAACGGGCACCTCGACATCGAGGTGGACGGCGTGACCCGACGGATCGGCATCACCCGGGTGCACATGGAGGAGGACACCGGCAAGACCTCCCACGCCGGCACCACCGGGCGCATCGCTCAGGCCGAATACGCGCTGATCGACTACAACCGGGCCGGCGTCCCCCTGGTGGAGGTGGTCTCCGAGCCCGACATGCGCTCGCCGGACGAGGCCCGGACGTACTTCGGTGAGCTCCGCGCCACCCTCGAAGCGCTCGGCGTGTCCGACGTCCGCATGGAGGAGGGCTCGCTCCGATGCGACGCCAACATCTCGGTACGCCCCGCGGAACAGGTGGAGCTCGGCACGAAGGTCGAGATCAAGAACCTGAACTCGGTCCGCTCGCTGGAGCGAGCGCTGAGGTACGAGCAGGAGCGGCAGGTCGAAAGCCTGCAGGCGGGCGAGACGCTCGTCCAGGAGACCCGGCACTTCGACGAGGACACCGGGACGACGCACACACTCCGGTCGAAAGAGGAGGCTTTCGACTACCGGTACTTCCCCGAGCCGGACCTTCCGCCGATCCGGCCCGACGGCGAATGGGTGGAGCGGATCCGGGCGACGCTCCCCGAGCTCCCTCGGGCGCGTCGCGCTCGGTTCGAGCGGGAGTTCGACCTGAAGCCGGCCCATGCCCTCCTGGTGGCGGGATCCAGGGTGTCCGCGGAATTCTTCGAGGAGGCGGTGCGCCTGGGCGCGGCCCCGGCGGCCGTGACGAACTGGATGACCCAGGACCTCGCGGGGCTGCTGAACAAGGTCCGGATCGAGCTCGAAGAGGCCAAGGTCACGCCGCAGCATGTGGCCGACCTGGTGCGGCTGGTGGACGAGGGGACCGTCTCCACCACCGGCGCCAAGCAGGTCCTGGAGGAGGCGTTCGAGACCGGCAAGCCAGTCGGGGAGATCGTCGAGGCTCGGGGGCTCCGGCAGGTGACGGACGCCTCGGCCCTGGAGGCGTGGGTCGAGGAAGTGATCGCGGAGAACCCCGGGCCCGTGGAGCAGCTCCGGGGCGGCAAGGAGGGCGTGCTCGGGTTCCTGGTTGGCGGAGTTATGAGGAAGTCGGGCGGCTCGGCCAATCCCAAGGTCGTGTCGGACCTGCTCCGGCAGAGGCTCTCGTGATCCTGAGGGCCGGGCCCGGCCGCCCCATGCGGGTCAGCCACCAGGAGCCGAAGCGGTACCCGTGGTGGCAGCTCATCCTCCTCGGGCTGGTGTCCATGCTGGAGGCCATCATCGTCCGCCCCCTCCGGCGGCTGTGGACCTCGGACGATCCGCTCGACACCTATGCGCTGGTCCACATGGGGAGCGCCGCCGGCGACGCCATGGTGGCCATCGCGCTGGCCGGCTCGATCTTCTTCGACGTGCCGGTGGGCGAGGCCCGGGCCAAGGTCGCGCTGTACCTCGCCGTCACCCTGGCGCCGCTCGCCGTCGCCGGGCCGCTGTTGGTCCCGCTGCTCGACCGGGCCGGTCCCCGGCGCGCGGTCTCGGCGGCATCCTCGGCCGGGCGAGCGCTCGTCTGTGTCCTCGTCGCCCCCAGGCTCGACACGCTCCTTCTCTACCCGTTCGCCTTCGCCATCCTGGTCTTGTCCAAGGCCCACACCATCACGAAGAACGGCCTTGTGGTGGCGTACGCAGGGCCGAGCGAGGGACTCGTGCGTGCGAACGCGCGACTGGGGAGGATCGCGGCGGGGGGCGCCTTGCTCGCCGGAGTCCCGGGGCTGCTGCTGTTCCAGCTCGGGGGCCCGTCGGCGGCGATGTACGGAGGCGTCGTTTTCTACGCCCTCGCGTCGCTCCTGAACCTCCGACTCCCGCACCCTCGCGTACGCGGGCGAAGGGGAGCGGTGAGCCGGCTGGGGGCTATCCCGCAGCTCGCGGCGGCGACCGTGGGAGCCGCGGGCCTTCGTGCGGCGAGCGGCTTCCTCCTGTTCTCCATCGCGTTCGCGCTGCGGCGGAGCGGCGAGCCCGCCTACTGGTTCGCCGTCCTGGCGGGAGCGGCCGCCCTCGGCAGCTTCCTGGGAGACGTGCTCGCCCCCCGGCTGCCGGTATCGCTCCGGGAAGAAGCGGTGGTGATCGCCTGCATCGTGGCGGCAGGGCTCGGCGCGTTCCTGGCGTTCGTGGCCTTCTCGCTCCCGGCGCTCACGGCGTTCGCGCTCGTCGCGGGGGCCTCGGGCGAGCTGGGACGGCTGGCGTTCCAGAGCCTCATGCAGCAGCTCGCGCCGGGAGGCGCGTATGGACGCGTGTTCGTCCGATACGAGGTGCTTTTCCAGGCGTTCTGGGTGCTGGGGGCGGGGCTGCCGGCCATGCTGCCGATCGGGTTCAAGCAGGGCTTCCTGATCTTGTTCGGGCTGTACGTCGTGGTCGGCCTGGGCTACCTCACGCCGGACCTGGTGGCGAGGCGCCGGGCCCGGACCCCGCCCGAATGACCGGCCACATTTCCACGTTGGCCTATGCTGTGGGCTCGCGTGACACGGAACCTCGAGGGGAGGAGGGAAACCGATGGCGGGATGGGTCAGGGTCGGTGAGGCCGGCGACGTCCCCGACGGCGAGGCCAACGCGTACAGCGTCGGGGATCGCATCATCGCCATCGCGAACATCGGCGGCGACCTCCACGCGTTCGACGACGTCTGTACGCACAAGCAGTGCTCGCTCTCCGAAGGGGAGCTCGACGCGACCGTGATCGAGTGCCCCTGCCACGGGAGCCGGTTCGACGTCATCACCGGCGAGGTCGTGGACGGACCGGCCATCGAGCCCATCGACGTCTTCGAGGTCCGGGAGGAGGGCGGAGAGCTCCAGGTGTCGGTGGCGTAGCGCGTGCCGGCCTTCGTCATCGTCGGGGCGAGCCTGGCCGGCGGGACCGCGGCGGCCACCCTTCGCGACGAGGGATTCGACGATCGCGTCGTTCTGATCGGCGAGGAGCCGCTCCCCCCCTACGAACGCCCGCCGCTTTCCAAGGAGTACCTGCGCGGTGAGACCTCGGAACCGGCCTACATCAGGCCGCCGGAGTGGTGGGAACAGAACGAGGTCGAGGCCAGGTTCGGCGAGCGCGCCGAGCGGATCGACATCGCCGACCGGAGCGTCGTCCTGGCGAGCGGCGAGCGGATCCCGTTCGACTCGCTGCTCATCGCCACGGGCAGCCGGAACCGGAGGCTTCCCCTGCCCGGCATCGAGCTGCCCGGCGTCCTCGATCTCCGGTACCTGCCCGACTCGGACGCGATCAAGGCGGCGGGCGTCCCGGACGCAAAGGCCGTGCTGGTGGGGATGGGCTTCATCGGGGCCGAGGTGGCAGCGTCCCTTCGGAGCAGGGGCGTGGAGGTTACCGTGGTTGAGTTCGCCGAGACTCCCCTGCAGCGTGTTCTGGGAACGGATCTCGGCCGTGTCCTGGAGGGGCTGCACCGCGACCACGGGGTGGAGATGATCTTCCGGGACGCCGCGGAACGGTTCGAGGGCAACGGGCGTTTCGAGGCGCTCGTCACGAAGGAGGGGCGCAGGATCGAGGGCGACTTCGCGGTGGTAGGGGTCGGCGTCGAGCCGGTCATCGACCCCTTCGCGGGCAGTAGCATCGAGGTCGACGACGGGATCGTGGTGGACCCGACGCTCCAGGCGAACGTGCCGGGCGTATTCGCCGCTGGCGACGTGGCCCGGCACGATCACCCGGTGTTCGGGCCGATCCGGGTGGAGCACTTCGACAACGCCATCAAGATGGGGGAGGCCGCCGCCCGGAACATGCTTGGGAAGGCCGAGGTCTTCGACGACGCGCACTGGTTCTGGTCGGATCAGTACGACGCGAACATCCAGATGGCCGGGTTCGCCACCGAGTGGGACGATATGGTCGTGAGAGGGAGCATGGAGGAGCGGAAGTTCGCGGCGTTCCTGCTGAAGGACGACCGACTGCTCTCGACGTTCAGCATGAACTGGCCGAGGGACGTGCGCCGTTCGATGCCGCTCATCAAGGCCCAGGTCCGGCCGGACCCCAAGCTACTCGCCGATCCGGAGTTCGACCTCCGTAAGCTCGCGCCGCCGAAGGAGTGACCATGGGCCCCGTCGTCAGCCACCTGCCGTGCGACCTGAACCAGCAGCGGAAGCGCCACGAGGCGCGCATGGACAAGGTATCGGGAGCGCTCGCGCGCCGGAGCGGCCACCGGTCGCTGGTGGATCGGATCCTGGGCCGAACCCCGCAAGCCACGGAGCGCTCCGCTGAGGACCTGCGAGACTGCGAGCCCGCCGAGGACGTCTTCCACGCGTTCCGGTTCTAGGCAGCGCCGCTCTGGAGCGGCGCGCACCGGATGATACGCTGGGCCGAACCGCGCGAGATGCCCATGGGAAGACCTCGCAAGGAGTGAACGCATCGTGGACAGGCCCGAGATCATCCTGGCGCCCGGCCCCACCCCGGTCCCGCCGGAGGTGTACCTGGCCCAGGGCAGCCCCCTCGTGTACCACCGGGGCCCCGCCTTCGGCCGGATGCTCCGGGAGGTGACGGAACGCCTCCAGCGCCTGTACCGCACCGACCGCGACGTGCTGATCTTCACATCGTCGGGGACCGGTGGGCTGGAGTCGGCCGTCGCCAACTGCTTCTCGCCCGGGGAGGCCGTCCTGGTCCCGCTGGCGGGGTACTTCGCCGAGCGGTTCGCCAAGATCGCCCTGGCCTATGGCCTCACGGTGCGCACGATCGACTACCAGTGGGGCCAGACGGTCAAGGCCGCCGACGTGGCCGCCGCCCTGAGCAAGCAGCCGGCCAAGGCCGTGCTGCTCACCCAGAGCGAGACCTCCACCGGCGTGGTCCACGACATCGAGTCCATCGCTCGGGCGGCCAAGGAGGCCGGCGCGCTCGTGATGGTCGACGCCGTGTCGTCCCTCGGCGCCGTGCCCTTCGACTTCGAGGGCTGGGGGATCGACGTCGCCGTGAGCGGCTCGCAAAAGGCCCTGTCGGCCTCGCCCGGACTGGCGTTCGCGGCCGTCTCGGACGCGGCGTGGGGGGCTCAGGGCGAGGCGAAGAACCCCCGCTTCTACTTCGACTGGACCTACTACAAGCAGTTCTTCGCGCTGCCAGACCCGGAGAACCCGTGGACCCCGGCCATCTCGGTGCTCCAGGGGCTCCGAGCGGCGCTCGAACTGTACTACCAGGACGGGCCGGAGGCCGCGTTCGCCCGCCACGAACTCCTCTCCCGAGCCATCAAGGAGGGCGTGCGAGCCCTCGGCCTCGACTTGTTCGGCGAGGACGCCGAGCGGGCCTGGACGGTGACCGCCATCCGGGTGCCCGACGGCCTCGACGCCGACACGATCTGCGCCAGGGTCCGGTCGGACTTCGCCATCATCCTGGCCCCCGGCCAGGGGCCGCTGAAGGGCAAGGTCTTTCGCATCGGCCACCTCGGCTACTACGACCGGCTGGACATGATCCGGGGGTTGGCCGCGCTGGAGATGACCCTCGAGCGTCTGGGCTACCCGGTGAAGCGGGGCGCGGCGGTCGCGGCGGCCGAGGACGTCTTCGCCCAAGCGGAGTAGGGGCGGATCGTGCGGGTGCTGGTCACCGAGCCGATGTCGGAGCGGGGATTGGATCTCCTCCGCAAGGACTTCCAGGTGGACGTCCGACCCGAGCTTTCCCGGGGCGACCTGGCCCTGGACATCGGGCCCTACGACGCGCTCGTGGTGCGCTCGCAGACCAAGGTCACGGCCGACGTGATCGAGGCCGGCGAGAACCTGAAGGTCATCGCCCGGGCGGGCATCGGCCTGGACAACGTGGACGTGGAGGCGGCCACGCGCAGGGGCGTGATGGTCGTGAACGCGCCCTCGTCGAACATCGTCTCGGCCGCCGAGCACACCGTGGCGCTGATGCTGGCTCAGGCCCGGAACATCCCCCAGGCCGACGCCGCCCTGAAGTCCGGCCGGTGGGAACGGGAGGCGTACCAGGGGGTCGAGCTCGCCGGCAAGACCCTGGGCGTGGTCGGCCTGGGCCGGGTGGGGGCCATGGTAGCCCAGCGGTGCTCCGCCTTCGGGATGCGGGTCATCGCGTTCGATCCGTACGTGCCCCGGGACCGGGCCAAGGAGATGGGGGTCGAGCTGATGCCGACCCTGGAGGCGCTCCTGGTGCAGGCGGACTTCGTCTCGCTCCACCTCCCCCGGACCCCCGACACCGAGGGGCTGATCGGGCACCGGGAGCTGGCCCTGATGAAGCAGGGCTCGCGCCTCGTGAACACGGCCCGCGGCGGCATCGTGGACGAGGCCGCTCTGGCAAAGTCCATCGAGGACGAACACCTGGCCGGCGCGGCCGTGGACGTGTTCGACGACGAACCGACCACGGACTCGCCGCTGCTCTCCTACGACCAGGTCGTGGCGACGCCCCACCTCGGGGCGTCCACCGTGGAGGCCCAGGACAAGGCGGGGACTGCCATCGCCGAGATGGTCCGCCTCGCCCTGATGGGCGAGTTCGTGCCTTACGCCGTGAACGTCTCGGCCGGGGCCGAGGTCGCCGAGGTGGTGCGGCCCTTCCTGCCTCTCTCCGAGAAGCTGGGCGCCCTCCTCACCGGCCTGGCCCAGGGGGCGGTGCGTTCAATCGAGTGCCAGTACCTGGGCAGGATCGCCGAGGCCGACACCAGGGCCCTTACCCTGGCCATCCTGAAGGGCGTGCTCCGAGGGGTCGTCCACGAGCCCGTGTCATACGTGAATGCGCCGATCATCGCCCGCGAGCGCGGCGTGGCCGTCTCCGAGATGCGCTCGGCTCTCTCCAGCGACTACGTGAACCTGATCGCCCTGCGGGCCGAGACCGAGGACGGCGAGGTCTCGGTGGCCGGCACGCTCGTCGGGAAGCGGAACGCGGAACGGGTCATGCAGGTGCTGGGATACGACGTCGAGATGGTGCCGGCCGCGTACATGCTGTTCTTTGCATACGAGGATCGGCCGGGCGTCATCGGTAGGGTGGGGACGATCCTCGGTGAGCACGAGATCAACATCGCCACGATGGACGTCGGGCGACCCTCGCGAGGCGGCACCGCGCTTATGGCCCTCACCCTGGACAGCGCGGTCACGCCGGAGATCGTGGAGGAGATCGCCACCGCTATCGGTGCCCCGAACGCCTGGTTCGTGGTCCTGCCCGACTAAGAGCACCCGGCCCTCCTGCGTCCCGCGCGGCTGGTACACTCCTCGCGCCATGAAGCGGCTCACGGTGATGTCCTCCAGCGTCACGCTCTGACGCGAACGCTCGCCGCCAGGCGGGCCCGGACCACTGTTCCCGGACGTCCCGATGCAAGGAGTCGCTCCATGACCGCCCAACGCACACCACCGAAGACCGCGGTGCGCCGTCTCGCCGTCGCGCGCCTGATCTCCATCACCGGCGGGGCCGCCGCGTACACGGCGCTGATGTTCACGGTGTACGAGCTCACGGGGTCCCCCACGTGGCTGTCTGCGACGCTGTTCCTCACGTTCGGCGTGAACGGGTTCGTCGCGCCGCTGGCCGGGGCCATCGGCGACCGGTTCGACCGCCGCCGGGTCATGATCGTGTCCGACCTTGCGGGCGTGGCCGCGTTCGCCGCGATGGCCGCGACCCAGGACCCCGGGTCGCTGCTGGCCCTGGCCTTCATCTCGGCCGTGGTGGAGACGCCGTTCTGGATGGCCTCGGGCGCGGCCATCCCCAACCTGGTCGGGCCTGAGGACCTGTCGTGGGCGAACGGCCTGGTTACGCTGGGCCGAAACGCCGGGATCATGGTCGGCCCCGCCCTCGGCGGGCTGCTCGTGGCGACCATCGGGCCGGGGTGGGTGTTCGGACTGAATGCGCTGACGTTCGCCATTTCGGCGGTCCTGGTCGTGAGCGTTCGGGCACCCTTCTCCGGCAACCGGTCCGAGGCGCACGAGCATCGGGGCCTCCGCGCGGGGTTCGTGTTCATCGCCCGGGACCGCCTGCTACGGACCCTGGTGTTGGCCTGGACGGCCCTCGTGTTCGGCATGGGGCTGGTGATGGTGGCCGACGTGCCCCTCGTCGAGCACTTCGACGCCGGGTCGGTCGGCTACGGCCTGCTGATCACGTTCTGGGGCGCCGGTTCGGTCCTCGGCTCCTTCGCCGGCCGGTACCTGAACGAGGAGAACGAGCCGAAGGCCCTGTTCCTGGGGGTGGTGGTGATCGCGGTCACCACTGGCGGGATCGCGGTCTCGCCCTGGTTCGCGCCGATCCTGGCGCTGGTCCTGGTGTCGGGCGTCGGGGACGCCGTGACGCTCGTGGCGGAGCAGGGGATCCAGCAGCGCCGCACGCCCGACGCGGTGCGGAGCCGGGTGATGGCGGCGTCCGAGGGCCTGGTGAGCCTGTCCTTCGTCGTGGGGCTGGCCTTCGCCGGGATCGTGCTCCGGGCCGTCGGCCCGCAGGGCGTGTACGCGATCGGCGGGTTGACCGGCGCGATCGGCGCCCTCGTCCTTCTGCCGGCGCTGCGCCGGGCCCGGGCGTTCGAGCATGCCGTGGACGTGATGGCCGTGGACGCCTCGGCCGCGGACGCCCCGGCGGAGCCGGAGGCGGTGGTACCCGCCTGATAGTGGACGACGTCCGGGGGGAGGGGCAAACTCCGCACCGCCGACCGCCCCCCGGACCGCCGTCCGCATCCTGTCGCTCGCGCGACTCGTCTCCCTGACCGGCAGCACCGCTGCATTTACGGCGCTCTTCCACACCATCTATCACCGGACCGGTTCCGCAGCCTGGTTGTCCGCCACGCTGCTTCTCACCTTCGGTGTGAGCGGGCTCATCGCTCCCCTGGCCGGCATCCTCGGCGACCGGTTCGACCGAAACCGCGTGATGATCCTGTCGGATCTGAGAGCCGGTGCGGGGAAGGCCTACGACGCCATCGTCGTCGGCGGCGGCCACAACGGCCTGGTGGCCGCGGCGTACCTGGCGAAGGCCGGGGCCCGGGTGGTTATCCAGGACCTGTTCGGGAGGACGGATGGACCTCCGGTACTAATCATGCAACGAGACGGAGGTGGACGGCATCCCCGTCGTCGTCTCCTGGATTGGGTGGACCGGTGAGGTGGACTACGAGATCTACCTCCGGGATTCCTCGCGCGGCCCGGAGCTTGTGGCACCGGGTGATGGCGGCTGGCGAGCCGTACGATATCGAGCCATCGCCCCTTCCTGGAGAGGGTTGCGGCGCAAAGAGTCACGCGCAAGCTGGTCGGGGTGGAGATGTGGGGGCGAGCCCGTTTCGGATGTGACTCGGTGACTTCTGGCCGGTCGGGCGCGACGGCGAGGTGGTGGGGAAGCTGACCTCGGCCAGCCATTCGTTCCGGCTGAACAGGAACATCGGGTACGCGTGGGTCCCCATCGAGCTGTCCGTGCCGGGCAACGAGCTCGAGCTGGAGTCGCCCGACGGGCCCGTTCCGACGGTGACCGCGGCGCTTCCGTTCATCGACCCGCGCGAGGAGATCCCGAAGTCGTAGAGTGCCCGCGATGGAACCGGGGTCGGTCGGCTTCGATCGAGCCGCGGAGTACTACGACCGCACCCGCGGGGTCCCGCCGGACGTGGCCGCGGCGCAGACCTCGCTGCTCGCCGGGGAGCTCGCCGGGAGGGGGCGGGTCATCGAGGTCGGCGTGGGGACCGGACAGATCGCGCTGCCCCTCGCCGAGGCGGGCGTCCCCATGGCCGGACTCGACGTCTCGATGCCCATGGTCGCGAAGCTGGTGGAGAAGGCGGGCGGCCGACCGCCGTTCCCGCTGGCGCTCGGCGACGCCACACGGATGCCCTTTCGCGACGACGCGTTCGGCGGGTGCGTCGTGCGGTGGGTGCTCCACCTCATCCCCGACTGGCCGGAAGCCGTGGCCGAGATGGCCCGGGTGGTGCGGCCGCGTGGAGTCGTGGTGGTGAACCCGGGAGGCCTCAAGAACACGTGGGAGATCGTGGACCGATTCCTCGACGCGGCGGGCGGGGCGCGGTTCGCCGTGGGGCTCGACCCTCGGGATCCCGGTTCCCTCGACCGGGAGTTCCAGCGCGCCGGGGCAACGGTCCGGCT
>Ga0209899_1000171_pt1 | contig 12048 bp, 8 predicted proteins | sample GWRWS1_0_10_FD_187228 | JGI IMG/M metagenome (GOLD analysis project Ga0209899, IMG submission 187228) | Riverbed sediment microbial communities from areas with vegetation nearby in Columbia River, Washington, USA - GW-RW S1_0_10 (SPAdes)... | ecosystem: Environmental > Aquatic > Freshwater >...
TCGCGGCGCTCCACTGCCAGGTAGCCCGCCCGGTACGACTTGACCTTGGCCTTCAGCCCGCCGGGGAGCTCGCGGCGGGTGAACTCGGCCAGCAGCTCCGCGGCGCGCCGAGACCGGGCGAAGCCGATCGACCGCACGCCGTCCTCCGCCAGCCGAGCCATCAGCATCGAGGCGTCGGTGAGCGCGCTCCGCCGGGCCCCGGACTCCTCGTCCAGGACCGGCGGGTTCCACAGCGCGAACAGCTTCTCGCCGGAAGGCGACGCGTCGTCGGTGACGGCGTCGAACGGCACGCCCACCAGGCGCTCCGCCAGCTCGGCCGGGTTCCCCACGGTTGCGCTGGCCAACACGAACCGGGGATCGCCGCCGTAGTGGGCCACCAGCCGCCGGAGCCTTCTCAGCACCATGGCCACGTGCGAGCCGAACACGCCGCGAGCCACGTGCGCCTCGTCCACCACGACCAGCGACAGGCGGAGGAAGAAGTCGGCCCACCTCGGGTGGTCGGGCAGCACGCTCGCGTGGAGCATGTCCGGGTTCGACATCACCAGGTTCGCGTTCCGGCGGATCAGCGGGCGCTCGGCCCGCGGCGTGTCGCCGTCGTACACCGCGGCCTTCACCTGGGGGAGCTTCAGCTCCCTGACCTGGCGGAGCTGGTCTCGGGCCAGGGCCTTGGTGGGGAACAGGTAGAGCGCCGTGCGCTTCGGGTCGGCCAGCGCCCCCGCGGCGAAGGCCAGGTTGTAGACGAGGGTCTTGCCGCTCGCGGTGCCGGTGGAGATGACCACGTTCCGCCCGCCCCGCACGGCCTCCAGGGCCTCGCGCTGGTGCCGGTACAGCCCCTCGATCCCGAGGAGCCCCAGCCGGTCGACCAGCACGCCGGGCAGGTCCTCCGGGAAAGGCCCCACCGCGGTGAGCCGGGCCGGTAGCTCGCGGACGTGCGCCAGCGACTCGTCATTGGCTACGGAGGCCAGGAACGCCCGGGGATCCACGGCGCGATGGTAGCCGCGGAGCCCGTCAGGGTTCGCCGTTCAGAACGTGGTACGGGGTGCGGAACCCGTCTTTCAGCAGCGGGCCGACGCGCGCCCGATCGCGGAGGAGGATGGCCGCCCCCAGGACCAGATAGGCCCCGGCCACGATCACGCGCTCGACCCCGCCCACCGACTCGGGGACGACGGCGCCGATCACGAACTGCGCCCAGAACAGTGAGAAGAGCATCAGCGCCTCGCGGGTGGAGATAGACAGCGTCACCAGCACGGCCAGGGCGAAGAAAGACTGGGCCGCGGTGAGGAACAGCTCCTGGCGCTGGTGGGCATCCACGGGCAGCCCGTGCAAGCCACCAAGGGCGATGGCGAACACCACGGGCAGGGTCCCCACCAGCAGCGTCCACTGGTTCACCTTCGAGGACACGAGCGTCCCCAGGGCTGCGTTCGTGTTCAGCCGCCAGGCGTACAGCCCGGCCACCAGCAGCTCCGGGGTCTCCGAGGCGAGCGGCGCCAGCCACTGAACGAGGAGGAACTCGCTGATCCCAAACTCTTGCCCGGTGTCCACCAGCGCCTCGGCGAACAGCTCGGCGGAGAGCAGGATGATGGCCGCGGCGACCACGAACAGCCCGACCACCGAGAGCCGCCGTCCGCGCTGCGAGAACGTGGCAAGGTAGCGGGCCGGGCCCACAAGATGGGGCTCCTCGGCCGGGGCCCGGGAGATCCGCACCGTGTACGCCGCGAAGATCGCCACGAGGATTGCGGCGTCGATCAGCGTGATCGAGTGCTTGAGCGGCAGGGTCAGCGAGTACGCCGTGGCCAGGGCCAGGAACGAGACCTCGACCGAGTGGGACCGCTCCAGCCGGATCTCCCGCTGGGGTCGTCCTTGCTTGCGCCACCGGTACCACGCGATGAAGACCACCATCGACCACCCGATCCCGATCAGCAGCCGGTTGGCGCCGGTCATGTTGGCGAGCGCAAGGGAGCAGGCCGACTCGCCCCCAGCCCCGGGTGGGTGGCACCCCGGGAAGTAGGCCTCGACGGCGTTCCCCCCCTTCCACGCGAACACCATGTCCACGGCGTACTCGGGGAGCACGGCGATGAAGGCCAGCACGGCGATGGCCAGCCCGGCCGAGATGTCGAGCTGGGCCACCTCCGCCGCCCACGAGAGCAGGAACGCCGCGCCCACGATGGCCAGGCCGTACAGCACGGCTGCCAGGGGGTGAGCGACCTCCGCGCCGCTCACGCGAAGCGTCACTCCGGGCACGGTGGCGGCGAAGGCGAGGATGAGCGAGAAGCGCTGCCGGCCCGGGTGAACGTCCCGGAGCTCCTCGCTCAGCGTGGTCACGAACTCTCCTCGGCGTTGGGTCGAGCGCACCACGGTACCGTCGCCCGAGCGTAGATCGCTAGTCGCGCAGGCCGTTGGGGCTGGGCGGGAGGTTCTTCGTCGCCACGAGCCCGTCCGCTTGCATGTCGGCGAAGATGGCCTCGGCCTGGCTGCTCAGCAACACGACCGAGGAGCCGCCGGCCGATCCGGTGGTTCCGGGCACGACGATGTTGTCCACGCGATCGGGGTCGATCGTGGTGCACGTGAAGGCGAGGGACAGGACCCGATCCAGGGGCACGGCGGTCTGAACGTTGCGGAGGCCTGCCGCGACCCACGTGAACAGCCGGCTGGGGTCAGAGGTGAACTCCTTGCGGAACTTGGCCAGGGCCGCGAGGACCACCTGGCCCTGGTTCTCGGACCGGCCGAAATCACCCGTGGGGAGGCTGTGGCGATCCCTGCTGAACGACAGCACGTCTCGGCCGTCCAGACGCTGGCGGCCGGGATCGAAGTTCGAGCCCGACGCGGAGTCGTACATGGGGAGTGGCACGTCGATCACCAGGCCGCCGACGCCGTTGACCATGGCCTTGATGCCGTCGAACGACGTCAGCGCCCAGTAGTCGATCCTGATGCCGGTGAGGTTCTCCACAGTCGCCACGACTAGGTCGGGGCCCCCGTAGAACAGTGCCGTGTTGATCTTCTGAGACCCGAGGCCGGGGATCTCCACCCAGGAGTCCCGGGGGAAGCCGACGACGGTTGCCCGGTGCTTGGCCGGGTTGATCCCCACCAGGTGGATCGAGTCGGTCCGGGCGCCGTCGACGGACTCCCCGGGGCGGGCGTCGCTTCCCAGGAACAGGATGAAGATGGGGTCCGAGCCGTCGATGGCCGGGACGTAATCGGCGTGGGCCGCGCCGATCTGGAGCAGCGGCCTCGCTTCGGCGGGTTGGGGCTGGCCCACCGCGCCCAGGGTCGAACCGGCGATCCACGCCCCCAGCGCCAGGAACGCGATGACGATCCGGCCCGTCACGTCGCCACCGGGCTGGTCGAGGGGGAGGGCTCGGAAACGTTGGCCTGGTCGTCGTCCCGGGTCACGCTGAACGAGTAGACCAGCCATCCCTCCGGCGTTTCGCGCAGGAAGTACTGGCCGATGCTCACGATCATGGTGTCGGTGCCGTCCTTCCCGGTGGCCACGGCCTGGAACGTCACGATGGCGACCGCCGTGGCCGGTTCGTCAGCCTCGTCGAGGAGGACCTTCACCGTGAGCTTGCCCTTCGGCAGGTCCACCTTGTCGAACCGGTCGCCCGCCGTGGTGCCGAGCGTGAGGGTGTCGCCCTCCTGCTGGGCAGCGGCCTCGGATCCGCCATCGAACAGCGGCCATACCTCCTCGTAGGAGCCGTCCCGCCAGTTCGCCGGGTCGAGGAAGGCCTCCGTGTAGAGGAGGGTCATCGTGTCCGTCACCGGGCCAGCCACCGCCTCGGCGATGCCTGCGAGCCGCTTCGGGTCCGCCGCGGTCACGGAGATAGGGACGGCCTTGACTACCCGGAAGTCGAACGCCGGGATGGTGACGTCCTCGCCGTCGAGGATGCCCGTGCTGCCGCTCCCGTCCCGGAGCACCAGGAACACGACGACCCCCAGTCCCACGAGGGCTGCGAGGACGATCCACACCGCGGGAGACAGGCGCCGCGGGGGGATCGGGCGGTGACGACCTTCTGCCAAAACGCGGACGAGCGTACCGGTGGGAGACTGCGTCAACAACCACCCTTCTCCGTTCGGATACGATGAGGCCGTAGCGAGAGGCGAGCCGGGAAGACTGGTCGGCACGAGGTGAACCGTGCCGAACGTGGGCGAGCCGGATCCCGAATCCGCCCTTCGGACGCCCTGGTCCCGTTCGGATCGCCCGATCCCTCGAAGGGTCGTGCGGCCGCTCCAGGCGTTCCTCGAGGAGGAGGCGGCGGGCGGCCTCGCCCTCCTCGCCGCGGCGGTGGCGGCGCTGGCCTGGGCAAACGGTCCGTGGAGCTCGTCCTACCGGCAGGTCTGGGAGACGACGCTCGACGTTCGTGTAGGGCCGTGGGGGATCGGCGAGCCGCTTCGCGCCTGGGTGAGCGAGGGCTTGATGGCCCTGTTCTTCTTGGTGGCGGGCCTCGAGATCAAGCGGGAGCTGCTGACCGGCGAGCTCCGGGGCCGCCGGGCCGCCCTGCTGCCGGTGGCCGCCGCCGTCGGCGGCATGGTCCTGCCCGCGCTGATCTACGTGGCTTTCAACCCGGACCAGCCCGCGTCCCGGGGATGGGGGATCGCGATGCCAACCGACATCGCGTTCGCGCTCGGCGTGCTCGGCCTGGCCTCCAGGCGGGTCCCGGGGGGCCTGAAGGCGTTCCTCTTGGCCGTCGCCATCGTCGATGACCTCGGCTCCATCGTGGTGGTCGCATTGTTCTACTCGACCGGCATCGATTGGACGGCCATCGCCGCCGCCGCTGCCCTTGGCGTCGCCGTCGTGGCCCTCCGGCGGATCCACGTGCGGGCGGCCGGAGCCTATCTGGTCCTTGGGCTGGGGATGTGGATCGCCCTTCACGGCTCGGGAATCTCCCCGACCCTCGCCGGGGTGGCCCTGGGCTTCCTCACGCCGGCCGCTGCGTTTCAACGTCCCAAGGCGGTCAGCCTGGAGGCCCACCGGGTGGCCGACCAGACCGTGGACGAACCGGAGCCGCCCGACGCCGACGCCGCCCACTGGCTCCATCTGGCCCGCCTGTCGAGGGAGGCGGTCTCGCCGCTCACCCGGATGGAGACTCTGCTGCACCCGTGGACGAGCTTCGTCGTGCTTCCCTTGTTCGCCCTGGCGAACGCCGGCGTCTCGCTCTCCGTGAGCTCACTCTCCGACGCGGCGGGAAGCTCCGTCGCGGTGGGGATCGTGGTGGCGAGGATCCTCGGCAAGACCGCCGGCATCTCGGTGGCGAGCCTGCTCGCCGTCCGCTACCTGAACGCCTGGCTTCCGGCGGGAGTGGGGACGCGTCACGTGATCGGGGCAGCCGCGGCCGCGGGGATCCCGTTCACCGTCTCGATCTTCATCGCGGAGCTCGCGTTGCCGGCGCGGCTGGTGGAGGTGGCGACGATGGGCGTGCTGGCCGCCGCGGTCCTGGCCGGGGTCCTTGCGCTGCTCATCCTGCGGGCGGGCGGACGCCCCCGCGGAGCCCCGTCCCGGCGAGGGTCGGGGCCTCAGGGTTCCTCCTATAATCCTCCCGTTTCCGCTGGATAGAGGCACCTTCCGTTAGCCGTTCGAGGAGGTTCCATGCATGTCCTGGCCCAGGAAGGCGGACCCATCGAGGCCGTCTTCGGCGCCTTCGAGGACCGGGCCCTATGGGTGGTGCTCGTGATCTCGATTGGCGCCCTGCTGTTCGCCTACTACCTGGTGCGCGAGGTCCTGGCGGCTTCCGAGGGCACCGAGAAGATGAAGGAGATCGCCCGAGCCATCCAGGAGGGGAGCCGGGCCTACCTGAACCGGCAGTTCCGGACCCTCGGCATCTTCCTGGCCCTGCTCACCGTGGCGCTGTTCTTCGTCCTCCCGGTGCCGGAGGACGCGGCCCACGGCGAGCTGTTCATCCGTCTCGGCCGGTCCCTCGCCTTCATCCTGGGAGCCGGGTTCTCCGCCGTCACCGGGTTCACCGGCATGTGGCTGGCGGTCCGGGCCAACGTCCGGGTCGCCAACGCCGCTCGGGAGTCCGGGCTCCGCCGGGCCCTTCGCATCGCCTTCCGGGCCGGCGGCGTGGCCGGCATGTTCACGGTCGGCCTGGGGCTCCTCGGAGCCACGGCCATCCTGTTGACCTACAAGCAGGACGCGACGAGCGTGCTGGTGGGGTTCGGGTTCGGCGGCGCCCTCCTGGCCATGTTCATGCGGGTGGGCGGGGGCATCTTCACCAAGGCCGCGGACGTCGGGGCCGACCTGGTGGGGAAGGTGGAGAAAGGCATCCCCGAGGACGACCCCCGCAACGCCGCCGTGATCGCGGACAACGTCGGCGACAACGTGGGCGACTGCGCGGGGATGGCCGCCGACCTGTTCGAGTCCTACGAGGTCACCCTGGTGGCGGCCCTGATCCTGGGCTCCGCGGCGTACTCGGGCTCGGAGGTGGGTGCCATCGGGGGCGTGATGTTCCCCCTGTTCGTCCGGGCCGTCGGCGTGCTGACCTCGGTCGTGGGTATCCTCACGGTGTCGCCGCGGAGCGAGGACGAGCCGGGGATGAGGGCCATCAACCGGGGCTTCTTCGTTTCGGCGATCCTGTCGGCCGTCGTGGCGTTCATCGTGTCCGGCATCTACATGAAGGACTACCGGCCTGGCACGGCCGTGCTGTTCGGCCTGATCCTGGCCGGCGCCATCCAGGTGCTCACCGAGCACTTCACCTCGACCCGGCGAAGGCCGGTCATCGAGATCGCCGAGTCGGCCCAGACCGGCCCGGCCACCACGATCCTGTCGGGCTTCTCGGTCGGGCTGGAGTCGAGCGTCTGGGCGCTGCTCGTCCTCTGCGGCTCGATCGTGGCCGCGTACCTGCTGGGTAACAACCCGGCCGAGCAGCTGTACTTCATCTCGCTCACCGGCATGGGGATGCTGACGACGGTCGGCGTCATCGTGTCGATGGACACGTACGGCCCGATCTCCGACAACGCCCACGGCATCGCCGAGATGTCCGGCGGGCTCGGCGAGCGGGCGGACGAGATCATGACCGGCCTGGACGCCGTGGGCAACACCACGAAAGCCATCACGAAGGGCATGGCCATCGCCACCGCGGTGCTCGCGGCGACGTCGCTGTTCGGCTCGTTCGAGACGGAGCTCGCCCGCTCCGGGTTCGACTTCCTGGGCGTCCGGGTGAACCTGCCGATCGTGCTGGTCGGCCTGCTGGCCGGGGGGTCCATCGCGTACCTGTTCTCCTCGCTGGCCATCCGCGCTGTGGGCCGGGCCGCATCTCAGGTCGTGGTTGAGGTCCGCAACCAGTTCCACGACCACCCGGGGATCATGGACTTCACCGAGAAGCCCGACTACGCGCGGGTCGTCGACATCTGTACGAAGACCTCGCTCCGGGAGCTGATGACGCCCGGCCTGTTAGCCGTGCTGGCGCCCGTCCTCGTGGGCTTCGCCCTGGGGGCCGAGCCGCTCGGGGCGTTCCTGGCCGGGGCCATCGTGAGCGGCCAGCTTATGGCGGTCATGCTGTCCAATGCCGGGGGCGCCTGGGACAACGCGAAGAAGCTCGTGGAGGAGGGCAGGTACGGCGGCAAGGGGAGCGAGGTCCACAAGGCCACGGTGATCGGGGACACGGTGGGCGACCCGTTCAAGGACACGGCCGGCCCGGCCCTGAACCCCATGATCAAAGTCATCAACCTGGTGGCCCTGCTGATCGTGCCGATCGTGGTGGACAACGCGGACAACTCGGGCCTCCGGATCGTGGTGTCGGTGGCCGCCGCCGTCATCCTTGCCGCGGTGATCTGGTACTCGAAATCGAGGAAGGGTGAGGTCCTGGCCCCTTTTGAGGACGCTCCGAAGGAGGGGGCGGCCGTTTCGTAGGCGGCGTTCCCGAGTTGCGGCGGGCCGCCTCAGCCTCTTCGATTACGCGGATGGGCATCCTCGGTCCCTTCCGGCGCTTCCTCCGTCGGATGGCGGAGTCCGACGAGCAGCGCCTGGAGGAGGAGACCAGGGAATGGGCGGCGAAGGTGTCCGGGACCCTGCCCATCGCCGAGGCGCCCTCCCGCAGCCGGGCGAAGGTGGCCGGGGTGGTTCGGCGGATCACGGTCCGGCCGCTAGCGGGCTACGAGTCGCTGGAGGCCCTGGTCTCGGACGGGACCGGCGAGATGTCGATCGTGTGGATGGGGCGGCGGTCCATCCCCGGGCTCTCCCTCGGCACGCGCATCGTCGTTGAGGGGATGGTCGGCGAGCACGGGAGCCGCCGGCGAATGGTCAACCCCAGCTTCGAGTTCTCCACCTAGCGCCTGACCGGCGTGCCTACGTGGCGTTCCCCCGCGGGCCGCTCGGGGTTCCCTCGTCGGTCGCCTCGCCCATGATCGCACTCCGCAGGGTCGCCTCGGCCTCCCCCGCTGCCAGCGCAAGGACCTCATCGCCCGGCGTGATCACCGTCTCCGGCTGGGGGATGACCACGTGGCCCTCCCGGAGCACCGCAACGATGGCCGAGTCCGGCGGCAGCCGCAGCTCGTACAGCGGCCGCCCGGCATTCGGCCACGTGTCCGGGATCGTCAGCTCGACCAGCCCGACCCGGCCGCCCTCCAGGCGGAGAATGCGCACCAGGTCCCCCACGGTCACCGCCTCCTCCACCAACGCGGTGAGAAAGTGGGGAACCGAGACCGCCACGTCCACGCCCCACTGCTCGGTGAACATCCACTCGTTCCGGGGGTGGTTCACCCGGGCCAGGACCCGCGGGACGGCGAACTCCTGCTTGGCCAGGAGGGACGTGACCAGGTTGTCCTCGTCGTCGCCGGTAGCGGCGACCACCGCGTCGGCCGCCTTCAGCTCGGCCTTCTCCAGGACCCACGGCTCGCAGGCGTCGCCCAGGAGGAAGTCCACGTCCGGGGCCCACTCCTTCGCCACCTCCAGCGTGGCTGGGTCCTGCTCGATCACCAGGACGTCGTGGCCCCGAGCGGCCAGGTCCGACGCCAGGTACCGGCCTACGGCCCCCGCGCCGGAGATCACCACCCGCACGGCTAGTGCTCCCCGACCGGCGCCAGGGTCGAGTCGAGTTCCTCCATGGCGTCCCGGTGGAGGATGAGCTGGACGATGTCGCCTTCCTTGAACGCGCTGGAGGCCACCGGGATGAACCCGTGTCCGCCCCGGTCCACCCCCACGACCAGGATCTTGCCGTCCGCGTTCATCGAGTTGACGCGCTGGCCGATCAGGTGATCGGGGACCTCGAGCCGCATCCGGAACAGGTCACCGCCGGCCAGGCTCTCCTTGATCTCCTCACGGGGGTGCGACAGCATCAGAAGGATCTGCTTCACGCCCCAAGTCGTCGTGGCCACCGTGGGGATGTTCAGCCGCTCGTAGATCTCGGCCCGGCGAGGGTCGTAGATGCGGGCGATGACCTTCGGCACGTGGTAGTACTCGCGGGCCACCCGGGCGGAGACGATGTTCGAGTTGTCGCCGTTCGTCACTGACACGAAGGCGTCGGCCTCCTTGATACCGGCCTCGTCCAGGAGATCCCGGTCGAACCCCAGGCCGACCATGGTCCGGGCCTCGAACCCCGGGGGGAGCCGGTCGAAGGCCGAGGCCCGCTTGTCGATGATGGTGACCTCGTGCCCGGCCTTCCCGAGCTGGATGGTGAGCTCGGAGCCGACCCGCCCGCAGCCGACGATGATGACCTTCATCGAGCGGGTAGGTTAGCCCACCGGCCGGCGTGGGGGGAGGGACTCGACAGGCGTCGGGTCGGAACGAGCCTCGTCCGGCGGCCGTCCGGTCCGGTGGCGTCGCCTGCCGAAGTAGTACGGGACGACCGCGACGTCCACGTGGTCGTACCGGCCCAGCGACCTGGCGATCTTCCTGCTGGTTCGGTCGTGGAGCACCCGCTGGCGGAGCCTCGCGTAGTCGCGGCGGGGCATCACCACCGTGATCTCGTTGCGCTTGCCCATGAGCTCGACCACGTATCGCTCGAGCGAGCGGGCCACGTTGCGGTCCCAGCACTCGATGACGTCGAGCTCGACCGGGATCCCGAGCGCCATCCACCGCCGGATCAGCTCCTCCTGGTTCTCGAGGTCAACCGCCGCGTGGACCGCTCGGACCTCGGTGGCGCCGAGCGACAGGGCGTACCAGACGGCGCGGAGGGCGGCCCGGTCCGGCCTGTCGACGAGCACCACGACCCGGTGGCTTGCGCGAGGAAGGACGCGAAGGCGAATCGTGCCGTCGGAGGCCTCCGTCACGTCGTGCGCGGGCCCCGGGTGATCTCGGACGAGCGTGATGCTGACGCGGCCGTAGGGCAGGAGCGCCCGGGCCAGGTGCGCGCCCGTCCGCCCTCGCCGGAGCCGCTCGAACGCGCCCATGTGCGCGGGACCGGGGATGATCACGTTCACTTCCGAATCGTCGGGAAGCGCGCCCACGAACCCGGCCAAGCAGCTCGCCACGTCGCCGTCGTTCCTGACCACCTTGAGCGGCACGCCGATGCCGAGCCCTCGCCACCGGCGCTCCAGCTCGTCCGCGGAGCCTTCCTCGGTCTCGAAGTGAACCGCCTGCACGCCCTGGGTCCGTAGCGTCTTGGCGTATTGGAGCGCATGGACGGTCTTGCGGTCGAGGTCCTTCACCACGACCAGCGCGATGGGGCGGCGGATGTCGGAGGCGTCGAACCGGGGCAGGTCCTCGTCCAGCTCCTCGCGCTCCCGCTCGTACTGGCGGTTCAGCCGGACCAGCAGCCACACCATCACCGGCACGAAGAGCACGATCGCCCATGCGCCATCGAGGAACTTCGTGTAGCCGATGATCACCGTGACGACGGCGGTCGTGATGGCGCCAAGGCCGTTGATGAGCAGGCTTCGGCGCCACCGGGGCTCCTTGATCCGGAGATGCCGCCGGGCCATGCCGGCCTGCGACAGCGTGAACGAGGTGAACACGCCGATCGCGTACAGAGGGATCAGCCGGTGCACGTCGGCCTGGAACGCTACGACCAGCACGGTGGCCGCGAGGGCCAGCCCCACGATGCCGTTGGAGAACACCAACCGATGCCCGCGCTGGGTCAGTTGCCGTGGCATGAAGTTGTCGGTTGCTTGGAAGTTCGCCAGGCGGGGGAAGTCGGCGAAGGACGTGTTGGCTGCGAGGATCAGGATCAGCGTCGTTCCGACCTGGAGCATGAGGAACATCGCCGTACCCGGCGCCCCGCTTCCGAACACCGCTCGCCCGATCTGCGAGATCACGGTCTTGCCTTCGGTGGGGACGACCTGGAGCCGGAAGGCCAGGAAGGACAGGCCCAGGAACATCACCCCCAGGAGGCTCCCCATCCACATCAGGGTCGTCCTCGCATTCCTCCACTCGGGCGGCTTGAAGGCGGGAATGCCATTCGAGATGGCCTCGACCCCAGTCACTGCCGCGCCGCCGGAGGCGAAGGCGTGCAGAACGAGGAACATCCCGATGGCGCCGGTGGTCCGGAGGGTCTCGTCGGGGAGCGGGAGCGGGTGCAGATCCCCGGTCAGGGCCCGATAGAATCCCAGGCCGAGCAGCGTGAACATCATGGCGATGAAGAAGTACGTGGGGACGGCGAACATCCGCCCGGACTCCCGCACGCCGCGCAGGTTCCCCCACGCGATGAACCAGATGCAGAGCACCGACAGCCAGACCCGGTACGGGTACAGGCTGCCCGCTGCGGAGGTGATGGCCGCCACGCCGGCCGCCACCGAGACCGCCACCGTCAGGACGTAGTCGGTGAGGAGGGCCACCCCGGCGAGCTGCGCCGGGAGCAGCCCGAAGTTGTCCTTGGTGACGATGTAGGCGCCGCCGGCGCTGGGGTAGGCCTTGATGGTCTGCCGGTAGGAGAACAACAGGATCGCCAGGACGGCCAGGATCGCGTACGTGACGGGCATGAGGAGGCCGAACGCGGCGGCCCCCGCGACGGGGACGGCGACCTTCAGGATCTCCTCGGTCGCGTAGGCCACCGAGGAGAGGTTGTCGGACGCGAACACCGCGAGCGCGGTGGGCTTTCCCAGGCGCTCGTGCACGAGGTGCGCGGTCGGCAGGGCGGGCCCCAGGACGGCGCGCTTGATCGCGTACGCCGGCCCCGGGGG
>Ga0209899_1000174_pt1 | contig 12006 bp, 12 predicted proteins | sample GWRWS1_0_10_FD_187228 | JGI IMG/M metagenome (GOLD analysis project Ga0209899, IMG submission 187228) | Riverbed sediment microbial communities from areas with vegetation nearby in Columbia River, Washington, USA - GW-RW S1_0_10 (SPAdes)... | ecosystem: Environmental > Aquatic > Freshwater >...
GTCGACTACGGCGTCCTGGCGGCGCGCGGCGAAGGCACGACCGGGGCCGACATCCATGCGATGTGCACGGAAGCCGGGATGTTCGCGATCCGCGAGGACCGCGAGATCGTGACGATGGCGGACTTCGAACGTGCGGTCGACAAGGTGCTCGGGGAGAGCCCGATGCGTTCGACCGACGCGTCCGGCGCGATGTACGCGTGAGTTCGAGGCGCGTACGCGTCATTCCTAAATAGGAGGCCACGCTCCATTCGTCCGTCCGAGAACCGGAAGGTCACGCGTTGGCGAAGACGGATCACTGTCCCATCTGCAACGTCGCCGTGAAGCCGGAGAACCTCATTCGGCACCTCAACGACACTCACCCGCGCCATCCCGACACCCCGAGGCTCCGAGACGAGCTGAGGCAGGAGCCCGGCCGGATTCGCCCGAAGGGGTCCTCGGCGCCCATTCACATCAAGAAGTGGCACGTCGCGGTGGTGGCCCTCCTGGTCTTGGGAGGGTTCGGTGTGTACTACTTGACGACCATCACGTCCCAACCCTTCGCGTGCGTCACGGTCACTCCCAATCAGTTGGCGTATCACTGGCACACCACGCTCAAAGTCTACTCGGGAACCACCCCGGTCACGATTCCTGCCAACGTGGGGTTGAATGCCGTTTGCGTGCAGCCTCTGCACACGCACGACGCCAGCGGCACGATCCATGTGGAGACGGATGTGAATCGCCTCTACTCGATCGGTGACTTCTATCGCGTCTGGGGCAAGTCGTTCGACAGCCCGACTCAGATGAACGTGAACGGGACAGCGGTCTCCCCGAGCCCGAGCGTGGTCCTCTACGACCTGGAGACGATTGACATCTACTACACGTCGTTCTCGTGATTGTTCGGCGCCTCCTCTCCGGTTGTCGCATGGCTTCGACGCGAGCACCATAATGTTTATGGCGGTTCCCCAGGTTAGCCCGAAGTCATCATGGCCCGCTCGCTCCGCTGGGACGACACAGGCGTGAGCAATCTCTGGTCGTTCGTGGGCGTGGTGATCCTGGTCGCCGCCATCCTCGGCGTGTATTACGGCTACGTCGTCCCCAAGTTCGCCCCGCCGCCGCTCCGGGCCCAGAGCGGGGATCAAGTCCAGGTCGACTACGTCGGCACGTTCGCGGAAAATGGCCTCGTGTTCGACACGAGCCTCCGGTCGATCGCGCAGGACAACGCCTCGTACCCGAAGGCGTTCATGTTCGCTTCGCGTGGGGAGTATTCGCCCCTCCCGGTCATGATCGGGAGCGGCGGTGTCGTGCCGGGGTTTGACATCGGAATCCAAGGGCTCGCGATCGGCGATTCGAAGACGATCGTCGTTCCGCCGGCCCTCGGATACGGAGCCGCGGATCCGGCGAAGATTTTCGTCAAACCGCTCTTCGAGTCCGTTCCGGTCCGGCTTACCATGGACACGTCCTCGTTCGTCGCGACGTATCAAGCGGCCGCCGTGTCGGGGACGAACGTGACGGATCCGTTCTGGGGATGGACCGCGACCGTGAGCGTGGCCGGGACGATCGTGACGGTCACGAACAGCCCGATCCCGGGCCAGCTCGTGCGGCCCTACGGGGGATGGGACGCGCAGGTCGTCTCGATCGATGACGCGGCGAACGCCGGCCAAGGGGCGATCCTTGTCCATCATCTCTTGACGCCCGCCATGGTCGACCGGGTCGGGCAGAAGAACGCGGGCGGAACCGTGGTCTTCGTCGTGACGGCTGTGGACACGGACGCGGGCACGTACACGCTGAATTACAACACCCCGACGAAAGGCCGAACCCTCGTCTTCCAGGTCACGATGTTGTCCATTTCGCGGCTGTACTGAGGCCCGCCGATGGCCTCCTTGGACGAGCTCCTGACCGCGCTGTTCGGGTCGCTCGGTCCGGTCGGGAGCCTCGTGATTCTCGTGATCATCTTCGCCCTGGACGCGGCGTTGTTCCCCGCGCTGCCGGAAGTCTGGATCGTGGTCACGTACACGTATCGGCCTTCGGAGCTGCTCGGGCCGGTCGCGTGGGCGGGTCTCCTGCTGGCGATGGCGGTTGCCGGGGACGTCCTCGGGACGAGCTTGCTCTACCTCGCGGTCCGACGATGGGTCATCCAACGTCGGAGGATGCCGCGCTGGCTCGAGCGGGCGATGAAGAAGTGGACGAGTTTCTTGCTCGTCCAAGACGAACGGGTCATCCTCATGAATCGCGTGGTTCCCGTCATCCCGATGGTGGGGGCGTTCATCGCGACCCTGGAATGGGATTTTCGACGGTCCATAGCCTACGTCGCGATCGGAGGCCTCGCGAAGTACGCCATCCTGTTGTACGTCGTGTTCGCCATTGGCCTCGCCTACGACGTCGCGACCGCCCGCTGGATCACGCTCGCGCTCGTCGTGGTCGTGGTCGGTTTGTCCTTCCTCGCGTCGTGGTTTCGGCGCCGACGAATCGAAGCGTCGACGGCAGTCCGGCCGTGACCAGGTCACCGTGCGGGTGCGGGACGGAAGAGCTCTCGTGGGCTGCGCCCGGTGGCGTAGTACAGGATCGTCGACGCGACGTACTCCTGGAGGATCGTCCGCAGATACCCGTACGTACGGAATCGGCGCATCGACGTTTCCACGATGAGGGGGAGGAGGACAAAGCGTCCGATGGACCGGGACCGAATCGCCAGATCGTGGGTCTCGTTCAAGACCAGATCCTCCCGGATTCCGCCGAGCGACTCGAACGCCGCCTTCCGGAAGAAGAAGCAGTATCCGGCGTTGTGCGGGATCCCCCAAATCGTCATCGCCCGCTGGTAGGCGTTCGCGAGGTAGAACAACGATCGCTCGACCCGTCGTCCTTTCGCCGGGGCGAAACCCGTCGCGCCGCCGACGACCTCCGGGTCGGCGAGAGCAAGGAAGACGGATTCGATGAGATTGGGCGGCAGGATGCAGTCGGCGTCGACGAACACCAGCACGTCCCCGGTGGCCGCCCGGGCACCCCGATTCCGACCCTCTCCGGGGCCTCGTCGTTCCCCCTCGACGACGGTCGCCCCGGCCCTGCGGGCGACTTCCGGGGTGCCGTCCGAGCTGCCCGAATCGGCGACGAGCACCTCGTCGGGCGGGATCGTCTGGTGCTCCAGCGACTCAAAGAGCGTTGGCAGATACTTCGCTTCGTTCCACGTGGGCACGATGACAGAGATTCGCGGAGCCGGAAGAGGGCCGACCGCGGCCCGTGCCGCGGGAGGCTCGTCCATCGTCGTCACGCGGCCACGAGGCGATCGTAGACCCGCTCGAGGCGCCGCGTGCATCGCTCGACCGAGAACCGGAGGGCCGTCTCCCGGGCGGCCTCGTGCATCCCGTCGGGCTCGCGCAGGCAGCGGAGCATCGCAGCCGCGCAGCCACGGACGTCGTTCGGCTCGAACAGGGCGCCGTTGACGCCCTCGCGCACGAACTCGGGGATCGCGCGGTAGTTCGCGCCGGCGACCGGCCGGCCAGAGGCGAGCGCTTCCAGGACGACCAGACCTTGGGTCTCGAACTTCGACGCGATCGCGAACGCATCCGCGGCCGCGTAGTACTTCGGCAGGTCCGCGTCCGGGACGAAGCCGGTGAAGATGACGTCCCCGGAGAGGCCGAGGTGCCGCACCTGATCGTAGTACTTCTCCATGTACGGCCCGGTCCCGACGATCATGAGTTTCGTGTCCGGGTTCGACTCGAGGACCTTCGGGAACGCGTGGATGAGGGTCGTCAGGTTCTTCTCCGGCGCGACGCGGCCGACGTGCAGGATGACATTGTGTCCGTTCAGGCCCCATTTCGTGCGCACGCCCTGGCCGGAGATGTCCGGCCGGAAGCGGTCCGTGTCGACGCCGGTCGGGATCACGTCCGCGATCTTCGCCGAAGGGGAAAGCGCGAGGATCTCTTCCAGGATGGCGCGGCTCGGCACGACCACGCCGTGGGTCTTCCGCAGGAAGATGCGCAGGTAGAACCGCAACCCCCGCTCGAGGAGATGGAGGTTCAGGCCGAACGGAGAGTAGAACGCCAGCGTCTCATGGATCATCGTGTGGAACGTCGAGACGCGGGGGACTTTCGCATGCCAGGACGCCCAGATGCCTTTGATCCCGACGAAACCGACGCCGTGGATGTGGATCACGTCGATCCCCATCTCCTTGATCAGGTCCGTCTCCCGGCCCGGGAACATGGCGAGTCGGTAGCCCGGATAGTGGCGGAACTCCTTCGCCCGGACGTAGATGGTCCCGGGCTCCCGCTTCCCGCGGCGGTGCGGGTCTTCCGGCGCGAAGACGACGACCTCGTGGCCGTGGGCCTCGAGCTGTCGGCGGGTCGTCAAGACCGATGTCACGACGCCGTCGACGGTGGGCAAGTAGCTATCCGTGAAGAGTGCGATCCGAATGGCATCCACCCCCCTGCGAAGGCGCCTCAGGCCCGGTGACTCCCGCGCCTCTCCCAGAACTGTGTATGGTCCGCGCCTCCACGAATCTGCCGTGCCGGCATCCGGCCGTCGAGGGCTCTTCTCACGCCATCGTTTGGTCGTGGCGAGAGCCCGAGCGGCTGCGTGTGTCGGCCAGCGGTTGGAGTTTGGTCAGCCTACTTGAAGTTTGTGGGCGGTCTTTCTCGCTTTGATAATACGATCGCAGGCACGAATGGAAGTGGCCTCGGCGAGGTTGAATTCGTCAATGCGGGACCGCGTGGGAATTGATGATTTCGACTCCCTGGCCGGCGTGATACGATCGGCGGAACCCCGCGGCGACCTTCCGGCGGGCGGATTCGACGGCGCCGAGGAGGGGTCGCCCGAGGGCGAGGTAGGCGGCGATCGATGCCGCGAGGGTGCAGCCGGCGCCGTGCAAGGTCTTCGGGTACCGTCTCCCGCGAAGTCGCTGCATCCGCCGGCCGTCGTAGAAGACGTCGACGAGGGGCCCTTTCGTGTGGCCCCCCTTGACGAGGACCGCCTTCGGCCCCAGCCGCAGAATCGCTCGTGCCGCGGCCTCCATCGATTCGACGTCCGCGATTCGGATGCCGGACAACCGCTCCGCCTCGAAGCGGTTCGGGGTGACGAGGGCGGCGCGACCGAGTAGGTGGTCCGCGAGGGCGTCCCCGAAGTCGTCCTGCTCGAGGCGTGCCCCGACCGTCGCCACCATGACCGGGTCCACGACGAGGGGGAAGGAGGAGCCCCGAAGATCCCTTGCGACGGTCCGGACGATTTCGGCGGTGAAGAGCATGCCGGTCTTCGCCGCCCGGACATCGAAGTCCCCGAGGACCGCACGGAGTTGCTTCCGGATTTCGGCCACCGGGATCGGGAAGATCGAGTCCACGGAGCGCGTGTTCTGGGCCGTCACGCACGTGATGACGGAAGTCCCGTGCACGCCGACCGAGGCGAAGGACTTCAGGTCGGCCTGGATGCCGGCACCGCCCCCCGAGTCGCTCCCGGCGATCGTCAGGGCGGTCCGCACGGGCGCGCCATGGAGGGGGGCCGGCTTAAGGCTGACGCGGTCACGTGCTCGATCGCCCTGAGCGAAACATCGTTAAATAGAGCGTGTCTCTTCGGAAGGGAAACCATGCGCGCGCGGAGCGGCCACTTCAAGTTCGACAAGAAGGTGAAGTGGAAGAACCTCGTGTCCGCGTTCCGTCCGCTGTTCCTCAAGTTCCTCGAGGAGACGCAGCAGCTCCCGGAGGACATGGAGAGCGTCGACGTCCTGATCGAGGAGAACCTTCGGGACCTGCGGAACAACCGGAAGCCGGAGGGGTACAACCGCGAAGGACTCATGCGGATGATCTTCCCGATCTCGAACCAGGTCGAGTTCTACGTGTACGGTCGCGGCAAGACGATCGAAGTCGCCCGAGTGACCGAGCAGCTGAGCCGGATCCTCCAGAAATATCGGCTCAAGCACACGATCGAGTGGGACCGCCTCAAGATCCTTGCGGACAAGAAAGAAACTTAGGCACCATCCAGCGCAATGGCCTGCACGACGGTCCATACCTCTACTTAGAGGTATGATCCGCCCTGGTCCGAGGGCCTATGAGCCGGTCGGATTCCCGAAGACGACCGTCGCGACGACCGAGTACTGCGCGCCGCCGGAGGTGAGGACGCTCTTCTTCAGGTGGATTCGATCGACCTGGTGACTCCCGAAGACTTCATCGCGGCGGCCCTGAAGGATTTCTCGGACGCGGTCGAGATCGCGATGGCCTTTCACGCGAGCCAGGGTCACATGGGCCTTCCACGGGCGTCTCTCCGCCGCGAAGCCGAGGGACTCGAGCGAACCTTCCAGGTCCGCGGCGATTCGACCGATGGGCTCCGCGCCCTCGACGCCGACCCAGATCACGTTCATGCGGGAGAGACTCGGGAACGCCCCGGTTCCTCGAACGGTGACTTGGAACGGTCGGACGTCCGCGCACGCCTCACGAATCGCCGTCACGATTTCGGGGACGAGGCCTTCCTCCGTCTCGCCGAGGAACTTCACGGTCAGGTGGAGCTGGTCCGTGGAGACGACCTTGAGCGATGCACTCGCGGTGCGGAGCTGGTCCGCAAAGCTTTCCAACGAGGGTGGGGCCGGAATATCGACGGCGATGAAACCGCGGAATGTCACGGAGGGCCGCCTCCGGTTTCCGGCCTGGGACTCTCCGCGACGAACCGACCGCGCTCGTCGAAGCGGCCGTGGAGATGACCCTCGCGAACCGCGGTCCGCAAGATCTTCGTCGCGACCTCGTCGGAGACGGAGAGTTCCCTCGCAAGGTCCTTGACATCCAGCGTCCCGCGGGCGGTCGCATAGGCGGCGGCGTGGGCCAACGCAAGATCGCGGGCTCGGAGCCGTCGCGCGTACGCAAGAAAGTACAGGCCCGGGACGAGGAACACGAGTGTGCACAGGGTTGCGGCCGCGACGCTGATGACCTGCTGTAGCAGGGCTCCGGCGGTCGCGAGGATCGCGCCGACCCCGGCGACGGCCAGCGAGACCGTCGCGAGGAGCTCGTACAACGTCCGGCGGTTCACGCGGAGTCCGCCCCATCAGTCGACGACAAGGGTCCCGCGGAATGGTTCGCCCAGGATCGCCGATCGAAGCGCGTCCGGATCCCGACCGTGGACGACGCTCAACGGGGTGCGGTCCCGGGCGACCACGCGGGCCGCGACGGGGTCGAACACGATGCTGGGGCCTGCGGCCTCGTGGCCCTTCCCTGCGAGGTCGATGAGGTCCCGGAAAGTCATCCTCTCGAGCAACCGCGCTTTCGGGTCTTTCCGCGGGTCGGTCGTATACACGCCGGCGACAGACGTCGCGTTCACAAGGCGCGCGGCGTGGACGAATCGCGCGAGCGAGGCGCTGACCCGGTCCGTCGTGTGGCCGGGGCGCGTGCCCGCCATGATGACGATCGGATGGCGTCGTGCCAGTTTCGCGGCTTCCGCATACGTCGTCGCGGGCTCTCGGTTCGAGCGGCCGGCAAGCGCCGCCGCGAGCAGACGCGCGTTGAGGCGCGTGACCGCGATGCCGAACTCATCGAGCGTTCGCTCACCGATGCCGAGGGCCCGTCCCGTCTCGATGTAATACCGAGCGATGCGCCCCCCGCCCGTGACGACGAAGAGCTTCACGCGCACAGAAACATCTCGCAACAAGGCGGCGAGTTCTCGGAGATGCCGCGCGTCGTCGTCTCCGGGAACGAGGACCGAACCGCCGAGCGAAACGACGACTTTCTCCATGTGAACGCAGTCTCGACACAAAAGGTAATGAACGATAAATAACTGTGTGGTGCGAACCAATGAGCGAAATGTCCGGGATGGACAAATACAAGTTCCGCCGCGCCCTCGAGCAGATCGAAGAGGCCACGGGCCGCGGCACGGAACTCGTCAGCGTCTACATCCCGCCGGGTCGACCGATCTCGGACGTGACCAACTACCTGCGTGCCGAGCTGTCGCAATCCTCGAACATCAAGAGCGCGAGCACTCGGAAGCACGTGACACAGGCGATCGAGTCCGCGATCCAGCGGCTGAGGTCGTATCGGATGCCGCCGCCGAATGGCCTCGTCGTCTTCACGGGCCACAAGCAAATCGGCGCGGACCAGACGGAAATGGTTGCGTTCGTCCTCGAGCCGCCCGAGCCGGTCGCGTCGTTCCTATACCGCTGCGACTCGAAATTCTATACGGCGCCGCTGCACGAAATGCTCGCGGAGAAGGACGTCTACGGACTCGTCGTGATCGATTGGAGCGAGGCAACCCTCGGCCTGTTGCGCGGCAAGAGGATCGAGGTGATCAAGAATCTGCAGTCTCAGGTTCCGTCCAAGCACCGGATGGGTGGCCAGAGCGCACGGCGCTTCGAGCGGGGCCACGACATCGCGGTCCACGAGTGGTTCAAGAAAATTGGAGATCTGATGACGGAAGCGTTCCTGAACCAACCGGACCTCAAGGGAATCATCATCGGGGGTCCCGGCTACTCGAAAGAAGAGTTCGCGACCGGAGAGTACCTCCACCACGAACTCAAGAAAAAGGTCCTGCCCACCTTCCTCGACACGGGATATACAGACGAGTACGGCCTCCGGGAGCTCGTCGAGAAGTCGCGGGAGATCCTGAGCGGCCTGGACCTGATGCGGGAAAAATCGCTCGTCCAGCGGCTGATGGAGGAGATCCGGAAAGAGGACGGCGGCCTCGCCGCCTACGGGGAAGACCAAGTCCGCCATGCGCTCCAGCTCGGGGCGGTCGAGACGCTCCTCATCTCCGAGGGCCTGCGGAAGTCCCGGCTCAAACTCCGCTGTGCAAATGGAGACTGGGAAGGCGAGAAGACGGTCGCGGAGGACGGCGAGCTGCCGCCGTGCCCGAAGGACGGAGGCACCCTGACCGTCGTGGAGAACCGAGACCTCATCGAAGACCTCACCTCGATCGCAGGGGGAATGGGAACCACGGTCGAACTCATCTCGAACGACTCCGAGGAAGGGCAGCTCCTCCTGAGGGCGTTCGGCGGCGTCGCGGCCATCCTGAGATTTCGGGTGACGTGATGGGCCACGACCCATGGTCCGAGCTCCGGGATCGCGCGGATCAGGTCCGGCGCTCCATCGAATCCGAACTCCGGGTCACCACGCCCGGGATTCTCCAAGAGGCTCCCGCCGACCACGGCCTGTTCGCGCTCGCGGCGCATGTTTGGGCCAAGGAGCTGAGGACGTCCGCGGCTTCGATCGCGACGCGCGCCTCTCGCGTGAAGCCTGTGTCTCCATTCGCTCCGCTGCGGTCCGAGGGCCCGTACGTCAACTTCACCGTGGACCCGGCCCCCTTCGCGGAGCTGGTCCTCTCCGCGGTCCGTTCCGACGGCGAGACGTACGGCACGTCGCCGGCCCGAAAGGAGCGGATCCTGCTCGAGCACACGAGTGCGAACCCCACCGGGCCGTTGCATGTGGGCCGCGCCCGCAACCCCTTCCTCGGGGACGCCCTTGTCCGCCTCCTGCGTGCCGCCGGGTACAAGGTCACGAGCGAATACCTCGTGAACGACATCGGACGCCAGATGGTCTTGCTCTACTGGGCCGTCACCCACCTCCCCGCGGACCCGTCCGATTCGGAGGAGCGGATCGAGTATCGCTACGTGAAGCTGTACCAGAAGGCGAGCGCCAAACTCGAGGGCGACGAGACGCTGAAACGCGAGATCGAGCGGCTCACGCAGCGCTTCGAGGGAGGCGACGTCCAGCTCACGAAAGACATCCGAAAGGTCGGGGAGGCCGTCCTCGGCGGCATCCTGGAGACCCTTCGCCGCGTCAATGTCACGTACGACTCGTTCTTCTGGGAGAGCGACGCGATCCTCGACGGGAGCGTCCATCGGGTGATCGAGCGTCTGATGCCCCTCGGCAAAGAGGAAGACGGCGCCCACTACCTCGACCTCACCGGATTCGGCCTCGAAGGAGACGCCGCGAAATACTTCTTCGTGCGGCGCGACGGGACGTCCCTGTACACGACCCGGGACATCGCGTACCATCTGAACAAGATGGGTCGATGTGACAGCGCCATCGACGTCATCGGAGAGGATCACAAACTTTCGTTCCAGCGATTGAAGGCGGCCTTCCAGTTGATGGGGATCGATTGGGCACCCGAGACGATCTTCTACGCGTTCGTGAACCTCCCGGAGGGCCGGATGTCGACGCGCAAGGGACGCGTGGTCTATCTCGACGACCTGATCGACGAAGCGATCGACCGCGCCTATGCGGAGGTCGCGAAACGCCGCGAGGATCTCCCCGAGGCGAAGAAACGGGAGATCGCCCAAACGATCGGCGTGGCGGCGGTCCGCTACAACCTCGTCCGTGTCCAGGCGGAGAAGGCGATCACGTTCCGCTGGGAGGAGGCCCTCAGCTTCGAGGGCAACTCCGCGCCGTTCCTCCAATATGCCCACGCGCGGGCGTGCAGCATTCTCGCGAAGGCCGATGCGCACGGCCCCTCGGACCTGCGTCTCCTCGTGCACCCGCAGGAACAGATGCTGATTCGCTGGATCGCGAAGTTCCCTTCGACGGTGCGAGAGGCCGCGGAAGGCCGCCGCGTGCACGCCGTCGCAGCGTACGCCGCGGACTTCGCGTCCCAATTCAACCTGTTCTACCGCGACTGCCCCGTCCTCACGGCGGAACCCCCGAGCCTGCGGGGCGCGCGTCTCGGCCTCGTCGAGGCGTCCCGCGTCGTCCTCCGGAACGCATTGGACGGTCTGGGGCTCAACGCTCCGAAGGAGATGTGAGATCTCTCGAGAAAGCGGAAACCGAAAGGACGGCGCCTAGAGGCGCTTTTTCTCTTCCTTGATTTCTTTCCTCGGCCGCTTCTCCTCTTCGGCGCCTCTCTCCCGCCTTCGGCCTCGGATCGGTCGCCACTCGCCGGCCTTGATCTTGCGCCGCGCGTACATCCCGAATACGAACAGGGCGATCACGCCAATCACGCTGCCGTAGATCGCGTAGGGCTGCCATGCCGGCTGTCGAACGTTCACGGGCAAGGAAGCGCGGTTCTCCGCGGTGCGCCACGTGTATGGCTCCGTGGCGTCGTACACATTCACCTGGATCGTCTTGTTGCCTTGGCCGGATAGAGTAACGGTGAACACGAGCTTCACGGTGTCGCCCTGTGCGATCGTACGGTTCGACGTCGGATTGCCGTTCTTGTCGAACCACTGGGCTTGTGTGGCCAACAGGGTCGTCTGGCCGCTGCTGATCGCCGAGAGGTTCGTGATGACCAGAGAAGCCGCCAAGCGATTCGCTTTGTTCGACACGTTGACCGAGACGGTCACCTGGTCCCCTTCGGCCGGATCGCTCGGGCTGACCTTCATCGAGCTCTGGTGGGTCGTCGGATCGAGCGCGACGAAGAGGTCAGCATGGAGCGAGCTGTCGATCTGGACCGTGATGTTCCGGCTCAGGTTGCCATAGTTCCACTTCCCATTCGGGAAGCCCGTGTCATGCACGGCCAGCTTGACGTTGTAGCTCGTGTTCCATTCCTGCCAAGCGAAGCTGATGTTGACCCCGTAGAACGCATGGGTCGGCCCCGGGGAGCCCACCAACGGCCCGGGGATCGTCCACGTGAAGTTCAGGGCGGAGTTATTGTCGTGGTCATCCGTCGTCTTCGAGGCGTTCATGGCGATCGTCTTCCGCTCGAACGGACTCGTGATCGTGCCCCAATCCTTCTCCGGGTCGAGGATGTCGAACGCGGGGACGGGTCCCTTCGTGTCGTTCACGATCGCGGTCATCGTCGCGTTGACGGATTTCCAGCCGACGCTGTCCGTGACTGTGAGATTGATCGTGAAGCTCCCCGGTTTCTGGAGGGTCCGGGTCACGATCCGCCCGGTCACGTCCGTGATTCGGTCACCGTCGAAGTCCCAGGCGTATCCGAGATCCAGGATCACCCCGGCCTTCCCGGTATACGCGTCGTCCGTCGACGCGCTCCCATCAAAGCGGACGGCCGTGCCCTCATCGACGCGGAGCGTGAGGCCGTTCGCGATATTGCCCCCGGTCTTGTTCGTCTTGATGTTCGCGACCGGGAGCCGATCGTCGACGAAGATGGTGATGTCCCGGTACGAGACGTTTCCACCCG
>Ga0209899_1000177_pt1 | contig 11922 bp, 15 predicted proteins | sample GWRWS1_0_10_FD_187228 | JGI IMG/M metagenome (GOLD analysis project Ga0209899, IMG submission 187228) | Riverbed sediment microbial communities from areas with vegetation nearby in Columbia River, Washington, USA - GW-RW S1_0_10 (SPAdes)... | ecosystem: Environmental > Aquatic > Freshwater >...
CCCTTCCCCCGCCTCTCCGACTTCCCCGGCGATTTCGTGACCCAAAACCAGCGGGGCTTTCTTGATGCGGTACCACTCCATCAAGTCGCTGCCGCAAATCCCGCTCGCGCGGATGCGCACCAGCAACTCACCGGGCGCGATCTTCGGAACGGCCATCTCCTCCAGGCGTACGTCCCGGTTATTGTAGTACATGGCGACGCGCATCGAATCAGCGCCGTTTCGAGTCTCGAGTCCCGTGTCCCGCGTTGGGTTCAAGCTCTTTGCCATTACTTTGTCTTCTGATGGATGTCTTATATTTTGGACCTCTAAGGCCTGATTGACGTAGATAACTCATTAATCCACCGATTTTGCGACCCGTATCACGCGCTACTTTTTCTAAGCGGCGAAACTCCTCTTCGTTAATGTAGCCCTGATCCAATGCAACGTACAGATGCGAGATCACTTCGCCTGCGGATCCTTTAGCAATAGCCAGGAACTGTTGAAACGCTCCTTTCGAATCCCTCAGCAATGTTCGCCATAACTGAAACACTCGCATCTCGGATCTGTTTTTGAAGACCAAAATCTTTGGCGAAAGGCGACTTCTTCGAAGCCCCATAGATCTCAAAAGTGAGTCGCCTAGCCATCTGCCAGCTCTCAATTTCCTCAAATGTTTGAAACGTTGCCACAAACAATCCTCAGTTTCGTCTTACAACACGAGACGCGAAACACAAGACCCGAGACAGCCACCTATCCCGCAGCCCGCTTCGCCATCGTCCCCTTCTCGCTTTCATAAATCCTGAACGCTTCCTTCACGGAAACATTTTCGTGCACAATGGCGCGAACGGCTTTGATCATTCCCACCGGTGAATCCGACTGGAAGATATTCCGGCCCATATCGACGCCCACGGCGCCGCCTTTCACGGCATTGTGGGTTAGCTCCAGTGCCTCGGTCTCCGGCGTCTTTTTGCCGCCGGCAACGATAACCGGAATCGGGCAACTTTCGATGAGCTGCTCGAAATCGTCACAATAGTACGTTTTGACGATGTGAGCCCCGAGCTCCGCCGCAATGCGGCAGGCCAATCCGAGATAACGGACGTCCCGCGCCATGTCTTTGCCGACGGCCGTCACCGCGAGCACCGGAATTCCGTACTTCTCCCCCTCGTCCACAAGCTTGGCGAGACTGACTAGAGTTTCCTTTTCAAACTCCGATCCCACGAAGATCGAAAGCGCCATGGCGGACACGTTGAGGCGAATACAATCATCGATGGAAACCGTGATGTCTTCGTTGGAAAGCTCCTTTAGGATACTGGTGCCGCCGGAAACGCGAAGCACGACCGGTTTGTTGGCCTTGGGGTCGACGGAAGTACGCAGCACACCCCGAGTCAACATGATCGAGTCGGCGTGAGGCAGCAGTGGTTCGATGGTCTTTCTGGGCTCTTCTAAACCACTGGTAGGGCCGAGAAAGTAGCCATGGTCCACGGCGAGCATAACGGCTCGGCCGTCTTCAGGCGTAATGATCCGAGCTAAACGATTTGCCATTCCCCAATTCATAGACATTTCTCATCCTCCTTCGTTCTGACTTCAGAGTCAGCAAAACTTATCATAAAACAGCACGGGAATCTAAACGGTTTGAGAATTCAAAGACGAGCGGAGATAACGAAAAGCCAAGCTGCCGACAATGCATATTCCACCGATTAACGTCGCGCCCGACGGCAATTCCCCTACGATCAACGCTACCCAGAGTGGATTCAATACCGGTTCGATGAGCACGATCAGCGAAGCTTCTTGAACGGAAATCTGCTCTAACCCCTTTGAGAAGAGCCAATAGGGAATCCCCAGTTGAACGACTCCCATCACGGCGACGATCCAACCTTCCTTTAGGGACAGTGACAGCTCTGATCCAACCAACGGCAAGAGAATCAGACAGCAAACCAGGTTGTTGAGAAACGTCAGAGTGCCTGGATTGAACTCTTTTAGAAAGCGAAGGCTTACCATGTAGATCGAAAAGAGCAGACCGCTCAGCAGTGCGATCATGACCCCGGCAGCATCGGGCTGGCCGGCGCTCCCGGCGCAAATCACGGCGATCCCGAGCATACCCAACACTAGCGCGATCCAGCTCGCCCCGGTGATCTTCTCACCAAACAAGAAGTGGACGATCATAAAGACAAACATCGGCGCCGTGTACTGCAGGGCGATGGCATTGGCCGCCGTGGTAATTTTGTTGGCCGAAACGAAAGCGCTGATGGCCGCGGTATACGCAAGTGCTGCGACCAGCAGCGCAACCCTGGGGACAGCGATACTCCTTCGAACGAAAAATGCGAAAAATAACGACGCGAACAAACTCCGATAGAAAACGATGGTCAGCGGAGGGATAGAGAGAAACTTGATAAAGATGCCGGCGAGGCTCCAAAGCACTGCAGCGAATAGCAGGGAAAGCCTCGCACGGCGCAGATGTTGATCCGAAGCGGTGATCTCGTTAAAAGCCGTTGCGGGACGCGACACGCGAGAGTCGAACTAACTTGATTGGGAAGCTTTTCCGCCGTCTTCGGAAACTACCGAGAGTTTTAACGGCACGCTAAGGTCGGCGGAAAGACGGATTGGAATTTCATACTCTCCGAGGGTCTTGATCGGCTCATCAAGATGGATCTTGCGGCGGTCGACATTGAGACCTTTTGCTTTTAGGGCTTTTTCGATTTGGATGTTGGTAACGGAGCCGAAGAGCTTGCCCTCCTCGCCGGTTCGCATCGGTATGATGAGCGAAACGCCGGCCAGCTCATCACCCACTGTTTGCGCCTGCCTCATGATCTTCTGCTTTTGATCGGCAACAAGTTTCTTTTGGTGCTCGAATGTTTTGATATTTTTCTTGTTAGCCACCAGCACCAAACCGCGCGGTAAAAGGTAGTTCCGTGCATAGCCATCGCGCACGCGGACGACTTCACCGATTTTACCCAGATTCGTGATGTCCTCTTTCAAAATAACTTCCATATTCTCCCCTCAAGACGCCTGGCTCGGATTCAAATTATTCTTTTTTAAACGGCGAAAATCACCCCACAGGTCAAACAAACCGAGAGCCGCGACTAATAGCGTAAAGATTTGTTGAAAAATGATGAGTATATAAGTCGCACTGCGCAGAAATCGAGGCACATTGTTCTTGTGGAAAAAAAAGGCCACGATGGCGAGCCCTTGAATAAAGTAGCAAACACCGGTCACTAAAAGAACGTTCACCGCAACGATCGTCACCACCTCGCTCGCCGGCACAAAAAAGGCAAATCCACACGCAATCAGCGCCCAAACCAACTGTTCCGGACATTTCCACTCCCGGAACGTCGCAACCGACAACCATTGAGCCCGCCGATCCGGGAACCGCTTCCATAGAAAAAGGATATTCAGCAGGACGACGAAACAAAGACTTACGAAAAGCAAGCCAGGGAGAAGCTGGAGCATTTGCTCGACGATTTCCGGGATCTTCTCTCTAAAGAGATTTAAACTCTCTTGGGGGAAGCCCATTTTTTCATGAACTCGTAAAGCAACCGTAAGGTTATCCGTTAGGCTGCCACGAAGATCTTGAGTCATGGCTCCCCAGGAGCCGTAGAAATGAAGCAATACGCCTGCGGCCGTCGCAAGCATCGCAGCTGCAACTCCTGTGACCAATAATTCGACGATGCGAAGCCGTCCCAACAGCCACAAAAGTAAACCGACCATGACCGCGAATACCGAATAAACAAATCCTAATGCTTCCCCCGCAAACACAAACAAGCTAATCATAGCCGCGACAAGGACCGCCACTCCCAAGCCTGCACCGTACTTGAGGCCGAATAAAAGTACCGGCTGGGGAACAAACGGTATCAGAATCACGCCCGCTGCAGGCAACAGGACACCGGCAATGAGAAGAAAGACCGTGGAGGCCAAGGCCAGAAAGAATTTGATGATGATTTCTAGCCGCTGCATATCAAAACGGTTGGCGAAGATAATTAACTATTGGCGGTGGTAAAGGGGAGTAAGGCGACGCTACGGGCTCTTTTGATCGCCGTCGTCAGCAGCCTTTGATGACGAGCGCAGTTGCCGGTAATTCGACTCGGAGTCATTTTTCCACGCTCAGTGACGAACTGCGAAATCATCCTCACGTCCTTGTAATCGATCCTCAGGGTTTTATCGGCGCAGAAACGACACACTTTACGCCGGAACATCGGCCGCCGACGAGGACCCCCTTTTTCGTCGTCTGTTCTCTCCCGATACGGCCTCGCGCCCATTTCTCTCTGTGCCATAGATTTACCTACCTCACTACCAAATAACGGCTGTCACCGCCCGTTGAGAAGTCATTAAGTCCGGGGTTCGGATTTTGCGGCTGCTGCCTCGGCGGGGGCTCGCTGCTCTTCCGAGTGGCTCTTCGCAGCAGGTTGGTTCTGGGTCTCTTCGTCAACACGGACAGTAAGATAGCGTAAGATACCATCAGTTAGCCGCAAGTTGCGTTCCAACTCCTCCACCGCTCGGGCCGACGAGCTGTATTGCAAAAGCGTGTAAAATCCCTTTGCCTGCTTGTCAATCCGATAAGCGAGATCACGCAGGCCCCATTCATCGACATGAGCGACAGTGCCTTCCTGCCCTTCGACGACTTTTTTGAACCTCTCAATAAATTCTTTCATCCTCGTCCCCTTTTCGGGATGCACCACGAAAAGAGTTTCATAAAGTGCCACAGTTCTTATACCCCCCACGACAATTTTTGTTCTGTATCATAAACACAGCCCCCTGGCGTTTACAATGAGCTTAGTGCGCACGGTTAAACTGTTCCATGGCCCGTTGTCCACCCTCCCGCAGCAAACATACCACCGCTTCAGAGGCCCGTGAAACTACCTCGTCGAGTTGCTCAATCTCCTGCAAGGTAAAGTTTTCCAACACGAAATCAACTGGGTCCATACTGTCGGACGGCCGCCCGATTCCTACACGGACTCTATAAAACTGGGCTCCCGCCAGGCTTTCCATAATCGAAAGGATGCCGCGGTGGCCACCTGCCCTTCCCGTGGGCCGGATCCGTATACGCCCAAACGCCAAGTCCAGATCGTCATAGATCACAATCAAATCTTCAGGTGCTGATCGGAAATGGCCAAGCAGAGCCTTGACCGATTCGCCGCTACGGTTCATGTAGGTCTGGGGCTTGACCAAGAGAACCCTTTCTCCATCGTTCGACCACTCGCCGACCAAGGCATCGCAGAGCTTTTTTTTGATCGTAACCTGGTTCCGCCGCGCAATTTGATCGACGATCATAAACCCTAGATTATGCCGCGTACGCGCGTACTTCTTGCCGGGATTCCCGAGACCCACGACGAGTTTCACTAATCGGTTCCTGAAGACCCTGGTGAAGCAACTGCTTAGCCTGGATTATTCATGCTCAGAAGAAAAACTACAAAGCTGTGTCGATCGAGCGGTGAGCCTGGAGGAGTGAAGGCACAGAGACGAACCGCTTCACTGTCGTCTTTGGCGCTTGGCTCGCCACTCGGATTTTTCCCAGGTGTTCGCTCCACAAACTCAGTTTGCAGGCCGCTCCAAATCACAGGCCCATTGCCTTCGCTCCGGAGGGCTCGCCCCTCGATCGCTGAATAATCCGCCTTAGGACTCCTCGCCACCTTCCTTTTGCTCTTCCGGCACCTCTGGCGCGGCTGCCACTCCCTCCGCTACTGCTGCGGCCGGAGTCGGAGCCTCTTCAACCGACGGCGGTACGACGGTCACTAAGGCAAAATTCGTTTCATAGATCGCGGTTACATCCTCAGGTATCTGCAGGTCTTCGATGTGAACTGCATCCCCGATATCCAGCGCGCTGACTTCGACGTTGAAAAATTCTGGTATATCCATAGGTAAACATTCGACTTCGACTTCGCGCACGATGGGTTGCAGGATGCCGCCGCGGACAACACCAACCGCCTTGCCCACGAAGTGAAGGGGCACACGCACCTGGATCTTCGCCGTAAGGTCGACTTCGTAAAGATCCGTGTGAATAACATCTCCGGTGATCGGGTGGTATTGCATCTCCTTAACCAAAGCCACTTTGGCGGCCAATGCAGCTGATCCGGACTTCAGCCGGACCAAATGCGAACCTTCGAGTCCTGCGACACGGCTCGAAAATTCCCTCTTGTTAAGTTCCAAAGCAACCGGCGGAGTCTTGGGGCCATATAGAACACCGGGAATCTTTCCGGCACGGCGCAACCGGCGAGCCTGTCGTTTATTGCCCACTTCCCGCGCCTCGGCTTCAATTTCTAACGTTTCCAAAAGAACTTACCTCCTATTGTATCGTTACTCGGATCCGTTCAGACGAACAAAGAACTAATGGACTCTTCGTCGTGCGTGCGCCGAATCGCCTCGCCGATGAGATGAGCCACGGACAATACTTTGATCTTCCGACAGCGTTGCGCGTCAGCCGCTAAAGGAACGGTATTGGTAACAATCAACTCCTCCAGCGGCGATTCCTCGATGCGCTGAATCGCGGGTCCGGAAAGCACGGCGTGCGTACAGCAGCCGAGAATTTTTTTTGCGCCTTCCCGCTTCAGTGCATCGGCAGCCATCGTCAGCGTGCCGGCAGTATCGACCATGTCGTCGAGTAGGATCGCGATTTGATCTTTAACTTCACCGATGATGTTCATCTCCGCTACCACATTGGGGCCGACTCGGCGTTTATCAATGATCGCTAGTGACGCATCCAACCGCGTCGCAATGGCCCGTGCCCGCTCTACTCCGCCGGCATCCGGGGAGACGATGGTTACTTCATTGTGGTTTAATTGTTTCTTCAAGTGCTGCAGCAAGACCGGCGTCGCATATAAGTTGTCCACGGGGATATCAAAGAATCCCTGAATTTGCCCCGAATGCAGATCGAGGGTCAGCATTCGCGAAGCTCCTGCGGTCGTCATTAAGTTGGCGACCAGTTTTGCGCTGATGGGCACCCGCGGAATAACTTTTCGGTCCTGACGCGCATAGCCATAGTAAGGGACGACAGCCGTGATGCGCGTCGCGGACGCCCGTTTGAAAGCATCCAACATGAGCAAGAGTTCCATCAAGTTGTTGTTCCCAGGAGCCGACGTGGATTGCAAAACAAATACGTCTGCTCCGCGGACATTTTCCTTGATCTCGACCTTACTCTCACCGTCACTGAAAGTTTCCACGACCGCTTTTCCCAACGGGACCTTGAGGTACTGACTGATCTCCTCCGCCAAAGGCGGATTGGAATTTCCGGCGAAGATCTTCAGTTCGACAGTGTGCTGGCTCATGGTTTCGAAATTATTCCTTCGTCACCGTTTTCGCAACCATTTCGTGTTCAGCCCGCGGCTCCGATCGGCGCCAATTTTATCCAGTCCAATGGGTACTAAAATGAGTGGCGCCGTTCGCTCATGAACGGCGCCACTCAAAATCTAGCTCTATGGTACTGTCTTACCGGCCTATGGCTAAGAAACTGGCTGGGCGGGAAGGATTCGAACCTTCGATACCGGATCCAAAGTCCGGGGCCTTACCGCTTGGCGACCGCCCACCCCGAACTCCTACAAGAGCCGTTCAAGCGCCCGGGCATGATATCCGCTCATCCACTTCCGAGAGCCCTTTGGCTCCCCCCTTCAGCAACAACCTTCTGGTATTCCGCGATTATTTTCTCTTCGATCATCTTTCGAGTTTCGTTATTGATTGGATGAGCGATATCTTTGTAGGTCCCGTCTTTGCGTTTCTTGCTGGGCATCGATACGAAATACCCCGTGGTGCCGCGTATAATCTTGAGGTCTCGGATCACAAAACAGTGATCCAGCGTGATCGTTACGTAAGCCCTGAGTTTCTCTTCATCCACAGGAAAGACCCTAACCTCGGTAACCTGCATAGGGACCCCCTTTTGACGCAAGCCAGTTGCATATCTGGCAGTTGATTTTGACGGGCTTCTGTCGTGACTTATCTAGTTTAAAACACGCACTAAAAAAGCCTGAACCTCCCTCTCTTTCCGCAACCGGCGAAACGCTCGCTCCGCGCTTCGCTTTGATGGAAAAACACCGAACACCGAAGAGCCACTTCCCGACATAAGAGTTCCGACGGCACCTTGCCGAGCCAACTCTTCCTTGAGTAATCCGATGCGAGGATAACGGCCCATGGTAACCGTTTCAAGATCGTTGACGAGTAGTTTTCTGAGGTTCGCAGGACTCCCCAGCGAAAAATTAATGCTAGTATTTACAATAGCTTTTGTCAACTTACGGGGCAGGTTCCGATATACCCACGCGGTTGAAACCGGAAAATTTGGATAGAGAATGATGAGCCAAAGTGGCGGCGTTCCACGCAACGGAGTCAAGCGTTCGCCGATCCCACGTACCCGGGCAGGGACTCCTTTAACGAAGAATGGCACATCCGCGCCTAGAGCGGATGATATTTTTTCTAGCCGTTTCAACGTGTAGCCGAGGCGAAAAAGTCGGTTTAGACCGATCAACGTTGCTGCAGCATCCGTGCTGCCACCACCCAACCCCGCCCCGATAGGAATCCGCTTGTGAATGCGAATCTGCACAGACTCATTGATGCCCCACCCGTTCAATACAAGTGACGCTGCTTTGTGGGCTAGATTTTGTCTGCCCTGAGGAACCAGGGGATCATCACAAGTCACAATTAAACGCTCCTTCAGCCCCGTCTTTTTTCCGATCTTTCCCCCTTTATTAATAATGATCTCGTCGTAAAGCGATACCGGAAGCATAAGGGTGTCAAGCAGGTGGTATCCATCCGCTCGCTTACCCACCACGCGTAGCCGCAAATTGATTTTCGCCGGTGCTCGAATCTTCACGCGCCATTAGGTACCATAGCTTTTTCTCAATTGCGAAGGACCGTTTGAAATGAAATTTGAGACGGCAAACTTTTTGTCCGTCGCGTGGGAGGCGGGCGCGGCGGCAGGCACTTTGATTCGCGAGCATTGGCAAAAGCCAAAAAGCATTGATTACAAGGGCGCCATCGACTTGGTCACTTCAGTGGATCGGGAATGTGAGCGGCGAATCGTTGAAGTGTTACGAAACCATTTTCCCAACCATTCCATTCTCGCCGAGGAAGAAACCGATTGGGTTGGAACTCAAAGCCATCACCGCTGGATCATCGATCCGCTTGATGGAACGACGAACTTTGCTCATAGTTACCCGCAGTTCTGCGTTTCCATCGCTCTGGAATGCGATGGCGAAGTCATCCTAGGTTTGGTTTACGACCCCTTGCGGGGCGAGTGCTTCAAAGCGGTCAAAGGTGAAGGGGCTACTCTAAACGGCGGCTCCATACGGATTTCTGGGGTGAAGGAGTTGGATAAGGCGCTCCTCGCCACCGGCTTCCCCTATGATCAACGTGAAAGAGCAGATTTCTATCTGAGCTTTTTCAAGGCGTTCATGACCCGCTCTCAGGGCATCCGGCGCAACGGCTCGGCGGCTCTGGATCTTTGCTATGTGGCTTGCGGTCGAGTAGATGGATTCTGGGAACTGAAGCTTCGCCCCTGGGACACGGCGGCGGGCGCCCTGATTGTTGAGGAAGCCGGCGGCAAGTTGAGCGACCTATCCGGGAATAGGTTTTCCATCTGGGGAGAGGAAACTCTCGCCTCCAACGGCGCCATTCACGATGAGATGGTCAACGCTGCGCTGGCCGCCACAGTCCCGCGCAACTCGTTGACTCAATCCTAACCCGGTGATACTACAAGTTTCACCGCGCCCGTAGTGAAAAGGATATCACGAGGGTCTCCGGAACCCTAAGTCCGAGTTCGATTCTCGGCGGGCGCACCAGCCAAACCCTCGTTGATACAATCCGTCAGCAACCCGTTGGTATTCGACAACGGCGAGAATCTTATACAAACCACGTTCAGGACGCACGCGCAGCAATCACGCTTTGTCGCGGGCCTTAAACCGTGATGGTCCGATGTGGAGGAATGAGATCATTGGGTGGCGGTTAGTCGAAATGATTACTGTGAGCCCACTGAGTCCAAAGAGTCAAATCTTACCTTTCGCACGCAATCCTTGGAGGCGTGCCAAAATCAGATCCCCGAGATTCTCCGCCGGAAAATGATCCGGGACTGCCACCGGTTCGGCTCCGAGATTTGCGAGGCGCTCGTTGAGCGCCACAAGGTCAGAGCGCGTCTGGCGGTACTCGTCCATTTGGCTTCGGCAATTCAGAATGCTCTGGTCAATATGGGCCAAGCAATCCTTAAGAATGGACCTTTGTTGCTCCGACTGACTTCGCAGTCGTTCGACTTCTTGTTGAACAACCTGCTCCGCCACGGGAATGACTCCTTCTTCGATTTGCGTCTGCATCTCATACAGCGCCCGCATTAGCCTCTCGTAGGCTTGCTCCTCTTTCATCAAGTCTTTCCCAAAACCGCCGGCCGCACCACTTTCATCTAGACTTAGGCTTAGGCTAGACTATTGATGAGGAAATAGTGCTTCTCAACCAATCGAAGGTGGCTTTGCGTTCATGAAGCGAGCCGTACAGTGCTCGATATGACCTCGGGGAAAGCATCGTGGTACGGCTCCGAGGAATGATCGATTACTTTCCGGCCACAGCACTCGCTTTCGAGTCACCGTCGCCGTTGTCCGATAGACTCATCGACTTGCTGGACACTAGTTCCAGGACATCGTTCCTGCTGAATCTCCAACTCCGGCCGATCCGATTGCCTGGAATCACTCCCCGCTCAGCCAACTTATAGACGGTCTTAAGATGGATCTTGAGCAGAGCGGCCACTTCGGACGGGGTCATTATCTCTTCCATCCGTTTTGTTCTCCTTCCAACACTTGAAGTACTGCTATTTTCCTATCAAGATCACAGGGCAGCACAACCCGTGCCAATTAGCCCAAGACCGCCCCCGTAATACCTAAGACACCATAATTCCAAAGAATTCCATGGCGGGTAGAGAACTCTAGGTAAGCACAATAAAGCGAAGCGAACCGCCTGACATGGACAAAATTGGCCAATCATTACGGTTTTCGGCCAGTTGATAGGGTTGCTATTTCGCTAGGCAAGGCCGTCACTCCCAGTTTACAACCCGGATTAAAGGGAGAGTAACGGTCTATGGGAGCGCTAATCTTGTCTTACATTCGCTCGGGCATGCCGTGCTTGCACGGCGGCAAGTTGTTTCTCCCACTTCGCAGAAAATCGCTTTCGCGTATCGCTGCCGATCTGACTGACATCGGGGAATCGATCACGCCATTCATAGGGACGAGTTGCCTCGATGATCATTCGTGAGTTATGGCCCTTCTGGCCGGGAGGAATGATGGGATCGAGGGGACCACTCCAGGTACGGCGCAGTATATCAACCGAGGTGGCAGGATCCGAGCGCGTGGCGATAGCCCAGACCACTTCATTTAGATCGGTGATATCGATGTCCTCGTCCACAACGACCACGTACCGGCCCAGATAGGCGCCGGCATGGCACTGGCAAGCCACTAGAGCAGCCTGTTTTGCATGGCCCGGGTAACGCTGTTTGATCGCCACCACGATCATGAATCGTTGCGCCGGCGGAGGGAGATAAACACCACGGATGTCCGGAACGCCGGCCTGCTCCATGCCGTTCCATACTGTGGCCGCCCGCAAACAGGACCGATACATGCCGTGAATAGTTGGCTTGAAAGGCGCAGCGCCACAAATGATCGGATCGTTGCGATAGTATAGAGCCTTCACTCGCACGAACGGCTCGGCGCGCTGGGCGCTGGCATAATAGCCAGGCCACTCGCCAAACGGGCCTTCTGGCAACGATTCCCCAGGAATGATTTCTCCCTCGATGGCGATTTCAGCTGTGGCTGGAAAGCGCAGTCCGGTTAACGGCCCTTCCATAACTTCTATGGGCTGACCAAGCAGCCCCCCGGTCCACTCATATTCGTTAACTCCGAAAGGAACGGCCTGAGACGCCGCGATGAACAGTAGCGGATGTTGGCCGAACACCATTGCAACCGGAAAGGGCTTTCCCGCTCGCATCGCCTTCTC
>Ga0209899_1000182_pt1 | contig 11866 bp, 10 predicted proteins | sample GWRWS1_0_10_FD_187228 | JGI IMG/M metagenome (GOLD analysis project Ga0209899, IMG submission 187228) | Riverbed sediment microbial communities from areas with vegetation nearby in Columbia River, Washington, USA - GW-RW S1_0_10 (SPAdes)... | ecosystem: Environmental > Aquatic > Freshwater >...
TGCTGCCATCGCTTAGGAGTGAAACCCGCGATGCGAGGTGTGATGATGACATTAGAAAGGCCCCAAGTCCGAGTCAGGAACCTTTGCTTGAGACCCTACTTTCTTCAAGTGGGCCTCTGTCAGGATCAGACTTCTACGACTCGACTTTTCAAGCAATCTTTGAGAAATCTTTCGCATTCCAGATAACAACGATAATGCTGACCATGTTGTTCTCTTCTCTAGGAATCATCCTACGCCAAGATGAGGCGTCCAGGTCCGCCTATCTTTTTCTGGTATGCGATCTCCACCCACTACACCCCTCAAACCAGTTTCTGCTCTTTCCGTGATAGTGACCGAATTTGTTTTTGAGGCCCCGTCTAAAAATGGGCAATAGAGTTCAAGATATGAGGAATATTTTATGTCTGCGCTCAAATGACGAAGGACTCGGGATGCTTTGCTCGGAGATAGGCCCATAATTTGTAAGCGTTGGGATTCGTAATGGTGTGAAGCATTGAATTGCGCCCCACGCGATACTTCGCCAGGATTTCAGGGATTTGCACACCCCAGCCACCGACCTCGGCGATCCTGAACCACAGATCAAAATCCTCCCACCCCATCGCGGGCATATCTGTGGCATAACCGCCTGCTCTTTCCCAAACCTCTTTTCGATGCAGGACCATCGCATCAATGAAATTGCCGTGCTGCAAGGCGATGGGGTTCCACGGCCTGGTATTCCCGATCCCAATCTCTTCACCAAATTTTTCCAGCAAACAATATGCAAAACTCGCGTCGCACTGTTTCAAACCACCCAGCAATCTCTCGAGGCAACGGGGATACAATGAATTGTCGGCGTCCAATACGAAGACAAAATCTGTGCGTGCGTGGGCAAAAGCCGTGTTACGAGCATACGGCAAACCGCGGTTTGACCTGTGGTGGACGAATAGAACGTCTCCAAACCTATTTTCATTTTTTGCCAGCCAATCGGCAACGACTGTGAGCGAATCGTCCGTGGAGCAATCGTCTACGACAATCAAGTCTATGTCCCTTAGAGTTTGTGACTTAACAGACTCTAAACAAGGAATAATATAGTCGCGGTAGTTAAATAAACTGATCGCTACGGTTACGACCGCCGTCGTTTCCCTTAGTAATTTGCACGTTATGAATTCCAAGAATTCCGGATTCGTCAACTCACGGGAAGTAGCGGATACTTTCCCGACGCTACTCTTCTGGTCCATGGAAAGCACCAGAGGGCTTTGAAGTTCGTGTTCTCGACCCGCAGTATCAGTAGCTATGACCCTCAAGTCATGTTCCCCAAGGCTATAATGGTTTAAATTCAAAGTCACTTGAAAACCGGAATTCAGACTATGCTGCCAAGTCGGGAACGCTGCCTTAACGTCCTCTCTATTACGGTTGGTCTCAGGCAATGTTGCGACTTTGCGCCCGTCTATTACTACATTGATTTCTGTGATCTGGCCTTTTTCAGAAACAAACCAGCCGCCAATGGGACTTCGCCCGGCTTGACTCTTTTTGATTTCTATTCCATGCCAGTTTTTGAGGTAATTCGAATTTCTATTTGGAATGTCTAGATAGCCGCGGAAGGTGGGATCGTAAAATTGATACGGGTAGGGTTGAAGTACAGGACACATAGAATTCTGTATTCTTTGGACCGACGTCTCTGGCTTCAATAAGACCGCAAGGGATTGCCAGCCAAAAAGTGCTTCTCGGGAAATGAACTCAACATTGAAGAATTCGCCCCAGTGCTCTTGGATCCACCAGTTGGAATGGTAGACCATTGCTCCTCCCTCATCCCAATTCCGATCATGTTGCAGGACCAACATCCCTGCACTTTTTTCATCGAAGCGTTGTCCCGTCGTGTATTCATACGCCACACGATTGTGAAACGTGTTCAGCAGAATTCCGCCGGGTCTTAAAACTCTTCGTAATTCCGCCAGCCAAGCCTTCCATGTTGCCGTAAGATGCGTAAAAACCGATATGACATAGATGAGGTCAAAATAATTTGATTCGATCGGCAATTCCGCGATTTCCTTGTTTTGAAAAACATGAAAATTCGGTAAGTTCTTAGACAGCCAAAGAATACTTGGAGTGTGAATGTCACAGCCGCAGAATTCTCCTTTCTGAGCCTCAGTCTGGAAATGTCTTAGTACTCGTCCAGTACCACATCCAAAATCAAGAACTCTCTTGCGTGCAAAGTCAAAATTTTCCGGTAGGCTTCGAACAATACAATCCCGAATCTCTCGACCTTGCGCGTCGAATTCTTCGGCTACAGTTCCGCTCACTCGCTTCGCAAGATCATTGGAGGGCAACGCGGCTTTGGTTTGGGTCATCCGATCATTCATGACGATGACAAACTCTCATATGAAAAGTCTTGCTTAGGGTTGAGCAGCTGAACGCGACATGAGCGCAAGAGAATAGGAGCAAGACAGTCCGTCAATTTGCACTGTTCACTCAGCGTCTGAAATCCCCTGAGCGCGATCTCCTCTGCTTCAGCCTGTCCCTTAGGATCCGTCAGATAATACTTGATAACATCGGGAATTTGACTTAAAGGTGCTTGAACAAAATGCACGCCGGGTTGGAAAGGCGGCCCGTTTCCGCACGGCTCGGTTATGACCAGCGCTCTGTTCCAGATACCGTGCATGACAATCCGGTGCCATTCAAAATACCTATCAGCGCCACGATGAATGTTAAGCAGAATCTTCGATCTCTGCGCCAACCCGACGGAAGTGGCGGTGTCCATGGGTGTATTGAACCCTGCCAGCAGTGGGCCTTGCGCTTCAGGAAGATGTAGATAACAAATATGATTCGATAGCACACGGGAGGTGTGCGCAAAAAACTTCTCTCTCCTCACCGACAATGTACCCAAGAACAAAACGTCGATCGGGCGTTCAGCAAAAGATTTGTGAAGATACGTGTTCTTTCGTATCTTTTCATCTAAAGAACAAGTTCCATAGTGGTCCGGGAGTTCCTCAACTTCCTGGAACGGCTTAAAGTCGGACAAATAGCCCAGCGGGAGATACTCACAGTTGAATCCCTCTCTGGAAATCTCCTGCGAAGAGTCGTGATTGATGTCCCAGATTCCATACGCCTTGGAAAAGTAATCATACGCACGCGCGTACCACTGAGTGGATGGTTGCTCCGTATTGAACACTATTAGATTGCTCGGCGACGGTTGATTGCCCAGCTCCGGTCCGCCACCAAGATAGAAAAACTCATGGGGTGCAACGATCAAATGCCAATCCGCGACTTCTGAAAAGCCCTCGCGTTCGTCTCTGACATCGACCTGGAGTCCTAGACTCCGGAATCCTGCGGCAAGTAGATCCCTCAGCTCTGAGAAGAAATAATTTCCGACTGAGCTTGTGTAAATTGCGAAATGTCGCCCGCCAAAGTGTGGCACCGGCTTTACTGCTCCAAGGGCTCTTCGTCGGTCAATGGTTCCATTTCGCCTAGTCGGCACAAATGCAGGGTTGTTTTCTGACTCCTCTCCGATTGGGAGTCTGAAGTGCACAGGATAGAGTTCATTAGGGAGTGATAAATGCCCGTTCCTAAGTCGGTTTTTTAGAGCTACTAAAGTGTAATCGTATAGCTGGCGACGTCGACTCCCGGGTAATAGTATCTTATCCTTAACCGGTCTAAACCTGTTCGTTACCAACCAACCCAAACTGCAATATGCCATTTCCAGGGCAATCCATTGGTGCCGCACGGTGGCTTGAAGTCTTGACACTTCTCGATCCAACCGCTCTTGGTCTAAATCAAGTTTAGTTAATTCCCGCTCCTTTTCTTGAAACCTAATGCGCATTGACTCTAGCTGGTGATTCGACCGATCCTGCTGGGTGACGAGGTCAACAATTTGAAGATCTTTATCGGCTAATTCTTCTCGCTGACCTCGAACCGTAGCCTGCACAGTCAACAACTCTCGACCCAACCGCTCTTGGTCTAAACTAAGTTGATCTAACTGACACTGCTTCGCCGCCAGCACTTGCTGCCCTGAATGGAGTGCAGCTTGAAGCTGGGTTACGTCCCCTGCCAGCTGGTTGGAATGCTCCTCCTTTTCCGCCAGAGCCTGCTGCTGTGAACTGAGTGCAGACTGAAGCTCTGCTACATCCCGCGCCAGCCGGTCTCGGTCTTCTGCTATACGATTTGCATGCTTTTCTTTCTCCGCCAGTACCTGGTGCTGCTCTTCTTTTTTCGATCGAAAGGTGTCTAGCTCCTCTTCAGTCCTTACAAGGCGATCCGCAAGGTCCCGAAGAACCTTTTCCGGCAGCATCAGCTCGAGTCGAGCACGGTCGAGGTTAAAGGGACGCAGCGTTGCAGGGTCTCTAAGAAAGTCATGCTTCTCGTCTTTGATCTGGTCATACTGGACGTGCCACCCCTTTGAACGTTCACTCTCAAGGAAGCGATTCTTTCTCTCCGCAAAGACTTTCTTTAGACCATGCCTTTGCCCGCGAATAGGGTAGTGCCGGAGCAGGAAAGAGATGGGAAAAACGCGCCTGCCTTCGAAACGCACCTCATGACCGCCCGAGGGCACAAGGGAGGCAGGCGTCTTGCTGACCTTCCAACACTTGAGCTGCACTTTATCGAAGTGGTCAATGTTCTCGAAGAGGGTAAAATAGTTACGCGGATCGTCACCGCGTTGAAAGTTGTCATCGACCGGACGAAAGTTAAGAACCTGAAAATCGATACAGTTGTAACCGAGCTTGTCGACCCAGCGGATCGCTTCCTTTAAAGTAAGCCCCGGCCAAGGGCTTTCACGGATCTCATCAGCATCGTGGTGGATCAGCCAATCTGCAGATAGTTCTGTTGCCAGCTCCTCCTTTCGACGAAGAATCCCGCTCCAATCGAAACAGCCTGGGGACTCACATCCAGGTGAAAGAGGCTGGGGAAAGCGCTCAATGTGTACAAGACCACGACCAAGCCATTGGCTCGCCTCTTCCACGGTATCATCCGTCGAGTGGTTATCGATCAGGTAAACATCGATACCGTTGTCGACAAGGTGCCTGATCACCGAAGAGATGATATCTTCCTCGTTAAACGCAGCAATAATTGCGATGACGCGAAACGAATCATTCATCGAAAAGTGCCCAGATACGCACCATTAAAGGGACCGGAGCCTTCTACCGACTTTACCCAGCACGGTTTGGAAAGATGCGGTGGGGCGACAAGACGCCGTCAATTGTACTCAGTTGCTTGAATTCGAGTCTGTCTTACGTGAGGCATGCTTCCTCCACGACGTTTTGTGACCCAATGTCAGGCTGGACATGCGCTTGCAATCTACGTCTCTGATTTTCCAATCCGAGGACCGCCTCTCTCCCATAGCTCTCGAAAACCGGTCGTTGTTTTTCCAACACCGCTTTGACAACGGGAGGCAGCTCCGTTCGTTGAACGGCGTCCGCCGAACGACTGGTCACCAGCGCTTCATTGATCAATGCCCCCCTCCGCCCACCTGCGCTGAGACGAAGCACCAGCTCCCAATCGGCCTGCTCTAGCCGATCGAAGCTAACATCATAACCCCCTGCCTGCTCTAGTTGCTCGCGCCGCAGAGCCGGAAAGGGTACTCGATGGCAGCCGGTGAGATCCGGGAGGCTTGCTGAACCCGGAATCCAAACAAACCCGGTGTTCTCGTCGTACAACCCACAAGTCACAAAGGCGATGCCGGAGTCCGATTCTAGGACGCCTATGACCCTTTCAATGTAAGTGGCGTCTACTGCCTGCTCCGCTCCCAGTGCAAATAGAATTGACCCCTGGCTTCGCCTTAACCCAATATCGCGCGCCCTAACAAATCCCACTCCATCAGTTCGAATTACATCCAAGTCGGACTCCCGATACCAATGATCCAACATCTGCACTGTAAGGAGATCGGTGGAGCCATCATCCACGATGACGACCTCGTCTCTCGGCCCCAACTGACGCTTGACGCTGTGCAGACAGATCGGCAGTTGTCTCCCCTGATCACGGCAGGTCAACACTACAGAGATTCTAGGAGAAGTTTTCACCTTGGCTAAGCGCCGGGTCAACAACTTCAAGTGACTGAATCCGCGCCTGAGCGGTCGCGTGAATCTCCAGGACCGCGATCTCAGAACCAAACTCAGGGTGCCCTCGAGAAACTCAATCAGTCGCGCTTCACGGGCGGCCGATGACGACCGTAACTGTGCCGGAGCGCAGAGTTCGAGTGTGCGCTTCTCAATAGCCTCCAGGACACCTGGCAAAAATCTGCTGTAGCTCGCCGCATGCTTTTCGACCAGGTAGCGCATGAGCAAGGCATGATTGCCAGGCTCGGTGCACGAACTGCTCATCGAGCCGTTACGGATTCGATATCTGAAAAGATACTCAGGAATAACGGTGCCGTGCAGCCCGCGCTCGACGAGACTTATCGCCAAGTCCCAGTCCTCATATCCCGGCAGCGGCATGCCGGGATCAAACCCTCCGACCTCCACCAGGGCGGCTCGACGGGTGAGCGCTGCAGTACAGACCGTGTCCTCCGCCAGCAGCCACGGAAAGTCACAAGAGTTTGGACTCCATTCGAAATTTAGGTCACCGAAAGTTTTTAGCCAGCAAGAAGCAAACGCAAGGGATTGATTGGCCTCTAAGACCTCGACCGTACGGTGGAGGAAGTCCGGCTCCAATAGATCATCAGCGTCCAAACAAGAAACGTAGCAGCCTCTCGCTTCCTCGATGCCGAGATTTCTGGCCTTTGCCAATCCTTGATTCGCAGTCTGCAAGATCCGCGTCTTCGGCCTTCTATAGGAAGTAAAAAGATGACGCGTTACCGGATCTGTCGACCCGTCGTCTATTATGATGATTTCGAAATCCCGAAAGGTCTGATCCAGAACACTCTGAACAGCCTGATCGAGGTAAGCACCCAAGTTGTAGCAGGGTATAACAACCGAAACCGTTGGATTAGGTGCTTTCACACATCATCCTCTGCCCATGGCCGCCCGGCTTTACAGAGATCATGCTTTGCCCACCGTTCCCTGCAGCTACGCAGCCTCCTGTGCAAACTGCTCCCGCTCTGCCCTTATCTGAACATAACTAGGGTCACCAGTACTCCACGGATACTCTCTTAGACGGTTTACTAAGCCGCTCTAACCGGGTTCAACTCATATAGCGGTTCCCGATCGATGGTAGGTCTCATTTGATATACCGAACATACCTTCGCCCCACGCTTTGCATCTACCTAAATCACCAGCCTGTGAGGGCTTCACCAGCAGGTGGAAGTGATTAGTCATCGGAACGTAGGCGCAAATCCTGCAAACGCACTTCAGCTTCGCCTGCCGAAGGCAATCCAAGAAGAACCGGTAATCGTTTTCGGTAAAGAATGCGGGGTGGCCGGGCCATGAGGGATTCTTAACTTCAATGAAAACTTGCAGCAGCTTACTGCCTGGTACGAATTTCGTCAAGAAAAAAATAGCTCTCTGATCCTAATTTACACGATTGGAGGAAGCGTTTGACTATTGCTTGACCGAGGAGGCACGGACAACAGCCGGGGAGGGCTACAGGCGAGCCGTAAAGACCGCCGAAGCGGCGAAACAGGAGTTTATTTCATTTGTGCATGAGCCTGTACCTCGTTCAACAATTCCCTATCAGCTGGGCCGTTTTGAAGCGCTGTCACTGCGGCGCGGGACCGGCGGACGATTTACGGACGGCATGCGCAGACTCTACTACGATACCGTGCTCCATACCGAAGATGTGTTGCGTCTCCTGATCAAGACCGTCGGCGTTGACCGCTGCCTATTCGGCACCGAGTGCCCGGGCGTGGGACCTTCCGTCGATCCCGCAACGGGCCTTTCCATGGACAACGTAAAACCAATGATCGAGAACATCGAGTGGCTTGAGCGCGGCGGATCGCAAGAAGATCTTTGAGGACAATGCCAGGGCGGTGTTTAAAGTGATAGTTGAATGAGAGTCGGCGACGATGGACCGCTTGCGGATATACGGTTCAAATCGTTCAGCAGTTCAAGACGTTCAAGCGGTTCAAAGCGAGCGGGGCGTTCAACGTTCAATAGTTCAAGGTTCAAAGCCGGGGTGTTCCAAGTTCAAGGTTCAAAGTTCAAAGTGTTCCATCGAGGCTTGGATTTACAGATTATCGATCTAGCCGTTATCGTCGAGGGCCATCTGCAGGCACGCCGAGTAGGGATATTGTTGGCCGGAGATTCTGTTGTTCGGCGGCGTGATACGATCACCGGGACGTCGCGGCAATCGTTTCGAGTTGTGATTGGACGTAGCGGCGTCCGATCTCCGGGTTATACCGGATGAAGGCGCGAATTATCGTGTTTCGAATCGAGAAGTGGGTGCCTCGTGAGCGGTGCCAGTTCCATCGAGCTGCGCTTCAGGTTCAAAGCGAACCACCGTAATGCCTGCTTTAATCAGCTCGTCGGTATCAAATCCCGGGCATTTCTGAAGCGCAATAGTGTTTTCTGCAAAATTGCCTCGACTTACGCTGCTTACTAGCGCTTGGATCTGCTCTTGTGACGGCTGCTCGTTGTGTTCGGCAAAGAAACTTTTTCGCGATTTGGAGCTGGCATGTTTTTTCCTATAGCTGACTACAAAAAGCATGCAGATAGCCTCCTTATGGTTTGCGGTAGGGCTCAATGACCATGGTTTTGTGCGTGCGGATTTTTTCAGAGCAAGGGCAGTGCCAGGGTGCGAGGCTATGACAAATTAGGAAACCGTGATTTGATCGATGACAGCGTTTCCACCCAAAACACTGAGATTGGTTTTGTTTCGTCCACCGGGATGTTCACCAGGAGAAAAATGTTTTGATTGGGGAGGAGAGTGTAGACTTATTCTTCTCGCCTATTCGATCACACTTGCAACCGCGTTCCGAAGCCAGCGGGTGGTTCAACGTTCAATAGTTCAAGGTTCAATGTGTTCAAGCGGGCGGTTCAAGACGTTCAAGGTGTTTTCACTTCCAGATAATCGGTACACGTACCTCAGGCTGAAAAATTTCCTTGGGTTGAACTCAGGCTGACCCTCATTGCCCGTGCCTTGAATCGTTCCATAAGGTATCGGATCTTTTTTATAATCTCGGCGTGCCTTATGGTTAAGGGAGTTATTTTAGTGGACTATACAGATCAAGGCCGACGCGCGATCAAAGACTCGCCGGATAGAGCCGAGGCGTCCAAAGCCGAGGCGACGAAACTAGGCGTCCAAGTCAAAGACATTTTCTATACGCCAGGTGGACCGCATGATGCTGCAATTGTCATTGAGGCGGAGGGGCCCTGAACCAATCAACAAGTTCATGGCGTGAAGGTGTCACTGCCTCGTTCAGTGCAGGGATTAAAGAACAAAGCTAGAGACAAAAACTTTCTAGGTCCGTAATCCGTGCCAAGCTTCTTTAGTAGTGGCTAGGCCGGAGGAGTCATCACCCTTTATCATCCTCTTTGTTTTGCAGCTCCTGGAGGGCCTGCAGGCGCTTAATGGCTCTTGCTCGGCATTTGCAACACGCCAAGATAGAAAACGACACCTCTCGACATTCCGGACAATTCAGGTGGCCACAGAGTAGACATTTCGCTCTGAGAAAAGGCCAGTCTAGCCGCTTGGCCATTGATTGGTCCTATTATCGTAGGTCTCATTACTGCCGTGGTTTGTTGGTATCAGGGAGGTAGATCCGAAGTTTGCGGCGCCGCTTGGAGCGCCGTATTTGTTTTTCTTTTGTATTGAGCAGAATTCCCATTGCATCGAGTTTCGAGTTTAATCGCTGAATCTCTCCTCTTTCCCGTTCAGTTAGCGCTCCAAATCGTAGATCCTTGCCTTGCGTTTTCTTTGGAGCCCATTGTTGCGGTGCGCTTGTATGCGTAGCGTTTGGCGAAACCGTTGCGCCCAACTGCTCCTGGATCAGCCCGTTACTACCCGAACCGCCATTCCCATCGATGAAAGAGCACGTCAAAGTTCACCCCTCTTACCTTCGAACGTCGTTGAAAATAAGGCCGATCACCTTTCTCCGCAAAGATGATGCCCGGTAAAACCGTCCTATCTTGTAACCAAGCGGCGTTTGGAATGAGCAGTTTTCTACTGGGTTTTGCCAGCCGTGCGGGATAGGGTTGGCAATCCTGACAAACGTTGGATGCTCTTGGGAGACAAATTAGAGGAATCGCCAACGCAAAATTCAATTTAACACGTGAGGAAGCCAACTCGTTGGACGGAGCATACCTGGAGTAAACGGTTTTCATAAGAAAGAACCGGGAGGTCCGTCGTGGAGAGAACGAAGCGGCAGAAACTTGTTCAGCCCCTTTCATCAGTGGATGTTGACAAATCCGTCTCTGAGATCTTCGTCCTAAGAAAGACAAGAATAGCCAGAGCTAAGCTGCTTCTAAGAGGGTCGCGGACGACATACGTGAACAAAATTTCGTAGGGTCGGTAAATTTTGGAGGTTGGCTCTAGCATCCACTCGTTTTAACCCTTGGTATATTAACGGTTTCAGTTTGGCATGCTTGGTGCTTTGGTAGCCGCTCACATAGCCACTACTGTGGCAAAAAATAGAAAGGGAGAAATTATGAAGATTTCGACATTACTAAGGAAATTGCCGGTGTTCATGGTCATCTGCGCTTTGGGACTCACAGCCTCTTCTGCTTTCTCACAAGAAAAAGGAAAAGCTAAGGCAAAGGGCAAGGAAAAAACCGAGACAAAGGGGAAACATGGTCGTGAAGCGGGCGAACTGCCTTACGGTTTAGAGCGTCACACGGAGAAAAAAGGCGAACTTCCATCAGGGTTACAAAAAAAGAAAGATGAAGAAGGTCAACTAACGCGAGGTCTTGAGCAGGGTGGTAAAAATTCAAAGGCTCCTAGCAAAGGGAAAAAGGCTTCCAAATAAATATCCAACTATGGAACACAAAAGACGTTCAATTCGTGTTGTTGTTCTTCTAGGGATTCTGCCCTTCCTAAACGGCTGCGCGGCCGTAGCGCTAACCATGCTTGGTGTCGGTGCCGGAGTGGCCACCGGTACATCCGTTGGCTACACGCTAGACGGATTTGCGTACCGGACCTTCACGGCGCCTTTGCCTCAGGTGGAAAGCGCAACGCGGACCGCCCTGAACCGAATGGGCATAAAGATCGGGGCGACTGCGAAGACTGAACAGGGAAAGGCCATCGCAGCAACCGGAAACGATCGTGAGATTGAAGTCGAATTAGAAGTTGTCAGTTCTAACGCGACCCGAATCCGAACCGTTGCGAAGCAAGGATTCTTCATTAAAGACCGGGCGACCGCCACTGAAATAATCTTACAGACCGAGAAAGTCTTGGGCGTGAGCTAAGTCAAATAAGGGGGGAACAATCAATGAAGATCAAAGCCATATTAGGGGCAACTATCTTGGCGTTAGGGCTAAACGTCCAAGCCTTCGCCGATACAACGTCGGCACTTAACACTGAGGCGTCTCGCATGAACACTTTAGCCACTAGTCATGGAGAAACTAATGTCACCGGTAAGATCAGCGGGACTTTTAACTCGTTTCTGGGTTCAGATTCTACCGCCGTTGTTAGTGGCCTAAGGAACGGGACACCCATCACTTTAACGACAACAACACCAGCTGCAACTCCTGGGGCAGCGCCTACTGTGACGACCACGGTCATCACACCGCCCACAGGCAAGATGGGCCATGGGAACGTCTTTACTTCACTCGCCTTGGCGAAACAGCAATTGGGTCAGTTGGGCATCAGCCAACCGACCCCTGAGCAGTTACAGGCGGCTTTGACGGGCGGAACCATTACAACAGGCACAGGCACGACGGCGACCACAACTCAGCTGCAAGGTATTTTGACCATGCGCAGTCAGGGTATGGGCTGGGGTCAAATCGCACAAAAGCAAGGGACTAAGTTAGGCCCGGTCATAAGTGGTCTGAAAAGCGCCAATCAACAAATGACCACAACAAATGCTTCG